>ERZ773072.1940-NODE-1940-length-9978-cov-5.103094_pt1 | contig 9978 bp, 12 predicted proteins | sample MGYA00580617_ERZ773072 | MGnify/ENA primary metagenome ERZ773072 (study PRJEB29015, sample SAMEA2737970) | human oral metagenome | biome: human oral; feature: human-associated habitat; material: dental | place: China | collected 2122 ... | reverse complement strand
TCACGCTGCCGGTCGAGACCGTCAGAGATCAGATCAACGGCGCCATCGACGTCATTATCCAGCTGGAACGCGACTCCACAGGTATCAGGCGAGTCAGCACTATCGAGGCAGTGACCTCCAGACACCGGGAAAACTATACAACCTCCCTCATGATGCGATACGTCCACACTGCCCAGCGAGATCAGGGGCACTTCGAGTTCCATGGCATCTCTCAGGCCATGGCGGATCGGATTCACCAGCACGGACTAACACTCCCCCGAAATCTTCTCATCAAGGAGACGGTATAATGAACAACAGCGTTCTCCTGATCTACCTGTGCGGCGCGGTCACCATCATTATCGGAAGCGCCGCCGTCATCACCATGTCCGCCGACGCAGGGCGCACCGCCGAGCTCGCACAAGGCCTCGGAGCCACGGAAATCACCCAGGGGGCGGGGCTGGGGAGTCGTTTTCTCACCTTGATCCGCCGTCTTCCCTTCAGTAAACCACTGCGACGCAAAATGTCCAGCGCCGGACTGACCTGGGATGTGGCCATCACCGAACTGGTTCTCATCACGGCAACCATCGCAACGTTCTTCCTGGCACGCCCGTTGATCGGACACATCGCCGGCGGCGTCCTGGCGGCACTTATTCCCATCATGTTCTTCCGATGGTTGCGTCGCCGCATAACTCAACGAGTGGAGCGATTCATCGCCCAGCTCCCGGAAGTGTCCCGCATTCTGTCAAACGGAACATCCGCGGGCATGTCCGTTGAAAGATCCCTTGTTCTGGCGGCACAAGAGATGTCGGAGCCGGCACGAGCGGAACTCAGCCGAGCCACATCCCAGCTCGCGCTCGGATGGTCCTTGGACGGCACTCTCTCCGACCTCGCCCAACGGATGCCTTCACGCGAACTGAATATCCTTGTGCGTACTATCATTATTCAGTCAACAGCGGGAGGCGCGTTGGCCAGCGCGCTGCATGACATCGCCCTCGCCCTAGAAGACCGCAAGCAGCTGCACCGCGAGGTCCGGACCGCCATTATCGGTTCAGCCTTCAGTGCCTACCTCGTACCATTGATCGGACTCGCAGCCATCATCTTTATAAATATCATGAAGCCAGGCGTGCTGGATGATATGGCGTCCTCCTTTATCGGGCGCATCATCCTGCTGGCGGCCTTCATATGCTTCGGATTAGGGGCACTGCTGATGAGACTCGTTTCACGCGTGGAGGTATGAAGTGGTACCTTTAATCTTCTCCTCCGCAGTGGCTTTTGCTGTGCTCGTTGCTGCTTACGGCCTTCATCTCATCAGAGATGACGGCACCAGTCAGCTGGGTCTGAGAACCGAGATCGAAGGCAACACCCAGCAGGTTAGTGTATTTGTCAAGCTCATTGACACTCTCGGCACCAAGACTCAACAGCTCATTCGGAAACTGTACGGACCTATCCACTTAAATGCTCTCGACCGTCGCCTGAAGAACGCAGGCAACCCCGAGGGCCTCACCCTCGACCTTTTCATTCAGCGAGAGTCTGGGTTCATTTCTCTCAGCATTCTCCTTCTCGCGGTATTCACCCTTCTCGGCCAGCCGCTCTACGGACTCATCTTCGGGATAGTTTTTTCTGGATGGATGTACTTATGGCTCTTCCAGACGGTGCGCAAACGACAGGCGACCATAGACCGAGACCTGCCCGATTTTCTCGACGTTCTTGCTATTACGGTACGCTCCGGTATGTCATTTCGCAGTTCATTGGAACGCGTCTGCGATCATTTCGAGGGCCCGACAGCTGAAGAAATGCGCAAGGCCCTTCATGAAATGAGGCTCGGAGTCTCACGCCGTGACGCCTTCACGGCTATCAAGGAGCGCTGCCGATCCGACAATATCGACAACTTCGTTGCCGCGCTCCTTCAGTCCGAGGAGCTGGGAACCCCTATCGGTGAAGCACTAACCTCCATCGTTAAAGAGATTCGACGTGAACGTGCCCAGCAGGTTCGGCGTGCCGCCGCCAAAGCCCAGCCCAAGGTGTCGCTTGTCGCCACAACAACGATGGTCCCCGGAGCCATGATTCTCATGCTCGGCGGCATGGTGTACGCCAACCGAGACATGTTCAGTAGACTGTTTGGAGGTTGACATCGTGCCATCCACGCACTGCACTTCACAGCATCCTGGTCATTCCATTCAACATCAAACCCTGTTCAGCGCCGTCGTCCTTATCTGCGACATACGACTCGGCACGTTATTAGCCAGTGAGCTTGGAATCACCACCTCCAACGACGAACGACAGTTGATGACTATCCCGCTGCTCGGTATAGCCGTCAACTGGGTAACATTAAGATTGTTTCGCAATCATTCGTCCTTGATCGTCGATTCCTGGTTGTTCTTATGTGGCGACCTCATAGTTACATACATCATTATCGCAGTGCTCCCAGCATCGTTCTCTGGAGGTCTCCACCTCTCACTCGCCTACATCCTCGCGTCAGCCGTTCTCATCGGACTAGTCAACCAGACGCTCTGGACGTCAGTTTGGAGCGCAGGCGTCATCCTGTCGCTCGCGCTTCTTAAGTTTCACCACGCGGAACTCTCCACAGTAGTAACAGCCGCAATGGTCGTGGGCATCTTCGCCAGCACCCTTTTAGGCAATCGATTGAACAGACAGTTTACAGAAATCGGCCGACTTTCCACCGAGGTCGCCTCCGTACGAGCGGAGGAACGCGCGCTGGCGGAGCGACTCACCATCGCTCGTGACCTCCACGACTCGCTCGCCAAGAGCGTCCATGGCATTCGCATGCTCGCCGAAACCTTGGAAAGCTCCCTCAACGCTGAAAGTCACCCAGACGCCCCACTCAGTCACGCGCTCTTCGAGTCGGCGGACGAAGCGAGCAGAGAAGCCCGGCTTGTCCTTGACGGACTACGTTCTGGAGGTGACGAGGACATTATTAGTGCGCTCATCGAAGAAGCAACCAAATGGGGGGCACGCACAGGCCTATCGGTCTCTGTCAACTGCGACGGCTCGAACACGCCTCTGCCCGGCTCAACTGAGGCGATGTGGCAGCTTCAGCGCATCCTGGGCGAGGTCCTGACCAATATCGAAAAACACGCTCATGCCACGTCAGTCGACCTTTCTATATTCCACGATGACAATTGCTTCGGCCTCGACGTCCGTGATGATGGTATCGGTCTCAGTAGGGATTTCAAAGACCTCCACCGAGAGGGGCACTATGGGCTGGCCGGATTGAAGGAACGTTCTGAAACACTGAATGGCACCTTCACTATAGATTCACCTTCCGAACTAACTGCCGGAACTCGTGTTCAACTTCGTGTTCCCACCACCTCGCTTCACACCACTACTGACAAGGAGAAGAGTATATGAAGGTGATGGTCGTCGACGACAACGCCATTGTCAGAATCGGACTCCGCTCGGTGCTCAACCGTATTGACGTCGTGGATGAGGTCATTGAAGCGGAAGACGCCTTCTCCGCACTTGAGGCCCACCACACACACTCCCCCGACATCATCTTGCTTGACGTCTCCATGCCTCCCGGGCGTAGCGGGCTTGAAATCCTCCCGGAGCTGAGCACTGATGCGTCAGTCATTATGCTCACCTCGAATCGAGACCCCGGCACCATCCGCCAGGCGCTTGACATCGGCGCACGCGGTTATCTGGTTCATGGCCAGTTGGGCATCAATGAGGTGGCCGGCGCCATCGAGACCTGCTGCAACGGAGGCCTGGTGCTCGGTAGGGAAGCCGCCGATGTCATGCTCAATCCATCGGCTCACGACGTCTCTAACAACCCTTTGCGTGCCCAGGTATCGGAAAGGGAGGCTGAGATCCTTGATCTAGCTGCGACCGGTATGTCCAACCACGGCATCGCCCAGCATCTATTTTTGTCGGAACGCACCGTGAAAAACTATCTCAACAGTTCCTACCCTAAGCTGCACGTCCACAGCCGCGCCGAGGCGATCGCCACCTGGTTGTCACCGCCGACCAGTCCGTAGGCCGCGAAACAGGGCACACGCCCCTATCGAGCGGGGCGATCATCCCCCTACCTTAAGAGTTGTCAACGACACCGGGCGCCAAGCACGGCGCCAATCACTCACGGAGGTTACTCATGAACAACAACGCCCTGCTTCGTCTCCAGGTTCGCATCCAGCAGGCATGGATTGACATTCGCGACAATGAGCGCGGACAGACGATGGTTGAGTACGCTGGCATCGCTCTCGTTGCGGCCGCAATCATCGTCGCCGTACTCAGCGCCGTCGGCGATAGTGATGGCGGCATTGGGTCGGCCATCACCAAGAAGATCAGCGATACCATCAAGGACTTGGAGGGTTAGTAACTCCCTCATTTGCCTACCGCCTCTTGGTTGTATGCGCCAGAGTTTCCTCATCAGAGATGATCGTCTCTGATGAGGAAACTCTGTTGACTTTTCCTGGGAGTTCTTGTGGTCTCTGTGTTCTTCCGTTCGCTTAGTGTTCCTTCGACAACGCCGTCCCGTCGGTCTTTCGTGGCCTTCTCGGTCCTGGCGGGGGTCGGGTTGCCGGTGCTGGCAGGATGCGATCTGCCGGGTGCGTCGAAGGGCAAGGACTCAGCCTCGGCAAACGGTTCAGCCTCAGCCAAAGGTAAGGCCAAGGCAGGTAGCACCGACTGGCAGGAGCTCGACGCCCACATCATGGGCCACAAGGTCGCGGTACGAGTCTCCCCCGTCATCCGCAAGAACGACACCACCTCGATCATGGCCCTGGAGCTGACCCGCGCCAAGGACGACGCCTCCATCGACCGCGTCAAGACCGACTCCTCCGACACAGAGGACAACAAGCTCAACATCTCGAGCTACCTCGGGACCCCGTCCATCTATCGCCCCGGCACCGGCGCCTCCCTGGTCAAGCTCCTCGACCTGGGCTCCGGACGCGTGTGGAGCGCCACCGACGGCAGCGGCACCGACAACAACGGATACCTGGAGATCACCCCCGGCGAGAAAACCACCTCCTACCTGTCCTTCGGCAAGGTCGACACCGACACCGTAACCGTCATGGTCCCCATGGCCGGCTTCACCACCGTCGCGGTCCTGGAGGCGGACGCCGCCAAGAAAGCCAGCATCGACCTGGACGCCGCCAGCAGCAACCTCGACCAGTTCCCAGACGCAGCCACCGAGCTCGCCAAGCCCGCGACCATCGAGCGCTACACCCGCGCCCTGGACGACTCCACCAGCACCCACACCGGCGACAAGGACGTCACCGTCACCCTCGCATCAGACGTCACCTTCGCCTCCGACTCCGCCGACCTCACCCCCGCCGCCGACACCCAGCTGCAGACCGTCGCCGACCAGCTGGACCAGTACCCCGACGGCGGAACACTCACCATCGTGGGCCACACCGACGACGTCCAGGACGACGCCTACAACCAGACCCTCTCCGACAAACGCGCCAACGCCGTCAAAACCAAGCTCCAGCAGCTCACCAACCTCGACAAGTGGAACCCCACCACCACCGGCAAGGGCGAGTCCGAGCCCCGCGTCAAGGACACCACCGACGAGGCCCGAGCCGCCAACCGCCGCGTCGAGATCACCCTCACCCCCACCGGCGGCACCAACCCCAAGAACAGCAACACCACCGCCACCCCCAGCAACGGCAACAGCAACGGCAAGCTGCCGGACCCCCAAGGCCCCGTCGCCAAGGGCCCCGAGGGCGTCACCCTCACCTCCAAAGACACCGACACCAGCAGCAAGGTCACCATCACCCTCGACCACCTCACCCGCCAAGACGGCTACCTCCTAGGCACCATCACCTGCACCATCAAAGACGGCTCCACCGGCGCACCGCTCCACCCCCTACTCGAAGACCCCCAGACACTCCTAGCCAACCAACGCGACGAGGACGGCAGCGCCCTACCAACCTTCAACGCCAGCGACGGCCTAACCCTCATCGCGGGCGGCGAGCGCATCTTCCCCGCCGACTACCTCGACGCCGACGCCGAACACCACATCCCCCTGACCGAGCTCAACATCTCCGACCACCTCAAAACCGGCACCACCACCATCTGCACCATCTGGCCCGACCCCGGCGGCGACACCATCACCCTCGACCACCCCGAAGGAAAGTACTCACCCAAAGGCACCGCCTACCGCCTCACCGACATCCCCATCAAGAACAGCTGAGCGGCACCATGTCTCGTATTCTGCGTAAGACCGCGTGGTTTCCATCCGGACCGGCAACCACTGAACGCGGCAGTATCCTGCCCTACGTCAGTGTTGCCGCAGCACTTGTCGCACTCGTGGCACTGACTCTCATGACTGGCCTTGGAGACGCCATCCTGCACCGTCGCGATGCCAGTAACGCGGCAGACGCAGCTGCTTTGGCGGCAGCACGAGCCTGGGGCGACTCCATCGAGTCGACCTACGGAAACGCCGTGGACGCCACCAGCGAGGACGATCTTTGGAGCAATGCCGGCAGAGGACTCGGATCCTTCGCCGGTCCAGGAGCCAAGCGAGCAGCGGAGCGCTATGCCTCGATGGACGGGGCCACGCTCACGGCATACTCCGTGGACACAGCGCGCGGCACCGTCACCGTATCCGTCCGTACGAACTCCGCCGTAACTGGTACTAACCAGCGGCTCACCGCAACCTCGACTGCGAAGATCGAGCTTGAGGATGGTGCATGCCTTAGCAGCGGCCAGGTAGGTTTCGAGATCAATGGAAAGTGCGTGACCAGGCGTCCGCAGGCCAAGACCCCTCATCAGAAGAAGGATGCCAAGCCGGCTCCCTTCAAGGCGCCTTCGGGGATGAGCAAGAAGGCCAAGGTCTCCACCCGCCTAGTGTCAGCCTGAGCTCTGGACTCCAGAGCAGCGGGCCATCGTCCCGAAGGCGCTATGACCTGCCCTGAGAGAGACCGATCTCCACAAACGTTGGCGCTGGCGCATATCTGTCCGTAAAGTCTCAGATAGATAACGGTATCGACCCCGATGACACCGCTCTGCACCTGTCGCCTCACCGAAAGGACGCACTCCGTGCGCCGCCGTTCCCACATTCCCCAACTGGCAAGGGCAGTCGCCCTCACACTGTTCGTCGGTATCTCAGTCAGTACCGTCCAACCGGCTGCCGCAGTCCTCAACTCAGGGGCGAAACAGAGCATCAGCACCACACGGTCACTGTCCAGTGGATACAGCGCGAAAGGTTCCGGGACCAACCCGGTGACCACGCAGGTCACTGACGCACGGGCTGAGCGAGCAACGTCCCAGTGCTCCAGCCAACGTTCCTGCCCATCGTCCTCACCACCGGGGACCAAGCAGGCGGAGAATGCGGGGGCCGGCCGAGTCAAGCACTCTCACCCTTCTGCGGCAACGCAACCCGACTCCACGGTCGAGTCATCAGCGGGACGGCTGACGGTCGGCAAGACGTCGTCGGGCAACGCCCCCGACAACGCAGCAGCGTCCCAGTCCTCGGTCACGTACCCGATCCTGACAATTGGCGGCAACATCACGTACCGCCGGACAACCTCTGCAGAGCCCGATGGAACCGGCGCGGTCAACCACACGCTCTCCTACAAGGCCGACGTCCCGGTTCCAGAGCACAGCCAGGAAGTCGACTCGGCATGGAACAGCTTCGGCATCGCCTCTCCCCCCGCGGGTCAGCGTATCTGCCTGGGTAACGTCGCTCTCTCCTATGATTCCGGGGGCGACCTCGACAAGATGACCTTCACTCATGTCACCGAGGGATCTGCCAACGGCAGCATCTCTGGAGTCTCTGCGGGCACGGCAGTCACGACGGTGGTCACCACAACACTTGACGTCTCAGTACTCAGCGGATCCGATCGCGATCTCGCCACCAGCTACGCCACAACCGTCCTGCTCTCGTCGGGCACAGTCAACGTCCCCGCAGCCTCATTGTCCGTAGGTGATCCACCGAGTTCCTCCGCTAGTGACACATTCGCCGCAGTCCTTGCTACCAAAGCGAGCACCAAGCAGCTCGTTGTCAACGGCGCAGCGATCACTGATAATGGCGGCTTTGATGCTCTCTCCGGTTCCTGGAGCACTGACAAGCTCACGAAGGACCGGAAACAGCTAGCAAGTCAAACCCACTAGCCGATTCCTCTTTGAGACGCCCGACGATAACGCGAGGACAGTGCATGAAGACTCCTGCAAGAGCGACTGCTGCTGCGGTGGTGATAGGCGCCGCGGCCGCGCTGAGTGCCTGTGGCCAGAGCGGCGCCTCGGACTCCAGCGCCGCACCAACCGCCACCTCCGTTTCAGCATCCCAATCGACGGCATCAGACGGCTCGACCGTGACGTCATCGAACATGATGCTTCTTCCTCAAGGCAGTCTCATGCTCCAGGTGCCCGCGGACGCCATCACGGAGGCCACTACAACCTACGACGACGGCATGCAACAGACCTACTACGACAGCAGAGGCAGCATTCCTCTGACGGTTGTCGTCGAGTACTACGCCGCCGGCGCCAAACCAGCGGCAAGCATCCTGTCCGCAGAGCGGCAAGCGCTGGCTGCCCAGTCCATTCAACCGAAGATCACTCCCACTGAGGTTCCTGGGGGAACCGGAGGAAACCGTCTGGACTGGCAGGTCAAGACGATCCCACCATGGCTGCAGGACCGTAAGACCGCCGAGGTTCCCATCACGTGCTCGGGGATCATCGTCGATGGCCCAGGTGGAGAGAGCTACGGCGTCTACGTCTTCGCAGACCCCAAGAACAAGGAGAGCCTGGACCGTATGTCTTCCGTCCTCTCATCGTTGACGGTGAATGCCTCATGAAGCGCCGTCTCCTCATGGCCGCAGGCGGGATCGCCTCGTTGAGTGCGGTCGCCTCATGCAACAGGTCACCAGATAAGACACCCGTTTCAGGAATGACCTCGGTCGGGGATGTGGAGCAACCGCATTCCCCGTCCAAGAGTCCACAAGACGCTCCCCAGGACTGGACCGGCATTAACTTCTCCGGAATCTCCCTCAGTCTGCTCACCTCCCTCAAGGGACCTACTCGGCGCGGTGGGTGGGCCCCGTACACCGTCTCCTATGACAAGCAGGGTTCCAGCAACGACATCGAGCATCGGGTTCTGCTCTCCGGCGTCGACGCCAGCACCACCGCCGACGGCATCAGACAAACCATCAACCTCATGAGCTCCTACCTCTTCGAGAACTACTCGGAGATCGGCCGGACCTCCTGGGAGGCCAGCGGGGATAAGCCCGCCACCGAGAGAATCGCCTTCTACTGGGGCCCTACAGCATCCTGGCTGGGGTGGACCTGGCTGCTCGCCTCAAAGGTGGGAACCGGCACCGTCACTCTCCTGAGTAGCACCCCGGATGACGGCCTTCGCAACGGCATCGAGAACTCTCTGACCCTGACGAGGCAGCAACAATGACCATCGGACGACGACGCGCACTTCTCACGGCTTCGACTGCTGGAGCTGCTACGATTCTTGCCGGCTGCTCGTCGAGTCAGTATCCAGGCCCAGACGGGGACTGGGAGCGCCTTGAGGACGGCGACCTCCTCCTCGCCGTCCCTGAAGGCTGGGACCGGTCAATCGCTCAGCAGGGTATCTGGGGGACCAGGTGGACCGACCCAGGCGACAGGTCAGCCGTCCTCATGACCGCCCAGTCCGTTGAAGCGACGGACGCCTATCAGGCGCTGAACCTCGCAATGAATGCCGCCAGAGCCGTTACCCGTGGATACCAACCCGTCGGCTCCCGAACCGCCATCACCAACGGATCCATCATTCTGGCACAGCAGCAGTACCAGTTCACATGGCCTTACCAAAAGCCGGGCTCCCTCTGGGCCATCAGCCGGGATTCAAAGATCTGTCTGGTGGACTTCTCAGGTGAGAAGATCACCAGCGATCAGATCTCCACCGTGGGTCAGTGGATCGAGTTGCGCTGACTGCCCGACCGAGATACGTTCCGCATCACCCCCAGCGCACGTCCACGTGACGGTTGGCGGCCTTGCCAGCCTCGTTGACGCTGCCGTCCTCATTGGTCTCGGAGGCCACGGGCTCGCTCT
>ERZ773072.1935-NODE-1935-length-9985-cov-190.596576_pt1 | contig 9985 bp, 10 predicted proteins | sample MGYA00580617_ERZ773072 | MGnify/ENA primary metagenome ERZ773072 (study PRJEB29015, sample SAMEA2737970) | human oral metagenome | biome: human oral; feature: human-associated habitat; material: dental | place: China | collected 2122 ... | reverse complement strand
TCACCATTGCGGCGAAGGAAGAGATTCTGATTACCTGCAAAGGGGCGTATATCAAACTGGCGAACGGGGAGGTGGAGATTGGGAGTCCGAAGGTGGTGCGGGTGAGGGCGCCATTGGTGGTGGGTGGGCCGAATAGCATATTAAATAAAGTGTTTCTTCCTGCTTCTCCTCTTCATAGATATGGTCGGCAATTTGTATTGCAAGATGAATTGACGGGAGAGGTTTTGGCAGGAGTACTGTATAAGATATATAGAGGAAAAGAACTTTTGTTAAAAGGAAGGTCGGATAAAAATGGGCTGACCAAATTCGTAACCACTGAAAATATGGAAGGTATCCGTATTGAAATTGAAACCAGGGAGTAAATCATGACAAACAAAATAAAAATACATGGGACATATATAACAGTCACAACGAAAGAAGCAACTACCGTATTATTAAATTCGCCTGGAAAACCTGTTCCAGTAAGACTTCCTCCCACATCAAGAAAATTAACTTTAGGAGAAATCGCTTTGGCACGACTTATCTTCAAAGATTCGATTCCTTATGAAAAAGTTAGGATTGTAAGGGGAGGGTTGCTGGGTATGCCTGACCATTCAAGAAATGCAATGACTCCATATGGTAAAATTCACTTGCCGATTAAAGTTTATGATGTGATTAAAGATTTTTCTGGTCCTTTGACAGACAAAGAGGATAATCAACGATGGTTTATTCATGAAATGACACACGTTTGGCAATATTTTGCAATGGATTTAAATGTAGCCTGTAGAGGGGTGCGATTGGCATCAATTGGAGGATATTCTGAAAGAGATACATCAGGACGTTTAATGGCTTATGCATATGACTTGTTAGGCATAGATAGAGGTAGAGAGTTTAAGGATTTCAATATTGAACAACAGGCGGATATTGTGTGCCATTATTACCTAGTTAAATATCATGCGAACTATGTATTTCAAGAACCACAATTACGGAATTTGATCAATCAACAATCACGTAGAGAATATGTTTTGAGAGATTTTTTGAGAAACCCTTTAGATAGAAAATTAAAATCTGAAGAATGGACAACGGAAATACATCATCATAGAGAGGAAAAAAATAATAGAATTTATATTGATGCTGTGACTAAAGTTCGTACTTTTTAAAATAAAATTATTTATAGAAGATTTTTATGAGAAGAAGTAAATTTTTATTTATTTATTATGTCATATCGAGTTTAAACGCATACGGGTTTTCTCATATGCCTTATCCTGACGGAGATGTGAATGTTATTATAAAAAATAATAAACCTTGTATTTATATTGATACTAATGGTTTAACAGGTAGTTATATATTAAGGATTGGTTATGTTGACGAAAATACTGGGAATTCAGAATATTGGCGTTATTTAAGTTCATTTGAAAAACAATATCCTGTAAAGGAAAAATGTATTTTTGCGGATGAGTCAAACTTTCCAAATATAAATTTTAGGAATAATGTAAGTTATAGTTTTACTCTAAAGGCAGCTTCAGTACCTAGTGATGATAGGCATATTTCTAATAATTTTGATGGATTTAGCAGTACGTATTGCTTAAAAAATACTAATGGAAAATTTGAGGTTCAAGATTTTGATTTTTCAAAGAATAGATGTGTAGATAAAGTTGAAATATTATCTTCTTCTGATACAAAACAACAGATAAGCTGGTTAGATTTGTTATTTAGATGGTTTATGGATTTATGGAAGTAAGTAAATTTCGTAATTAAGGATCAACAAGTGTAGGTTGACCATGATTCCTACATTTTAGATCGTTCAATAACTTTTTTAGGGGCAACTTAATCTATATTTGCATGGAGATGGATAAACGAACAGGGCAGGACGATTAAAGCCTGAACGCAAAAGTAGTTAGATGCTGTTTTCGAAGCCCTGAAAAGGGCTACCGACTGGACAATAGAGGAAATCAAAAAGATTGACTGGATGCAGGTGATTGCCGTCGGCGCGGTGGTGGTTCTAGTTATTGCCATTGGTGCGGCGGTTACGTTTTTCACTGCTGGGACGGGTACTGCTCCCTACGCCGCTTCGGTTCAAGCTTTTTTGACTTCTATAGGATTAGGTGCGGCAGCAGTTGGTGCGGCGGTCAGGTAAGCGAACAGGCCGTCTGAAAATGGTTTTTCAGACGGCTTAAAATATTCAATCTCTACGAAAGGACAAAGCATGACCCCTCAAGAACAAAAAAACCGTTTGAACGACATTATGTTTCATGCGCAGCGTTGCGAACTGTACGACGACGAACACAGGCTGTATGCCAAGATGGGGCTGGGCATTACTATATATTTCTACGGCGGCGGGAGTGAAAGCGGGCAGAGGAAGGTATTGGATGTGTTCAGAAAGTATCAGGAAAAATATAACAAATATTTGAACGGCCTATTTAGTAGTCTTCAAAATAAGAGGTTTGTCAAATTTACTGAAAAACAATTTGCTACTACTATCGATAAACTATCAGTTTATGCTGAAAAAAATAAAGGATTATTTTTATTTATAGGTACCGAACGCTGGGGAGATTATGCTAATGATTATTTGTGTACATCAGTGACAACGTCTCCAACAGGTGAAAATGACTACAACCTCCTCAGCTACCTGCGGCTCGTCTTTCCCATCGGTTGGTTGAAGGATGAAACCAAACGGTCGGAATTTGAAGAATGGGTGGATTACCTGTGCGCACAATTCGACGTACTGCACGGCTACGCGGGCTTGGAGTGTATTCTTCCTTACGGGTATCATGAATGGGAGCTGCACGAATACCAGGTTGCCACTCATTACTATAATGTGATGCCCAACTGCAATGCATTCATGGGAGATTCAGACTATCCAGATGCCATAAAAAGCATCGCTTGGTACACCATTCTAGGCAAATCCCTATTCATGCGTATCGAACCTCAGGTATGGGCGCGGCTGGCAGCCCAGTACCCTGAAATCACGGTCAAAACGCAGGCAAACGGCGTTTCCGCCATCAAAATCGACGAACTGCCCGACGTCGGCGATGCCGGAGAACCTCTGCCTTTGAATTACCAGGCATTGAACGAAGCCTTAAGGCCGGTCATCAAAGCCGTTCCTAACCGTCTGCACCACCTTTACGATGCGCCCCATTTTGATGCTGTCAAAACCTATTACTGGACACACCGCTGGGGCAACCCGAATATGAAGGACGGGATATTGGACCCGGAGGGCAAAATCGTTAAAACTGCGCCGATACTGGTGGAAAACGGCGAAACCGTCCGTGTGCCGTACAGTGGAGTATGGCAGCCGTTCAACCACAATGGGGAAGCCATACATTTGGAAAAGGGAAAGCCCTTTCCCGATGTACCCAAGCCTGAAGATTTGCTGGCGCAGACTTTGTGGAGACTAATCAGCAGGGATGACGGTGGGGACTTGCTTGTTATCCCTTCATTTAGATAAATATCAGAAAGACCATCGTAAGTATCTTAATGGTATTTTAATGAAGCCTAATAGTAAAAGGCCGTCTGAAACATTTCAGATGGCCTTTTATATTTAAATTCTGTAATTAATTGAACTACTGAGCGAAACAAGATTTAGCAGGCTAAAATACTAGTATTATGAATTTAACATAATATACATTATGCGAATAAATATATTATGCTTTATTTTGCAAATGTCCATCCTGCATGGTCATTACTCTTTCAAACCGTACAGCAAGCTCATCATCATGAGTAACAACAATCAGACTTGTATTTAATTCTGTTTTCAGATCCATCATCATGTCCAAAATGTTTTGGGCATTTTTCCTATCTAAATTACCTGTCGGTTCATCAGCCAGAAGGCATTTGGGGCGTGTAACTAAGGCTCTTGCGATAGCAGCGCGCTGTCTTTCACCTCCTGACAGTTCGCTTGGACGATGTAATATCCTTTGTTTCAATCCAACTTTTTCGAGCATATCGGCAGCTTGTGTTTCTGCTTCCGCTTTGTTTTTTTTGCCGATTAAAAGCGGCATCATTACGTTTTCAAGTGCAGAAAATTCAGGCAGCAAATGATGGAACTGGTAAACAAAACCCAGATAATTATTGCGCAATTCTCCCAGTTGTCTCTGAGACATATCGCTTATGTCTTGATTCATCAGGGTAATTTTCCCCTCTGATGGTTTGTCCAAACCGCCTAAAATATGTAAAAGGGTTGATTTACCGCTACCTGACGAACCGATAATACTGATACCTTCTCCTTCTTTTACTTCAAGATTCAGGTTTCTCAATACTTGTACGTTTAATGAACCGTCCCGGTAACTTTTTCCGATATTTGTGCATTTCAATACTATATTGTTATTCATATCGTAAGGCCTCCGCCGGTTGTGTTTTGGCTGCACGCCAACTTGGATAAAGTGTGGCAAGGAATGCCAATCCTAAAGAAATACAGGAAATAACCGCCACATCCCGCATGTTTACGTCGCTGGGCAAATAGTCGATAAAATAGATTTGCGAGTTGATAAGGTGAACACCGAAAATTTTTTCAAAGAATGCAACGATTTTGCCGACATTCCAACCGAGTAATACGCCGCATACCACGCCGATAAGCGTTCCAAAAAAGCCTGCAAAAGCCCCTTGTACCATGAAAATTTTCATAACTCCTGATGGCGCAAGACCCAATGTGCGCAAAATGGCAATATCGGCTTGTTTCTCCGTTACCGCCATCACTAAGGACGATACCAAATTGAAGGCTGCAACGGCGATAATCAACGTCAGGATGATGAACATCATGCGTTTTTCCAACTCTACTGCTTCAAAGTAGCTGCGGTTATTGAACGTCCAGTCTCTAACCCAAATTGAATCTTTTTTGGAAGGCGGGATTAAATTTACAGTAAACGAGGGAGCATTTTGCGGATCAGCCAGTTTCAGGCGCAGCCCGCCGAAATTTTCACCCAATCTATACAATACTTGGGCATCTTGGATATGCGTCATCGCCAGGGAATTGTCTACTTCATATACGCCTGTTTTGACTAAGCCTACGACGTTGAACTGTTTCAGACGAGGTACGACGCCTGCGGGGGTAACATTGCCCTCAGGGGTGATAACGGTAACTTTTCCTCCGACTTCCGCGCCTAAAGCTTGAGCCAGGCCTTCTCCTAAAATAATATCGAAGTTACCGGGTTTCAGACTGTCGAAACTGCCCGCAGGCATATCTTTTCCATAATCTACAACATTCTTTTCTTCGGATGGTAAGATACCGCGGATTTGAACCCCTCTAACTTCCCCCGCATTGGCAAGCAAGGCTTGATCGGATATGTAAGGTGCGCTTGCCAGCACTTCTTTTTTATCTTTGACGATTTCACGAAGGTTTTGCCACCCTAACCCATTGCCATTATCGTAATAACCGATTTCAGCATGAGGGGCGACATTCAGTAACTGCCCTCTGATTTCCTTTTGAAAACCGTTCATTACAGACAGTACGGTAATCAGAGCGGTAACGCCTAATGCAATACCGATAATTGAAATCATGGTGATAAACGACATGAATCCATTGCGTTTTTTCGCCCTGAGATAGCGAAGTCCGATCCATGTTTCCAAAGAAACCATCCGAATGCTCCAATGTATGTTGAAAATCGAATATTGTACCGTAAAATACCGCCCTAGTCCGAGTCATTCCGATAAGCCGACATCCGTATGTAAATGCCGACGGTCAAATTGCCAAGTACCGTAAATTTCGCCCTGAAGCTTGCATAATCCGTCATATGGCCTTATTCTGAGCAAACGGTACACACTACCGATATTAAAAAAGGAAACAACCTCATGAAAATCAGTAAAATTTTGGTTTTGCCCATCATTGCTGCCGGCTTGGCTTTGAGTGCCAATTCATACGCAAAAGAAATCAAAATTAGTTCAAATAACACATCTTACTCTGATGCAGACGTCCAAAAACTGGCTGCGACTGCAGTCGGGATGGGTGTTAAAGAGCCTGTCAGCCTGAATGCGGGTAGCGGGATTGTTACCGTATCCGGCAACAGCGCGACAACCTGTACATTTAAAGTCGGCAGCGGTTCGTCTCCGCAAATTCAAGGCGTAAGCTGTAAATAATTTATCCGATTGATTTCGTTACATCATTTTTTCATAACAAAGGTCGTCTGAACATTTTCAGACGACCTTTGTCATTGTTAGCGTTGATTGCCCTACTCTTCCATCGAATCGGTTTTCAACATACGCCGTTCATATACTGCCTGTGCCAAAGTACCAGCATCGACGTATTCAAGCTCTCCTCCTAAAGGAATGCCTCGCGCAAGGCGGCTGACTTTATAGGGCAAAGGTTTGAATAGTTCTGCCAACACATAGGCCGTCGCATCACCTTCGGCGGTAAAGTTGGTTGCAATAATGATTTCTTCAACTTTGCTGTTTTGTAGGCGTGCAACCAGTTTGTCTAAAGAAATATGAGAAATATCCATACCTTGGGCAGGACTGACCTGTCCCATTAAAACGAAATAAAGTCCGTCATGGCAATTGGCGGTTTCCATATTGGAAACATCGGCAGGCATATGTACTATCATCAGCCTGCAGGGATCACGGTTGGCATCCGAACAAATCTCACATAAATCACTTTCGCAAAAATTGTTGCACATCCGGCAATGCTGAACCTGCAACAAAGCGTATTGTAAAGCCTCAACCAAATTTTGGGCTTCCTGCCGTTTATGCTGCAAAAGTTGATGTGCCATCCTTTGTGCAGACTTGGGACCGACATTGGGCAGAACTTTCAAAGCGTTAATCAGGCGTGTCAACGCATCGGGTGATTTACTCATTTTTTCAGACGACCTTTGAGGGATTTGTAAACGAAACGGTCGGGAATATCCGACCGTTTGCTTAAAATGTGCCGTTTTATTCGGCAGAATTATCCAGTTTTTGCGAACCTTGAACCTGCTCAATCTGCTTACTCAGATATTGCAGCAACCGGCTGAATATATTGGCAGATTGATTTTGTACCAAAGCCTGTTTGGCAGCGGGAATTTGTGCAGAAACATTTTCCGGTGCAGCAATGCTTTGAACTTCCATAATAACCGGCGAAGGCAGCCCTTCCAACAAAGCAAAAGCCGGTTTGCCATTCGCAGGGCGGGCTTTGATCAATTCGTTGTAGGCTTCGGGCGGCATGGATTTTCGAGCGTCCTGTGCTGACAACTGCTCAACGGGCGACCATTGTAAATCTACGTTCTTTCCTGCTTTCAAGTCCGCCAAAGTTTCTTGCGCTTTCTTCTCGGCAAGTTTTACCGATTCGCTACGGATATAGGCAGTCTGAACTTTATCTCTCGCTTCGGTAAATCCGGCTGTTTTTTCTTCACGGACTTCTTTGGCGCGAATGACCCAAACAATATTGTTGTCAATATTGATAATGTCTGAATTGTGTTTTTTCTTCAAGACATCTTCGCTGAATGCCGCGCTAATCAACGCATCGGGCATACCTGCCGCTTTGGCATCGGCCTGCGTCAGCCATTGATCGGAAGTTTCGATTTTCAAACCTAGTTTTTTCGCCGCCTCATCTAAGGAATTCGGATGGTTAAAAGCTTCTTCAGCAAGCTTTTCTTTGGCGGCATTAAAATCGGCGGAGGCTTTTTTAAGTTTCAAAGCAGCCTCAATGCGTGCTTTTTCTTTATCGAACTCAGGCTTGGGGGCATTTTGTGGCAATGCGGCAACTTCTTCGTCGAATACTTTTTTGACCTCATCCGCACTGACGCTTTGTTTCTCCGCCAAATGAGCTGCATTAAGGGCAACGTATTCAAGCTTCACGGCTTGGGGAATCAGATAATCTTTTTTATGCGCTTCATAATAACGTTGCAAAGTGGCATCATCCGTTTTGACTTGTGCCGCAAATGTTTCCGGTCTGAATGTAAATGAACGGATGGTACGGTTTGACTGAGTCAGCTTAATCAGCTGCTCTGCCTGAGAATCGCTGATAATTGCCCCGTTTTGAACCAAGTTAATCAAATTTTGCAAGGCAAACTGCTCGCGCAAATCATCAATAAATTGGTCTTCGGACATACGGCGTTGGCTCAGATATTGCGTAAACAATGCCTGACTGAATTTACCGTTGGCATCATGAAATGCCGGATCATCGACAATAGCCTGCTTAACCTGATCCATAGACACATCTATGCCCATCATCTTTGCGCCCTCTTTCAGGTAGGCACGCTGAACCAGCCCGCTAAATATGGCTTCGCGGCTTTGCCCGCCGCCTGCGGCCTGATCCGCCTGTACGGCATTATTCAAGGTATGGTCGCTTATTTTTTCGCTGCCGACCTTGACAATATAGTCGGAGCCGGAGTTTCTCGCAGTTTCGACACCAAAGCCGACAAAGGTCAGCGCGATCAGACCCAGTAGAATTTGGGCGGGAGTTTTATATTTTTCAACGGTATGGAACATATTGGTTTGAGGGCGTAATGGTTAATGGCAAACGCGCATTGTAGCGTTTTTTCAAGGATTCCGCATCTTTCAGACGACGTTTTATTCCGAAAAAATCTTCTGATAGTTTTCGACAGAAAATCCGACGTAAACCCTGCCCTCTTTACGCAAAACCGGACGTTTGATCAAACTTGGATTTTTCGCCATCAGTCGGACCGCCCCGTCCGGACTATTTTCGGCAGTTTGACGGTCGGCATCGTCAAGTTTGCGCCATGTCGTACCACGTTTGTTGAGCAGGATTTCTAAAGAAACCTGTTCCAGCCATTGGCGGATAACTGCCTCGCTCGGGGCGTTTTTCTTAAAATCGGAAAATTCGTACACAATATTATTTTCAGCCAACCAGTTGCGTGCCTTTTTAACAGTGTCGCAATTTGTGATTCCGTATAATTCAATCATGCTGTTTCTTTCTTGTTGATGCTTGGTAAGCTCTCATTTTACTACATTCCCCAAGTGAAATAAGCTAGAATACCTGTCCGCAATCCCTTAATCGGGAAACAGGTTATAGAAGGATTCACTATGCAAAGCCGTTTACCTTTTTTCAGCGTCATCCGTGTCGGCGGAGAAGATCGCGCTTCATTTCTCCATGGCCAACTATCCAATGATATTAATCACTTAACTGTAAATCATTCCTGCTACGCGACTTACAACACACCTAAGGGACGTGTTTTGGCGAATATGGTTGTATTAAACCGAGGGGAAGATTTATTGCTGGTTATGGCAGCGGATTTGGCTGAATCTATCGTGAAACGGCTGCGTATGTTCGTATTGCGCGCCAAAGTCGAATTTACCCCCCTACCCGATTTTGCCGTTGCAGGCATGCTCGATGAAAGCTGCCATGCTACCCCGCCCGACTCACCCAGCCTTTCTTTCGAGGCATCACTGGAAAACGGTGTATATACCATTCCCCTGCCCCATAAAGGTCGTCTGAAAATCGGTGAGGCGGCGCTGCTTCCCGAATATGATGCCCAAGCCGAAAATGCGTGGAATCTGCACGAGATCCGCAGCGGCTATCCATGGATTTCTGCTGCGACCAAAGAAACCGCTGTTGCGCAAATGCTCAACCAACACATCATCGGCGGCGTACATTTCAAAAAAGGCTGCTATCCCGGTCAAGAAATTATTGCGCGCGCCCAATATCGAGGCCAAGTAAAACGCGGGCTGGCGGTATTGAGCGGAGATTCATTGGAAGCAGCAGGTGTAGGCGTGGTTTCCGAAGGTGCGGAAGCCGGACAAATCATCAACACTGCGCTAACTGAAAATGGCAGCTTAAGCCTTGCCGTCATCAAGTTTTCCGCAGCGCAATCCCCTCTTACGGATGCAGACGGCAACGTATTGAAACAGGAAAAACTTTTCTTTTCCGTTTCTGAAGAATAGCCTGTCCAACATAACATGGTCGTCTGAAATCTTTCGGAATAAGGTTTCAGACGACCTTTTGTCTCCTCCTTACATCCCGTTTCGACGGCTGTTATAGTGGATTAAATTTAAATCAGGACAAGGCGACGAAGCCGCAGACATTACAAATAGTACGGCAAGGCGAGGCAACGCCGTACTGGTTTAAAGTTAATCCACT
>ERZ773072.1933-NODE-1933-length-9992-cov-5.954312_pt1 | contig 9992 bp, 21 predicted proteins | sample MGYA00580617_ERZ773072 | MGnify/ENA primary metagenome ERZ773072 (study PRJEB29015, sample SAMEA2737970) | human oral metagenome | biome: human oral; feature: human-associated habitat; material: dental | place: China | collected 2122 ... | reverse complement strand
GTCAATAGAAGTGGCATACTTGAAAATACGGCTGATTACAGAGTAGTAATTGGCATATAGGATATAGCGATTACTTAACTTGATAGCAACCTTTTGACAATAAGCTACACTGATTTGCTGAATCTTCATATCTGTAAAATATGAGTCAATCATAACATTAAGTTTTTTCTTAACGTTCTGATATGTTGTTGGTTTTACAGTGCTTTTATAGCTATCAAGCCATAACTCAGCGACTTCAGCAAAAGTAGGGTTCTGGAAATCTTCATTGTTTGAAAAACCATTCTCTTCAACGTCTAAGAGAAGGTCACGTTCGGCAGCCTTGGCCTCTTTTATCGTTTTAAAACCACGTCTTGTTGTGCGTTTTTCTTTTCCAGTTGCAGGGTCTATGCCCAGGTATGTTTGAAAGAGATATCTAGTCTCTCCTTTTTTTGTAATGTATTTTTTTATCATAAAAAGTCCTTTCTTTTCGATTGCTTGCCCGCATAGTTGAAAAGGTGTAGAACTTATGATAAACTATAGTTGTATTTTTTTATCATATTTTCCATTGCTTGCTAGATGGAAGATTGGACCCTCACACTCAGAGTCGCCAAACTATGAGAGCGTGGGGATTTTTTTTATTCAACAAAAAAAACGGTAACTAAATTTATAGTTACCGTTTCTGCGTGGCAGCTTGTGTCAACCGGATTATTTGCACTAGGATTTCTCCTAGGTTGGTAACTATATATTATCAAATATATTTCATTTTGTCAAAAATGGAAAGTTGAATCCTCATATTCAAAGATTGCTGTCGGAGAATGTGGGGATTTTTTATTTTTTTAAGACTTTCAACTTAATTCGTATCTTGAATGAATCCTTGACAGTACGAAGTTTATCACTTTCTGGATCAATATCTTTGTAATCACCACCATAAATTTTAGCAATTTTCACAACTTCATTATTTGAATCTGCGGTTAATCTTAATACTTCTCTACTTTTGGACTTAGTCACATAGCCTAAGTGATAACCTCGAACCACAATTTTAACTGCATTAGGGTCAAATTGATTATCCACTTCAGGGACAAAGTCCACATCTGAAAACTCAAAAGGGGAATATTTGTAAAATCTATCACTAAAAATCAACTCCTCTTTAATTTCTTTAGAAGTATATCCTAAATAAGGCACATCATCTGATTCTTTTATGAGTTCTTGACATAAATCTGAGAACGCTTCTTGGCGATAGGATATTCCTTTCACTTTCAGAATAACATCATAAATAGTTCTCTTATCAATTTCTTCTTGTTTTAATCTATCTTCTATTCGAATAGCCAATAGTTTATTCAGCTCTTCAATTTCATACTCTAGTTGATCAGTATTAGATTGCCTAGGAAAAATACCAATCAAAAAGAGAAGAACTAAACTACCGCTAATAAAAGAAAAAATTGTTAGTAGTATATTTCCAACGATGCCAAGCAGAAAAACAGAAATTAAGGTCAGCAAAACCAAAAAGGCTATTAAAGACCTTTGGTTTTCCAGTTTACTAATTGTTCTTCTGTGTTCGTCTATTAGTACTTTGATTTCCTTTTCAGTAAGAGTATTAGACATACAATCACCTTGACTTTAATTTTCAGATGGCATGAAGTTTCCGACGACTTTTCCGATGATGCGTGGGTCTTCTTCCCAGCGGGCGAACTTGTCATCATATTTGTCATTTAGAGAGACGAGGCGGAGTCCATCTTTTTCTTTGTAGACTTTCTTGATATAGCTCTGGCCGTCCCAATCTACGGCATAAATGGCACCGTCATAGTCCCAGCCTGTATCTTTGATGAGGGCGACGGATCCGTCTGCGAAGTCTGGCTCCATGGAATCACCATAAACCCAGCTAGCGAGGTCGTGGGTGATGTCCTTTTCAAAATAGACAGTATCATAGTTACGGTCTTCTGCGTAGCCGTATCCTGTACCTGCGGATAGCTTTTCAAAAACGTGATATTCGAATCGTTCTTCGTTGGCCTCTCTTTCCTGACTCTCAAGAAGTTCCTCAGAAGTCCGTAGGACGATTTTTTTATTTTGGGTGGTTAATTGTACCACTTTATCTGTAATTTGCTGCGTGAGCAAATCTGGATCGTCTGGGATGGAATTGGTGGATTCTACTGCATTTTTTGAGACAGCAGGAAAGAAATCATCAATCGAAACATCAAATATATCGCATAGCTTAAAAAGCATATCTTGATTTGCTTTTCTTTCTCCTTTTTCGTATCGACTGATTGTTTGTTTTGTAGTATTCAATCTTTTTGCGAGTTCATCTTGAGTAAAACCGGCTGATTTTCGAAAGGTTTTAATTTGGTTTCCAATGTATTTTTTCAAATCCATGTTCCGTACCTCAATTTCAGTAATTCTATAAGTAGATTATATAAAAAAGTCACCGAAAACGCAACTTTTTTTACTTTTTAATTAAAATAATATTGACAAGTCACCAAAACGGTGATATAATTAAATCAAGCTTAAAGAAATAACAAAAAAACAAACCGGAGGGAAATATCATGAACACATTAAACGAGAAAGCAATCAACATCTTCAAAGCAGTGGTTGCAGAAACCTTGCTTCAAAATACATACGAGGAAAACTTCCTCTATAGCCAACTTGAAGAATTTTGTACTAACTGCCGTCAGTTCGCTTTCGGATGGACAGAGTTAGCGGAAGAGATCGAACGCCAAGAGCGTTATCTTCTAGATTCTGGTTTCACTCAAGATGAAATCAATGACATTCGTTTTGATGCAGCATTTGTAGGAATGATGGACAAAATGAATGTAGCCTGATCGGTAGCACCAGGGTTCGACTCCCTGGAAGGTTGTTGCTCATAGAGCGAAATAAAAAAAGGAGGTAATGTAAATGTTGATTCTGCAATAATGGATTAAAAAACTCCAACAAGTTACCAAGTCGCTGGAGGCGTGGATTTTTTATAGATCAACATCTTTACTCATGATTAAACCTCCTTTCTGCTTTTATTATAGCAGAATTGCGAGGGAGAAATAGAAAAATAAGGAGGTAGGAATGTGCAAATTTATCTTTATCAACTAAGAAAAGAAAAAGGCATTACACAGAAAGAATTAGCTAAAAAACTTGGCATTTCTGAGACGGCATATCGTCAGAAAGAGAAGGGGCAACGTGCTTTTACTCAGGATGAAATGTTTTTCTTGCGTAGCTTTTTTGATAAACCTTTGCAAGATATTTTTTTACCAAGAAAGTCACCAAAACGGTAACAATATATTTAAAACCTAAAAAGCACCTGACAGCAATCAGGCGCATACTTAAATAATTAAAACCATTATATCACAAAAATGCTTGCCCGCATAGTTGAGAGGATGTAGAAAATGGAAGGAATAACGTTACAATTACGATTGGATGGCGAAAGTGCTGAATTGTTCACGAATCAATTATTGGCCTTTGCTGAAAAGCAGGTCAAGGAGCAGTTAGAGAATGATCGTATGCCAATCAATCAACAGGCTTTGATGAAGAAGTTTGGCTTTACTCATGGCTATATTAAGAAGTTAGAACGTAAAGGATTGAGATTTCGTAAGCAAGGGAAAGATATTATGTACGATGTCAATGATGTTTATGAGATTTTGGAATTAGAAAAAGAAGTACGAAAATTAAGAGCGTAAAGGAGGACAAAATGACAGAACCAACTTTATCAAGTCAATTACTTGGCTTAGCAGTGATTTTCATTGGGATGTTTATCCTGATGCTATTTACGGCTAAAAATGAAAAAACAGATGAGCAAAATGTCGTGGTCATCATCGAAGAAGCAGAGGATTTTAGAGAAGTTGCTCGAAGAAACCTAAGAATGTGTGACAGAAAATCTACATATGACACCCAGCCACCTGTCGGGCTTCCTTCAATGATTGAGGACTTACCACAAGTTTTTCGGTCATGTATCGAAGATTATGACAGACTGGCTCGTGATTATCATGAAGAAGCAAGTAACAATGATTTGCTAAGAATGCAAAATGCAGGCCTCTTAGAAGAAAATGGGCGTTTGCTTTATCAGGAAATGACCATGGATTTCCGTCAGAATCCAAGAAAATGGAGGGCAAAGACATGAGTGTTAGTCGTGACATGAGCGAGATGGAAATCCGTGTGTTAAACATGATCATGAATTGCGCTACTTTCGACCTGCCCATTCAAGCGAGCGAAATCCGTCTAGAAACTGGACTGTCGAAGCGTAAGCTGGAAGAGGTCATTGAGAGCCTGCGTGTCAATTTTGGGCATCCTATCGTAGCTAAGAAGATGAAGCCAAACGGATACTACTTGCCACGAAGTGAGGAGGAGCGACAAGCTGGTCTTGCTCCTTATCGCAGACAAATCTTAACCGAGCAAAAGAACCTTGCTGCGGTTATGAATGTTGATCTAGAAAAATACTGGGGGAATAGCGCATGAGTGATGATTTTAGAATATTACCTCATGATCTAGTAGCTGAGCAGTCGGTTCTGGGCGCTGTCTTTATCTCACCGGACACCATCATTTCACTGGACGATGAATTGACTCCAGATGATTTCTACAAACCTGCTAACAAGATAGTATTTAAGACCATGTTGTCATTACTTGAAAAGGGTGAGCCAATCGATGCTACCACTATGGTGTCAGCTCTTACTAATCAAGGGCAGATTAAAGAAATTGGTGGTTTAAACTATGTTGTCGAGTTAGTGAACTCCACACCAACTTCAAAAAATGTGGCGCACTACGCAAAGCTTGTGAAAGAAAAGTCTACGCTCAGAAAGATGATAGCAGACCTATCTGACTCCCTTTCGAGTGCTTACCAGGGCGATGTGTCCATCGATGACATCATCGCAAAGACTGAAAAGTCTATGCTTGACATCAGCAATCAGAATACGGGCATTGGATTTCGTAATGTGGCTGATATCCTTGATACACATATGCAGATGGTGGAGACCAGATCGCAAACAGATGGAGTTGTGACAGGTCTATCGACTGGGTTTGTCGGATTAGACAAGATAACAACTGGTCTTCATGAGGACAACCTTATCATTCTTGCTGCTCGTCCAGCGATGGGGAAGACGGCGCTAGCTCTGAATATCGCTCAATATGTCGCTGTAAAAGAGAAAAAGCCTGTTGCTATTTTCTCACTTGAGATGGGGGCGGAAAGCTTGATTGAGCGGATATTAGCAGCCGAGGGCATGGTGGAAGGGTATCATCTAAAAACTGGGAATCTGAGCGTTGAGGAATGGAATAGGCTAGTGCATGCACAAGGTAATCTCTATGACGCTCCTATTTATGTCGATGATACGGCTGGTATTCATATCTCTGAGATACGGTCAAAGGCTCGAAAGCTTTCCCAGGAAATGGGAGGCCTTGGAGTCATTATCATTGACTACTTGCAACTGATCACTGGGTCAAAAGGCGAGAATCGTCAGCAAGTAGTCTCTGAGATTTCTAGGGAATTGAAAATCCTAGCTAAGGATTTGAAAGTACCTGTCATTGCCCTGTCACAGTTAAGCCGGGCAGTGGAGCAGAGACAAGACAAACGTCCGATGCTGGCAGATTTGCGAGAGTCTGGCTCTATTGAGCAAGATTCAAATGTCGTTGGATTCTTAAGCAACGAAGAAACGGAAGCCAATCACGAAGGTTATCAACGAGTTAAATTCTCAATCAAGAAGAATAGAGAAGGCGATTTGATGGATTCTACTTTTAAATTTTACAAGTCGCGTATGGACTTCTCAGAGGAGTTTTAAAGACGATGAATGCAAGAGAATTTGAAAACATTATGCAATCGGAAGGATTGAAAACAACTCAAGCAGTAATGATCATGTTACAAGAGGCTAAGCAGTGCCAGAAGAACATTAAGGCAATGAGTATGTATAAACATCTTCCTTACGCTGCAGAATACATCGAAAAACAGGAAGAACAGAAAGACAAAGCTATATGGCAAGCGCTGGAAGTGGCTCAACTAGAAAAGATGTATGGATTTAGATTAGTTGAGGATAGAAACGATGTAATAATAGCCACTTACCAAGTTTCAGAGCCGCACAGCGAAGTAATGAAGAAAATCAGAAGCCATATAGAAATAATGGCGGAATTGGAGAAAGAGTATGGCATTTGCGATTAAAAACAGCAATATGTATTTTAAACAAATTGTAAATCATAGCAGCATAGCCGGATATTTGGACAGAAAACATCCAGTTAAAACATTTGAATTCAAAGCAAGCCAACATGAAGCTATGAAATTCAAAAAGTACGGTGAAGCTAGAAAGTACATGAAGGAAAACGGATTGAACGGAAACATCATTGAGATAACTGTTTCTAAACCGTTCCACATAAACAAGATGGAAAAGAACATCGGACCTAATAGGTTAGACGTTTTTTACGATTCATTATTGATGGATACCAGGGCAGATATTGAAAAGATGATTGCAGGTTCTGAGAACAATTTTAAGCACATGGCTAAAGATATATTGAAAATCAGAACTACAACGTTAAACCAATTCTTACGTAATCCATACGAAATTGGCTGGAGCACACGTAAGAAAATCATTGACAGATTAGAAGAATATTTTGAAGGAGCTGGCATTAAATGAATTTAAATGATCCAATTAAAAAAAGACGAATCGAACGCGAAGAGTTAATTCGATTAGTCCAAAACTGGTTCGTAGAACGCGGATTGGACACGCTGGACGGAAGTGGACAGTTAACCAAACTACAGGAAGAAGTGGACGAATTAAAAGAAGCATATATCCATATCAACCGCGATGAAGAGATTGATGCCGTTGGAGATATCACAGTAGTTCTAATCGGATATTGCATGCAGCGAAATCTTGATTTCATGGATTGTTTAGAAAGTGCTTATCACGAGATTAAGGACCGCAAAGGTAAAGTTATCAACGGTGTGTTTGTGAAAGAGGTGCAGTAATGGATATCGTGAACGTGAGTAACTTAGCTGAAAACGCGAAAATCAAAGAAGCGGTTAAACATCCAAAGCATTACCAAGGCATTTACGGATTAGAAGTATTCACTGTGATGGACAATTTCATTCCAAAATACGAAAACTCATTCGATGGATACCTGGCAGGGAATATCTTGAAGTACGTGCTTCGAGCACCAAGCAAGGGCAAAATGCGCGAGGATCTAAAAAAAGCAAAGGAACATTTGGACTTGTTAATTGAAAGGTTAGAGGATTAATCATGAAAACAAATAAATGTGTGGTTAGAAGAGAACAAAAATCATTGGAGAGAGGCAAATGATGAAGAAAAACAAGCGAACACACTTAGCTATCAAACCGACAACAAGTCTCAAAATTAGGCTCGGTTATTGGTTTAGGTATTTACTCGGTATCAAATCGCCCTCTAGAGAGTTTTACAAAGTAGTCCAAGGCAATGAGTATTCTGAAAAAGAATACAGAAAGTTGTATATACGCAGTGCGGAAGAACTTGCACTCATGAAATTAAGTAGAGCAATGGAGGAAACAACGTGGAAAAAAGTTTAAGAGCGGTTGTAATCGGCTTTTGTTTAAGTATGATTTTGTCAATCGTTAAATTTCTAGGAGTAGAATTTACATGGCAGTTCGTGTTAGCACCGTTTTTAATACCGCTATCAATTTTCTTATTGTTGATTATCAACGAACTTGTGTTAGACGGTATAGACGATATAAAGCGTGAAATGGAGGATAAAAGAAGATGAGCAAGTTCAGTGAATACATTGAAACACAAAAAATGTATGAAGATTTAGGCGAAAAACTGAGAAAGGCGCAGGATGATTTTGAAAAAACGATACCTTTGCAAAGTTTAAGAAAGCGGTATTGGTATTTAAATGACACAAACTCAATAAGGGACTCAAAATGGAACGGGTCGTATATTGATTTAGACCGTTATAACAGCGGTAACGTATTTGAAAGCGACGAACAAGTTGAAAAAGAACGACTAAAGAGAGAACTAATTGCAAAAATTGGACTTTTCAGAAAAGAATGTTACGGAGATTGGCAACCCGATTGGAACAATCTTGAAGAGAATAAATATACTTTCATGAATGACGGTAAATTTTTATGGGTGCACAAAACCGAGATTGACTTATTCAGTATATTTGGATATTTCAGACACCATGACGTTTGCAAACAAGCGCTCGATTTATTTGGTAAAGATATTGAAAAATTGATGAACTATGAAAAATGATAAATACAATTTAAACGACCCTATAATTCAATGGCGTTGCAAGGTTGAAAAGCAACAAACCGATGAGAGTTATCGAAAAATGTGCAATCATGAAATAACGCACGCTGTATTGAACACAATTAAACAAATGAAAAACAGAAAGGAAGATTTAAATGCCAAACTGGTGCAAGGGAGTTATCAAGGTAAGAGGAAAGAAAAATGATGTTATTTCGTTTTTAGAAAATGAGATTTTGAAAATGCGATATACTGCATTGTTCCAAGAGCCAAAAAGCGAAAATATAAAAATGGAAGATGTCGGCTATGGATACGCCTATCAATTAAACGATGACAAAAAAGAATATTTTTATTTAAACAATAGCACTCGTTGTTTTATTGAACAGAACAAAATTGAAATCTATATCTATTCTGATACGGACGAAAACGGAACGTATGCAACGCTTAAATTTAAACAAGCGTGGGATGTTGAAGAAGACCTATTCGAGAAATTAAGTGAAAAATATAACATCGATTTCAACATTTACGCTAGTGAAAGAGGTATGGAGTTTGAGCGTTATATAACTATAATCAAAGGCAAATTCACTAGAAACGAAATAAAGAAATATTACGATTTCTATTTTGAAGCAATCAACCCCGAGTTAGGAGGTTAACGAATGAACATAACGTTAGAGACAAGAGGAAAAACCACTAATTATTGTGGCGCACAACATATATCTATTGAAGAAGGTAAAGTAATATTTTTCAGAGGAAAAAATGAACATAACGCAGTTGAAATTCCGTTGAATAAATTTAAGTATGTTGATGTTGAAATATCAATCAGAAACGAAGGCAATAATTATTTTGATTATGCAGAAGATTTGAAAATCTTTGCAGAAACTATAAGGAGTTTGTAATTAAATGGATACACTAAAAGAACTTAAAAAGCAAAGAGCAGAATTGGATAAAAAGATTTATATGTTGGAATGTACGGAATGTCCATTGAAAGATGGAGATGAATTTTGGTATGTTGATCAATTTGGGAATATTGAACATCGTTGTTTTGGAAATCATGCATGGATGAAGGAGGCTATGAGTCAAGGACACTTCTTCTATTCTTACAAAGAAGCAAAGTTAGAAGCAGAAAGAAGAGACCTGCTGCATCGAATCAGAATGTTTAGAGATAAATGTAATAATAAGTGGAAACCAAATTGGGAAGATCCTAACGAAGAAAAACACTACATGTGTTATACCAAAGATAATTATTTGGCGTGCTACCATGATAAAGAAACAAATAATTTTCCACTTTTTGGATATTTCCAAAAATGGGTAGATGTATTTGATGCAATTGAACTTTTTAAAAATGAAATCGAAGCTTTATTCATTAATTGCGAGGTGTAGAAAGATGGAAGATGAAACAGCAGAACTACTAATATATATATTTGGATTAGCGTTAAGTTTAACTGTGTTATTAGTAATTATTAAATTAGCTGGAGTTCTAATCACTTGGTTTGTAGCCACGCTGCCATTACTGATATACGCAGCAATTATGTCAATTCTAATATTAATTGGTTCAATCGCAGGGATTGTGATGTCAATCCAGGAGAACATGAGAGGATAAAAAAATATTTACAGATAGGAGAAATAACAATGCACATTACTATGTTTTTAAAAAACGGACAAACATTAAGATTCGAAGACGTGACAAACTTAAAAAAAGAAGAGAAATTCTATTACATTATTACTTTTAATTATGTGAGTATGTCGGACGGTAAAAAGAAAAGAGCACTCTTTAGCACTAAAGACATGTTAGGTTTTTCAGTTGATAAGGAGGATTTCGATGTTAACAGTTTACTCTAAACC
>ERZ773072.1929-NODE-1929-length-10014-cov-12.351943_pt1 | contig 10014 bp, 6 predicted proteins | sample MGYA00580617_ERZ773072 | MGnify/ENA primary metagenome ERZ773072 (study PRJEB29015, sample SAMEA2737970) | human oral metagenome | biome: human oral; feature: human-associated habitat; material: dental | place: China | collected 2122 ... | reverse complement strand
TCCTCGCCGCCCTCGTGTGCGGCATCATCGAGGTCATGAGCGTCAGCTTCGTGTTTCTCATGTTCGCAATTGGCGCCTTGGCTGCGGGCATCGCCGGTGCCCTCGGCGCTAACGAGACGATTCAGGTGATCGTGTTCGTCGTCGTGACGGTGGCGCTCCTGGTCGTTTTGCGCCCCTTCTTGAAGGGACGCATTGAGAGATCAGCGGGTGATGTGCGCACGAACACTGACGCCCTGATCGGCAAGACTGGGTATGTCACCGAGGTCGTGGGCGAGCGACACGGACGCATCCAGTTTTCGGGCGGCGAGTGGAGTGCGCGCACCGAAGGGACGCCCATCCCGGTGGGAGCCGAGGTACGCGTCGAGCGCATCGATGGTGCGACCGCAGTGGTGAGTGCCGTCGAAGCTACGCGTCCCGCCCCCATGCACCCCTACGTGGACCCCGCATCCTGAGTCGTGCATTATTCGTTTGATAAGAAAGGAAAGACGGTATGAGATCCGCTGACCTCATCGGCAACATCGCCCTGGTCGTCATCTTCGCTCTCATTGTTTTCGTCGTGGTTTCGCTCGTGCGTGCGGTGCGCATTGTCCCGCAGTCGCAAGCCTACGTTGTTGAGCGCCTCGGACGATTCCAGGCGGTCATGCGAGGTGGCTTCCACCTGCTGGTCCCCTTCGTGGACCGGGTCGCTGCCCGCATCGACCTGCGTGAGCAGGTCGCGAACTTCCCGCCGCAGCCGGTCATCACGGCCGACCAGGCGATGGTCTCGATCGACTCGGTGATCTATTTCCAGATCACCGATCCGCGCGGAGCGACCTACGAGGTCGCGAACTTCCTGCAGGCGATCGAGCAGCTGACCGCGACCACGCTGCGTAACCTGATTGGTTCCCTCGACCTGGAGCAGACGCAGACCTCGCGCGAGTCAATTAACAAGCAGCTGCGCGGCGTTCTGGACGAGGCGACGGGTCCGTGGGGTATCCGCGTGACCCGCGTCGAGCTCAAGTCGATCGAGCCGCCGCCGCGAGTCCTGGCAGCCATGGAGCAGCAGATCACCGCTGAGCGCACCAAGCGCGCCACGATTTTGACCGCCGAGGCCGAACGCGAAGCGCAGATCAAGAAGGCCGAGGGTGCCAAGCAGGCTGCCGTTCTGGCCGCTTCCGCCCAGCAGGAGGCTCAGGTGCTGCAGGCCAAGGGTCAGAAGGAAGCCCTGATCCTGCAGGCGGAGGGTGCCCGCCAGGCGCAGATTCTGCGCGCTCAGGGCGAGTCTGAGGCCATTCAGACTGTGTTTGCTGCGATTAACGCGGGCAAGGCGACGCCGGAGCTGCTTTCCTACAAGTACCTCGAGATGCTGCCGAAGATCGCCGACGGACAGGCGTCCAAGCTGTGGATGCTTCCCTCCGATCTCACCGGCGCACTGGAGTCCATCTCGAAGGGTTTCAACCTGGGCAAGTAGACTGGATTATGCCGGGCCGACCGCAGTCCCTGCGGTCGGCCCGTCGTCTATTCAACGGGAGGTCATGGTGGATTCGCACCAGGAGCATGTGCTGCGCGAGGTGGCGCAGAAGAATATCCGTTTTATTCGTCTGTGGTTCACGGACGTCGCGGGCGTCTTGAAGTCGATCTCTATCGATCCGGGTGAGCTCGAGGATGCGTTCAGCGAGGGGATTGGCTTCGACGGCTCGGCCGTGGAGGGACTGACCCGCGTGTTTGAATCCGACATGCTGCTGATGCCAGATGCCTCCACTTTCCAACTGCTGCCGTGGCGCCCGCAGGAGGAGCCTGTGGCGCGTATGTTCTGCGATGTGCTGATGCCGGACGGTCGTCCCGCCCCCTCCGATCCTCGCGGTGTTCTCGAGCGCACCGTTGAACGCGCCGCAGACGCCGGTTTCCGCGTCATGATGCATCCCGAGATTGAGTTCTACCTCCTGCGTCAGCCCGTCACTCCGGAGCGCATGGTGCCCGTTGACCAGGCGGGCTATTTCGATCACGTGGCCCGAGGGGACTCCAACGACTTCCGGCGCCGCGCGGTGCGCATGTTGGAAGACATGGGTATTCCCGTGGAGTTCTCGCATCACGAAGGCGGGCCCGGGCAAAACGAAATCGACCTGCGTGCGGTGGACCCCGTGCGCGCGGCCGACAACATCATGACGGCCCGCACGGTCATCGAAGAGGTGGCCCTGCGCGAGGAGCTTGTCGCCACCTTCATGCCCAAGCCTTTCATCGAGCACCCGGGGTCGGGCATGCACACGCACCTCTCGCTCTTCGAGGGTGAGGAGAACGCGTTCTTCTCCCCGTCGGGCCAGTACCGTCTGTCCACGACCGGGCGGCGTTTCATCGCGGGTCTGCTGGCCCACGCGGGTGAGATCGCCGCGATCACGAACCAGCACGTGAACTCCTACAAGCGACTCTGGGGCGGGGGAGAGGCCCCCTCTTACGTGTGCTGGGGGCACCTGAATCGCTCGGCCCTCGTGCGCGTGCCCTTGTACAAGCCAACGAAGGCCGGATCCGCGCGCATCGAGTACCGCGCCCCCGATCCGAGTGCGAACCCGTACCTGGCTTTTGCCGTCATGATCGCGGCGGGATTGGATGGCATCGAGAAGAAGATGGAGCTCATGGCCGAGGCGGAGGATAACGTGTGGGATCTGTCCGATCGAGAGCGGCAGGTGATGGGTATCCACGCCCTGCCTGCTTCGCTGTCGGACGCGGTGCGCGCAATGAAGGGGTCGGAGCTGGTTGCCTCCACCCTCGGCGAGCAGGTCTTCGACTACGTTATCCGCAACAAGCGCAAGGAGTGGACCGAGTATCGCCAGCAGATCACACGCCAGGAGATTGAGCAATTCTTGAAGGTCGTCCCTCGGTGAGCTTCGACGATTTGCGGGGCGCCGGGTTCCTTGACGCGCGCCGCGCCCAGTCTTTCCTTGAGGAGCTTCCGCGGGGCGAGTTGTGGGTCGCGGATCTGAGCGCTTCGGCCGACCCGGATCAGGCACTGCTGCAGGCTGTTCGCCTGGCGGAGGCGGACCCGGGTCTTGTCGAGACGCTCAGCACGGACGAGTATGCCCGGCGGCGCGTGTGCGCGATCCTGGGCGCCAGCCAGTGGCTGGGAGACTACGTGATCGCGCAGCCCTCGCGTGTGGCGACCATCAACGTGGACCCGGGTGATCCTCGGGAGGTCTTGTACGAGGCCGTGGGAGCCCACAGCGTCGGCGGCGGCGCGTGGGTGGCCGCGCCGGAGGCTGGCGTTGATGACCTGCGCGCCGCATACCGCCGCGTCCTGCTGCATCTGGCGGCCGACGACCTGACGAGTGCATCCCCCGAGGACATGATGCCGATCGTGGGGGAGCGCATCGCTGCGCTGGTGGACGCCACCTTGGATGCAGCCCTGGCCCTGGCGCGCCGCGACATCGACCCGGAGGCGCGGGTTCCCTTCGCGATTATTGCGATGGGTAAGACGGGCGCGCGCGAACTCAACTACATCTCCGACGTGGACGTCGTCTACGTTGCCGAGGCCGGCGCGGACGGGGACGAACGGGTCGCCCTGGAGATCGCGACCCGCCTGGCCTCCGCCACGGCCTCGGCCTGTTCGGGCCCGGGAAGCGAGGCGCCGCTGTGGACCGTGGACGCGAACCTGCGTCCAGAGGGACGTAACGGCGTCCTCGTGCGCACCATCGAGTCCTACTGTCGGTACTGGGACAAGTGGGCACAGACCTGGGAGTTTCAGGCGCTGCTTAAGGCGCGGGCGTGCGCGGGCAACCCTCGTCTCGGTGGGGCCTTCGAGGAGGCGGCCCAGCCCTACGTGTGGAGCGCCTCGGCTCGGGATGGCTTCGTTGAGGCCGCGCGCGCGATGCGTCGGCGCGTCGAGGACAACATTTCGCGTACCCACGCCTCGCGCGAGCTGAAGCTTGGGCGCGGCGGCCTGCGCGACGTGGAGTTTACCGTTCAGCTCCTCCAGCTGGTGCACGGGCGTACCGATGCGCTCGTGCGGGTGCGTTCTACATTGGACGCGATCGACGCGCTGCGCGAGGGTGGCTACATTGCTCGATCTGACGGTGACAGGCTGGCCTCGTGCTACCGGTTCCTGCGCGCCGTCGAGCATCGCACGCAGCTGCCGCGCATGCGCCGTAACCACCTGATCCCCGACAAGGATCGCGAGCTGCGCGTGCTGGGTCGCGCGATGGATCCGGCGCGCTACCCGGACGCGCACTCGATCCGCGCGGCGATCGACGAGGTGCGTGCCAGCGTGCGTGCGCTGCACGAGGACGTCTTCTACCGGCCGATTGTTGCGGCCACCGCGCGGCTTCGTGAGGAGGAGGCGTCCCTGCATGCCGAGGGGGCGCGCGACCGCCTGGCTGCCATCGGCTATCGAGATCCGGCGGGTGCCCTCACGCACATCGCGGCGCTCACGCAGGGTACGAGCAGGCGCGCGACCATCCAACGCCACCTCCTGCCCGTCTTCATCTCGTGGCTGGCCGGCGGCGCGGATCCCGACATGGGGCTGCTGAACTTTCGTATCCTCTCCGAGGACATCGGCGACTCTCACTGGTATTTGGCGCTCCTGCGCGACTCGGGGGTGGCGGCCCGCAGGCTCACGACGATGCTGCCGAACTCGAGGTGGATCGCTGAGGCCCTGGCCAAACGCCCCGAGGCGGTCGCCTGGCTCGACGATGACTCCGAGCTGGCTCCGCGCCCGCCCGAGCGCCTGACTCGCGAGGTTGCTGCCCTCATCGATCGGCACGACGATGCGACCGAGGCGGCGGCCCGCGTGCGGGCCGTTCGCACACGCGAGCTGACGCGCGCCGCGATGAGCGACCTGCTGGGCGGCGTCGATCCGCGCGGCCACGCCATCGCCGATGCGACGGACGCGGCCCTGCTCGGTGCCTTGGCGATTGCCCGGCGCGAGGAAGTCGAGCGCTGGGGGAGTGAGCGCGCCCGCGTTGCCTTCGTGGCGATGGGTCGCTACGGCGGGCGCGAGTGCTCCTACGCCTCCGACGCCGACGTGATCGCCCTGCACGAGGCCGTGGATGGTGTCTCCGATGCCGAGGCCGCCGCCAGCGCGACGGCGATTGTCAACCGGGTGAAGAAGCTCCTCGGTTCGGCGACCAGCCAGCTCGGCATCGTCGTCGACCTCGACCTGCGCCCCGAGGGGAAGAACGGCCCGATGAGCCGCACCATCGCCTCGCACGAGGAGTACGCGCAGCGGTGGGCCTCCACGTGGGAGCGCCAGGCTGCCGTGCGCGCCCGACCCATCGGGTCAAGCGACCTGGGCGAGCGCGCCCGCGCCCTCTTCGAGTCCATGGCCTACCGGGAGGTGAGCGAGGCCGAGGTGCGAGACATCCGCCTGCTCAAGGCCCGCATGGAAAACGAGCGCCTGCCGCGCGGCACTGAGCCCGCCCGCCACGTCAAGCTCGGCCCCGGCGGCCTCAGCGACGTCGAGTGGACGATCCAGCTCATCCAGATGCGCCACGGGCGCGAGTGTGAAGGCCTGCGCACGCCGTCGACGACGGGGGCCATCGGCGCCGCCCGCGACGCGGGGCTGCTGGCAGCGACCGACGCAGAGATTCTCTTGAACGCCTGGGATCTGGCCACACGCATCCGCGCCGGCAACACCCTGGCGACAGGGCGCATGAGCGGTGTGAAGCTCGACGTCCTGCCCCGTGACAGCGCCGGCGATGCGCGATCGAGCCGGACGATCGCCTCCCGGTGCCGCAGCAACCCGGCGGGACAATGGGTTCGCAACGGCCGCGGTCGGACCCTTCTGGACCGTTCGGACTGCCCATCCGACCCGCCGATGAGACTATTGGGCCTTCAACCGCACATGCACGCCTCCGTCCGATGACAACTCATACAGGAGTCCTTTTGACCCCCGTTGCGCCAGCCGCCCTCACCACCGCAGCCGTTGTTCACGCCGCCCTGGTCGACCTGTCCGACGAGTCGAAGGCGAGTCAGGTCGCCCGCTATCTGCGCGCTGTCCCCGGCGGCTACGGCGAAGGCGACCGCTTCATGGGCGTAGCGGTGCCGCGGATCCGGGCCCTTGCGAAACGGACCCGTCTTGACCACGACGAGCTCGAACGGCTCGCGGCCAGCCCCTGGCACGAGGAGCGGATGGTCGCGCTGTGCGTTGCCGTTGGACGAGCGAAGCGGATCAGACGGCTCCTGGACTCGGCCCGCTCCCAGCGCGATTCCAACTCACCGGCCGTCCAGGATGCTCTGACCGGGCGTGAGGAAATGGGACTCCGATACCTGGACTGGGTCGGTCGGGGCCTGGTGAACAACTGGGACCTCGTCGACATCTCCGCCGAGCACCTCGTGGGCGCCTGGCTCCTCCTCCCCCTGGTGCAGGAGGCCGGTGACGATACCGTTGCCCGGCCTCAGGTCCTACCCGACCGTATGACGACGCTCATCTCGAGTGACAGCGTCTGGGAGCGCCGCGTCGCGGTGCTGTCCACCTTCGCCACCACTCGCGCGGGCGTCGACTGGCCCGCTTACGCCGTCGCCCGGCGGCTGCTGGATGACCCCCACGATCTCATCCGCAAGGCAATCGGCTGGATGCTGCGCGAGGCCGGCAAGCGCGTCGACGAGCGGGCGCTGGTCGCCTTCCTCGATGAGTACGCCCCCGTCATGCCGCGCACCATGCTGCGCTGCGCCATTGAGCGGTTCGACCCCGCAGTGCGCGCCCACTACCGCTCCCGGACGGTTCGAACCGCCTCCCGCAGCCAGGTCACGGAGCCCTGATCGAGCAGCACCTTCAGGCCTCCAACAAGTCTTCAACGATCGACCCGCGGTCCCCGTCGCGACCGCGCCGGCACGTCCCCTCAAGTCCTCAGCGGCTATTCGACGTCGAACCGGTGTCAGCCGCGACCGCGTCCTTGATCTCGGCGGTGATCCGCTCGACGGCGGCGTCGAGCTCGGCCCTGGAGACGTTCTGCTCTTCACGCTTGAGGCGGATGAAGATCCCACCTCCCGGCTCGACGACGGCCGAGTCCACCTCCTCGACCGAGTCCGCACCCTGCTGGTGCAGTGCACCGGCGAGCTCACGACGGCTCGTTCCCAAGCGGGCCAGGGCCGGCTCGATGAGCCTCCCGTCCTTGACGACCTGTGTCCCCGTTCCCTCGAAAATCCTCTGCAGAACGGGCGAGCGCTGAGTGAGCCGGTCGAGAACCGTGTTGATGACGAGTAGGACGACAGCGCCCAGCAATCCCCCGGTCACAGAGTTGTCCGGGCCGATGATCGCGTTCTGGACGACGTTGCTCAGTAGGAGCACGACAACGAGATCAAGGTTGTTCATCTGCGCCAGCAGCCGCTTCCCGGCCAGCCGCATGAGCAGCAGAATAGCGAGATACACGGCGATCGTGCGCACAATCTTGTCTGCGGCGGATACCGACATGGTCAGCAGGTCCGAAGCCGTCGAGACGGACAGGACCCGGGTGAGGAATGAGATGCTCATGCTCCCATCCTCACCCTCGAGGCGGAAACACCGTCACTGGAGAGAGGCTACCGGGGGGCGGGAATCATCGGGCCGGCTCCCCCGCCCGCGGGCCGTCATGGCAGACGACCTCGAGGTTGTTGCCGTCCGGGTCGAGAACGAAGGCCGCGTAGTAGCCGGGGTGATAGTGGGGTCGCTCCCCCGGAACTCCGTTGTCCCGGCCCCCGGCGGCGAGGGCGGCGGTGTGGAAGGCATCGACCTGCTCGGCGGTGGCGGCTGTCAGAGCCAGGTGGACCGGGGCCGGGTCCATCGCCGGCGCCAACCAGAGATCGGCGCCGGGTCCGCCTTCGGCATCTGCGGCCTTGAGTCCGACGACGGGCCCGTACTCGGCCGCGACCTCGTAACCCAGCGGAGCAAGAGCCTTGACGTAGAAGGCGCGCGATACGGCCGGGTCACTGACATTCAGACTGATGTGATCGATCATGTCCCGACCCTACTACTGCTGACGGACCGGGCCCGGGACCCGCTCCTGATCTCAGCGCCGTCGGCGCCTGTCACGCACCCGCACCCCGATCTGGATCGGGGATCCGATGAAGCCAAACTCCTCGCGCAGGCGGCGCTCAATGAACCGGCGGTAGCCGGCATCGAGGAAGCCGGTGGTGAACACGACGATGCGCGGCGGCGCCGTTTGCACCTGGGTGGTGAACAGGATTCGGGGCTGCCTGCCGCCGCGCACCGGGTGGGGGGTCGCCGACTGGAGCTCACCCATGAAGGCGTTAAGGCGGCCGGTCGGGATGCGCGTCGTCCAGCCCTCTACAGCGGCGTCCAGGGCTCGTGCGAGACGATTGGTGTGCCACCCGGTGCGGGCCGCCAGGTTGATGTGCGGCGCCCAAGCGACATGCGCCAGGTCATGCTCGGTCTCCCGGGCCAGCATGATCCGGCGCTCCTCGTCGACCAGGTCCCATTTGTTGTTGACCAGGACGAGAGCGCGACCGGCGTCCACCACCTGCTGGATGACGCGCACGTCCTGCTCGGTGATCGGCTGCGAGGCGTCGAGAAGGACGACGGCCACTTCAGCCTTCTCGATGGCTCCCTGTGTGCGCAGGACGGCGTAGTAGTCGGCGCCGCGCGCCTGGCGCACACGACGGCGAATACCGGCGGTGTCGATGAAGACCCATTGGCGGCCGTCGAGTGCGAGAACCTCGTCGACAGGATCGCGAGTCGTGCCGGCCGCCTCGTTGACGACAACGCGAGCCGATCCGGCGATAGTGTTGAGAAGGGAGGACTTGCCGACATTGGGCCGCCCCACCAGGGCGACGCGGTGCAGGCCGTCGTCGGGCGAGGGGCCGGCGACGGCGGATACCTCCGGCAACGCGGCTACAGCGGCCTGAAGGACGTCGCCCGACCCCCGCCCGTGCAGTGCGGAGACCGCATGCGGCTGGCCGAGTCCCAGGTTCCACAGGACGGCGGCATCACCCTCCTGGGCCGGAGAATCAACCTTGTTGGCCGCCAGCACGACAGGTCTGCCCGACCTGCGCAGCACGCGCACGATGCGCGCGTCGGCCTCGGTGATACCGACCCGGGCATCGACGACGAGCAGCACGGCGTCGGACATCTCGACGGCGACCTCCGCCTGAGCGGCAACGGCGGCGTCCAGCCCCGCCGCATCCACCTCCCAACCGCCGGTGTCCACAATGGTGAAACGGCGTCCGGCCCACTCGGCGGCGTAGGAGACGCGGTCGCGGGTCACACCCGGGACGTCCTGGACCACGGCCTCACGGTGCCCCAGGACCCGGTTGACGAGGGTGGATTTTCCGACATTGGGCCGCCCGACCACGGCGAGAACGGGCAGCCCCGCCTCGGCGGCGGGAGCGTCCCGGCCCTCCAGCAGCGCGAAGTCCGTCTCGTCGAGCTCGTAGTCCGCCAGACCCTCACGCAGCGCCTGCGCGCGCAGGACGTCATGCCGGTTGAGCTCGGCGGCCTCGTCGAGGGATCGCTCGATGAGCGTGATGACGTGCTCGACGGTCTCGTCCAGGCTCATATCAGTGGTGTCGACGAGGGTGACGCCCTCGGGGGCGGTGAGGAACTGGGAGACGGCGGCGTCATCCCGGTCGCGGCGGACCACCTGATCGCGCAGGGCGGCGGCGTCGACGCTCTTGCCGGCGGCCTCGAGCTCGCCGGCGCGGCGGGCGAGTCTGGCCTCCTCGCTGGCGGTGATGAGCAGACGCACGTTCGCGTCGGGAGCGATGACAGTGGTGACGTCACGCCCCTCCGCCACGATTCCCGCCCCCTCGGAGCGGGAGCCCCCGGCGGCCTCGAGGCGGATGATTTCTCTTTGGCGACGGGCCAGCTCGGCGCGGACGTCGAGGTTGGTGGCGACCGTGGACACCACGGACGCGATATGAGGTTCGCGGATCGCCGCCGTGATATCCGCACCCGCGCATATGACCTCGGGGGATCGCGGGTCCGTCCCCATCACGACAGGCATGCTCGCCACCGTGCGCGCCACACTGGCGGCGTCGGCGAGGTCGACGCCCTCGTGCTCGCACCACCAGGCCGCAGCGCGGTACATGGCCCCGGTGTCGAGGTAGGCCAGG
>ERZ773072.1927-NODE-1927-length-10022-cov-83.906391_pt1 | contig 10022 bp, 9 predicted proteins | sample MGYA00580617_ERZ773072 | MGnify/ENA primary metagenome ERZ773072 (study PRJEB29015, sample SAMEA2737970) | human oral metagenome | biome: human oral; feature: human-associated habitat; material: dental | place: China | collected 2122 ... | reverse complement strand
CTTCATCGGCCAAATTCACGCTGTCGGTACGCATATAGGTAATCAGACCGATGGCGCCCTGCCCTACGTCTATACCTTCGTAAAGCTGTTGGGCGGTACGCATGGTGCGGTCGGTGGTAAAGCCGAGTTTGCGCACGGCATCCTGCTGCATGGTAGAAGTGGTGAACGGCGCGGCAGGATTGCGGCTGCGCTTTTTCTTTTCAATGGCGGTAACGACAGCCTCTTTGCCTTCGAGTTCTTTCAATACGCCGGCTTGCGCGGCTTCGTTCGGCAGGTCGAATTGTTCGAGTTTTGCACCGTTGTATTGGGCGAGTTTTGCAGTAAACTTGCTGCGGCCTTTATGGCTGTCGAGATGCACCGTCCAATATTCCTGCGCTTCAAACGCGCGGATTTCGTTTTCGCGCTCACAAATCAGGCGCAAAGCAGGGCTTTGTACACGGCCTGCACTCAAACCGCGGCGGATTTTTTTCCACAACAATGGCGAGAGGTTGAAACCGACCAAATAGTCCAAAGCGCGGCGGGCTTGTTGCGCATCGACCAAATCCATTTCGATTTCGCGCGGATGGGCAACCGCATCGAGCACGGCGTTTTTGGTAATTTCGTGGAACACGACACGCTGCGGCTTGATATTTTTCAAGCCGCGTTTGGATTTGAGGATTTCCAAAAGATGCCAAGAAATGGCTTCGCCTTCCCTATCCGGGTCGGTTGCGAGGTAGATGTTTTCAGCTTCTTTGGCACCGGCGACGATGGCATCGACGTGTTTGCTGTTGCGGCTGATCAATTGGTATTTCATGGCAAAGCCATTGTCGGGATCGACTGCTCCGCTTTTCGGAACCAAATCGCGGACGTGGCCGTAAGACGCCAAGATTTCAAAATCACCGCCCAGATATTTTTTCAGGGTTTTGGCTTTGGACGGGGATTCGACGATTAATAGGTTTTTCGCCATTGTTGTTCTCTTTTGGATGTATTGGATTTATGTTTCAGACGGCCTTTTATCATTTTGATCAGGCCGTCTGAAAAAAGGTTTAGTGCATCACGTTTTGTCCGGTCAACGCACTCATCAAGTCGTCGCCTATCAGGACGGGCAACTCGCTCTTGTGCATCCACAACACCAGCAATACCAACACTTTGGCGGTATCGAGGGTAATTTCGTCCGATGGAATGTGCATCAGGGCGTGAATGACGATTTCGCGTTGCTCATAAGTAATTGCATGTTCGGTAACCAAATACTGCATCAAGCCCATGACTTCCTGCGGCAGGTTTTCAGCTTCTTCACGGCAGAATACGCGCAGGGAGTCGCTGTTAAACGGCTCGGCATAGAATTCGGACGTATTGAACAAGACTTCCATCATCATCAATGTATTGCCGATTTCCGTAGCATCAAAACCCGCATCTTCCAAGAGGCGACCCAAGTCCTCCGGAGGCGGACAATTGTCGAAATCTTGGAAGTGTTCGATTAAATAGGCAATGACTTCGGTCATGCTGGTTCCTTAAATATAGATAATTTATGCTTTGACACGCTGATAACGGCCGCCCGGCAAGGCGGCGACGATACCGTCAAGTTCGTATTCCAAAAGCTGTGCGTACACGTCTGCCGCTGCCGTATTGGTTTGTTGCGCCAAAATATCGGGGTGTATCGGGTCGTAACCCATTGCTTCCAATAAAACGCTTGTTGATGGGGCAGCAGATAGGTTTTCAGACGGCCTTTGCGGTTCATCCACTATTGTTTTTGGTTGCAGACGTTTGGTTTGATCGTTTTTCGGTTTTACCGTCTTATTTATAGAATATGATGGAACAGGCGTATTTTGCAATAGCTGCGGACACTCATGGAGAATATCGTCCAAACATTCAACCAGTTTTGCCCCGTCTTTAATCAGCTTGTGGCAGCCTTTGCTATGCGGATTGTCTATCGAACCGGGTACCGCCATCACTTCGCGCCCCATCTCCGCCGCCAGCTTGGCGGTAATCAATGAACCGGATTCCAATGCCGCTTCAACCACCAATGTCAGCTGCGATAACGCGGCAATCAGACGGTTGCGGCGCGGAAAATTGCCTGCGAACGGACGCGTGTCCAAAGGGAACTCGCTGACAATCAATCCTCTTTCGGCAATTTCATAAGCAAGGTTTTTATTGGACGGCGGATAAATGCGGTCTATACCGGTTCCCCAGACGGCAATGGTACCGCCATCTGCCTGCAATGCGCCCTGATGGGCGGCGGTATCGATACCCGAAGCCATGCCCGATACGACGGGAATGCCTTTTTCGCTCAACGCCCTGCCGAAATCTTTGGCAATCCGCATTGCCTGCGGCGTGGCATGGCGGCTGCCGACAATCGCGGCAGAAGGTGTGTGCAGCAGCTCTGCATTGCCGCGTAAAAACAAGACCGGCGGCGCGGTAATGCCTTGTGTCAGCATTTCGGGGAAATCATCATCTTGCAGCAACAACAGACGGCAACCGTCCTGCATTTCCCATTGTAAAGCGGCTTCGGCAGACTGCTGCGCCAAAGCCCGTTTATCCGCATTACGCCACGACTCGGCCGCCTGTTTATGGCGCACCAACGCGGCAATTTTGTCTGCCGGCGCATTCAAGGCTGCTTGTGCGCTACCGAATTGCTGCAACAGCACCAAAAAACTTTCTGCGCCGATATAGGGCGTAAATGCCAGTTGCAACCAAGCAAAACGCTCGTTTTCCGTCATTAATCTGTTCCCTTTTCGTAATGGTTGTTCAGACGGCCTGAAGTAAATAAAGGCCGTCTGAATATTTTATTAATATAAAGCTTTAGTTTCCCATCACAGTAACTTTCTCAGAACATCATTTTTATCCAATATACGATTAATCAGATATTCATCATCAGGTTTTAAGTTATCCATTAGCTCATCTACAACGGCCATACGGCTACGTAGAAATTTCAAAAGCTCCGGATTTGGTTTTTTTATTGTATTCATCATAGCGAGCCTGAACTAAAGACTGCTGACTTTGGCCTAAAATCTCTAAAGCTACTTCATAATCAAAATGTCCTAACATTGGATAACTCCTTTTCAAAAGTACATCTTTACATTAAAGCATATTTACCATCTTTATGTTTTAGCCATTACTGCTGCATTTCATTTTGAATCGTCTAAATTACAAAATCTTTCAAAGAAATACCATGTTGAGCACAATAATTTTTCAATTCTTAGTGCATCGATTCAGACATAATCAATGTATAGTGTTTTTCCGGATCAGTTGTAACCTGAGCAGTTTTGCCGACTTTCGTATTCTTTTCGGCTTAAAAGGCAAAATAATAATACCTAGCCATATCATTATTTTTATAAAGTATTGCTTGCCTAAGCAAACTGTCAAATGACGATGCCGTCTGAAAAACCTGATGGCTTTCAGACGGCCTTTTTTGTGTTTGAACCGATATTGCGCTTATTCTTCGGATTTGTCGGCGCTGCGGCGCGATACGCTGATACCGAGTTGTTTGAGTTTGCGGTAAAGGTGTGTACGCTCCAAACCAACCTTTTGCGCCACGCGGCTCATATTTTGGCCTTCTTGGGCGATATGGTACTCAAAGTAGCGGCGCTCGACTTCTTCCCTCAATTCGCGCAAAGGCATATTGAAATTGAAGCCGCCGATGATTTCTGTCGCCGTCGCGTTTTCCTTCTGACCCAAAGCCACGGCAACGGCCTGCTCGTCCACTTCTTTGCCGTCAGATTCCAACATGATGTTTTTCACTGTTTCGGCAAGCTGGTCGTAATTGCCCGGCCAATCGTATTGGCGCAAAACCACCAACGCGCTGTCGCTGAATTTTACCGGCTGGATTTTTTGACTTTCGGCCAAATCGGTCATGATGCGGTTGATTAAAAAGACGATATCGTCTGGTTGGCTGCGCAAAGAAGGAACATTGATGCGCTCTTTCAACAGCTCCGCCAGTCGGCCGGCAACAACGTCATCGGCGCTCTCACCGCGTTTAAAACCGCATGAAGCAATCACACGGACATTGTAGCGGTCGGCTTTCTCCAGCAAGAAAGCAATGCCGTTTTGGATATTTTTGCTGTAACGGGCAATATCGCCGACATACAAAATGCCGCCTGATGCCTTTTGCAACAGCTCCATCGGCGTATCGACAATGTGTTCGACACGGTCGGTTGCCACCCAAGGCGTACCGCTTTTGTGCAGATAGCGGGCGACAATCTCAAACGGCGAACCTGCCTCACCGGCCAACAACAGCGGGCGGTTGTGTTTGGCAGCCGCTTCAATGCTGCCGTTCATTTCTTGAATGACGGAACTGTTGCCCAATTTGTCCAAAGTCATACCGGAGACCGTCTGAACTTCGCCATGTTTCAAGGCGCGTTCTACTGCGGACAAGAGTTTTTGCAGGGCAATCGGTTTTTCCAGAAAATCGAGTGCGCCGATTTTGGTGGCTTCAACCGCAGTGTCAATGCTGGCATGGCCGCTCATCATCACCACAGGCATATTGAGTTGGCCGTTTTTCGCCCACTCTTTCAACAAAGTGATGCCGTCGCAATCGGGCATCCAAATGTCCAGCAACACCATGGCCGGACGCGTTTGATAACGCAATTGGCGCGCTTCTTCGGCATTTTCGGCCAAAGTGACGGTATAGCCTTCGTCTTGAAGGATTTCGGAGAGCAGGTCGCGGATGCCTACTTCATCATCTACAATCAAAATATCACTGCTTCGCATAAGTTTCTGCCATTTCCGGTAAAGCTATTTTGACGCACGCGCCGCCGCTGTTCTGATTGCTCAGGCTGATACGGCCGCCATGCTCCTCGATAATTTTTTTCACAACGGGCAAACCCAGCCCCGTTCCTGTCGGTTTGTCGGTAACGTACGGCTCAAAAGCATTGTGCAGCATTTCTTTGCTGAAACTTTTACCGTTGTTGCAGACGGTCAGGAAAACCTGTCCGCCTTCGCGCCCTGTTTCGACGTTTACTTGCGGCGCTTCGTCCGACTCTGCCGCTTCTGCGGCATTCTTAAATAGGTTATGCAACACTTGGCGCATCGCCGTCGTATCGGCAACAATCGGCAAGGTGTCGGCGCTGAGCCGCACATTAAACTTGCACACGCCGGCCTCATATAATACCAATACTTCCGACACCAAACCGTTTAAATCTTGTTTTTCTAAATTCAGCGACGGCGCACGCGCATAATTGCGGAACGCTTCGACCATTTCTTTCAGCGCAGCCACCTGTTTGACGATGGTATCGGTTGAACGGCTGAGGATTTGGGCGTCTTGTTCATCAAGTTTATCATGCAATTTCCATGCCAATCTCTCGGCGGAAAGCTGGATAGGCGTAAGCGGATTACGGATTTCGTGCGCCAAACGTTTCGCCACTTCGCCCCATGCGGCCTCTTTTTGCGCCCGCATCAAGACGGTAATGTCATCAATCACCATCACCACGCCGTTATCGTTGTCTTCCGGCAAAATGGTGGCCTTACCCAACAAGATTCGGGCATCATCGGGCGCGGCGTATTCGACTTGGACGGGTTTGTCGCTGTCGGCGGTTTCATTAATGGCGGCAAACACATCGGCCAACAGGGTTTGCTGCGGCGATTTGCCGTGCCATTGATGCCAGTTGCTGCCCCACAAAGACACCAGCGAAACACCCAAAATCTGTTCGGCGGCCTTGTTAAAGGTTTTCAGACGGCCATCGGCATCCAAAGTAATCACGCCTGTGGTCAAACTTTCCAACACGCATTCCAAATAATGGCGGGCGGCTTCTTCGCGCAAACGGTTGCGCTCGTCTGCCTCTTTGGCAATCGCCAATTGCTCGGTCATGTGGTTGAACAATTGGGTCAACCGGCCGAACTCATCATTGCGAAACACCGGCCGGGTCTGGCTGAAGTCACCCTGAGCCACCGCCCGCGCACCCTCTGCCAACGACAATACCGGTGCCACAAAACGGCGGGCAAAATACAAAGCCATCACCAACGCCAAAAAGATGGCCAACAATGTCGCGACCAACAGCGTGGACAGGAAAAAGGTTTGCAGGCCTTTTTTGGTATAACTCAGCTCGGCGTATTTGGCGCGGGCCGCTTCAATCAGCGTCGCGTCTTGGGCAACATCTTTCGGAATCGGCTGTCGGAAAAACAACGCATAATCCTGATTTTTATGCGTACCGATCAGCATCCAGCCTTGAGCATACAGCACGCCGCCGATGTTTTCCAAGCTGCGCACCGAGCCGGTCTGCTCCAGCTGCTCCCATCCTTCTTTGGTGAGTTCGGGTTGATTTAGTTTCAGGGGATTGATGCTTTTCTCAGCTTTATGGGTGGTCGCGTTATAAAGCGCCAGCTGGGCAAAGTCGGCAGTAAGCGCCGATTTTGCCAGCGTCTGCCCTAAATTGCCGTCCAGCGAAGCGGCGCTGATTAAGTCGATTTGCACCGGCGTGGCGTTGCTGACGGCGTTGTCCACCGCCAAGTTCAGCGCGGATTTGCTCAAATTTAAGCTGCGCTCTAGAGCCTCATGGGTATCGTTGCCAAACCAAGAATTAATCGTACCGTTAATAAACTGGGCGGAAATACCGAACAAAAACACGCCCGGCAATACGGCAACCAAGGTAAACATCCCCGACAGCCGACGCGCAATCTGCGAACCGAACACGCTTTTGCTGTTGTCGCGCATCAAAAGCACGACATAGCGCACCAATACCGCCGCCAACACCAGCAACAGCAAGCCGCACAAAGCAACAATCCACCAGAAATAATCGGACAATACGTTGCTGCTGCCCGTTGCAACAGTCAGACCGTACAACAAAACAACGGCGAATACGGCGGCAATCAGAAGAAAGCGGCGCATGGTTTACTCCTGCACGACCGACAAGGACTTCCAACCGGAATCCAAATGCCAGTTTTTAGACGTCAGGGCATTGATTTGGAACGGTTTGGGCAGCTTGGCGGTTGTCAGCAGCAGGCGGATTTCAGCCTTCGTGTCTTTGGCGGCCACATCACTCAGCGCGCCCTTGGACAAGACCTTCCAATTCGCGACCGCGCCCACTGCGCGCAAGGCAGTCTCAAGCGTGTCGTACTCGGTAGAAAACGTACCGACGGTAACGCGATAGCGGTTGGTCAGCGGATGGAAGGATAATTTGTATTGAATCGTGCTGTCGTTATTGAGCAGCTGGTCGAACTTGAATTTATAAGACGACATAGACGGCGCTGACAGCTGCCAACTCAAATTGAAATGCAGGGGGACGCCCTGTTTGAGTGCTTCTTTAAGCTGGTCGGGCAGGTCGGTGCGGAAACGGCTGCTGACGGAAAGCTGTCCGGCATGGGTCAGCTTTGCCTCGGCACGGGTCGCACTGATGCCCTCGCCCGCCGCATTCAGCGACACGGCGAGCAAGAGCGGTACAATCAGCGTTTTACTGCTTTTTAATAAGCGCGTAATAAAAGCCATCTTGATGTTTGTTCGGTAAAAGCACACGCGATTCGATCAGCTCGGCATCAGCATGGCGGTTAAGGAATTTTTGCAACTGACCGTCGTTTTCTTCGACAAAGACCGAGCAGGTAGCCAGCAACATCCTGCCGTTTTTCGTCAGGGTCTGCCACAGCGCGTCTAATAATGCTTCCTGTTGGCGTGCGGTTTTGACGGCATCGGTCGGTCGGCGCAGCCATTTGACGTCGGGATTGCGGCGCGCCACACCCGAAGCGGTACACGGCACATCGGCCAAGACAGCGTCAAAGGCCTTGCCATCATACCACGCTGTCAAGTCCTGCGCATCGGCACAAGTCAAAGAGGCCGTTTGAAAGCCTAAACGGTCAAGATTGCTCTTCACCCTGTTCAGACGGCCTTCGTCTATATCCAAAGCGGTAACATGACAATCTGCCAGTTCCAAGATATGGCCCGTCTTACCGCCCGGCGCCGCGCAGGCATCGAGGATGCGTTCGCCGTCTTTCGGGTTCAACAAATAGGCGGCACGTTGCGCACCAAAATCCTGCACCGACACCAGGCCGTCTGAAAAACCGGGCAGACGGCTGACCGGCACGGCTTCTTCCAACATCACGGCGTATTCGTCCAAAGCCCTGGCCGGAATACCTTCCGCAGCCAGTTTTTCCAAATAGCTTTCGGCATTGCCGTGTCGGCGGTTGACGCGCAAAGTCATCGGCGGATGCGATTGCAGCGCGGTAGTAATGTTGTGCCAATGTTTCGGATAATGGTTTTTCAAGTAAGCCACCCACCACAGCGGCAAATTGTGTTTCGCCACATCGTCTTTTTTGCAGGAAGCCGCGAGCTTGTCGCGTTCACGCAAAAAGCGGCGCAAAATCGCGTTGGCAAACGAGCGGAACTGGCCGCGGCCGATTTTAGCAATGCTTTCCACCGCCTCATTGACCACGGCATGAGGCGCATTGCGCGTGTAATGCAGTTGGTACATCGCCGCCAAAAGCAGGCTTTCGAGCTGCGGATTGTCAATCGGCTTCTTCAGCATTTGACCAAGCATGTGCTTCAAACTGCCCAAATAACGTTGGCAACCGTAGGCAATATCCTGCAACGCGCCGTTTTCCTGCGCCGTCAGCTGCGGATGCGCCGCGCGGATTTCCGCCAAGACATCCTGAAGATTGCGCCCTTCGGCAACCGCGGCAACGCTGTCGGCGGCCAATTTTTGGGCGAGGGACATACTCATATTTTTGCTTTCTGATTCATATTTGATTTCACGTGTTCGGAGGATTTCAGACGGCCTGTTCGGCTGCCAGCAATGCCCGATAATATTCGGCATCTGTTTTGGAAAAACAGCAAAAGATGATTTTTTCCACTGCCGGACATTGCGGCAAGGTTTGTTGCAAACTCTCCAAAGCGATACGCGCGGCGGCTTCGGCCGGAAAGCGGTACACACCGGTACTGATGCACGGAAAGGCGATGCTGTGGAGATTGTGTTTCTGGGCAAGCAGCAAGGAATTGGCGTAGGATTGTGCCAATTTGGCCTCTTCATTTTGTTTTCCGCCAAACCATACCGGCCCGACCGTATGAATGACATAACGCGCAGGCAAACGATAGCCTTTGGTTATTTTGGCTTCGCCTGTCCGGCAACCGCCCAAAGTGCGGCACTCGTCCAGCAGCTCTTTGCCCGCGGCGCGGTGTATCGCACCGTCTACGCCGCCACCGCCCAACAGCGATGAATTAGCAGCATTGACAATCGCATCGACTGCCAATCGGGTAATATCGCCTTCGATCACTTCAAAAACAGCCATTGTTTTCTTTCCTCTACGTTGATTTCCAGCCTGTTACAAAACCGTTCCGACTTCAATCGTCCGGCCTGCCGCAAATGCCTGTATGCTCATGCGTTTGCTGCCGGAAGGCTGCAATTCGGTGATGTTCAGCGCATTTTCACCGCAAGCCACCAGCAGGCCGTCTGAAGTGCAGGACAACACCTCGCCTGCCTTACCCTGCTTGGCCACGACTTCGGCACGCCAGATTTTCATCGGTTTGCCTTGATACTCGACCCATGCGGCAGGAACGGGGTTAAAGGCGCGGATTTTGCGTTCGATAATATGCGCGGACTCGTTCCAATCGATACGCGCTTCTTCTTTGCTTAATTTTTGGGCATAAGTCACGCCCTCTTCTGGCTGCTTAACCGCGTTCAGACGGCCTTCCACCTGCAGACGCTGCAAGTCGGCAACAATCGCCTCGGCACCCAAACCCATCAGCGCGTCATGCACTTCGTTTGCGGTATCCGTAGGTTGAATGGCGTAGCGGTGTTCGCTGACTACATCGCCGGTGTCCAAGCCGATGTCCATCTGCATGATGCACACACCGGTTTCGGCGTCGCCGGCTTCAATCGCACGTTGAATCGGTGCCGCGCCGCGCCAACGGGGCAACAGCGAAGCGTGGATATTGAGGCAGCCGTGTTTGGGCGTATCCAACACATCCTGCGGCAAAATCAAGCCATACGCGGCCACCACCATCACATCCGCGCCCGTATCTTTAAGCATTTGCAGGGCTTCGGCGTTATTGCGCAACTTTTCCGGCTGCGCCACGGTCAAACCCAATTCCAAGGCAGCCTGTTTGACCGGCGATGCGGTCAACT
>ERZ773072.1925-NODE-1925-length-10024-cov-35.055572_pt1 | contig 10024 bp, 5 predicted proteins | sample MGYA00580617_ERZ773072 | MGnify/ENA primary metagenome ERZ773072 (study PRJEB29015, sample SAMEA2737970) | human oral metagenome | biome: human oral; feature: human-associated habitat; material: dental | place: China | collected 2122 ... | reverse complement strand
AGGCTAAGGAGCACAAGTTCACTATCATGATGGGTCGTACCCACGGTGTGCATGCGGAACCTACAACCTTTGGTCTTAAATTAGCGACTTGGTACAGTGAAATGAAGCGTAACATGGAGCGTTTTGAGCATGCAGCTGCTGGTGTGGAAGCTGGTAAGATTTCTGGTGCAGTTGGGAACTTTGCCAACATCCCACCATTTGTAGAGCAATACGTCTGCGACAAGCTTGGTATCCGTGCTCAAGAAATCTCGACACAGGTCCTTCCTCGTGACCTCCACGCTGAGTACTTTGCAGTTCTTGCCAGCATTGCGACTTCTATCGAGCGTATGGCGACGGAAATTCGTGGTTTGCAAAAATCTGAGCAACGTGAAGTGGAAGAGTTCTTTGCCAAAGGCCAAAAAGGGTCTTCAGCAATGCCTCACAAACGCAACCCGATCGGTTCTGAAAACATGACAGGTCTTGCACGTGTTATCCGTGGCCACATGATTACAGCCTATGAAAACGTGGCTCTCTGGCACGAACGTGACATCTCTCACTCATCAGCTGAGCGCATCATCACACCAGATACAACCATCTTGATCGATTACATGCTCAACCGTTTTGGAAATATCGTTAAGAACTTGACGGTCTTCCCAGAAAATATGATCCGCAACATGAACTCAACGTTTGGTCTTATCTTTAGCCAACGTGCCATGTTGACCTTGATTGAAAAAGGTATGACGCGTGAGCAAGCTTACGACCTTGTTCAACCGAAAACAGCTTACTCTTGGGACAATCAAGTAGACTTTAAACCACTTCTGGAAGCAGATCCAGAGGTAACCTCACGTCTGACTCAAGACGAAATCGATGAAATCTTCAACCCTGCATACTACACCAAACGAGTGGATGATATTTTCAACCGTCTTGGTTTGGGGAAATAATTTATGAATGTAGATAGTGTATTAAATTGGCTTTTGAACGTTATAAAAACTATCCCAGATGGAATAATTCAAACATTTATTATTGGGCTGGGAATGTTTGTCTTAAGAGTGAGTGTAAGAAGAATCCCAAAAGTTGGTGGAGAATTATCTCGTTTTATTAATCAAATATCTGCTTTTTTTAGTAAAAATACAATTGAAATTTCAGAATATACAAAAATAATTAAAACACCGCAGTATGTACCAGAACAAGATTTTAAAGCTAATAAAAAACCTCAAAAAACAAAATCTAGTCAATCAATAAAAGATGAAGATTTTTTGGGAATTGTTTTTCTGTCACTTATTCTGATTTCGGGTATCGTAACATTATTCATTAAGTACATAAATGAAATATCATTCATTTTAAAATGGTATGGATTAATTCCTCTACTAATTTCTATTATAATATTATTTATAGTGGCATTTACTGGTAGAGTACAAAAAGCTACATTAGTTTATCTCGTTTATTCTATACCAATTTCAATGTTAACAATTTATTATGGTGTCGCTTTGGTAAACATATCTGAAGGCATGTCACCAGCCTTATCAGATGGGCAATTAATGTATAGTGCGTATAAAATATTTGGTTTGATAGTGGCTATTTTGCAGCAGTTTTTCACCTACATAATGATATTTAGAAATATTTTAATAAATGTGGCAAGAAAGTTTACTGTTCCAAAATTTGTTAAAAAATTCATATATAATACTAGTTTCTTTGAATCACAAATAGCATTAATAATTTCAATAGTTTCACTTTCCTGTTTATCCTACTTAATGACATCGGGATTGTTAATGTCTTGGATTCAAAATCATTAATCGGAGCAACGTGAAGTGGAAGAATTCTTTGCTAAAGGTCAAAAAGGCTCATCTGCTATGCCTCACAAACGCAACCCAATCGGCTCTGAAAATATGACTGGTCTTGCGCGTGTCATCCGTGGGCACATGGTGACAGCTTATGAGAATGTAGCCCTTTGGCACGAACGTGACATCTCTCACTCATCAGCTGAGCGCATTATCACGCCAGATACAACCATCTTGATTGACTATATGCTCAACCGTTTTGGAAATATCGTTAAGAACCTAACCGTCTTTCCAGAAAACATGATCCGCAACATGAACTCAACTTTCGGTCTTATCTTTAGCCAACGTGCTATGTTGACCTTGATTGAAAAAGGCATGACGCGTGAGCAAGCCTATGACCTGGTTCAACCGAAAACAGCTTACTCTTGGGACAACCAAGTAGATTTCAAACCGCTTCTCGAAGCAGATCCAGAAGTAACTTCACGTCTGACTCAAGAAGAAATCGATGAAATCTTCAACCCTGCATACTACACCAAACGAGTGGATGATATCTTCGAACGTATCGGGCTTGGTGACTAATCATAAAATAAAAAAGCGAGATTCAATCTCGCTTTTTCGTATTCTCTTAGAAGAATCTTAGTCTTCTTTTCTCTTAGTCAGTCCGTAGGCTGCTAGTGTGGCCATAAGTCCTGCTGCGACCAAGCCTGTAGACTCTTGACTTCCTGTTGCAGGGAGTTGTTTTTTATCTGCTTTGGCAGTAGTTGGTGCAGTTTGCTCAGCTTTCTCAACGGCAGTGCCGACTTCAACAACTTGAGTGACCGCTTCCTGTGTTACCACGCTATTGACAAGCGTTCTTTCTTCTTTTCCATCAGCACTGGTGCTTACAGAGTAGAAGGCAGTACGGTGGCCGTTAGCTCCTTTAGTAACAACTTGCGTTTGTCCTTTTGGCAATTGAGGATTTTCACGTGTCACAGTAGTGAATGGAATTTCTTCCTCTTGGATATCCAGTCTTGGTTTTGTTTCTGCGGCTGGAGCAAGACCGTGTTCGTCTCCTACATGGGTTACAAGGGTTCCGACTTCAATAACTTGGGTCACTGCTTCTTGAGTCACAAGGCTATCTACAAGAGTTTTCACTTCCTTACCGTCAGCACTAGTGCTCACAGAGTAGTAATGACTGCGACGACCGTTAGCGCCTTTAGTAACGACTTGAGTCTTCCCTTTGAGTAAGAGTGGATTTTCACGTGTTACAGTAGTGAACGGAATCTCTTCTTCTTGGATATCCAGTCTTGGTTTCGCTTCGGTAGCTGGAGCAAGACCACTTTCATCCCCTTTGTGAGTAATAGGGGCACCGATTTCAACCACTTGGGTCACAGGTTCTTTGGTTACTTGGCTATCTAGAACGGTTTCTGTTTGTTTACCATTTTCAGTAAGGACAGAGATGTAATGAGTGCGTTCACCATCTACACCTGGTGTGACAATCTTTTCTTGCTTAGCTGGGAGGTTCGGATTTTCTTTTTTGATAACCTCAAAAGGAATCTTTTCTGCTCTTGTGATGAGTTCAGGTTTAGTTTCAACATTGGCAGCTAGTTCATTTTCATCGAGGCTTCCTGAGTGAGTTGCCGCTGGTTTGAGGCCTAGGCGGGCTGCTTTGAGTTTAGCTACAAGAGCGTCTAACTCGGCTTGTTTGCTGCGATTGAGGTTGTAGTTGAGAGCCTCTTTAGCTGCATTTAGAGCATCCAAGCTTTCCTGGCTGTATCCTTCCAAGTTAGTAGGGATTTGAGCAAGCTCCTCACGGAGAGCATTGTAGTCAGCACGGAAGTAGTCTTTGTTGTGATCTGCGAAGGCAGTCATGAGTTCAAAGATTTCTTCTTCCTTGTACTCGGCACTTGGTTTGTCTGCCCAGATAGCAAGCATACTACCAATAGTAGGAAGGTCAACTTCAGGGTATTTAGTTGATGCTAGTTGATTAAATGGAGTTTTCTCGGTATTTTCGAGAGCTTTTTTGAGGAAGCCACCGCCATCTTCTGGTTTTTGACCGAGAATATAGTACCAGTCTCCGTTGGTATTAAGGAATTTATAGCCTTTACTTGCAAGGTACTGTGGAGATGCAAGGTTGTAGCCCCACCATCCTTTAGACCAGTAAGAGATGATGACATCCTTGTCAAACTCAACATCATCCTTGTCCTCGTAGTAGAAACCATCGTTGAAGGCCATTGGTTGAAGGCCTCTTTCTTTAGCCATAGCAGCAAGAGTGTTGGCATATTCAGCAAACTTGCCATAGAGTCCATACCATTTGAGGTAGTACCAACCTTGAGCGTTGGTAGCGTCATTAGCGTATTCGTCTGTACCGTAGTTAAAGATCTTAGTCTTGCCTGCAAAGAAGTCCATGTACTTGCCGATAAGGGCTTTGACAAAGTTCATCGCTTCTTCGTTTTCAAGGTCCATGGTTGTTTTGGAGACCTTGTCAAAGTAGGCTTGAGGATTTTGGATACCTAATTTTTCCATAGCGACGAGCATGGCATCCATGTGACCTGGGCTGTTAATCGCTGGGATGAGTCCGAGACCTTTTGATTTTGCGTACTCGATCAATTCAGTGATTTCAGCTTGACTAAGAGTGGTTCCGTTTGGATCATCGTAGTAAGCTTTTGTCCCTTCGATGATGGCATTTTTGACATCGTCACTTGCATAAGTTTTTCCGTTAGCAGTGATAGTCATGTCATCAAGTAGGAAGCGAAGTCCGTCATTTCCTAGGAGGAGATGCACATCAGAATATCCAAGTTCGCTAGCTTTATCAATGATACGTTTGAGTTGCTCAGCTGAGAAGTACTTACGTCCAGCGTCGATTGAGATCACCTTGTTCTTGGCAAGTTTTTCAACTTCGCGTTTCGCGTCTTCTTCTTTTTGAGCTTCTGGTGTGAAGGTTAGGTTGCTGACAGCTTCTTGGAGTTTCGCGATTGCTTGGTCAATGGTGTCTTGTTGGGCGCGACTGAGGTTGCTATCGAGTGAGCGAATGGCTTTTTCAGCTTCTTTGACAGCCGCGACACTTTCTGCAGTATAGCGGTTAAGGTCTGTTGGCACTTCTTTCAGAGCTTGCTCAGCAGACTCATAGTCGGCAGCAAAGTACTCAGCATTGGCATTTGCGAAGCTACGCATGAGTTTGAAGAGACGTGATGGAGAATAGCGTGCTGATGGAGTATCTGCCCAAGCAGCTACCATACCACCGATGAACGGGATATCTGCTCCTTCAGATTTTGGTACAGAAGTGATCGGAGTGTTCTTGATTCCATTGAGCCCTTGGTCCAGGTTGTACCAGCCTTGTCCGTCGGCATTTCGTCCGAGAACATAGTACCAAGCATCGTTGGTATTCAGAATTTGGTGACCTTTCTCAACTAGAAGTTTAGAAGAAGCGACGTCATATCCGCCCCATCCACCAGTCCACATAGAAACAATGATATCTTTATCAAAAGTACCAAAGCTTGTATCGCTATTGTAGTAGATTCCATCGTTGAAGGCCATTGGTTTGAGACCGTGAGATTTAACGATGCGAGCTAGGTCGTTGGCGTAGGCGATAAATTTGTCATAACCCTTATCTGGGAAGCCATCTTCTGGATACCACTTGTAGGCTTGAAGAACGCTCCATCCTTTGGCATCTGTAGCATCATTAGCGTACTCGTCTAGTCCGATATTGAAGATGTCAGTTTTGCCAGCGAAGTAAGCAGCATACTTGTCGATCAGGGCTTTGGTAAATGCAAGAGCCTCTTTGTTATCAAGGTCAACGGTACGAGCAGATTCCTTACCAAAGTAGTTGAAGTTCGGTTTTTGGATACCTAGTTCTTTCATGGCATGCAAAATGGCATCCATGTGGCCAGGACTGTTAACAGTTGGGATTAATCCGATGCCCTTATCTTTGGCATAGTTAATCAAGTCCGTCATCTGGCTCTCAGTTAAGTGGTTGCCATTTGGATCCTTGTAGTAGGCATCAGTTCCATTTTCGAGCGCACGTTTGACATCATCACTTGCATAGGTTTTGCCATTGGCTTTGATGGTCATGTCGTCCAGCATGAAACGCATGCCATCATTTCCAACTAGTAAATGAAGATCAGTATAGCCGTAGTGTTTAGCTTTGTCGATGATTTCTTTGAGTTGATCTGGAGAAAAGTACTTGCGTCCAGCATCAATTGAGATCATTTTTCTTTTAGCCAGTTTTTCATTTACCTGAGCTGCTCGTTCAGTGTTAGGAGTGGTTACTGCAGGTGTGGCTGCTTCATTTTTCTTTTCTGAAGGAGAGTTTTCTGCAGGAACTTCAGTTGGAGCAGGACTTTCTTTCTCAGTAGTCGGAGTAGGACTAGCATTTTCTGTCACAGCTGGTGCAGTTGTTTCTTCCGTTTTTGGAGCAACTGTATGAGGAACCTCCGAGTCTTCTTTGACATCCTCTTTTATAGGCTCTTCAGCCTTTTCTTCCAGTTTTTCTGGAACCTTGGAATCTACAGCTTCTTTGACTGCTTGAGGACTCTCCTGGACAGTTTGAACGGTTTCCTCAGCTGTTGGAGCCGGAGTAATCCCGTCGGCAGCTACGACTTGTGCGCTAAAAGCAAATCCTATAAGTACAGAAGCTGCTCCAACCGCGTATTTACGGATGGAGAAGCGCTGTTTCTTTTCTAGTTTCATGACAAAACCTCCTTGTTATTATCATATATGATAGCGTTTACATAAAACCAATTTTATTTTATTATCTAAGGAGTAAAATGTCAAGTGGGTTTATATAAGAACTATAATAAATAGAGGAAATCATAAGATTTAGGAGAAATTTGCTAATAAGGGATAAAACAGAGGAAAAACCAAACGAAATTTTACCTTGTTTTTAGTAAAAATGCTACTAATTAAATAAGAGCCCTTCATAGCGTTTTCACAACTTCTTTCTCGTGCTATAATGAATAGAGAAAAAGCCTGAGCTAGGCTCAGGCTTTTTCTTAATGACCTCGATTGCATGAGATGAATTTGATTTTGTAGTAGTCCGCTCGCTTATAAGTTTCACTATAGGCAAGGACTTGGCCAGTGGCCTCAAGTTTTGTAGTCTTCGTTTGGAAGACAGTTGGGAATTGTGTATCGATTCCGAGTACAGAAGCAGCATGCTCTGGTGTTGGGAATGCGATTTCGTTGATTTCCTCAAAGTGTTCATCACTCATGTGAATGCGGTAATCCAATTTGAAACGTGTATAGATAGAGCTATAATAGTCAAGATTTGGATAGTTGGCATTGATGTATTGCTCAGGAATATAAGATGTGTGGTAGATGTATGTTACGTCGTTTGTCTGACGAATACGTTCAATCTTATAGTAGAATTGATCTCCACGTAGTCCAAGTTTATCTAAATATTCAAGTTTGTTTCCGCGCTCGATAGAAAGGACAGTAACTTTATCGTCTTTTGTTTCAAAGATTTCGACATCTGAAAACTCAACGAGTTTGTGCTTGCGGGCACGTGAAACGAAAGTACCTTTACCTTGTTGGCGGACAATGTAGCCGTCTTTAGCAAGGTCGTTCAAGGCACGAACAACTGTGATTGAACTCACATCGTACATCGCGATCAATTCGGCTTCTGTATAAAATTTATCTCCACTTGCAAATTGACCAGAGATGATTTTGTTTTTTAATTCATCTTTAATATATTGGTATTTAGGAATAGCCATAAATTTCACCTCGATTCTCTTTCTCCAATTTTGATTTTACCACAAATATAAAGAAAAGAGTAGTATTAAGGTCAAAAAATTAAAATAATAGACTAAAAATGTTATTTTACATGTAAAAAAATTCATTTGATGTTCTTGTGAATTATCATACATAAAAAGATCGTTTTCATGCTATTTTTAGATAATTTCGGTAAACGGTAAGTAAAAAAATAGAAAAATTTTAAATAATTTTCTAAAACCTATTGACAAATGCAAAAGATTTGATTATAGTTAATATTATAATAAATGAAAGCGCAAACTTAATTCGTCAGAGGTAATAACATGACCAGATTTAAAATTGAGGACGATTTCTATTTAGACGGAAAACCGTTCAAGATTTTGTCCGGCGCCATTCATTATTTTAGGATTCCAGCAGAGGATTGGTATCATTCTCTCTATAACTTAAAGGCGCTTGGCTTTAATACAGTCGAGACCTATGTGGCTTGGAATTTACACGAACCTGTTGAAGGGGAGTTTGATTTTGAAGGTGCCAGAAATTTGGAGAGATTTCTTCAAATTGCACAAGATTTGGGTCTCTATGCCATTGTACGCCCGTCTCCATTTATCTGTGCAGAATGGGAATTTGGTGGCTTGCCGGCTTGGCTCTTGACCAAGGACATGCGAATTCGCTCGTCCGACCCGGCCTACATCGAGGCTGTTGCTCGCTATTATGACCAATTATTGCCAAGGCTTGTGCCTCGCTTGTTGGATAATGGTGGAAACATTCTTATGATGCAAGTCGAAAATGAATATGGCTCTTATGGAGAAGATAAGTCTTATCTACGAGCAATTCGGAAATTGATGGAAGACCGAGGGATTGATTGCCCACTCTTTACTTCAGATGGCCCATGGAGGGCTACTCTGAAAGCCGGAACCTTGATCGAAGACGATCTCTTTGTGACAGGAAACTTCGGTTCTAAAGCTCCGTACAACTTTTCACAGATGCAGGAATTCTTTGATGAGCATGGCAAGAAATGGCCCCTCATGTGTATGGAATTCTGGGATGGTTGGTTCAACCGTTGGAAAGAACCCATCATCACACGGGATCCTAAAGAATTGGCAGAAGCTGTTCGAGAGGTGTTAGAGCAAGGCTCCATCAACCTTTATATGTTCCATGGCGGAACAAACTTTGGTTTTATGAATGGCTGCTCGGCTCGAGGAACTCTAGATTTGCCACAGGTTACATCTTACGATTATGATGCCCTTCTCGATGAAGAAGGAAATCCAACTGCTAAATACCTAGCAGTCAAGAAGATGATGGCAACACACTTCCCAGAGTATCCACAGTTGGAACCACTTTACAAGGAAAGCATGGAAATGGAATCCATTCCACTAGTCGAAAAAGTTTCCTTGTTTGAAACTCTGGATAGTCTCTCTAGTCCTACTGAAAGCCTCTATCCAAAAGCGATGGAAGAACTTGGTCAAAGTTATGGCTACCTTCTCTACCGCACGGAGGCAAGTTGGGATGCAGAAGAGGAACGTCTCCGTATCATCGATGGACGTGACCGAGCTCAACTCTTTGTAGATGGTCAATGGATTGCTACTCAATACCAGACAGAGATTGGTGAAGACATCTACTGTCAGGGCAACCGAGAAGGCTTTTCAGAGATTGACATCTTGATCGAAAATATGGGGCGTGTCAACTACGGACATAAGTTCTTGGCAGATACGCAACGTAAAGGAATTCGTACAGGTGTCTGCAAAGATCTACATTTCTTACTGAATTGGAAACAATATCCACTGCCACTGGATAATCCTGAGAAGATTGATTTTTCAAAAGGATGGACAGAAGGACAACCAGCCTTTTACGCTTTCGACTTTACTGTTGAAGAGCCGAAGGATACCTACTTAGACTTGTCTGAGTTTGGTAAGGGAGTTGCCTTTGTCAACGGGCGTCACTTAGGACGTTTCTGGAACGTCGGCCCGACCCTCTCACTTTATATCCCTCATAGCTATCTCAAGGAAGGTGCTAACCGCATCATCATCTTTGAAACTGAGGGCGAATATAAAGAAGAGATTCATTTAACTCGTAAACCTACACTAAAACACATAAAGGGGGAAAACTTATGACAATTGTAGGATGCCGTATCGATGGACGTTTGATCCACGGTCAAGTAGCCAATCTTTGGGCTGGAAAACTAAATGTTTCACGCATTATGGTTGTAGACGACGAAGTTGTTAACAACGATATTGAAAAGAGTGGTTTGAAACTTGCGACACCACCAGGTGTGAAACTCAGTATCTTGCCAGTTGAGAAAGCAGCAGTAAATATCCTTGCTGGTAAATACGATAGCCAACGTCTCTTTATCGTTGCACGTAAACCAGACCGTTTCCTTGGTTTGGTCGAAGCAGGTGTTCCGCTTGAAACACTCAACGTTGGCAATATGTCTCAAACACCAGAAACTCGCTCTATCACACGTTCTATCAACGTGGTAGACAAGGATGTGGAAGATTTCCACAAACTAGCAGAAAAAGGTGTGAAACTCACTGCTCAAATGGTTCCAAATGATCCAGTTTCAGACTTTTTGAGCTTATTAAAAT
>ERZ773072.1924-NODE-1924-length-10034-cov-25.342219_pt1 | contig 10034 bp, 9 predicted proteins | sample MGYA00580617_ERZ773072 | MGnify/ENA primary metagenome ERZ773072 (study PRJEB29015, sample SAMEA2737970) | human oral metagenome | biome: human oral; feature: human-associated habitat; material: dental | place: China | collected 2122 ... | reverse complement strand
AAATCACATTGTTGCAAATTTGGATTAACAATAGCATCAGCATTCGGCAGTATTTCTGGTGGCAAGTGGTGATCGGTAATCAACACCTTCACGCCCTGCTCTTTTAAATACGCTACGCCCTCAAAGGATGATACCCCGTTATCTACTGTCATCAATAACTGCACGCCTTTTTCCATTGCCATTTCAGCAACAGGCACACTCAAACCATAACCCTGTTCAAAACGATTCGGCACAAGATATTCTACATCAGTAAAACCAAGCATACATAAAGCCAAGACAGAAAGTGCCGTACTGGTTGCCCCATCAGCATCAAAATCACCAACGATAACAATCTTTTGTTGCTGTTGATAAGCATCAACCAATAAATTCACAGCTTGTTGAATACCGTATAATTGATTGGGATTTAGCATTGATTGCAAAGTGCGGTCTAATTCTTGACTATTTTTTATATGACGAGAACGATAGAGACGATCGAGTAATGTATTATCTGAAACAGGATTTCCGCCAGGAATTTCACGACGTTTAATGAGTTTTTTCACGGTGTTTCGTTATTTAAAATTACATTAAAGGAACATTCGATATGTACTTTGATGACATGAATATTTTAAGGGCGCATACAATACGCCCTCACTACTAATAATTATTGTGCTGATTCTTGTAACACAGCTAATAAATCTTGAGGTTTTAAATACCCGCCAAGCATTTCACCTGTTGAAGTCACAATACTTGGCGTACCTTTCACACCAAGTTGTATACCTAAATCATAGTGTTTTTTTACAATATTAGGGGTTTTCAATTCTTTCGGTAAGTTACCTTTTTCTGCTTCGTTCAATGCAAATACAGGATCTTTTGCCGTCCAAATTGCTTCCATTTGGCGAGCAGTTTCATTCATTCCTGCTCGAGGAAATGCCAAATAACGAATAGTAATACCTAAATCATTGTACTCTTTTATTTGTTGATGGAGTAAATGACAATAATGGCAAGTGATATCCATGAATACTGTCACAATATGTTTTTCATTTTTTGCCGGATAAACAATCATTTCATTTTTTAATGCGTTCACTTTATCCGCCAGAAATTTACTCGCTACATCAACAGGACCTTTATTCGTTAATTCATACATTTTACCTTGCAAAACATATTGACCATTTTCACTCACATATAAAATACCTTGATCTGTCACAGCAGTTTTAAGGCCTTTTACAGGCGAATCTTTTACTTCTATATTTTTCGCACCTAATGCCTGCAATTTTGATTTAATTGTAGCATCATCTGCCATTGCGTTAACCGAAACCGTAACTAAAAGTGCGGTCAGTAATTTATTCATACTCGTTGTTCCTAATTTATTATGAAAATGAGCCTGAATTATAAAGTAATTGATGATTTATGCAAAACTGTTATTTTTTCCAAATAGCATACTAAAAAGACCAACTAAATACTTGATCAAATAACTATACTTTATTACAATGCCAATTGTACCCATTCTGGTGCAATTTTTAATTCTACTCAAAGAGGATATCTCAATGAAAAACTTATTAAAAATCACAGCTATTGCAGCATTAACTTTCAGCTCTATTAGTGCATTTGCTGCATCTCAACAAGCTGAGGAAGTGAAAAAATTTAAAGCGTGGGAAGAAACAGCTGGCCAAAAACTTGAAGCAAGTTTTGATGCAATTGCTACTGCCTCTTCAAGTAGCAATGTGACCGCAACTGAAGCTGCTGTTGCAGAATTTGATAAAAAAGCAGCTGAACATGTAGCCGAATTAGAAGCATTAGGTATTAAAAGTGAAGAAGTTTCACCACTTGTTTCTATGTATAAAGAATATGTAGATGCTGAAAAAGAAGTTGCTCAACTAATTTTATCTCAAGTCAAATCACCATCTGCTGACAATGCAGGTAAAGTTCCTGAAGCTGTCGCAAAAGCAAACGCAAAAGACGATGCTATTGACAAATTAGCAGATCAATTAGAAGAAAAATTCCCTGCAGAGGAATAACTTCATCCTTTTTAATTATATTAAGAACCTTATTTATTCTAAAAATAAATAAGGTTTTTTATTGCTCAATAATCTACCCAATCCTCTGTAGTTCCTTTATAATTTCAATCTTAATTTAACTTAAAAGCTTATTTAGTCATTATGTTTGAAATTAATCCAATCAAAAACAAAATTGCTGACCTTTCCGAGCGCACTTCTGTGCTTCGGGGGTATCTTTGACTTCGACGCAAAAATCGAGCGTTTAGAAGAAGTTAATGCAGAATTAGAACAACCCGATGTGTGGAACGAACCTGAAAAAGCCCAAGCACTTGGGAAAGAACGCGTTTCACTTGAACAAGTGGTTGATACCATCAAGAATTTAGAACAAGGTTTAGAGGATGTTGAAGGGCTTCTTGAATTAGCCGTTGAAGCTGAAGATGAAGAGACCTTCAATGAAGCCGTTGCTGAATTAGACGAACTTGAACAACAACTTGCCAAATTAGAATTCCGCCGTATGTTTAGCGGTGAACATGATGCGTGCGATTGTTATGTCGATTTACAAGCGGGTTCCGGTGGTACAGAAGCGCAGGACTGGACGGAAATGTTACTTCGCATGTACCTTCGCTGGGCTGAAAGTAAAGGCTTTAAAACAGAATTAATGGAAGTCTCTGATGGTGATGTGGCAGGTTTAAAATCCGCGACGATTCGTGTTAGTGGCGAATACGCTTTCGGTTGGTTACGTACGGAAACCGGTATCCATCGTTTGGTACGCAAAAGCCCATTTGACTCTAATAACCGTCGTCATACATCTTTTGCTGCGGTTTTTGTTTATCCTGAAATTGATGACAATATTGATATTGAAATCAACCCGGCAGATTTACGTATTGACGTTTATCGTGCATCCGGTGCAGGTGGTCAGCACGTCAATAAAACCGAAAGTGCGGTGCGTATTACTCATATGCCAAGTGGGATTGTCGTGCAATGTCAAAACGATCGTTCTCAACACAAAAATAAAGATCAAGCTATGAAACAATTAAAAGCGAAATTGTATGAGCTTGAGTTACAAAAGAAAAATGCGGATAAACAAGCGATGGAAGATAATAAATCGGATATCGGTTGGGGCAGCCAAATTCGTTCTTATGTGCTAGATGATGCACGTATTAAGGATCTGCGCACAGGCGTTGAAAATCGTAATACACAAGCCGTACTAGATGGCGATCTCGATCGCTTTATTGAGGCAAGCTTGAAAGCGGGACTTTAATCATCTCTTTTATACAAAAAAAGTGCGGTCAATTTTAACCGCACTTTTTTATTACACCTCTTCTTTTTCTTTCAGTTTATTCTTGCCTAACACTGCATCTTTCATCACTGTCAGCAATTCTTTTTGCACATGAGAAAGTTTTGGTCTTTCCGACTTTTCAAATGCTAATGGACGACAAAACTCCATAGCCTTAATGCCTAATCGAGCCGTCAATAATCCCACGCCAATCCCCTGTGCAGCTCTTGCAGAAAGTTTCGCGGTAATATCTTGCGAAAGCCAATCCATCCCTAAGTCTTGCACGATTTCAGTCGCACCGGCAAAAGCAAGATTCACCAATACCATTCTGAGCAAACGAAGACGGGTAAAATACCCAAGCTCAATCCCATAAATTGCTGCAATTTTATTGATTAAACGAATATTTCGCCACGCAATAAAAAACATATCAATAACGGCCAAAGGACTAATTGCCACAATCACAGCGGATTCTGCTGCCATTTTTGTAATCAGTTTTTTCGCTTTGTTATCAAAAGACTGTAATACCGTCTTACTAAATAAATGGGTGACTTCACGAGCAGAATAACTTTCATTCAACTGTTTTTCCCATTGGACAATTGAGGGATGTTGCGAATCCAATTTTAAGGTATCGGCAATCGATAAACACAAGGCTTTCCCTTTTTCGCTATCCTGTTCAGAAAAAACTTGATGATTTTTAACTGCACTTTCACCTATTAATCGCTGACTTTGTTCTTGTAAATTCAACCGTTTTTTGAGTTTCACTAAACGTCGCCATTCTGCGATGATTTCAGATAAACCAAACATCACCACAACAAAACTCACTAATGCAAAAGCAAGGTAAATCCATTGTTGGTTTTGATAACTATCCCAAATCCATTGAACAGATTGTGCAACTGTCGCCCCTAAAAACAAAAGTGCGGTCAATTTTAAAGCCGTTTTCCAACCACTCGATTTAGGCTTCACAATTTGCTCAAATTGCTCGTCTAACAACTCCCCTTCTAAAGGTTCATTATCGATAGTTGTTTCAACATTATAAAATTCCTGCTTAGGCAGAATTTCTTCCTCTTCTGGCTGTTGAGATTGTGTGAAAATTTGTTTTGTCATTTTGGATTGATGAATGATAAATATGGGTGAATTCTAATGCAAAATGATGACAATCTCACCTTAATATTGAATTAATTTTTAGGCAAAATTAGAGAAATGGCGGAAACAAAACAAGAGATTTTGCATTCGCCACAGCCATTACATAGATCGGGAACTAATGATAAATCAGCTCGAATAGCTTTTTTAGAACAACTTTCTCGGCAAACATCGCAAGGCTGTCCTTGAAGTGTAATACAATCCTTTCCAAATTGTGGACGAAGTCTTGTATCAGCGGGAAAATATGGATAAAGCGCATGGGTTTGGCATGCCTCCGCACATTTTCCACAGAGATCACAAGCCATATACTCAATATCTAATTCAGCTTTATTGTGCACAAGGCGTAATAAATGATTAGGACAAACTGAAACACAATCACCACAGCCATTACAAACAGCTAAGAATAAATCTTCTCGGGCTGCGAATGGCGGTCGATGAATTTGACGAATTTGCTCTCCTGGAAGGTGATCCGTTGCACCAAGCACACCTTTAAATAATCCTCGACGAGAAATATAATGATGCGTCAAATATGCTTGGTAGTAAGCTTCGTCTTTACAATTTGTCTTCATAGCATTAACGATAAAAACGAACTTCTGGAACCGAAAGGTTTAATTTCAGTTTCCAATCATCGAGTGTAATCAACGTAAGTTGTGCTAAGCCTTGATAAAACGGGTGATTTTCAACATTTGCCAATTGGCTGAGAAAATGAGGCGCCCACGTCAATAAATGCTGCCTTAAAAATTCGGCTAATAAGTGCGGTCGATTTTCTGCAAGATAAGCGGCCAACATCAGCATTAACCCAATATGATCCTCTGGCTCATCTTGTTGTGATTGAAAAGCAATTTGATGACGTTTTAAGAAAGCACGCAATGCCAACAATGAATGACCAAAAATCACACATTCAGGATCTAAATAAACAGAACCCCAAGGAGGAGCCTGCAATTCATTTGGGCCAATAAAAAGATTTTGATATTGTTCCGTAAGATCTTGTTTTAAACCTCGTTTAATAAGTGCGGTCAATTTTTCGCTTGTTTTTTCCTCCAACGGAATTTCCCATTCTTGCATCCAATTAGGTTGGCGAAAGAAGTCTAGGACACCGGCAATTCGTGAATCACTTGGTTCATAATAAAAGCATGCACCAAGTAGACGACCGTAAAGGGAAATTTGTTGAAACGTATTTTGCATAAAATCTCCGAAAATCTAACCGCACTTTATTTCAATATTAGCTACCAATCGCCATGCCATAAGTCATGTGTAATCCATAAAATAATACACGTCCAATACCTTCAGCAATCAAAGTTAAAACTACACCACACCATAACAAACTAATATTTTTAGTACGGAATAATAGGAATGATGTAATAGCTAACAAGCATAAACGTACCGTGGTCATCGACGCATAATCTGGTACGAGAGATGCGGCATTTTGAATGGCACTATGGATACCTTGTAAATTAAAGCCTTGATATATACAAACCACGACGACACATAACACGGCAAGGGTAAATAAACCAGGCACAAAATTAAGTTGGTAGCTTCGTTGTTTATTTGATATCAAAAGTGTATAAGCTAATACTAAACCACCTAATACGATGGTGAGATAGAATGACCAAGATGTTATGACGGTATTCCAAGTAGGCACACTGACAATATGATAAACTTGGTTCATCATATACATAAAGCAAAGCCCTGAAAGCGCAGTTAAAATTCGCCATGCGTGTCCAAGGGAAGTGGGCATTTTACCTAAAATAGCAATCAGCCAATACAGCCCCGCCAAAACAAAGAATACGATTCCTAAAGCGATTTCATTGCTCATCATCGATTCACCTACACGATTAAGTGAATTAAATGCTCGTATTGGCGTTCCGAGGTGCATGATTGAAGCTATAAAACCCAAACCTAAAATAGCTAAAATTACAAACATCGCTTTATGAATGTAAGTTAGACTTTTCTCATTTTTTTCACCTAGTAGCACGAAAGTAAAAACAAGCCAGGCACCGACCGCACTTTGAGCTAATACCGTGAAAAACACTAATGGAAGTTCATGTAATCCAGCGTTCATCTTACACCTCTCTTGGATTGCCTAAGAATCCACTTGTGTCGCCACTTGGACGGGAATTTTTGTTTGGTTTCACCACTAAATTTGGATGCGTAATCTCTGCTGGTGGTAACGGTGCAATAGAGGCTTGATCGCCATATTTAGCTCGCAACTCATCAATCGGTGCAAAATCAAGAGCTCGCAATGGACAAGCATCAACACAAATTGGTTTCTGCCCTGCTTTCACTCGCGAATAACATCCATCACATTTCGTCATATGACCTTTTTGATCATCATATTGTGGCGCATCATAAGGACATGCCATATGACAATAGCGACAGCCAATGCAAATTTCTTCATTTACGATAACAAAACCATCTTCATTTTTGTGCATTGCACCGGTCGGACAAACTGCAGTACACGCGGGATTCTCACAATGGTTACAAGAGATAGACATATAATAGGCAAATACATCCTGGTGCCAGCAACCGTCCGCCAGTTGGCTCCAGTTGCCGCCAGTGTATTCATAGATACGACGGAAATTCACATCCGTGCCTAAATCTTTGTAATCTTTACAGGCTAATTCACAAGTTTTACAGCCTGTGCAGCGTTCTGAATCAAAATAAAAACCATATTGTTTCATACTTCCCCCTACAAGCGTTCCACTTGAACCAAATTAGAATGTTGCGGATTACCTTTGGCTAATGGAGAGGGGCGATGTGTAGTCAGTGTGTTAATACAACCACCATGATCGATTTGATCCCCATTCATATTAGCTTTATGCCATGCACCTTGTGGCATAGCAAGCACGCCTGGCATAATACGTGGCGTAACTTTAGCTGCAATGCGAACTTCACCATTTTCATTAAACACGCGAATCATTGAGCCATCTTGGATATTTTTAGCTTGCGCATCAATTGGATTAATCCAAATTTCTTGGCGATTGGCTGCTTGTAAAATATCGACGTTACCATAGGAAGAATGGGTGCGCGCTTTATAATGGAAACCAATCATTTGGAATGGATAATCTTTGCGTTTTGGATCATCTACACCATTGAAACCTGCATGATAAATGGGTAATGGGTGAATCACATCCCCCTCTTCCAATTCCCATGTTTGAGCAATTTTAGCTAACGCTTCTGAATAGATTTCAATTTTACCTGATGGGGTTTTCAACGGATTTTTTTCAGGATCCTCTCTGAACGCTTTGTACGCCACAAAATGTCCTTTAGGATCACGTTTTTTGAAAATACCCATTTTCTTCATATTTTCATAATCGGGTAAGTCCTTATCTTTTTTCATCATTTCTGCATATAAGAACTTAACCCAATCTTCTTGTGTTTTACCCTCTGTAAATTTGTCATAGACATCTTGCCCTAATCGTTTGGCTATTTCACTCGCGATTTCATAAATAGGCTTCCGTTCAAATTTAGCTGTAGTAGCAGGTTGTCCAAATATTAAATACCCCATATTTCCAGCATATTCATTTGGCGTGAGATCTGCTTGTTCGGTGATCATTAAATCTGGTAATAAAATATCTGTATATTTAGCAGAATCAGTCATAAAATTCTCAACCACAACGATCATTTCGCATTTACTTTCATCTTGTAGAATACGATGTGTTTTATTGATATTAGAATGCTGATTTGTGATGGTATTACCCGCATAATTCCAAATAAATTTAATCGGTACATCTAATTTGTCTTTCCCTTTAACACCATCTCGAAGTGCGGTCATTTCAGGACCTCTTTCTATGGCATCCGTCCACATAAATACAGAGATCTTCGTTTTCACTGGATTTTTTAAGGTTGGAAATTTGACATTGGTAATCTTGTAAGTATCTTCACGAGCACCTGAATTACCACCATGAATTCCAACATTGCCCGTCAAAATAGCTAACATGGCCACTGCTCTAACACCAAGCTCACCATTAGATTGACGTTGAATGCCCCAACCTTGAACAATACAGCAAGGTTTCGTCATCGCAATTTCACGCGCGAGTCGAATAATCGTTTCTTCTGGAATACCTGTAATTTTGGCCGCCCAACTTGGTGTTTTTGCAATTCCATCTTCGCCATAACCGAGAATATAAGCTTTATAATGACTATTTTTAGGGGCGCTTGGTGGCAAGGTTTTCTCATCATATCCCACGCAATATTTATCTAAAAAGGCTTGATCGACCAAATTTTCACTAATCATTACATAGGCCATTCCCGCGACCAATGCTGCATCTGTGCCAGGACGAATTGGTACCCACTCATCTTCACGTCCCGCTGCCGTATCGGTATAACGAGGATCTATCACAATCATTTTCGCTTTCGAAATTTCACGAGCTTGCTCTAGATGATATGTAATACCACCACCACTCATACGTGTTTCCATCGGATTATTACCAAAATACACAACCAATTTGCTGTTGATAATATCCGATGTCGCATTACCTTCATTCGAGCCATAAGTGTATGGCATTGCCATAGAAACTTGAGCGCGGCTGTAAGTGCCGTAATAACTTAAATAACCACCGTAGCAATTCATTAAGCGAGCAAAAGGCGAAGTGGGAGCAGCAGAACGAAGCATATTTCCCGCACTCACACCTGAGCTATAATTAATATAGACTGCTTCATTACCATACTCTTTCACAATGCGTTTGAGATTATCTGCTATAGTGTCAAAAGCCTCTTCCCAGCTGATGCGTTTAAATTTCCCTTCTCCTCTTTTACCAATTCGCTTCATTGGATATTTTAGGCGGTCAGGATGATTCATTACTCGACGAATGGAACGTCCACGTAAACAAGCTCGAACTTGATGATTGCCATAAATATCATTGCCAGTATTATCTGTTTCGACTTGATAGACCTCATTATCTTTTACATGTAAACGAAGTGCACAACGACTGTGACAATTACCTGGGCAAGTATTCCACACAATTTTTTCAGTAGATTCTGAAATCGAGTTGTTTTCAGCTTTAGAGGTGAAAGGAAGGGATAATTGAGATACACCTGCCAGAACAGCACTGGTTTTAATGAATTGTCTACGATTAAATGTAAGAAAATTTGGATTATTTTTATCCATAGTCATATTCTCCCGGAATAATGAAATAGTGCTTTTCAGTGTAAAGAAAAAAGAACTATATGTTTTTTGATAAAAATCAAAAAACGGCAAATCACTCAACTGGTCGGATTTGTCATTAATTTAATTTCTTTCATTTTGTTCAATTGACGAACACTTTCAAAATCCGTTAGCATATTACTATCCACAATTAGTTTATCTAATGTGTTAAGTTTTAACTGTTAACTAACTAGAAGGATCTTTTCATGAAGAAACTTATCGCCACTGCGGTGCTCTCCGCATGTTCCATGGCTTATGCCAATACCGACATTCCAAACTACAATACCGATTCTCATCTGTATGAATTCACTCAAACTTATGACTTAGTTGCACCAAAAGGTTCGCAAGGACAAACGAATCTGTGGGTGCCTTTACCGTTTAATGGCGAGTATCAACAGGTAAAATCTATCCATTTCGAAGGTAACTATTTGGATGCCTATGTGACAGAAAACAACAAATATGGTGCGAAAACGCTCTTTGCGACTTGGGATAAAGATGC
>ERZ773072.1923-NODE-1923-length-10035-cov-18.116733_pt1 | contig 10035 bp, 9 predicted proteins | sample MGYA00580617_ERZ773072 | MGnify/ENA primary metagenome ERZ773072 (study PRJEB29015, sample SAMEA2737970) | human oral metagenome | biome: human oral; feature: human-associated habitat; material: dental | place: China | collected 2122 ... | reverse complement strand
GCAACTTTTTTGTTGCCAAAAAATCATTAACCAAAGGAGGAAATATGCCCCGCACTAAGCGAGAAGGAGTATTTATGGCGTCGTCATGGCTTTTACTATGTCAATTTTTATGAATTTGCTGAATACGTTTTTGCACGCTGGCGTGTCGATGCAGTCGCTGGGAAGAGCACTGCTACTGCAGCCAGTGATTCTTGCCGTTGTCATGGTGGTTGAAGGTTTAGTTGTGTCGAATCTGGCGCAAAAAGCCATGAAGCGTTTTGTCCAGGCGAAAGACAGCACAGAAGCCCATGCACTGGCGCGAACGGTGTGTATGGTGACGGGTATGTCGCTGGCGATGAGCTTGATCGGGCTGATGCTGGCGGGCACACCTCTATCCGAATTGCCAGCGCGTTTTGTTGCCGCGTGGCCAGTTAATTTCTGCATGGCTTTTTGGTGGCAGATATTGGTTGCCGGACCGGCGGTGCGCATGACTTTGCGAGCATTAAGGACTTATCGGTCGGGAAGAGTACTGACGGCGGAGGAGTCGTAAAGTCCTTCCAAAAAACCGCCTGCCACCTATTGCTCTATTATTCATAATGTGTTATAAATAATTTTATATGATTAGACTGAGGTCTCCTGAAATATATGTCGGTTTATTTGATATAGAAAGAGTGGGCTCTAGCACGATTACCGAACCTATAGGTGTATCGTATCGTTATCCAAATAGTAATATAGTTAATATTGCCGTAGCAGAAAGGGGGTTTCATCACCAATTACATAATGCTTATATGTATGGTTTTTATGACCCCGACTCTAGACCGCTTGTTCAATCTGATAAAGTCAGTGCTTTCGCCTATCAGGATATACCTACGGAAGGATGTCCAATTGAAGATATAAAGACTTACGTTTACTATTTTGCAGCAGGTGAACAACCAGATCTCTCATCAAGATTACGTAAAAAACTTAACGCGCAGAGAAAACTAGCAGCGCGCGTTTTGGCGGCCGTACTAAGCAATGAAGTCTATAAAGGACTGCCAGGTGACGGCACTATGCACAGAAAGCGTATTCCTAGGCGGATTTTGAACAGTAATCCAGATAACATAATGTATTGCCGTGTCTCTTGATATACGAAACTTTGCCTTTGCTGAATAAATCGGAGCGATATATAAAAAGCAGGAAGAACGTGCGGCCGACTAATCTCGCGCGTACAATTCTCGAATCCTACATGTAAGATTTTGAAATCTTCTGCGTATGATTTGTAAATCTCACGCCTAAGATTTTCTCATCTCGCGCGGATGATTGGAGAGGGCTGCGGACGGGCTGGCAAAATGTCTCGCTAAAGAGCGGTGCGCTACCGGTAGCGTTGATAATTTGCATTAGCCGCGTGTTGCTAGTTGCGGTAGTAATCCGACCAAGCTATCAATGGTGGTGATCGTGTTACGCTAGCTGCGGTAATTAAAGTCGTCTTAGTCGCCTGCGTTCTTAATTGGCGTATAATATAACTATGGGACGAATTCCGCTGGCCGAACAGATGCGGCCGCAAACGCTGGATGAGGTGATTGGACAGAGTCATTTGCTGGGCGAGGGCGAGCTGCTCCGCCAGATTGCCCGGCGTGGTGAGCCGGTTAGTTTGATTTTGTGGGGGCCACCGGGGACGGGTAAGACGACGCTGGCGCGGATTATTGCCCGCGAAGTCAATGCGGAGTTTGTTGAGCTATCGGCGGTGACCAGCGGCAAGAAAGACGTCGAACGGGTGATTGAGCACGCTCGGCAGAACTGGAATTTGGGGCTACGAACAATTTTGTTTGTTGACGAAATCCATCGCTTCAACAAGGCGCAACAGGACGCGTTTTTGCCGCACGTCGAGAGCGGGCTGATTACTTTGATTGGGGCAACCACTGAGAACCCGAGCTTTGAGGTGATCACACCGCTGCTCAGCCGGACGCGGGTTCTGGTGCTCCATCAATTGACCAAAGATGAAATTATATTGGTGCTGAAGCGAGCGCTGAAGACTTTGAAACAAACCAATCGGGTGTCGCCCAAAGCTCTAGACTATTTGGCGGAATTGGCGGACGGCGACGCGCGGGTGGCGCTGGGTAATTTGGAGTTGGCGCTGAGCTTTGGCGAGAAGGTCACGCCAGAGGTTGTCAAGGCGGCAGCTCAGCGGCGTTTGCCGGGATATGACAAAAAGGGCGATGCGCATTATGACGTCATCTCAGCGTTCATCAAATCACTGCGCGGCAGCGACGCGGTGGCTGCGGCATACTATTTGGCGCGCATGATTGACGCCGGTGAAGATCCGAAGTTCATTGCTCGGCGGATGGTGGTCTTTGCGTCGGAGGATATCGGATTAGCAGGCAACGGCGCGTTGAGCTTGGCGGTTGCCACGTTTGAGGCGGTGGAGCGCGTTGGACTGCCCGAAGCCAAATACAATTTATTTCACTGCGCCATCGCTCTGGCTCGCAGCCAGAAATCGCGCGAAATTACTGATTTGATGAATGAGGCTTTCGCTCTGGCGCACAAATATCCGAATTCGCCGGTGCCGCTGCATCTTAGAAATGCCGCCACTAAGCTAATGAAAGATCTAGGCTGCGGCAAAGATTACAAATGGCAGGCTGGTTTCCAGCACGAAAAAGGATTCTTGCCGGAAGAAGTCAGGGAAGAATCTTCTAGCCGCTGATAGACTTTTTATTGGATCTTCGCCATAAAATCCACACAAAAACAAACGACAAAGTTTGCGCTAAGAATATCCGCGCAATTTGCAAGCTATCATTTCCTTGGTTTGAGACGACATGCACAATATTAATTATCGCATTATTGAAAAAGTGATCTGCTGCGCCAAGCCACAAACTTCCTGTCATTTTATATAGCCAGCTCATTTTTAATCCAAACATGAAAGCGAACAAAACATAGCCAACGCTAAAAATTGCTGTCTGAACCAGCGAAAACTCGCCGTCAAGGAACGATCGAATCGGCATTGCTACATGCCAAAGTCCGAACAGCAGGGCGCTTATGAAAATCGTTGCCGCAAATTTATATTTTTGGCGCAGTAATTTCTCGAACAACCCGCGAAACAGGCCTTCTTCCATCCAGACATTGAATATATTAAATATAATAATTGACCCAATTCCCACGCCGACGAATTGTTCGGTGCTAGCGAGTGAAAAACCGCCAGCCTTCATTAAAATGTTAGGTTTAGCGCTGGAAAAATACAGAAATCCGAATTCGATCAGCAGCGTAACTGTATAAAAGCAAAGCCCCAAGGCAAGCCCTAGGCCGATATTTTTCAGCCAATTTTTGCGTGTAAAGCCAATGTCGCGCCAACGAGCGTGCAAATATTTCAGGCAAACGAAAATTATCACTATGCCGAAAATCTTATGCACTATATTCTCACTGAGTGCTGATTGATCGGTACGCAAAGCTAAAAATTCCCAAATTCGCACAGCAAAACATGTAAAATACAGCAATAGACAAAGTGACAACGGATTTTTAGTGCGCTCTGTGAACATAGGTTTATTCTAGCACGTTAGGAATTTTACTGAAAAGCGAATGAAAAATATCGCCTTTGTCGCAATAGTATGGTACATTAAACGTATGAGCAGCAAGAGCGCAAAGAAATCCGAGCAGCGCAAATCTAATCAGCAGCAAGATGGCGCTCAGGCAAGCCAAGGCGAGCAGATTCAGTCGCCGCAAAGTGTTACTCAACCAGTCTCAGGCGGACAAATTCAACCGCCGCAGGTAGAGCAAGTCCAGCAGCCAATGCCGCAAATTGAACAGGCGCAAGCGCAACCCGAACAGCAGAATCAACCGACGGCAGCCACTTCGCCACAAGCTTACCAGAACCAGACTCAATATCAATACGTTTATGTCAACTATTCAAGAAAAAGCAACGTCATCGGATTGTCGATTGTTTACGCGATCAGTTTATTCTTGACGATAGGCCTTCCGATTGGTTTATTCAGCATGAATGGTTCGATGAAAGACTTTTCGAGCGAAGCAAACTATTATTTGATTCAAGTAGTGAAAATAGTCATGCCGATTGTTCTGGCACTGTCGGTGATATCGTCTATAATTTTGTGGATAGCTTACTTGGCGAGTAAAAACAAACTAGTAGCCAAAATTACAGCTGCCTGTACGCTTTCTATATCGGTCATATCTTTTGTTGTTTTTTGGATTTATTTAAACTTCTATTCTGTGGTAGGCTTTGGTGATGCGGTGTTCTTTTTGCCTATACCTTTCGGCGTGATGATATTGGGAATTGCTTGGTGTGTTAACGTTTTTAAATACCAGAATGAAAAGCCAGCGTATTATGCGAATACTTCTCTAAACGGCCAATATGTAGTTTCGCCGCAATATTCTAATCAGCCACCGCAGTACCAATATTCGCTGCAGCAACAACCAGCTCAATATCCGTCGCAGCAGCCAGAGCAGTATCCCCAGCAGCAAGGCCAAACGCCTTATCCGCCTGTATCGCAGCAATATCCGCAAAATAATGTCCAGTATCCATACGATTATAATAAAAAGTAAAGGAGAATAATACAAATGGCACGACAATCATCACAACAACCGCAACCGAGCATTCAGCAGCCAGGCGCTGCCGATCCGCAGTACGGGCCAGCGCTAGCTGAGCAGAATGCCCCTTATGAACAGCAGCCGGTCAACCAGCAGTATTTCGCGCAGCCGCAAGCGGCGCCAGTCCAGTATGTTGTTATGGCGCAGTCGCTCAAAGGTGTCAAGGGCTGGCTCGCATTTTTCATGGTGTGTCTAGCGATTGATGGCGTTTGTTCGGTTGGTTTGTTTTTTACCTCGTTGTTAAACCTAGGCGATCCATCGGCTGTCGTTTCGGTGATATTCATGCCAATCATTGCTGTACTGACTACTGTCGCGGTGGTGCTTATTAATCTGCAAAAGAAGCTTGGCAAGTGGCTGGCGGTTGCGGCGCTGGTAGCCTCGTTCTTCTATTCAGCAAGTTCTGCGGTAGTTGATAGCGTGGTCAAAAGACCTCCGAACGCTGACTCAATTATTAGTATGGTTAGCACTATCATTGCTAGTGGGATTTCTATGGGATTGCTTTGTTTATACTTCTTTGTTTCTAGGCGCGTGAAAGAGACTCTGGTTAATTAAAATACCAAAAGCTCTATACGAATAGGCCGCTCCTTTTCTAGAGCGGCCAGTTTTTTATTCAATTGATAGCCGGTGTTCGCTGCATCCGATTAATACACCTTCGTACGGGCGTAGTTCTACCGAGCCGTCATCGGTAACCTCGGGGTAGTCGATTGGGTGTGTGGCGCATAAGACACTGCCGGTATGTGGTAGCGTAACACGGTGTTTGGTGTCGCCGAAATTTAATGCGACAAAGACATGCTGCTCTCGGCCAATCCATCGCGCGTAAGCAAATATGTCATTGTCTGTATCGCTGAGCGGCTCGTATTCGCCAGTGCGCAAGATTTCGTAGCGGCTGCGCAAGGTCAATAAGCGGCGGTATAGCGCCAAAAATGAGTCTGGTTCGTTCTGCTCTGATTCTACATTGACGTTCTGGCAAGCGGGATTTACTGGTAGCCATGGTTTAGTGGTACTAAATCCGGCATTTTGGCCAGCCGTCCATTGCATCGGCGTACGCTCTGGATCGCGCCCGACAGATTCGTCGTTGCCGTGGCTGAAGACCGACTTATCTTGAATCTCTTCAAAGCGAACTGGCCCATTGCTCATGCCAATCTCGTCGCCGTAATACACTACTGGCAGCCCTGGCAGCGTCAGTTGCATCAACGCAATCAAGCGAGCTTGTTTCTCTCCGCCGAAGCGCGTAACGATGCGTGATTGGTCGTGATTACTAAAGCAGTAGACTGGCGTATGCACGTCGGGGTTTATCATACCTTGGAATTCATTGACTATTGTGCTCATCGACTCGGCATTAAATTTGGCGTGTAATCCTTCAAAATTGAATGGCATTGATACTTTTGGATTGACACCGTAAAAACCCAAATATTGTTCGCTAGTGCTATAATTACCATCCGGATAATCTTCGAAAATCATGATACGATCCGGATACGAGGCAACTATATCCGTTAGCTCCCGCAAATATGGGAAAAGATTATCCCAGAAGCGGCTGTACTTATGCTGCAAATCATCGAATTGTGTCGGCGGTTTCTTATCGTGATAATGCTCGGCAACTGGGTCGTCGCGCAGTTCCGGATCTTTGCTGATCCAGCGTACCGCGTCCGCTCGAAAACCATCGACGCCCAGGTCTAGCCAAAAACGTAGTACGTCGTGCATTTCGCGGCGTACCTCAGGGTTATCCCAGTTGAGATCTGGCTGTTCTTTCAGGAATGTGTGTAAGTAATATTGCTGGCGCCCTTCGTGCCACTGCCACGCCGACCCGCCAAAAATACTCAGCCAATTGTTCGGTTCTGAGCCGTCAGGTTTTGCGTCGCGCCAAACATAAAAATCATTCTTATCGTTGTTCTTGGAGTTTTGCGATTCTAAAAACCACGGATGCTGGTTGCTGGTATGATTAGGTACGAAATCGACCATTACTTTAATATCGCGAGCGTGCGCTTTCTCAACCAACTCTTTGAAATCATCAAGCGAGCCGAAAATCGGATCAATATCACAATAGTCCGCCACATCGTAGCCCATATCGGCTTGCGGCGACGGATAAAACGGTGAAAACCAAATCGCATCGATACCGAGCGAATTATCGCCGCCCTTAATGTAATCAAGTCTCTCAATCACGCCGCGTAAATCGCCGACGCCATCGCCGTTAGAATCCATAAACGATCGCGGATAGATTTGATAAAATCCGTTAACGTCGCGCCATTTTTTTGTCATAGTAACCCTCTTATTCTTATTAAAAACTTATTTTTTATTAGCGCGCTTTCGCTCATTGGCGTCAAGGTAGCGTTTGCGCAGGCGCAGGGACTTTGGCGTCACTTCCAGCAACTCGTCGTCCTCGATGAAGTCGATGCATTGTTCCAGGCTAAACTGCGTAAATGGTGTCAATTGCACCGTACCGTCGGACGATTTGGAGCGCATGTTGGTCAGGTGCTTGGCTTTGCAAACGTTGATTTCAATGTCTTCCTGGCGGTTATAAATACCGACGATCATCCCAGCGTAGACTTCCGTGCCCGGCCCGACCAAGAGTTCGCCGCGCGCCTCGGCCGCCTGCAGCGCATACGGCGTGGTGGTGCCAGCTTCAAAGGCGATGAGCACGCCGCCGCGGGTCTTTGGCAATTTACCGCCCAGCGGTTGATAGCCATGCGGCAGGGAATTCATGATTACCGTGCCTTTGGTGGCGGTCAATAGTACGTTGCGCAGGCCAATCAACGCCCTCGTCGGTAGCACATAGGTCATGCGGGTAGCGCCGCTGGCGGTGGTTTCTTGCGACTTCATTTCAGCGTGGCGCGCACCCAACTCCTGGCTGATCGCGCCGATGAATTCACTGCTAATTTCGATTTGTAATTCTTCAATCGGCTCTTTTTCGACACCGTCCTCAGTGATGGTGACCACTTGCGGGCGGCCAACTTCGAACTCGAAGCCTTCGCGCCGCATGGTCTCGATCAAGACGCTCAGATGCAGCTCGCCGCGGCCAGACACCGTAAAGCCGATGCCGTTTTCTTCGACACGCAGCGCCACGTTGGTTTCTAGTTCCCGCCGCAATCGGTCGCCAATTTGCCGCGAGGTAGTAAATTCACCCTCACGTCCTTTCATCGGACTAGTATTTGGGCCCAGATACATGCTCAGTGTCGGCGCTTCGATGGCAATTGCTGGCAAGGCCTCAGGCTGTTCTTTGTCAGCAATCGTATCGCCAATGTGCGCTTCAGCTACGCCAACCAACGCCACGATGTCGCCGGCAAACGCTTCGTCAAGCTCTTCGCGGTTCAGTCCGCGGTAACCAAAGACTTTCTCAATTCGTGCTGAGCCTGACACTTCGCCGTGCTTCAGCAAGCTGACTTGCAAACCACGTTTAACGGATCCGCGTGCAATCCGCCCAATCGCATATTTACCTTGGAAGGTGTCATACTGCAAACTGGTCACCAGCATCTGAAACCCGCCATCAGCCGTGACGCTCGGTGCTGGAATGTCATTGATAATCGCTTCAAAAATCGGTGTGAGATCGGCGTCTTCACTCGGGTCGGTAGGAATCTCTCGCCACGCTTTGCCGTCGCGCCCGATAGCATAATAAATCGGATATTGCAGCTGACTATCATCAGTCGCTAGCTCCAAAAATAGATCGCTCAGCTCGTCTTCAACCTCGGCAATTCGCCTGGCTGGCTTATCAATTTTATTAATCACCACTACTGGTTTCAGCCCCAACTCCAGCGCCTTACTCAGCACAAACTTAGTCTGCGGCATCGGCCCTTCCTGCGCATCAACGATCAGCAAGACGCCGTCCGCCATCTGCAATGTCCGCTCGACTTCGCCCGAAAAGTCGGCGTGGCCCGGTGTGTCAATGATATTGATTTTATAATCACCGTAAAAAATCGAGGTTTGTTTGGCGGTGATGGTGATACCGCGCTCGTGCTCCTGATCACCCGAATCCATGATCAATTCTTGGCTCATCTCAGCCTGATTATCGCGAAATGTACGCGACTGTTTGAGTAGCCCATCAACCATGGTCGTCTTGCCGTGATCGACGTGGGCAATAATGGCAATATTTCGAATCTTGCTAGCGTCCTTCATAAAAATATGGTCTGATGTTAATCGCAGACCTTCCTTTGGTGACTTATTGTAGCACAGATGAGCGGGGATGGGAAGTGCGCTACTACGGTGAAGCTTGCTCATCAAGCTTTAGCTGCACGAAAATAGCTAGTCCTGATAAAACCACCAGCATCCAACCAGCGATGAAAACGCTTTGGTTTGACAAAACTCCAAACACAAACGTTAGCGGCATGAGGACAATTCGTCCCACGGCGTTTATCACCGAGCCGGAACCTGTGCGGTACCGCGACGGCAGCTGGTGTTGTATCTGTGCAGTAAAATGGAATAACAGCGCCCCCGAGACTACCGCTATTAGAACCTGCGCGGCGATAGTTATCCATAGATTACTGCCCACCGAAAGCGCGAGCGATGCCAAGCCTAGTAAAATCGACAGAACTATATTTATTTGCTTTGAGTTGAGATATTTAACCAACGAGCCGCCCAGTCCGCCCAAGCCTTCTATGAACGAACCAGCGATGCCAAATACTATCGCCGGAGCCGACAGCGCAATATACCATAGCTGATAAGCCTCGCGATTCATCTTTTGGATACAAAAGACTATCATAATCGCAGCCATCAACCATAGCAGGCTTTTACTTTTGAAAACGCATTTGAATGTATTTTTAGTATGTTTGATCAGTTTTTCATCAGCCACCTCGCGGCTGATCTTTGCATCCTTATAAATTATATGGCAAACCATAGACATCGCAATTGGAATAATCGTTAAATTAAATGCCAGCAGCAGCGAGTGTTCGCCAATCCAGCCGCCCAAAAAGTTACTGATAATCAACGCCACTCCGCCTAACGTCTCATACAATCCTAGCGCTCGATTAAAATTCCTGGCGTGCCCTTGCTCCTCGAGCAGCGTATCGTAAATCATAGCTGCGCCAGTTCCGCTCGAAAAAGCATCATGAAGACCCCAAATCGTCACAGCGGCGGCATACATAAAGATATTATCGCTAGCGCCAGCCATCAGGCTGCTAACCCCTAAGAATAACCCAGCGAGCACCATTGAGCCTTTGCGGCTCCAACGATCCGCGATAATTCCTGATGGAATTTCGGTCAAAACGGATGATATCAACAGAACAATCGCGATCAAACTAATTCCAAAATTGTCAATGCCGATACTTCTTATGAATAATTTCTCAATTGAATACCAAAGTACAAAGCTTAAGAAGAACTTGCCAACATACAGCGGAAGCAGCCTCTTCATGACAGCTTTCTTCATATTCTAATTATAATGCGTGACAGCGTTATTTTGAAGGTCTATGACAATAATTTGAATTGGTGCGGGTAGAGGGAGTCGAACCCTCGTCTCATGCTTGGGAAGCATACATAATAGCCGTTATACGATACCCG
>ERZ773072.1921-NODE-1921-length-10037-cov-4.191044_pt1 | contig 10037 bp, 9 predicted proteins | sample MGYA00580617_ERZ773072 | MGnify/ENA primary metagenome ERZ773072 (study PRJEB29015, sample SAMEA2737970) | human oral metagenome | biome: human oral; feature: human-associated habitat; material: dental | place: China | collected 2122 ... | reverse complement strand
GTCCGGGCCCCAGGTGACCTTGAGGCCCACTTCCGCTGGAGCGGGGACGCCTTCACCGATGGGCAGCTCATTGACACCATCACCCCCAAGAAAGGCTCCAGGAGCGAGCGGGACGTCAGCAAGCGTCGTGAGCCCGTCTGGGACCCGGACACTCACCCGGGGTCGTGGCGGGCGGTGTGGGCCTACTCCAAGAAGCGCGCCGCCAGGGACACTCAGACCCTGACCGCCCAGGAGAACCGGGCCCGGGCCGTCATCGCCGGCGAGAAGCGTCCCAAGGGCACCAGGTTCGTCACCACCCATAAAGGCGATCAGGTCCTCGATGAGGCGTCCCTGGCCCGGGCCAGGTCGCTGGTGGGGCTCAAGGGCTACGTCACCAACATTCCGTCCCGCTTGATGGGCGCCGGTGAGGTGGTCTCCTCGTATCACGAGCTGTGGCACGCCCGGTCAGTCTTTCCGGATGAGTAAGCACGACCTGAGGGCCCGCCCCGTCTTCCACCACCAGCGCGATGCCATCGAGGCGCACCTGACCGTGGTCATGGCCGCCCTGGCCGTCGCCCGGCACCTCCAGGAGACCACCGGGATCAGCATCAAACGCATCATCCGTACCCTCAAGCCCCTCCAGGACGTCACCATCAACCTCAACGGCCACCACCTCACCGCCGCCGACCCCCTGACCCCCCAAGCCGAAGACATCCTCACCGCCCTCAACAACGCACCTCCGGCACACTAAGGCGTCACGAGCCAGGTCTGACGGATACCTCCAGGTACCGCGAGATTCAGGCGCCACTAGCAAGGTAAGGTTTGTAGACGGACAGTTCCGCGATCCGATCGATCATGCGTGACCTGGGCCTTCGGGGCACGCATCTGCGCGCAGAAAACTACATCATCGTCCCCGCGGAGGCCCCTCACGAGCGTCTAAACTTGTTGAGGAGAGACTTCAACCCGGACGTCGGGTAGGAAGTTGTGCGGGAATATCACCCGCATCAATTCATAACGATCAGTCAGTGTAAATTTGACGAAGAAAACGGCTGCGTTTTACCGGAACTCGTTCTCCTGACGCCAATAGCACCCCCCCCCACCTTCATTTCGCGGTTCATAGGCCAACTCGAAGGAGTTTAGCAGTTCTGGCCCTCAGAGTGGCCCTATTTACATTTTATGATAAAGTTCTCTGCTTCTCTACACTGCAAGATAGTGTGAGTCGGTCACCGAGACTATCTCCGGCCCTCCACGGGCAACCTCACGCACTATCTGGACTTAGCCGCCTCTCCGAATATTTCGCTGCTGAAATGTTCTCCATCCTATCGACTTACAGAAGAATACTCCGTCAGTCCAAGAAAACACTACGTATCCCACATTCCTGCAATTTCACGGTAGCCCATTCCATTCGCGAAGCTCCGTCAATGGAAGACGGGCCGGTGGTACGCGTGCACTGACAAAGTTGCGGAGCAAGATAGAGTCTGGACCTTCCGGCAGAAGTTCCAGCACCGTCAACATGTCGTTGATCACATTCTCCTTCTCGCCGGCAGTGATTGAACCAGCGTTGTGAGCTCGCAGCAGTAGATCATGGTCCTTCCAAGTCGAAAGATAGTCCGGCGGTCTAAGCTCAGCGTCAAGTTCGAGGTCCAACGTGACAATTTCATCGGAACCATAATACGGAGGACGCTGACCATTTACGTAGAAGCGACCGTGTTCAGGACAGCCGGGGGGAGCAAACCATCCGACGGCGCACCAACGCCCCGGACGGATAACGTAGGTACAATCGTCGCCCGTCCAGCCAACCTCATCGAGTTCCCATTCGTCGACGTCCAAGTGAACTCGCTGGCCTATATGGTTAACGGCGGCGAGCCATATTGTACCTACACTGATCCGGATCACAGTCGCCTCTGGCCCGTCTGCCAGTACGGTTACTGGGAGCGAGCACCATATGCGGTCTCCGCGAGCGTGCAATAGACGGACAACCGTGCCCGGAATCCACAGGGGTCGCGCCATTCAGCGACCATTTCTGTTCCGCAAGGCCGCCTGGTATGCCTCGACGGTTTCATTTCGCATTGTCTCGACGGAGAACCTCGTTGCGACAGTGAGTCGCGCGGCCGACGTCAATGAAGTTCCGAGTGTTGGATCTTCCGCGATACGCAGCACTGCTGTAGCTAACGCATCGGGATCACGGGCCGGTACGAGCAGACCGTCAATGCCATCCTCAATAACCTCATTGAGCCCGACAACATCAGAGGCGACAACAGGTACCTCCTGCTGCATGGCCTCGATGGCTGCGAGGCCCAGACCTTCCTCAAGCGAGGGTTGCACGGCGATATCAGTAGCAGCAAAAACCTCAGGCATGTCGGCTCGGGTCAGTGTCTCGTAATGGGTGACAAGGCCCGCCTCGGCCGCCGGCCTGAGGAGACCGAATACCTCGTCAGCGTAATTAAAATCTGACACACGGCCCGCGAGGAAGAGGTGAGCCTTGGGGTGCCTTGCGCGGATTTTGTCGAACGCACGCGCGAGATGTAATTGACCTTTACGCGTGTATATCCGCCCTGCGCAAGTAATGACAAGGGAATCCTTCGGGATCCCGAAGCGGGATCGGGCCGCTGCTGACGCTAGTTTTCGAGGAACTACTTCCACGCCATGATAGATCAGTCGCAATCGCTCTCTTGGTGTGCCGTACTGTAGGGCACGTTGTTCGTAAAACCGCGATGCTGCGATATGCATGTCGACAGGGAATATGTCGTAAGCAAGCCGGCAGCGGCCAGATCCAAACGACGATGCGTCAGGATTCTGTTCATGAAGCGATGCAACGATAGCAGCGCCCATGCTCTCGGCAATCGGCAACGCAAGCTGCAACGTCTCGTGGCTGTTAGCGTGCACGACATCAAAATGATTGTCTTTTAGTAATCGGCCTATCTCATTAAGGAGCGAATACTGCAACTGCCTCCAAACAACTTTATCTCGTCTACCGATCTCGTTAGCGAACATACGCGGCCGCAGAACACGACAGCCGCGTTCAACGGTAGCGATCGGCAGGTCGGGTAGCCAAGAGCCATCAGTTACGATCGTGACTTCATTGCCGGCATCGGCGAGGGCTTTGGTTAGGAGCAGCCCGTATGTTTCAGCACCTCCGGTAAGCGGTTCGAAAGTAGAGGTTAGAAATAGGACGCGCATGTCGAGATGCCTTTCTAGTAGTTCGTGGCATTGCTACCACCGAACACTCCATTGACGACAAAGGAACCGTCCGGTATGTTGGCACCGGGCAGCAATATTGCGTCCTGAATCCAAACTCCGCGACCAACACGTGTGCCCTGCTCAATCGCAACGCATCCTTTAAGGGTGGCATCCGGAGCGACGATCGCTTCTGGAGCAACATATTGTGTATTTGGGCGATCGCGCAGCAACTGGGCAACCACTCTTTGCAGAGCATCAGGAGTCCCTATATCGAACCAATCACCTACGAGAGGATACGCGAGCACAGCCTCGCCCTTCTCCTGAAGCGCCGGAAAAAGATCGGTAACGAAATCGGCGATGCCGTCTCCAGGCAGCAGGTCTATTACATGAGGCTGGAGGGCGTAGATGCCAGTGCTGACCGTAAAGAATAGATCGGCTGGGACATCCGGCTTCTCTCGTGCGCTGAGCAACACACCGTTCTCGTCAACGTCGAGAACGCCGAAGCGGTGCGCCTCCTGCATTTTTCGCGTACCAAAGGTGAGGCTCGATGCGCGGAAGTCGTGGGTTTCAAGCAGTCCGGTGAGAGTATCATCGAAAATCGTATCGCCAGAAACCACAAGAACCTGATCGTATTCAGCAAGATCATCACGAAAACATCGCAGAGCACCTGCTGGACCTGACAGCATAACTTCGCGTCGGGAACATACCTCCGGCCAAGTAGATTGCAGATGTTCCTCAATGCGATCCGCACCTGCGTAGGTATTCACGAAAATGCTTTCTGCACCGGCACACTGCAGCGCTTCAATTGCGCGATCGAGCAAGGTGCGTCCAAGCACGGGAGTGAGTGGTTTGGGCCACGCGTCAGTGATTGGGCGCAGTCGATATCCGACGCCGGCCGCCAAGACAACGCCCGCAACACGCGTCACTTTACACTCTCCTGACCAGATACCCACCTAACGACGTCTTCAATGCCCGTTTTGAGATCTACTCGAGCTTGCCAACCGAGCGATTCTCGTGCACGGCTGGGGTCAAGTGCAACTGCACGGACTTCGCCAGGCAACGCCGGGCCATGCGCCGGATCCAAGTTCGGGTAGCCGGCCGCTACCCGAACGAGATGATGGACTTCCAGTACTGAGGTCCCAACACCAGTCCCGATATTCATGAGCCCATGCCCGTGCCGCGTCGAACGCTCGAAGGCTCTGGCTACGTCAGAGACATGAACGTAATCGCGAGTTGTGAGCCCATCTCCGTTGATCGTTCCCGGCAGACCTTTGGTAAGTCTTTCTGCGAAGAGCGCAATTACGCCAACTTCACCGTGCGGATTCTGCCGCGGACCGTATACGTTACCCAAAGCCAGCGTGACTGTCTCAGCCTTGCGTTCCCTCGCGTAGACTTCGAGATAATCGACCATAATGGATTTCGTGATGCCGTAGAACGATCGTGGCGCGCGTGGAGAATTTTCATTGATTGGCTGTGTCTCGCCCGGCACATCACCATATATTGTGCCGCCGCTTGAGGCTCCGACGAAACGTCTGCAGCCGACGCGGAGGCCGGCATCAATCATAGTGACGAGGCCCATAACGTTTACACTGGCATCGAAAGCAGGGGCGCGCATCGAGGCTCGAACGCTCATTTGCGCTGCAAGCAACACCATGCACTCTGGTGCGAAAGTTTCTACAGCACGTACAGCAACGTCGGATCGTATATCGGCCTGGACGAGATTGTCGTGTGAAATCCACCCAAAGTCTCCAGAAGAGAGATCGTCGATCACTAGCACTTCGTCGCCTTGCCCTCGCAAGAGATCAACAACGTGGCTGCCGATGAATCCCGCCCCTCCGGTCACAAGCACTCTCATATCGTCTCCTCTCGTCGTATGCCTCGGACTCCAATACTCTCAAGTTGACCAGGGAGGTCTTCATACCCGCGAAGCAGATGCCTCGCATCAGGTATCGCGCATGGTCCATCGGCCACGAGCGCCGATAGTAGAACAGCGGCGGAGCCACGGATGTCGGGAACATCAGCAAAAGCCCGCCCCCGAAGGCGAGTATTGGGATCGCCGTTCAGCCTTGCGATCGCCACATTCCGTCCTCTTTGTCTTGTACAAGTGACACTTGCTTGCGGGAGCCCAGCCGGACGGAGTCGTTCGAGAAACTGGAAACGATCAATAAAAACATCATCACTGATGGTCGAGTGTCCTTCAGCGCGGCAAGCCAACAACAAGGCTGCAAACGGTGCCCAGTCGCTACTGAACATCGGCTCAGAGCCGGCGACCAACGTCGTCGCGCGTAGCGCTTGCTCGCGGGGATGTGCAATAGTAAGAGAATTAGAACTTGTCGAGATCCCCGCTCCAATGCATTCACAGAATTCCAAGAACCGGGGCATGCGTAGCGGCCGCTCAAACCGTACTGTCACCCGGCCGCGAGTAAGAAGTCCCGCCGTTAGCAGCGTCGCCGCGTGAATGCGGTCTGGACCAAGTCGCCACTTGAAGTGTCCAAGGGATCCTTCCTCAACAGTTGTGTACTCGCCGCGCGTCACCATACGGCCGTTAGCAGTCATCGCCTCGCCCTGCTCCCAGCACGACGGTTCTACAGAGCCGCCCCGAATCGAACTAGTACCAGCCACCGCGGCTCCTGCAGCAAGGGCTACAACAGTACCCGTCATTGTCGGATAGCTGAAGCTCAATTGCGCAGGATGGCGTCTTCGCCAAGATAAATCGACAGTCTCACCTTGAGTATTTACCTCGGCACCGAACTGCACCATTGTATGCAGATACCAATCATATGGTCGTGCGCCAATCTCGCAGCCTCTAGGGACACCTTCGAAACGCAATTCTCCCCGATGATGCAACGTGGCGGGCAGTAAGCAGAAGAGATTACGCGAGCGAGCTACAAGCTCTGGTGGCCATTCTACAATACCGGCATCGAGGGGGTCCGCGAGTCTTAGACGATTTACCGTGCGATCATGTTCCACTCGGCTGAAGATGAGTCGAAGTGCATCGATTAGAGCAAGTGTATCGGCGTTTGCGGGGACGTTCTCTAAGTCGACTACATCAGCAACTGCCGCCGACGCTAAAACATGAGCAAAAGCATGTTTGCCACCAGGCAAGTTGATTGTGCCGTCCAAGGGCCGACCGTCATGCTCTAACACCACGGAAGCATTCCCTAAATCGCTTCCCGTGATACTCATACCGTCGCCGCCCGCATGAAGGTCGCCTGGTGGTAGCCAAGTTCCACGAACCACTCCACCAGTACTTGCTCCAGTTCGAACCGAAAAGGAAACTGACTCACTTCGACATCGGAGCCAATAACGTGCTCAATCTTGCCATTCCACGCAAATGCGCCACCACCATGTTGTCGGTGGTAAACGTATCCCGCACCCTTTGCGAGAGACATTTTTGGACGGTCGATGACATAATTAGGCAGACAGCGGCGAGCAACTTCCTTCAGCATGGCTTTCGGCACACCGTCTCGGAGATGAGCTTTAGGTAAGATAGAAAGAGCTGTCTCAACAACTTCTCGGTCAAGAAACGGTACTCGACACTCAATTGTACTCTTCATCAACATGCGGTCAAGGCGCTGGCAGTTAGTGCGGCCGAGCTGAGCAAGTCGCAACCTGCGGCGCTGCGCCAACTCAGCCTCCCCGGTGATTGGGGTACCATCAGCATTCCGCTCAATATAACCGAAACACAGTTCGTCGGCGCCTTCTCCAGTCAGTACGACACGGAAACCGGCATCAGCGATTGCTGCGACAAGTGGAAGCATTGGTGCAGCATGATTCACAACGTGCCACTCCCACGACTCGACGATCTCGACAACCTCTGGCGCGCGTTTCCAAAGTTCCTCCGGTGGCAGACCCTCAACTTCGATGAGTCGGACCTGTAGATCGAGACAGAGACGCCTTGCTGCATCAATATCGGGAGAGCCCGGTCTATGCAGCACGAAAGCGGTGACGTCAGGATTTCGGGCGATGGCGTGCTGCAGTACAAGAGAACTGTCGAGACCTCCGGATAGCATGATGGCATACGGCTCCTCGGGAACGCGACTGTGGATGGCTGTTCGCACCGCATCATCGAAAGCCTCTATGGGATCTCTATCTGGAGTGAGCAAGAACGACTTATTGACACTCCACCATGTGGTCATCTGAATCTGAGAGGGATGCCGTACATCAATCGTTACGAATACGCCTGCAGGAACCTCTTTTATCTGCGCCTTGAATGATTTAAGGGCTTTGAGTTCAGATGCGAACACGGTGACCTCCGGGAGGGCCGCGAAGTACAACGGTTTTATTCCTAAGTGATCGCGTGCGGCAATGAGAGTGCCGGAAACGGTATCCACGGCAAGGAATGCACCTTCCCAGCGCACTTCGTTCAGCGTGCGTTCCACACCCCAGCGGTCTAGAAGTTCAGTGAGTACAACGGTGTCCGAGACTGACAACCGGGGCGGCAGCCCCGCAGTCTCAGCAAGCGCCCGGAAGTTGTAAAGCTCGCCGTTGTGCAAACACGCAAGAGCCCCAGAGGCGGAGATTACTGGTTGAGCGCCCGACTGGCCTCCGACGATCGGTAGTCGGTTCACTCCAATCGCGACCTGCGCACCGGACAGTTCTTGGACAGAGCTCCGTTCATATCCCTCGCCACGATGGGCGATATAGTCAAGCCCCGTCAAGACCATTTTCTTCCGCTCGGTCGGCACGCCTCCAACTACTGCGATGATACCGCACACGTAATACTTTCATCCTCTCCGAAGTGTTTGGCTTGCTCGTGATACCGGTGCCTGCCGCCACGGAGATAGCGTACAAGACAATGACTAAATAAGAGGTGTAGATCCTCTGATAAACCATAATCGCCGTCACCAACTTCCACGCTGAGATCAGCCAGGTCCGCAACCCGGCCATTTCGTCCCGCAAGCGAAAGCGTGCGCAGCCCGCTTGCACGAGCGGTATACAAGGCAGCGAGAAGGTTGGAGGACTCTGCGCTTACGCTGATCGTGATGAGCAAATCGCCGGGCCTCGCTAGGAGCCGAAGTTGACCAGCGAAAGCCTCATCAGGACCATAATCGTTCACCAGCGCAGACCAGCGAGCAACGTTATCGTTCAGACAATTAACCGAGCCGTTTCTGCCGAGATCATTCCAAGCAGAACAGATATCGGCAGCCATATGCTGCGCGGTCGTTGCGCTTCCTCCATTTCCCACGATGAATACCGTCTGACCTTGCTCGAGCACCGATACAATCAACTCGATAGCATTTGCGATCTGTGTAATAGGAAGGTGGTCGATGGCACCTCGCAGATCATCCGCGTATTTTCTCACGACGAAGTGAGCGTTGGTTAGACTACCGGTGATATCAAGTGCTGTCATCTGCTTGACTCTCCCGGCGTCGTTAGCGGCCTGCTGAGCGATACGGCGAACATGTAAAATCGGTAAGCGCTCGGCGCGGCGTCTCGCTGACGAGCTCGTCAATCTGCGCGTCACTGAGGCCGATACTACGCATATTCTCTATCTGCTTTGAAATGTCCGTTGAGCCAGCGGCAACTTGACCGTCTAAACGAAGTCTAAGTGAGCTTGATTTGGACAAACTTAGGTCTTCTCCTGCCATTGCATCCGTTTCAGTATGATCTGTGATTGCAATTAGTTGATCTGCACCCACATAATCGACTGTTCGCCGACAGATCTCAAGGTCTACATGGGCGCCATCGAAGTTTAACATCGGCAAAAGACGGCGGGTTCGCGCTGCTTCGATAATGCTCGCGGGTACCGGACCTAACAACTCGGCCAAGGAGTCGGTCTTCCAGGGTTTACTGAGAAACGACTCGAGCTCTTTATCGCGGTGCACGCGCTCCTCCTCGGTACGCCAAGCGTGAGTGAAGGCACGAGGCATATCGTTGTACAGATGATCTGTAAGGAGCATATCGGGTTGCCCGCAGGTAAACTTTTCGACCATGTCGATCACAGCATCGGTACGTCGTGCACTCTCGGAAGGATTGTCGTGACGGAAATGCCCCAGAGCCAATCGTACTCCGTGTTGATAGAAGAGTTCAATGAGAGCGCGGAAGGTGAGATCGCCATCAAGAACCTCATCAAGTTCACACGCATCTGGCGCGATCACGATGTAGCGCAAACCGATATTCCCGAGTGTGGCGAGTTCACGCCAAGTCTTTGCGTCTGGCAACCAACAACCCGCCGGCGGGACTCCGCCTGAGGTGCCCAGCATTGGCCCTTCGACTCCAAAACCAAGAATGCTTGGCAACCCTCCGCGATCACGCGCCTCTTTCCAATCTTGGAGGACTTGCTTGAGATCAGGAACATACTCGCGACGCAAGAATATTGTTGGGATCAAATCGACGTTGCGTTCAACAGCGATAGCATTCACTTCAGGTAATGCGTCGGATGTCATCGAACTGAAGTCGTGTGATCCGATGCCGTGAACATGGAAGAGGACTGGACGAGAACTCAATGTTTGCTTGAGAGTGTTTGTGCTCATGTCAATCATGCTAACGCTCCTCTCAACTGAAGACAAGAGGGTGGCGGGACCTGTCAGGAATGTCCACGAAGGAGGTTCGGCGCCTCGTGTAGCACTTGCCGCGAAGTCAGCAAGATCAACGACTGGTGGATGGCTGTCCAATCTCTAGCGGGACTGGCATGTTAGTGTGAGCTAGGTGTGACTCACGATGTGATGATGCGATTATCATCCCAACGCTAAACCTCGAGATTTCTTTAATGGATGCTGGATGTGGAATGAAGGCACTCTTTTCCCCGGCATAGCGAGGATTGCTTAGTTTCCACGCATGTACAGGAGAGGATGTGTCACGGAGAGAAGAACTTTCATGGTTGGCGTTGGTCTTTCGTCGTCTGGTTGAGCTGAGGTTTATGGCGTCGTTACCGG
>ERZ773072.1920-NODE-1920-length-10044-cov-20.452598_pt1 | contig 10044 bp, 6 predicted proteins | sample MGYA00580617_ERZ773072 | MGnify/ENA primary metagenome ERZ773072 (study PRJEB29015, sample SAMEA2737970) | human oral metagenome | biome: human oral; feature: human-associated habitat; material: dental | place: China | collected 2122 ... | reverse complement strand
GCTTGACCGCGCGGTGCATGCAGGCGATGCCGCCGGTGAGGTTGCGGTACTCGACCTCACTCCAGCCGTTCGCAGCAATCATGCGGCCGAGCTCCTCCTGTGCGGGCCAATCGCGAATCGACTCCACCAGGTAGTCGTAGGCACCATCATTCGTCGAGGCCAGGCGCGCGATCGCCGGCATCACGGTCGACTGGTAGACGTTATACAGGCCGCGGAAGAAGCGCGAGGGCGGCGTGGAGAACTCCAGAACCACGAGGCGGCCACGCGGGCGCACGACGCGCGCCATCTCGCGCAGCGCAAGCTGCGGATCCGGGATGTTGCGCAGGCCCCAGGAGATGGTGACGGCGTCGAAAGAGCCGTCCTCAAAATCCAGGTCCATGGCGTTACCGTGAACGAACTCGAGCTCGGGGTGGCGCTCACGGCCAACCTCGATCATGCCTTCGGACAGGTCGCAGGCGACGACCTCGGCGCCGCCCTTGGCCAGCGCCGCCGACGACGCACCGGTGCCGGCCGCCACGTCGAGGATGCGTTCGCCGGGGTGCGGGGCGACGGCCTTGCGCAGGGCGGTCATCCACACCCTGTCTAAACCGCCCGTCATCAGCGCATCCATCGCGTCGTAGCGAGAGGCGAGGGAGTCAAACATTGAGGCGATCTCTTCGGGATCCTTGTTCAGGTCCGCGCGCGGGGATTCAGTCATGCGTTAATACTCGCACGTCTTTCAGCGCGCCGCCGCCCCTACTCCTACCATGGAACCCATGCACACTGACTTCGGATGCTCGCGCCTCGTTTTTCGGGCGTCGGTCCTACCCCCGCAGCACCCGGGGTCTACTTGCCCGCTGACATCTCTGCTTCCGACCTCCGGAGGCGCGGCCTGGCTGGGGCAGCGCCGCCAGATGGTGGGCCTGGGACGAGCGCTGACGCTTCAGTCCGCGACCTCCGACGCGATCGCCGACGTGCGCCGCGCCTGGGAGGCCGCACCAGCCTCGTCCACCGACAACGGCACCCCCGCCCCCGCCCTCTTTGCGTCCTTCGCGTTCCGTTCCCCCGCCCGATCGGTCGCCTTCGTGCCCGCGCTGACTCTCATCGACGAGGCCGGGGCCCGCTGCGCGATCACCGCGGGCATCGGGGACGCTCCGGATCCGCTGGCTGCTGTCGATGCTGCCCTGGCCGGGGCGAGGCCCGCGCCGCGCGTGCCGGAGTCTCTGACCTTCGGACACGGGTCGATGTCGCGCGGACAGTGGCGCGACTCGGTGCGAGCGATGGCGCAGCGCCTGCGTGAGGGGGCCGCCGACAAGGCCGTCATGGCGCGCGATATGACGGTGCGCTGCCCTCACGGCTTCGACGAGCGTTTCCTGCTGGAGCGCCTGGGCGAGCTGTACCCGTCGACGTGGCGGTTTTGCGTGGATTCGCTGATCGGAGCCTCCCCGGAGATGCTGATCGCGGCGTCGGACGGCATGGCAAGCTCGCGCGTCCTGGCGGGCACGTGCAGGCCAGGCGAGGGCGAGGCGCTCGCGTCGAGCGCGAAAGATCTGCGCGAGCACGACTTGGCTTCAGAGTCCGTGTCGTCGATCCTGACTCGCCTGTGTTCCGAGGTGACGACACAGGGGCCGTTCCTCCTGTCGCTGCCCAACGTCGTACACCTGGCGACGGACGTTCACGCACGCTTAGGGTCGGCACATCTGCTGGATCTTGTCGCGGCTCTCCATCCGACCGCAGCCGTGTGTGGCACCCCGCGAGACGCGGCGATGCGCCTCATCGAGGAGCTGGAGGACACCGAGCGTGGCCGGTACTCGGGGCCAGTCGGATGGGTGGACACGGCGGGCGACGGCGAGTTCGCGATCGCACTGCGCTGCGGACTCACCTCGGGCACTCGCCTGCGCCTCTTCGCGGGAGCCGGCATCATGCCCGATTCCAACCCCGACGCCGAGCTGGCCGAGACAGAGGCGAAGATGCGGCCCCTCCTGGATGCCCTCGGGGTCTGAATCGCGCGAGCTTCGCGCCCGGGCCACACGTATGAGCCGCGCCCGCCAATGCTCGCGCGCACCCGCGCAAAGGCCCGCCGCCCCTGAAAGGGACAGCGGGCCTCGTCAGCGCGCGGTACTGGAGTCACTCGGCACGCACGCAGCGCGCACGCGACATACGCAGCTCACGAAATGCGCACGGACACGTCCTGCGTGGTGCCGTCGCGAACGATCGTCATGGAGACGCTGTCACCGGCCTTGTAGCGGCGTACGTATCCGATGAGCTGTTTGGGGCTCGTCACTTCCTGGCCCTCGACCTTGACAATGACGTCGCCAGCACGGATACCTGCGGCGGAAGCACCGGAGCCCGCGGAGACCTCCTGCACCTGGGCACCGACGTAGGTGTCGGAGCCGACCGTTGTCGTCGCGGCCTTGACGGTCACGCCGAGCGTGCCGTGGGAGGCCGAGCCGGAGGCGATGAGCTGGTCGGCGACCGACACCACCAGATCGGAGGGTATCGCGAAGCCCAGGCCAATCGAGCCCGCCTGCCCGTCGGAGGACGAGGCCAGCGACTTGATGGAAGAGTTGATGCCGATGACCGCGCCGCTCGCGTCAAAGAGAGGCCCGCCCGAGTTTCCGGGGTTGATCGACGCGTCGATCTGGATCGCGTTGGTCACCACGAGATCCGAGGACGCCTGCGAGCCATCCTCCAAGGTCGCGGATTCGTCCATGGAGACCTCGACGGGTCGGTTCAGGGCTGAGACGATGCCGGTCGTGACGGTGTTGGACAGCCCCAGGGGCGCGCCGATCGCCATGACGGGAGCACCCACCTCCAGGTTCGCCGACGTTGCGAAGCGGGCGACGGTCAGGTCGGAGGGCGGGTTATCCAGGCGGATGACGGCCAGGTCGGTGGTTTTGTCGTGGCCGACGATCGAAGCCGAGTAGAGGCGACCATCCGCGAGGGTGACTTGGATCTGACCACCTCCGAGAACGGAGGAGATGACGTGGTAGTTCGTGACGATGTCGCCTTGCGCATCGTAGATGACTCCGGAGCCGGTGCCGCCCGAGGAGGCTCCCTGCGCCTGAATGGTGACGACAGCCGGGGACACGGCGGAGGCGACGTCCGTCCAGTCCGTCCCAGAACTGTTCGAGGCCGGAACCGTGGCGACCGTTCCTCCGTTGAGGTTGGTCGGTGTGGAGGCGCGCAGCATGGCCGGGCGCGCGTAGAACACGGTGCCGAGAGTCAGGCCGACGGTCAGGAGCATCGCGGCGAACAGGGCGAGCCATCCCGGCCCCTTCTTGGTGACGACTATCGTGGGGGCACCGACAGCCTCCGGCGAGGCCGGGGCGGCGTATCCGACGTAGGGCTCACCGGAGGGAGCGGCGTAGGCGCCGCCTGCCGCGGGCGCATCCTCGGCACAGGGGGTGCCGGTCTTTGGTGCGGCGGAGATCGATTCATCGGCAGGCGACACGGGGACAGCAGGCGACACGGGGACAGCGGGCGGCGCGGGGATCGTCGTCGCGGAGGGCATCTCGCGCGTCGCCTCGGTAGAGCGCAGTTCCTGGGTGGCTGCGGGATCATCGGCGGTCGAGCGCTGCGCGTAGGTGGGCACCTCGCCGTTCGCTCGCGATAGGTCCGGGGTCGGATTCTGAGGCTCGGTCATGGTTTCCTCTGGTGTCAGTTCTTTTTCTGCCACCAGTATGATTCGATTTCTCAAAGAGGCACTGAAAGCGTCCTGCATGTTTCCTGAAAACGGCGACACCTCACAGTGAACGGTGCCTCACGGGCTCAATTGAGGATGTCGCGGATGGCCGAGTACAGGTGCGCGGCGCGCTCGACGGGCGCATGGACGAGGCGCGGGCCGGCCTCGGCGGTGAGGAGCAGTTGCGAGAGTTCAGACGGCGTTTCGGCGCGCGCGAAGGCGATCCCATACGCGGCCGCGAGCGCCTTGTAGTCCACCGCTTGGGCGACGCCGAACCATCGGTCGTAGGCCTCGTCGGTGGCGGCGCGCCCGTGCTCGAGAGTGGCGAAGATGCCGCCTCCCTGATCGTCGGCGACGACGACGTCAAGATTCGCTCCGGAGCTCGCGGCCATAGCCAAGGAGGACGCGTCATGGCAGGCCGTGAGGTCGCCCATGACGGCGGTGACGCGCCTGCGCGGATGCGCCGATGCCTCGCCCGTGTGCCCGGAGCCCAGCGCGATGCCAACGGCGGTCGCGATGGTGCCGTCGATTCCGGCCTGGCCGCGGTTGGAGTGAATCACGCGGCCCTCCAACGAGGACACGCCCAGATCGAAGGCGCGCACGGGATTGGAGGCTCCAAGCACGAGGGGCCCGCTCGTGGAGGAGGCAACGGCGCGCGCCAAGTCGATCATCGTCCGTCCGGAGCCGGAGACGAGCAGGGATTCGATGCGCTCACCCGCAACGCGAGCGGCATCGCGCACGCGCGACGCCCAATCGGCCTGTGCGGCCTCGACGAGTCTGCGGGCGGGCGCCAGGTCGCCCACCACCACCGAGGCGTTGCCTGACAGGTCGACCCAGGGGGCGCAGGCGTCGACGAGGACGACGCGCACGTCCGGGCGCGCGAGCAGCGCGTGGATGGGGCGAGACAGGGTCGGGCGACCGGTGACGACGACCGTGTCGACCTCACGCCCCAGCGGGGAACTCACGAGGGACTGCTCGAAGGGGACCACTTCCCCGTGGGCCCACGCGCCGGAGGCCGGCTCGGCCAGCAGCGGGAAGAGGGCGGCGCGGGACCATGCGCTTGCGTGAGGCGAGGCTCCTTCTCCGGCCACGATCAGGCCAGCGCGAGCGTCACCAACAACGTCCTCCCAGCACTCAGCTGTCGCGCGGGTGCGCAGCACCCGGGTCGGCCGGGGAACGAAGGGGGCCACGGCCTCGGAGTCGGACGCTGGGCGAGCGGGGGTGAGCGGGTCACGGAAAGCGACGTTGATCTGCACGGGCCCGGGCGCTCCCGAGGGCGCGCCGCACGCCGCAGCGACGGAGCGCGTGAGTCGCCCGACCAGCGAGGGCGAGGTCTCCTGGGGTTCCAGGTCCACCTGCGAGCGCACGTGCCCGCCGAAGAGCCGCGACTGGTCGGTCGCTTGGGACGCGCCGACGCCTCGCAGTTCGCTGGGGCGATCGGCGGTCAGGAGGACGAGCGGCAGGCGCGCGTGCGAGGACTCGAGGACCGCGGGGGCAAGTTCTGCGACGGCGGTGCCGGAGGTAACGACGATGGCGGGCAGTGCGCCGGCACGTGCCAGGCCAACGGCCATGAACCCAGCGCTGCGCTCGTCCAGGATCGCGCGAGCATCCCCGCTGAAGGCCCCAGCTTCGAGCGCGTATGCGAAGGGCGCGCTACGCGAACCGGGGCAGTACAGGACGTGCGTGACACCCAGGGCATCCAGGGAGGCGAGGATGGCGCGGGCGGTATCAACGGAGGGCATGCGCCCAGCCTACCGGCCTCCCACCGTGAGATGCTCGGCCATTCCTTCCAGCCGCATGCCCCAACGGGACACGAGGTCACCATCGATCGGGGTTCGGTCGATGAGCTCCTGGTCGGGTTTGAGGCGTCCCACGGGCAGGCGGCCACGGTCGGGAACGAGGGGCTCGGTCACGTCCCCCACCAGCAACGAGGCCGTGGCGAGTCCGGCCGCACGGGGCACACCGGGCACGGCGGCGGCCGCGGCGACGCCCACGGACAGGCCGACGGAGGTTTCGAGAGCGGAGGAGACAACGACGCCGAGCCGGCTCTTGCGCGCCACGCGCAGGGCAGCGCGCACGCCTCCGAGGGGCGCGACCTTGATGATGACGACGTCAGCGGCTTCCTTGCGGGCAACCTCAAGGGGATCTTCGGCGCGTCGGATCGACTCATCGGCGGCGATAGGAACGTCCACCGATCGGCGCACCTGCGCCAGCTCGTCGACCGTCAAGCAGGGCTGCTCCACGTATTCGATGGGGACCACACCGGCGGCGGATGCCATTGCGGGAATCGCGACTCGGGCCTCATCGACCTCCCACGCGCCGTTCGCGTCGAGGCGAATCAGGGCCTGCCCTCCGACCGTCTCACGCAGAGCGTCGGCGACGGCGGCGATGCGCGCGCAGTCACGGCTCAGGCTCACGCCTGGTTCGGCGACCTTGATCTTCGCAGTTGCGCACCCGCCCGACGCCTTGACGCGCTCGTAGGCCTCTTCGGGAGAGATAACGGGGACGGTCACATTGACGGGCACAAACTTGCGGCGAGGCACCGGCGGCAAGCGTCGAGCGGATTCGAGGGCTGCGGCAAGCCAGCGCGAGGACTCCACATCGCCATAGTTCCAGAATGGCGCTGCCTCGCCCCAGCCGGCATGTCCGTGCAGGAGAAGTCCCTCGCGGCGAGTCACACCACGGAAGCGCGTCGTCATCGCCACCTTGTACACGAGGATGTCATCGACGCCTTCGAGGGCGTATCGCGTTTGACGACTGAGCGTGCGCATCGGAACGCGCATGAGCGTCGGTTGCTGCCCTGCGTTCACAATCCCTCCTTACTTATCGGTAATATTATCGCGCAACCTTACGCCCTCGACAAATTCAACACGCATCCACCTGTAACCACTTGTGCAGTAAGCGGCGCACAGCGACAGCCTGCGAGACACTTCAGAACACCTGTAAAGCAGGCCCATTTCGCACGCCACACAATGAGCCATCTAGCCACGATGACGGATGGCGAGCGAAGAGCATCCATCCTTCCATTCGGTTAGCTTGTGCGCTTCTGGTCATCGCTCGTGCCGTCCGGCTCCGGCACCATCGCGCCACAAACACCCAGAGCTCCGATCGGACCCCCGCAGCCTGCCGCTGCCTCGTCGATTAGAATCCGAGGCATGAGCGCTCTTCCCTTCGTTTCCGACACCTTCGATCCGACCCGCTGGCGTGAGGTCGAGGGCTTTGACTTCGCCGACATCACCTACCACCGCGGCATCTCGCGCGGCCCTGAGGCGGACGGCCGCCCGGAGGGTGCCGACATGCCGGTCGTTCGCATCGCCTTCGATCGCCCCGACATCCGCAACGCCTTCCGCCCCGGAACGGTCGACGAGCTGTATCGCGCGCTCGACCACGCACGCCAGACCTCCTGCGTCGCGGCCGTCATCCTGACGGGAAACGGGCCATCGGCGCGCGACGGTGGCTACTCCTTCTGCTCCGGGGGCGACCAGCGAGTCCGAGGCCGCGACGGATACCGCTACGAGGTCGAGGGCGCGGACCCCGAGGCGGCCACCGCCCAGCGCCGCGAGCAAATCGACCCCGCGAGGGCCGGTCGCCTGCACATCCTGGAGGTCCAGCGCCTCATCCGAACGATGCCGAAGGTCGTCATCGCGGCGGTTCCCGGGTGGGCCGCGGGCGGCGGACACTCCCTCAACGTGGTCGCAGACCTGTCGGTGGCCTCCATCGAGCACGCCGCCTTCATGCAGACGGATGCGAACGTGGGCTCTTTTGATGCCGGCTACGGCTCCGCGCTACTGGCCCGCCAAGCGGGCGACAAGCGGGCGCGCGAGATCTTCTTCCTCGCCGAGCGCTACGATGCGCAGGCCGCCGAGCGTTGGGGCGTCATCAACCGCGCGGTGCCCCACGCCCAGCTCGAAGAGACCGCCCTGGAGTGGGCAGCAACCATCGCGACGAAGTCCCCGCAGGCGATCCGCATGCTCAAGTTCGCCTTCAACCTGGCCGACGACGGCCTGGCTGGCCAGCAGGTCTTCGCGGGCGAGGCCACACGCATGGCCTATATGACGACCGAGGCACAGGAGGGGCGCGACGCTTTCCTCGAGCACCGCGCCCCCCGCTGGGAGGATTATCCCTACTACTACTGAGCGTCGCTCCACTTGGGAGCGCCTCACGGCCAAGGCCCGGGATCTCTGCGATCCCGGGCCTTGGCGGTTCTTATGCGAGGTAGACGCGCGCCTCCCATTGCCCGAGGACCTTCGGGACACCCCGGTCATCCTCGGGGAGGTCGCGGTTGGCCAGGATAAGATCCCCACGCACCCCACGCACCGCATCGCCGAGGACAGCGGGCTGCGAAGAAAGGTTGACGAGGACCGTTGCCACAGCCTCGTCAAGGATGCGGCGATAGGCGAACACCGCGGGCGAGGGGGTAACGATGCGCTCGTAGGCGCCGGTCGCGATGACGGGCAGGCCGTGACGGATGTCCGCGAGCGCGCGATAGTAGGAGTAGACGGAGGACGGGTCGCGCACCTGGGCGGCGGCGTTGATCTCCTCGTAGTTCGGGGTGACGCCGATCCACGGGGTACCATCCGTGAACCCGGCATTCGGGCCAGCGTCCCACTGGACGGGGGTGCGCCCATTGTCGCGGCCGGTGAGTGCCAGGCCATCCAGGACGGACTCGGGGCTCTCCCCCGACTCCACGGCCTCTCGGTAGTACCGCAGCGCCTCGACGTCGCGATAGTCGTCGATGCCGCGGAAGACGCTGTTCGTCATGCCGAGTTCCTCGCCCTGGTAGACGTAGGGGGTGCCGCGCAGCATGTGCAAGGCGGTGGCCAGGGCGGTCGCCGACTCGTAGCGGTAGGCCTCGTCGCCGAAGCGGCTGACGGCGCGCGGCTGGTCGTGATTGTCCAGGTAGAGGCTGTTCCAGCCGATCTCGCCTTGAGCCTCCTGCCAGGCGCTCAAGCAGTCGGCGAGCTCACCGGGACGCAGCGGGCGTGGGTGGTACTTTCCCGCTTCGAGGCCGAGGTCGACGTGGTCGAAGTGGAACACCATGTCGAGCTCTGCGCGGGCCGGGTCCGTGAAGAGCAGGACGTTGTCGCGGCGCACGCCGGGACACTCTCCGACCGTCATGGTGTCGCTGCGCCCGTCGAAGACCTCGCGGCGCATCTCGGCAAGATAGTCGTGCAGGTGGGGCCCTTCCGAGAAGTGCGGGAAGCCCACGCCCCAGGAGTGACCGGGATAGACGATGCCGTCGGGCAGGGCGGGGTCCTTCGAGATCAGGTTGATGACGTCCATACGGAAGCCGTCGACGCCGCGGTCGAGCCACCAGTTCATCATCTCGTAGACGGCGTGGCGCACCTGCGGGTTGTCCCAGTTCAGGTCGGGCTGCTTGCGATGGAAGAGGTGCAGGTAGTACTGGCCTGTGGCCTTGTCCCAGGCCCAAGCCGAGCCGGAGAAGAACGAACCCCAGTTGTTGGGTTCGGCGCCCATCTCGCCGCCGACGTGCCCGGGTCTGGGATCGCGCCAGATGTACCAGTCGCGCTTGGGGTTGTCCTTGGACGAACGGGACTCGACGAACCAGGGGTGCTCGTCGGAGGAATGGTTGACAACCAGATCCATGACGAGGCGCATGCCGCGATCGTGAACCCCCTCTAGCAGGCGATAGAAGTCCTCGAGCGTGCCGAACATGGGGTCGATGTCGTAGTAGTCGGCGATGTCGTAGCCGTTGTCCGCCTGCGGGGAGGCGTAGATAGGCGACAGCCACAGGACGTCGATGCCGAGGCCCTTGAGGTAGTCGAGCTTGGACCGGATGCCCTCGAGGTCGCCGAAACCGTCGCCGTTGGAATCCTTGAAAGAGCGTGGATAGATCTGGTAGACGACCGCGCCCTTCCACCACTCGTCGGGGCTAAGCCCGCTGCCTGCGGGAGCGAGGGCATCGTTACGGAAGAACATGGAGCAGCTGCCTTACGTTGAGGTCGGGCACGCTGGCCCGGGGCCGTTAGGGGCAGACTACAGCGTCCGACACGCCTGGGCACGAGGCATGTGCGGCGTGTGGGCTCATGCCCTACACGCGCAGGCACCGCCCCTCCCTGCGAGACCCGGCCTGGACCATCGAATGCGCGCGTTTACCCGCTCGTGCAATCACGGGCAGCCCCGCCTACACACGCAACACCACGGACACGCAACACCACGGTGAGGAAATAGCGGGCCGGAACCTGTGGGTTCCGGCCCGCCCTCAATGCTCAGTGGTCATCGGCAGCGCACGACAGATCAGTAATGCACGACCACCGTGTCACCCATGTCGGTCCAGTCATAGATGAACTTCGCTGCGTCGACGGGCATGTTCACGCAGCCGTGGGAGCCGCCGTAGCCGCTCCAGCCGAAGGAGGAGC
>ERZ773072.1918-NODE-1918-length-10048-cov-3.567497_pt1 | contig 10048 bp, 8 predicted proteins | sample MGYA00580617_ERZ773072 | MGnify/ENA primary metagenome ERZ773072 (study PRJEB29015, sample SAMEA2737970) | human oral metagenome | biome: human oral; feature: human-associated habitat; material: dental | place: China | collected 2122 ... | reverse complement strand
TCAACCGCGCCACCGCCTTTTTCATGTCCGGCAGCAAAAACGGATCATGTTTCACTGCCATGTAATCTGGCTGCAAAAAAGCCTCGCGCGCTGCCCGCGTCGTCAGGCCTCGCGCTGTCAAAATCCGCTCAAATAAGGTCATCAATCTCTATCAGCCGAACCGTGCCTCGGCCGTGCTGCATGCTGCTGCGACTTAATCACCATGCTCTGTAATTCTTTGAAAATCGGGAATTGCTTGTTCGTAAAGTATGCCCGCGAATTGCCCTGCTTCTCGCTCCTCAGGAAACCAACTTTTTCCAGCCGCTTGAGCTCGCGCTGAATATTACCCGGATCTTCCTTGATTAGCTTAGCTAGTCCCCGAACATGCGTATGAAAATCGGGATACTTAGCGTACACAACTACGATTTTACGCCGCACCCTAGATGTAATAAAAACGTCAAGCATTTCCTCCCTTATTCCCTTTCGCTACCACTCAGTGTATCACAATTTTACAACACCCGGCAACCTATTTATTGCCAATTTAGAATAACTTGATTAATTTTTTTCACCGTCTCCTCCTTTGATGGTAGCATATTATCTTCATAATAATGATTTGTTCCCATAAAATTCTCCTTAACGTCCAAAATATGCATTTCATCGACTGTCATATGCAGCCTGTCCACTGCCGCTATACCGCAAAACGGCACCGCAATCACCAGTTTGTCAATCCTTACCGATTTTAAAAAACTTAGAGCCACATCCAGCGGTGATAAATTGTCGCCAAGTCCATCGCTCGCTAAAATCACAGTCCGGTCTTTTAATAGTCTCTTATCGATAATACCGCCGTCGCCAAGCAATCGGTTAATTCGCTGATGCGCCTCGCGCTTTTTTTCCTCCAAATAACCGTGAAATTCGCCGGTATATTCGTTAATTTCGCCGTCAGAAAACTGGCTGTTATACGTAAACTGTCCTGACTGCGACACCGCGCCGAAACTCAATCCTTCGCCAGGAATATCTATTTCCTCGCTCAGAAGCATCATCAGCACGCAGTGCAGCTTGACAGCAATTTGCTCGCCCACCAGCACGCCGCCCTCGCCAAGCGCCACCACTGCGCAGTTTTCGTAGCGATATTTTTCCAGCACTTGGTCTGCCAGCTTTACGCCAGCTTGCGAACGACTCTCAAAATACATATGCTTATTTTAGCATCTTTTTGGCTATATAATGGGTATATGTATTTTTATCTGGTTTCGCCTATTAAAATTGTCCGAGCGCATGATTATTCGTTTACCTATTCCTCGGAAGATAAACTGCCGCCTGGAACAATCGTTACTATTGAAGTTGGAAAAAATCATTTGGCTGGTGTCGTTTTACAAGAAGTTAGACAACCAGATTTTACAGTAAAACCAATTGATTCGATCGTTGAAAAAAGTCCTTTACCCTTGCCGCTTATCCAAACAGCGCTATGGATGAGCAGCTATTACGCAACGCACTTGGCAACTGTTTGGCAAACTATTTTACCCAACGGTTTAACAAAAAATCGGCGCCTCACCCCTGATAAAATCACGTCAAACGCTCCGTCAAATAGAATAAAAAAAGTATTCACTAAAGACCAGCAGGCCGCCCTGCAAACGATTGAAACCATGCTCAGCGGCACGATACTACTACATGGCGTCACTGGTTCTGGAAAAACCTTAGTATATATTGAAGCCGCCAAGCAAGCCTTAAAAGAAGAATTGTCATCCATTATTTTAGTCCCGGAAATCGCGTTAACCTCGCAGCTGGTATCGGAATTTTCCAAACATTTTCCAAAAATCATCCTAACCCACTCAAAGCAAACCGAAGCCCAAAGGCATGCTGCCTGGAAAGAAATTATTAACTCCAGCGATCCAGTAATCGTTATCGGGCCGCGTTCGGCATTGTTTGCTCCCGTTCAACAACTCGGCCTTATCGTCATCGACGAATGCCACGAACCCAGTTTCAAACAAGAACAATCGCCGCGCTACTCAGCCTTGCGTGCCGCTTCCATTCTCGCTCGCCAGCATAACGCCAAATTAATTCTCGGCAGCGCCACGCCAGCAGTCGCCGATTATTACCTTGCCAAACATTCTAATAGCGCCATAGCCTCCATGACCGCCCCCGCCCGCACCAACGCCGTCAAGCCAAGCATCACACTCGTCGATATGACCAAACGCCAAAACTTTTCAGAACATCAATTTTTATCAAATCCATTATTGAAATCCCTGCAGCTAGCACTGAAAAACAACCGCCAAGCACTCATCTTCCATAACCGCCGCGGCACTGCTGCTGTCACGCTGTGCGAAAGCTGCGGCTGGCAAGCCGGCTGTCCGCGCTGTTTCGTGCCGTTAACCCTCCACGCAGATAAGCACCAGCTATCCTGCCATATTTGCGGCTTCTCAACCAGCGTCCCCACCAGCTGCCCAGAATGCCATAATGCCGACATTATCCACAAAGGCATCGGTACCAAGCGCATTGAGTCCGAGTTGAAAAAGCTATTTTTGAACAAAAAAATTATTCGTTTTGACGGCGATTCTACCCCTGAAGAGACAGTTGATGCCCAATATAACAAGCTGAAAAAAGGCGAAATTGACATTATCATCGGCACTCAAGTCATCGCCAAAGGATTAGATTTGCCAAACCTTGGCGTCGTCGGCGTTGTCCAGGCGGATGCCGGGTTATTGCTGCCCGACTACGCCGCCGCCGAACGTACATTCCAGCTCCTGGCCCAAGTCGTCGGCCGCGTCGGCAGATCCCATAACCCAACCGAGGTTATTGTCCAGACCTATCATCCGTCGCACCCGTCCATAGTTGACGGCCTGCGCCAAAATTACGCAGACTTTTACAAGCGCACAATCGCCCAGCGTAAAAAAACTAACTTCCCGCCTTTTGTTTATTTGTTAAAGTTAACCTGCACTTATAAAACTGAAAAATCCGCCGTTAATAATTCTCAAAAAATCGCCCAGTTATTAAAAACCAAATCGCCAGATATAGAAATCCTGGGACCAACGCCAGCTTTTTACGAACGAGTTCGCGACACATACCGCTGGCAGATCATCGTGAAAAGTCCGCAGCGCCGCCAACTAATCAATTTGATAAAGTACATACCGTCGGCACATTGGCAGTATGAACTCGACCCTATCAGTTTGCTGTAATTTCTGATATAATATTACGAATGACGAAAGACGATATTATAGCCCTGCCAAACCCGCACCTGCGAAAAAGATCAACCAGAATTCATGTCATCACCGACGATATCATAAAACTCTCTGACGACATGATAGCCGCAGCCCTTGATTGGGAAGATTCCCGGCCGCATGAGATCAGTGCAGCGCTGGCGGCAGTTCAGGTTGACGCGCTTAAACGTCTAGTCATCGTTCGTAGTGATTTTGACAACAAATCAACCCGCGAATTTATGACCCTGATCAATCCCGAAGTTGTTAAGTATGAAGGCAAAATCGTTGCTGATTACGAAGGCTGCCTCAGTGTCCAGCATATTTACGGTAAAGTTCCCCGCCATACTAAAGTCCGCATAAAAGCAATGGACTTGGACGGCAATGAAGTGCGTTTCAAGGCCGAAGGATTTTTAGCGCGGGTACTTCAGCACGAAATTGACCACTGCAACGGCAAAGTCTTCATCGACCACATTAAAGATAAAACCGACGCTTTTTACACGCTCGATGAGAAAGGCGAGCTGCAACCGCTTGACTATGCCAGCCAAATCGCCGAAAATAGCATTCTTTGGGACTGAAGAACATAGCTTAGACGTCCTGCAATCACTTGTTGACAATAAGTTTTCTATTGCCTGCGTTATCACCAAACCGGATTCAAAGCGCGGCCGCGGACATAGGCTCATTGAACCGCCCGTTAAAACATTTGCCAAAGAACACCATATACCTGTCTTGCAGCCGCAAAAAGTTAACGAAATTGCCGGCTATATTAAAGATTTACAGCCAATCACTGGCATTCTGGTGGCATACGGAAAAATTATCCCCCAAAGTATATTCGACTTATTTTCTCCGGGAATTATCAACGTTCATCCATCTCTATTACCGAAATATCGCGGACCATCGCCGATAGAATCAGCCATCATCAATAGAGATAACGAGACTGGCGTATCCATCATGAAACTGGACGCTAAGATGGATGCTGGGCCAATATACGCCCAAATCCATAAAAAATTATCCGGCACAGAAACGAAACCGCAGCTTTATAATGAATTATTTAGCAGCGGCAGCGACTTGCTAATCAGCATTCTGCCAGAAATAATGTCGGGAGCGCTAACCCCCAAAGCACAAAATGACGCCGACGCTACCTACTGCAAACTGCTTACCAAAGAGCTATCTTATATCAACCCGCAAACAATGACTGCCGCCGAAGCCGATGCTCAGGTTAGAGCTTACCTAGGATTTCCGCGCAGCCGGCTTAAGGTTAATGATACAGAGTTCATAATCACCAAAGCACACGCTGGTGCTAGTTCGCTTTCATCGCTTGACGTGCAATGCGCTGATGGCAATTGGCTCATTATTGATGAACTTATCGCCCCAGCCAGCGGCAAAAAAATGACCGCAGAGGCATTTCTCCGCGGCCATCAAGGCTAAGTCTACTGGCTAACTAAGCAGCTAAATCAAAGTCGCTTTGACCTTGTTGAGTCTGCTGCGGCGCTGAAGGCGCACCCGCACCGCCTAAAATAGCATCGCGGTGAGCAACAATCTCCTTCTTCAGTTCGTCCATCACCGTCGCCACGACATCACGATAATCCGGACGATTCACTTCCAGCCACTTCGTGGCAGCGAACTCATCCTTCAGGCGCGGATCGTTTGGATCGGCTTTAGTTGCCTGCACCAGCCTCTGGAACATCTTGTCTTGCTGGTAGTTCGGCGCATATTTAGCTAAAAAGTTATCGACTGCATTTGGTTTTTTATCAATGATATCCGCAAACTCATCTAGCTGGGCGTCACTCATACCCTGGCTCAGCCGTTCGCCAACACGCATCTCCAGTTCGCTGTAAATGTGCTGTAAAAACGGCTTGCGCTGCTCCTCTGGCAACTGATCCAGCCCTAGTTCTTTTAAGAATTCTTCGTTTAGTTGAAACATAGTTGTATCTACCCCTTTGATGATGGTTTACATATTATCCATTGTACCAGTTACGCGCCGAAAATACCATCTTAGAACCGACTACGATACAGACGAATCAGCGTTAGCAATATCGTTTACGCGCGCAATTGTTGCCCGAAACTCTGCTTGCACTTTCGCCATCGCTTCGCGCACGATATTTTCTATATTAATCCCCTGCTCGCTAAACCATGCAAAGATCGCAAACTGCTGGACAATATCATCGTCGCTGGCGCCATTCTGCTGCCCCAGCTGCTGGACCGTCAGGAAGTCCTGGCTTTCCCTAAACTGCGGATTAATCCGGTTTGCCACCTGCTGCGCCAAGCTCTTATCGCCATCCATCAGCCGGCTAATTTCATCCGAACGCTCCTCGCCAGCTGCTTCTGCAATTTGCTCGCCAATCTCGCGCTCTACCCGGTTAGTTGCGATCTGGCGCAGCTTCTCCATCTGATCCGCTGGCAAAGCATCAAATCCAGCTTGCTTTAGAAAGTCGTCGGTAATTTGAAACATTTTTATTTCTCCTTTTTATGTTTATTTTTACTAATTGCTATATCAGGCTTTCAATACCCACTGCTTCAGCAAATCCGGCGCAACCTTACCGATCGCATCAGCAACTACTTGCGGATCGGTATTGCCTTGATAGGCGATTCCCATCAAACCATTTGGAAGATCAATCAATTGAAAATCTGGATTAGTCTGGGCTAATTGCTCCAGGAACGGCGTTGCCTTTTCTGCGCCGAGAACATCAGCAACCCTGTCCCATACCCATCCGTCCGATCCAAGAGACACGGTCTCAGGCGGCGGCGTAATTTCACCAGCAGGAGCGCCGCCCTGGCCTCCGCCTTCACCAGTACCTGGATTGGATGGATCAGTAGCATCTGTCTTGGGTGGATCAGGATTATCTGGCGACTTGGATGGGTCAGCAGCATTAGCAGGCTTCTGGTCTGGAGTTATATGACTCTTGATAAGCTCGGTAGCAGCTCTACCAGCAGCAAAGCCAAGACCCCACCCCATGGCAGCTTTCCTGCCTATGGCAACTATATTACGCTGGCGTCGTTCTGTATCTCTCTGCGTATTCTCCAGCATTCCGCCAACTACACTCTTAACTATCTCTTCCTTTGAAGCGCTGCGGTGCGCCATATTGCCAGACTGATCTTGATATTCCACTGTCCAGTCTGTATCTAGCATTTTTTTCACAACACCATTTATATATCCCTGGCCCAACGACCGGTCTTCTTCGCGCCCATTTTCCAATGCCCGCTGATGAGCTGCAAATTTTACACCTGCGCCGCCAGCAACACCCAGTGCTGAAGTAATCGGAAAACTTACGCCAAAGAGCCCAGTCACAACACCAGCCGCCAAGCCAGTTCCACCGCTTCTTAACCAGCCACCAAGACCTAACTTACCGCCGTCTTTATTTTCTTTGCCAACAAACCACTGACCAATTTTTGCCGCCACCTTCTTAAACCATGGACGTTCATCTAATTTTCTATCATACCATCCCTGCGTCTCTTTCTCGATAATCTCATACTGACCAATCGTAGCAAAGGCAATAGCCTGAATAGTATCTTTTCCGACTTTCCCCTGTTCTACGTCCTGTTCGTTTTCACCAGATGATTCAGCATTATCCTTCTCCCATCCAAGTATCCGATGGTACGTCACGTAAGACAGGATAGCTTGCAGTTTATCGCGAGCATTCTCCAATTTTTCTTTAAGAGCTTTGCCGCCAAACAGCTTTCTGGCAAATCCCATCTGCTCGTATTTAGCCCGTAATTCTGCATACTGGCTGCGAGCCTCATTAAGTGCTTTCTCCGCCATATCCATACGCTCTGCATCTTCCGGAGCAGGCGCATCAGCATCATCAGCACCATCCTCGTCGTCTTCTGTATCTTCATCGGCGTTAAGTTCATCAAGAAGAATTTTTATCTCAAGATCTGCCAGACCCTTCTCGGAATCGGTTGCCTCAGGGTCGTTTAATACCCTTTCTAGATCAGCAATTCTAGCTCGGCGAGCATCATCACCAGTCGGAGTAGGCGCCGGTGGAATCTCTTCTTTTACTTGATCAGCAACAAACCGAGCGTAGAATGCATCTCTAGCAGCCTCGATATCAGCTTTGGCTGCATTTTTTGCCTTTTCTAGCCTGTCTTTCAGGATTTCGATTTTACGTTTCTTCTCAAATTCGCCGCCAGGAAACTTGAGGCCAGCCTTCGCTTCTAACTCCTCAATCTCTTTTTGCAATTTCTGTTCTGTCTCTGAGCCCTTATCCTGAGCCTCTTCAATAGCTTTTCCGCCAAACCTATCCCATTCTTCATTGACAGCGTCTAACTCTTCTTGAATTGCTTTTCTATCGCGATTCTTTCCAATTTCGCCGCCAGGAAACCTAAAACCAGGAGTAGATAATTTTTTGTTCAAATCTTGGCGGCGTCTTTGCATACCGTCAATAAGTTCATCTCTTTCTGGCAAATCTTCCATTTTCTTAGATTTGTCGCCCTCTTTATCGTCAGCTAGCGCTCCCCTTCTTTGCATACGATCAAGCTGATCAAGCAGATTAGTATATTTTACTATCGTTACAACCGCCGCTTTGCCTTCCTCGCTTTCTGTGCCATGCTTATCAATATCCTCTACCGCTTTCTTTAATTTTTTCAAGATTTTTTGTCTCTTTGCCGCAAGACTATCTTTATCCTCGTGTTCTCGTTCCTGTACAGTCTCGGCGGAAGATTTATCTTGCTCTTTTGGCTCTGGTATTTCTATTTGCGGCGACATCGTCTCTGTTGTGCCTGGCTTTGTAATCGGCTCATCAGATCTTATTAGGCTTCTTTCTGGATTTTCCGGCTCGTCAGCTGCATCAATAGGGCGAATACGGCGATGCCTAGCCTTATCAAACCCAAGACGCCAAGCTCTTGCCGCTGTGCATCCAATCTGTTTTATCCGCTCTTTAGTCCGACGCAAAAAGCCCTTCCTCTCACCAGCGGGTTGCTGGTTGGCTGTTTTTCCAGCATGAACGACGTCAACTAATGATCTTCCTTGATTAGATACGTCCCTAGGTGCTGGTGGTATTGGCGGCACGTCGTTGCCGGTTTCAGAATTTCTTCTTATCATGTGTGATGGCTCTACTTAGAATGCTATATCTTAAAACTACACTGAAATACTATCATACACTATACAAAATGTCAAGCTTTTTGCTTAGCTTAATCGCTTTTACCAAATCCGAACCACAAATGCTTTAATTTACCCCAGCAAGCTACAGGGTTTTCTTCACCAATTCCCGCGTGAAGAATTCCAGTTTGTTGCCAATTTCCAGGGTAATCTTTTTCTTCGTTTTCAAGCTCAAACCGCACATTTCGCCCTCAAACACTTCCTTAGCCTCCTGCTGTTGGCGCTGCACTGACGAGACTTCTACCTCGGCAATTTGCTCCTTACCGCGTTTTACTCGCGCCAGCAGCCCTTTCGCCACCTTGCCGCGTTTTACTTCGCCGCCAGCGATTATTTCCTCGCGCATCGTCCTAAACACGCCTTTTACTTCCAATTCGCCAATTTCTGTCTCGACAACCTCTGGCGCCAGTAGCGCTTCCATTGAATCTTTCGCATCGTCCAATAGCTCGTAAATCACCTTAAAAATCCGCACTTCCACGTGTTCGCGCGCCGCCAATCGCTTAACCGCTGGCGGGAGATCGACATTAAATCCGTAAATTACCGTGTTCTCGCCTACCGCCAAGTGAATATCATTCTCAGAAATATTGCCCACGCCCGTACCGACGACATGCAGTTCAACTTCGCCGCCCGTATCAATCAGCTTCAAGCTATCCACCACCGACGTTACCGAACCCTGGACATCAGCCTTAATAATCACATTAAACTCCTCGGCATCAAGTTTCTGATTCATCATTTTTAGGATGTCCGCGCCGGTAATATTAGTAGTAGCGGCCATTTTTTCCTGCTCAATTTTCGCTTTTTGCGCCAAGTTGCGCGCTTCTTTCTCGCTCTTAGCAATTTCAAATCCATCGCCAAACTGCGGCAATTCCTTAAATCCAGTCACGTTGACCGGCGTACTCGGACCGGCATCTTTAACCGTCTTACCGCGGAAGTCCTGAAGCGTCCTAACTCGTCCGTAAGCCGTCCCAGCAACCAAATAATGCCCCGGCCGCAAATGTCCGTTTTCCACCAGCAGCCCGACCACCGCACCGCGCCCAGTCTCCATGTGCGCCTCAATCACCAATCCTTCCGCCGGCACATCCTCATCCGCCCGCAAATCTTCCATGTCTGCCACCAGTAGCACCATATCCAGCAGCTTATCCAAATTCTGGCCAGTTTTAGCGCTGACTTCCACCATCACCGTATCGCCACCCCACTCCTCAGGATTGAGGCCGTGCTCAGATGCCAGCTGCGTTTTTACCAGCTGCGGATTAGCAGTATCTTTATCAATTTTATTGATCGCCACCACGATTTTCGCATTAGCCGAGCGCGCAAACCGAATCGCCTCGACGGTCTGCGGCTTGACGCCGTCATCTGCCGCCACCACGATAATCACCACATCAGTCAGCACCGCGCCGTGTTGCCGCAGCGCCGCAAACGCCTCATGTCCTGGCGTATCCAATAGCGTAATCATCCGCCCGTTGCGCTGAGCTTGATAAGCGCTAATGTGCTGCGTTATCCCGCCAGCCTCGCCCTCGACCGTCTTTTTATCTAAAATTGCGTCTAGTAAACTCGTCTTACCGTGATCAACATGCCCCATCACCGCCACAATTGGCGGACGCGGCACCGCCTTATCTGATAGTTTTCGTGCATGATGATGGATCTCCGCAGCAGCCACCTTACGCTTCAGCTGCACGTCCAATCCTAATTCCTCGACCACAATCTGCGCCGTCTCAAAGTCCAATCGCTGGTTAATTGTCGCGGCAATCCCATTCTTAAACAATTCACCAATCAGCGTAGTTACTGA
>ERZ773072.1917-NODE-1917-length-10049-cov-16.014309_pt1 | contig 10049 bp, 14 predicted proteins | sample MGYA00580617_ERZ773072 | MGnify/ENA primary metagenome ERZ773072 (study PRJEB29015, sample SAMEA2737970) | human oral metagenome | biome: human oral; feature: human-associated habitat; material: dental | place: China | collected 2122 ... | reverse complement strand
CCAGTCCTTCTAATAGAGCATAGACGGCAATAATCCCATTGATAACAGTGGTTTTACCTGTACCAGGTCCACCTGTCAGGATAAAGACTTTGTTTTGGATTGCATCACAGATGGCCTGTTTTTGAATAGTATCGTACTGAATACCAAGTTCTTTTTCGACAGTTGAAATATATTTTTGAATACTCTCTTTGTTCTCGTCTTTGTTCTCTTTTCTTTCAAGGATTCTCATTAGGTGCTTGTGGATGCCTTCTTCTGCATAGAAGAGACTATTATCAAAAATTTTTGTGTCTATCTGCTGAACCTTGTCCTCTTCGATTAGATGAGACAATTCGAGGGCAACTTGATTGGGATCTAGTTCAACTGGTCGAGAGAATTCTAGAAGGTTTATGGTTTGTTCTAGTAAGTCCCTTGCTTCAACATAGGTATCGCCACTTTCCATACAGGAATTCAAAAGGCTGTGAATGATTCCAGCTCGAATACGTTCAGGCGATTGGCTTTCAATACCAAGTTCTTCTGCTAGTTGGTCGGCAATGGTAAAGCCCAATCCTTTGATATCCTCCACTAGGTGATAGGGATAATTTTCAACAACATCTAAGGTCTCTTCCTTGTATTCATCTAGAATTTGAATAGCTAATTTATTAGGGATACCGTAATTAGCCAATTTAGCCAAGATCATTTCTGTACCGTAGTTGAGACGGAGTGTAGAAATAAAGGCTTCACGACTTTTAGCCGATAGTCCAGAAATGGACTGGAGTTTTTCAGGATGCTCTAAAATTTTGTCGATAGTATTTTCGCCATAGATATCTACAATTTTCTGGGCAGTTTTAAGACCGATACCTTTGAAGTGGCTGCTTGAAAAATATTTAATCAAACCTTTACTAGTCGGCTTTGCTCTCTCGTAGCGAGTGATTTGTAACTGTTCACCATATTTTGAGTGTTGGACAATTTGTCCCCAAAAAGTGTATTCCTCACCCTCAATAACATCAGCCATGGTGCCAGTTACGATAATTTCAAAATCATCAAAGTCTTCTGCGTTGGTGTCTTCAATCTCCAAGAGTAGGATGCGATAAAAATTGCTAATATTTTCAAAGATAATGCGCTCAATGGTGCCTGTAAAATATACTTCCATAGAAATCCTCAATAGAATAAGAAGAGGCTGAGATTGGTATGTCTCGGCCTCTTAGTGTTTTTAGAATGTTCCGATACGGTCTATTGGCCAGAAACGGAATTTAGCTTCTCCAACAATGTCTTTTGCTTTAAAGGTTCCAACATGACGACTGTCATTGGATACGAGGCGGTTATCTCCTAGGAGAAGATATTCCCCTTCGGGAATAGTAAAGGTAAAACTAGTGTTAAAATTAGCATCTAGAGTGAAGGCTTGAGATTTTTCAGCAATATTTCTAAAATACTCTCCTTTTTTACCATCCCAATTGCTACCTGTATAGGTCGATTGAAGCTTGTCCTCTTTAAAGCGTTTGAGGTATTCTGCTAGATAAGGCTCGTCTGTTTCTTGGTCATTGATGTAGAGCTTATCATTTTCATAGCGAATCTTGTCTCCTGGTAAACCGATAACACGTTTGACAATATCCTTATTTTCAGCATCTTCGTGGGCAACCACAATATCATAGCGATCGATTGGAAGATGCTTAACAACAAAGAGAATCTCGTTGTCAGCTAGAGTTGGGTCCATTGAGTGTCCTTCAACTCGAACATTACTCCAAAGAAAGACTCGACTAAGACCAATAAGTGCGAGAATGAGGAAAAATCCTCCCCACTCTTTTAAAAATATTTTAAAATAATTCATACTTTTACCTTTCTAGCAGTTTTTTAGCTTTTTCAGTATTTTTAAAATGAAGTTTGGCACAAAAGTTTAGACCCTCTATACCATAGGCTTGTAAAATTTGACTAGCCACCTTATCAGAAGCTTCTCCAGCACCACTTGGAAGTTGATAGCCTAACTCTCGTCCAAGATTTTCAAGATTCTCTAGGAAGAGATCACGCGCAATGATAGAACTAACGGCTACAGCCAAGTATTTCCCCTCAGCTTTCTCCTCCAAGGTTACTGGGTTTGAGAAGTGATTAGCCTCATTTTTCAGGTATTTATCATAGTTCTGTGAGCTGGTAAAGGCGTCGATAACAATTTTCTCAGGCTCAACACCCTTTTGAAGAAGGAGAAAAATGGCCTGATTATGCAGAGCTACTTTGACGGAAACTGCATTGTAGCGCTCACCAATGACTTCATTATATTTACTCGGAGAAAGCAGTAGTGCTTGATGTTGAATTTTTTCCTTAAGAAGTGGAGCAATCTGACGAATCTTTTGATCTGTCAAAGTCTTAGAATCTCCTACACCTAGTTTTCTTAAGAAGTCATGCTGATCTGGCTTTACAAAGGATGCCACTACAGCTAGTCCCCCAAAGTAGGAACCATTTCCAACCTCATCTGTTCCAATTAAAGGGAAATCTTGGCCACTAATTTCTTGATTGGTTTGATAACCAAAAAAGCTGGCATAATTTTCAGCAGATTCTCCCTGAAAGAGAACCTTTCCAGAAGTATAAATAGAAATGCTTACCTGAGGAAGCTTAAAAAAGTAACGTATATAAGGATTTTTACTAGGAGTTAGAGAACTTTGATAGTGTAATACAAAATTCTGGATTTCCTCTTCACTTGGTATTAGTGTTATACTTGCCATAGTCTCTATTGTACCATAAAAGCAGGAGAATTGGTAAAAACTGACAAACTTAGTGAAATTTGGTATAATATCGTGAGGTGAATTTTATGGCAAGTTTAAATCGATATAAATTTACATTTGGGAAAAAGACTTTAACTTTAACTACTGAGCATGATAACCTCTTTATGGAGGAAATAGCAAAGGTTGCTACAGAAAAATATGAAGCAATTAAAGAGCAAATGCCTGGAGCTGATGATGAGACTTTAGCTATTTTATTAGCAATCAATTGTTTATCAACACAGTTGAGTCGTGAGATTGAATTTGATGATAAGGAGCAGCAATTAGAAGCACTTAGATATCAAGTTGTTGCGGCTAAACAAGAACAAAGTAAGATTGAGGATCCCTTATGATTTCGTTTCTTCTCTTATTAATTCTTGCTTGGAGTTTTTATATCGGCTATCGCAGAGGCTTGGTCCTACAAGTTTATTATCTTGTGGCAACAATTGTCTCAGCTTATTTTGCTGGCAATTTTTACCAGTCTCTAGGGGAAAAATTTCACTTGTTAATTCCCTATGCTAATCCTAAGGAAGGAATTGGTACTTTCTTCTTTCCATCGGATCAGCTCTTTCAATTGGACAAAGTCTTTTATGCAGGTATCGGCTATTTGCTAGCTTTTACAGTTTTTTACAGTATCGGTCGTTTGCTTGGTCTCTTTGTAAATTTAATACCAACAGATAAAATCGATGGTAAATACTTCCGTATTGGTGCAGGAGTTCTATCGGTTGGAGTGACCTTGTTTGTTCTCCAGATGATATTGACTATTCTTGCAACAGTTCCTTTGGAAGTCGTTCAAAATTCACTTGAAAAAAGTATAGTAGCTAAACATATGATTCAAAGTATCCCAATTACTACTAACTTTATTAAACAAATCTGGGTAACCAAATTAATCGGATAAAAAGGGCGGGAATTATTCCTAGCCTTTTGTTTACAATTCCATGAGTTTAATAGTCTTTTTAAAGAGGAAATCCAACTCTTACTGAACATTCTATTTACTCGTCTATTAAGGAAAGAACATGAATACAAAAATACTAGAAACACTAGAATTTAACAAAGTCAAATCTTTATTTGAGCCCCATCTTTTGACAGAGCAGGGATTAGAGCAGTTAAAAGAGCTAGTCCCAACAGATAAAGGTGATAAAATTAGACAGGCCTTTGCTGAGATGAGGGAGATGCAAGAACTCTTTGTCGAGCATCCACATTTCAGTATCTCAAGCACCAAAGACATTGCTGCAACCTGCAAGCGTTTGGAGATGGGTGCTGATCTCAACATCGAGGAGTTTCTCCTTCTCAAACGTGTCATTTTTGCCAGTCGTGAACTGAAAAACTTTTATGATAATCTTGAAAATGTACGCTTAGAGCATCTAGCAAACTGGTTTGAAAAACTTCATGATTTCCCGCATTTGCAGGGCAATCTCCAAGCTATAAATGAAGCTGGCTTTATTGAGAATTTTGCAAGTGAAGAATTGGCACGGATTCGCCGGAAAATCCATGATAGCGAGAGCCAAGTTCGTGACGTCTTGCAAGAACTTCTCAAACAAAAGGCACAGATGTTGACAGAAGGCATTATCGCTAGTAGAAATGGTCGCCAGGTTCTTCCTGTCAAAAATACCTATCGTAATAAGATTGCCGGTGTGGTTCATGATATTTCTGCCAGCGGGAACACTGTCTATATCGAACCGCGTGAAGTAGTCAAGCTGAGTGAGGAAATTGCTAGTCTTCGTGCAGACGAACGCTATGAGATGATGCGTATCCTTCAAGAGCTTTCTGAGCGTGTACGACCACATGCAGCTGAAATCGCAAATGATGCCTGGATTATTGGACATTTGGACTTGATTCGGGCTAAGGTTCGCTTTATCCAAGAGACAGGAGCAGTAGTGCCACAAGTCTCTGAAGGACAGGAGATTCAACTCCTTCATGTTTGTCATCCCTTGGTGCCACATGCTGTTGCTAATGATGTACACTTTGGTAAGGATTTAACAGCCATCGTCATCACTGGTCCCAATACGGGTGGTAAGACTATCATGCTAAAAACCTTAGGATTGACGCAATTGATGGCTCAGTCAGGTTTGCCAATTTTGGCGGATAAGGGAAGTCGTGTGGGGATTTTCGAGGAGGTCTTTGCGGATATCGGAGACGAACAATCCATCGAACAAAGTCTCTCAACCTTCTCCAGCCATATGACCAATATTGTTGATATTCTTGCTAAGGTCAATCAAAACTCGCTTTTGCTACTTGATGAGCTTGGAGCAGGAACAGATCCCCAAGAAGGTGCAGCCCTTGCCATGTCTATACTAGAAGACTTGCGTTTACGTCAAGTCAAGACAATGGCAACCACTCACTATCCTGAACTTAAGGCCTACGGAATTGAAACTGCCTATGTTCAGAATGCCAGCATGGAGTTTGATACAGCTAGCTTGCGCCCAACCTATCGTTTTATGCAGGGAGTACCTGGTCGAAGCAACGCCTTTGAGATTGCTAAACGTCTCGGTTTGTCAGATGTCATTGTAGGCGATGCCAGCAAGCAGATTAACCAAGACAATGATGTCAATCGAATTATTGAGCAATTGGAAGAGCAGACGCTTGAAAGCCGTAAACGTCTTGAAAATATTCGCCAGGTCGAGCAAGAAAACCTCAAGATGAACCGTGCTCTTAAAAAACTTTACAATGAGCTTAATCGTGAGAAGGAAACAGAACTCAATAAGGCGCGTGAGCAAGCTGCGGAGATTGTTGACTTAGCTCTGGCAGAAAGTGATGATATTCTAAAAAATCTTCACAGCAAATCTCAACTAAAACCACATGAGATTATCGAAGCCAAGGCCAAACTCAAGAAGTTAGCTCCTGAAAAAGTAGATCTTTCTAAAAACAAGGTCCTTCAGAAAGCCAAGAAAAAACGAGCTCCAAAAGTTGGGGATGATATCATCGTTTTAAGCTATGGTCAACGAGGTACCTTGACCAATCAACTCAAGGATGGTCGTTGGGAAGCTCAAGTTGGCTTGATTAAGATGACCCTTGAAGAAAAAGAGTTTGACTTAGTACAAGCTCAACAAGAAGCACCAGTCAAGAAAAAACAAGTTAACGTGGTCAAGCGTGCTGCTGGTAAAGCACCACAGGCTCGACTGGACCTCAGAGGCAAGCGTTATGAGGAAGCTATGGAAGCCTTGGATGTCTTTATCGACCAAGCCCTACTCAACAACATGGCTCAAGTAGACATCATCCATGGTATCGGTACAGGAGTCATCCGTGAAGGAGTAACCAAATATCTCCAAAGAAACAAGCAAGTCAAGAGCTTTGGCTATGCGCCACAAAATGCAGGTGGTTCTGGAGCGACTATCGTTACCTTTAAAGGCTAACCAAGCTATAGAATGAAATGTCAAAAGAGTACCTATCAAGTGATAGGTACTTTTTTGATGAATATATTTTAATCATTATTCTTAGTGAGTATTTTAAAAGGGGACAATCGTTTTATAGCAAAAAAATTGATGAAGGCTTGTCTAGGTGAGCTTTATTTATGCTATACTGATAGTAACGTCATTTTCGGAGGTTGGTATGAAAAAACTCCCCTTAGCCTTTTCAGGTTGCTTATTGGGATTGGCTGGAGCAGGAAATCTCATCTTGGATATTTTTCCGCTTTTATCACACATCTTTAGTTTGTCAGGCTTGATTTTATGGTTTTATTTTTTGGTGAGCCACCTCAATAACTGGCATGAAAGTAAGCAAGAATTAAAGAAAGCCCCTGTTTTGTCAGGAATGGCAACCTTTCCCATGGCAGGGATGATTTTATCAACGTATTTATTACGAATCTTGCCCTCGAACATGAGCATTGTTGCACAGATTCTCTGGTGGTTTGCTTTTCTTCTAGATGTTTACCTCATCTTATACTTTACAAAGAACTATGTCTTGGTTAAACAAAGGGCCAGTGCAACACCAACTTGGACGGTTCTTTATGTAGGAATAGCAGTAGCAAGTTTGACCCACCCCGTGGTGGGCATTGTTGGGATTGCCTATGGAGCTTGGATTTTTGGTTTTATCTTAACCCTTATCCTTTACCCTCTAATTTATCAAGATTTGAGGAAAAATCCATTACCGATCGCTTTGCTGGGGCAAGAAGGAATCTATTGTGCTCCATTTTCTCTCCTTTTGGCAGCATTAGTGAGAGTAGGAGGATACAGTCTTCCTAGTTGGATTTTACTAGTTATGATCCTTGCATCACAGACCTTCTTTTTCTTTGTCCTTAGTCGCTTGCCAAGGATTTTAAAACAAGGTTTCCAACCAGCCTTCTCAGCCCTAACCTTTCCAACCATCATCACAGCAACTTCATTGAAAATGTCCCAAGGCATTCTGCAGTTTTCAGTCCTCAACCTCGTCGTTTGGTTAGAGATTATCATTTGTTTAACAATCCTCATCTACGTATTAGTAGAGTATATACGATATTTAAGGAACTAAAAGAACCCCTAGCACGGAGAAGTGTTAGGGGTTTGTTCTATATTTAGTTTTAGATGTATTTTGGAACTATTTGAAACAACACAGCTCTAAAACCTTATGCAAGATAATGAGGTTGTTGTCAAAGTTTTGGAACCATTCGAAACAACACAGCTCTAAAACATGTATCTTAAACGCTTTTGACGTAGAAGAGTTTTGGAACCATTCGAAACAACACAGCTCTAAAACAAAATGGGTTAACGACAACGCTAACGCTATGTTTTGGAACCATTCGAAACAACACAGCTCTAAAACAATCCTTAGTCTTAGCAACTAGTATCATGAGTTTTGGAACCATTCGAAACAACACAGCTCTAAAACCACTTGTTTTAACCATATACTGACCTTCTGGTTTTGGAACCATTCGAAACAACACAGCTCTAAAACTCATTCAATTATCAGCAGTTAAATACAAGAGTTTTGGAACCATTCGAAACAACACAGCTCTAAAACAGATGACACCATTGATGGTCTCAAGTAAGTGTTTTGGAACCATTCGAAACAACACAGCTCTAAAACCTTGTTGTCGCCACATAACGCAGTTAATAAAATCAGCTTCACGGTCGCCATTTTCGTTTTTAAAAGTGCGATTGACTGCAAGGGTAAATGTAGCAACGGCTACATTTGACGGGGTATAGCGCAGTTCTGCGTCTTTAGTAAGACGGCCAACGAGTGATACATTGTTTAACATTTTTTATTTTCCTTTCAGTTTGTTCAAAAGCATATCAGCTTGTTCTACTTGTGACTCTTTAATTTGTTTGTAATCTGCAACGCCTAAATGTTGCAAGAACCATTTCACAATTGAGCCATCTTCTTTTCCTTTTTCGGTTGAGATTTTAGCAATTTCTTTCAAATAGTAGTTTGCTTTTTCTACTGAGATAACGGGTTCATCTTGTTTTTTTGGTTTTGCTGGTGCTTGCTTTTTTGTTTGCGTTGCTTCATTCCCGTCATCATCTTGGTCACTTGTTATCCCAAAGATAGCTGATAATGCGTAGCGTTTAGCGTAAGTAATAGCTGAACCAATTGATTGCGGGTCATTCTTGACTGGTTTCATCTTGATTGGATCGTATTCAATCCATTCTCCTGACTCATGCATAACAAGCGTACCAACTGTTACATTTCCTAATTCATCACTTGACGGGAATTGTGTAAATGATAAACCGTTCTTACTTGCTGACTCTGTGATAGCTTCTACCACGTTTTCAAGCGGGACATACTTACTTTTAAAAAATGGATTGTTTGCATCTTTTAAAGGTTGCTTCATTTCTTTTTGTGTTTTAGCAAAAGCCTTGCTAAACTCTGTTAGTGTTTCTGATTTTTTCATATCTTGACTCCTATTTGATAATCAAATTCTTACGTTCAACCAGTTCAGCACCTAAAATTTCAAGTCCATTTTTCAAATCTTCTTTCAAGCGCTTTTTATCAGGTTTATAAGTAGCTACTTTGTAAGCTTCGGGTAATAACAAGTCATCCACTTCCACGGCTTCGGATTTACGAAATGACACTTTGAAAAGTGGTGTATCAACTCGTTCATGTCCAGTTAGTGCCATGCTATCTTTTAAAGTTTCTTTCAAGCGCTCGTTCTTGCGTTCATCTGCTCGATTAAGTTCAGTTAGTCGCTTGATCTCGTTCTTGCGTGCTTCCATGTCTGCTTCGGTATTCTTGATAACCTTGATATAGTTTTCTACTTTATTCTCGTAGTCCGTTTGCCAATCAATGCTATCAAGCGTGTCAAGTTTTGTTTCTTCGTCTAATTCCATGTTGTAAATATCAAGGAATTGTCCAGTTAATTCGTAAAGTGTCGCCATGTTTTAATTCTCCATTTATATTTTTTATGCGCTCCAATATTCGTTTAAGTCAACTGCCATGACCGTAGCAAGATTTTTCTGCTCCGTCAAAATCTGTCTTCGATATGGTGCAAGTCCAGCTTGTCGTTCTTCTTCATTGCGTGGTAAGTAATACCCGCTCGGTTGTGTTTTCTTCGCAACGATTGGATGCTTGAAATTCACTCGCAAACTCTCAATCACTTCTTCTAAACTTCGTTTTGATAGTCCAGTTTCTTGTCTGATTTTTTCAGCTTTGATTGGTTCTTCAAATGTTGCTCGGTTAACAATTAGGTTTAATACTTTAATTTCCGTTTTATTCAATTCTCTACCAGTCATATTCCCTCCCAATAAATACACATCTTAATGCTTCACTTCCGCACTCTTTACATTCAAAAGGCGGTAAGATGTCAGTAACTTCAAATTCATGTCCGCAGTCGTAGCAAGCACATTTCCATAAATACATATCATTGCTCCTTTGGTTGTGGTAGTGCTAGCAAGTCTTGTCGCAATCCTACGGGCGCTTGTGTGTCAAACGTGAATTTTCTATCGCAATTACGAATATTTTGACGGGCGATATTGTTGAATTGATTTCTACCTTGCTGATACACTTCAATAATCGCTTGATCTAACATTTCTTGTTCTTTTGCTTGTCGTTGTCGTTTCTGCTCGTTGTTAGCCACGATCAGCATTGCTACAAACAAGCAAATGAAGACTGTTGCAACTCCTAAAAGTTGACTTGTTAAAGTTGGTTCTGTCATTCTGATTTTTCCTTGTAAATTTCAATAATTTTGTCTTTGTCAGCAATAATCTGCATTGCTTGTTGTAGTTTTTCTTCTACTTCGATTAGCTTTCTATTAGTATCAAGTGCAACTAATCGCCAATCTGTATTGACTTCAATTTTGGTTGTGTTAAAAAACCATTTTGTGATTTTGTCTAGTAATTTCATTTTTTCTACTTTCTAATCCTAAATTACAAGATTTGCTTGAATAAACTCATCGAGTTCATTCTTGTCAAT
>ERZ773072.1916-NODE-1916-length-10056-cov-4.364264_pt1 | contig 10056 bp, 9 predicted proteins | sample MGYA00580617_ERZ773072 | MGnify/ENA primary metagenome ERZ773072 (study PRJEB29015, sample SAMEA2737970) | human oral metagenome | biome: human oral; feature: human-associated habitat; material: dental | place: China | collected 2122 ... | reverse complement strand
GGCGAGCGCGCGGGCGATCTCGTCGAAGACGGCCTCGGGCGCGTAGGCGCGGGCGCGCCCGAGGGTCGCGCGCCTCATGGCGGCGAGCTCCTCCTCCGGCAGGGCGAGCAGCTCGCGGATCGTCGCCTCGAGCAGCTCGGGGCGGTCGAAGTCGTAGCTCAGGCCGGTGACCCCGTCCTGGAGCATCTCGTGGTAGTAGCGCCAGCGGCTGGCCACCACCGGCAGGCCCGCGTGCATGGCGTCGATGATCGTGCCGGGCACGCCCTCCCCGGTCCACTCGGTCGGGAAGATCAGCGCGAAGTGACCGCTGACGGCCGCCGCGGCCCGCTCGGGGGGCACGCGGCCCGCGTAGCGCACGTGCGGGACGGAGTCGACCAGGCGGCGGAAGCGCTCCTCGTAGGAGGGCTCGATCGGGCCGAAGACGTCGAGCGTCACCATGGGCGGCCCGTCCCCGTTGATCGCCGCCACCGCCCGCACGGCGTTGTCGATGCCCTTCTCGGGCGTCACCCGACTGAGAGTGCACAGCCGGCGGGGGCGCCCCCGTGGGGCCTGAGGATCGACGTCGACGTCGTCGACGTCCTTGAAATTGGGCAGGTGGGAGACGTTGCGCACCCCGAGGGCGCGCAGCCTGTCCGCCAGGGCGCGGGTCTCCACCCAGTTCACCTCGAAGGAGTTGAGGTAGCGCACCAGGCGGCCCGAGGCGTCGGCCTCGACGTCGTCGGCCAGGGACCCCCCGATGAGGTCGTGGTAGATCCTGACCCCCAGCGCCGTGGAGGCGAGCCACAGGATCGGGAACAGCGCCCTGCGCCCGCCGCTGGACAGGAGCACGACGACGTCGTCGCACGCGTGCAGACAGCGGATCAGCTCCCGGACCACCCTGCCCCCCTGGTGGCGGTAGTCCAGCGTGTCCACGGCGCAGATATTGGCGGCGCCGAAGCGGCGCACCAGGTAGCGGTACAGGGTGCGGGTCTTGACGGTCTGGCCGTCGACCATGGTCTCGTCGGGGTCGATCCGGCCGATGAAGCCGATCCTCCTCCTGCGCGCCCTCACAGCATGACGCCTTTGAACGGCTTCTTCTCGGGCAGGCGCAGCCTTTGACCGAATTCGAGGTCGTAGCGGGGTGGGCGGAAGTCGGACAGGCCGCTGGTGCAGGTGAAGGTGATCTCGCCGACGTAGACCCGGCCGTCGACCTCGTAGAAGTCGACCCGGGCGCAGGCGAACCCCTTCCCGAGCTCCCGGGCGAGGGCGAGCATCTGCTCCAGTCCCCGCGGCCTGGGGACGTCGGGCGCCCGGCCCTCGTCGTAGACGTACTCGAACGGCGCCCTGGTCCAGTCGGGCAGGTACGTGCCCAGGACCCTGCGGGTGGACCTGCCCTCGACGGTGATGGCGAACTGCACGTCCCCGTCGAAGGTCATGAACTTGTAGTCGCGCAGTCCGCCGGTCTCATCCTGGATGAACCGCTCGCAGACGATTCTGGGCTCGCAGAACTCGTAGTGCAGTTCGAACCCGCCCATCATCGCCTTCCGCAGGGCCAGCCAGGACGCCATCCGGCGCCGGGCCCCCCGGACGTCCAGGGCGCCCTTGTCCGTGACGAGGATGTTCCAGGCGGAGCCGTGGGTGGCCTTGAGGGCGAACCGCTCCGGCAGGGAGTCGAAGTCGATCTCGTCGGGCGAGTCCCACACGCCGACGAGCGGCACGAGGAACTCCTCGCCGACCCGGTCCGCGATCCACTGCCTGGCCAGGTACTTGTCGGCGACCCTGCCCTTGAGCGGGGTGCTGTCGTAGAGCTTGAGCCACTGGAGCTTGTCCATCATGGTCCGGGGGTGATCGAGGTCGCAGTCGCGGCCCTTGGACAGCCGGTACCACCGCTCCAGCTCCGCGCGGTACCGGTGCGGGTCCAGCCGGCAGTTCCGGCGGTAGACCGCCTGCTTGACCCATGTCTGCGCCAGATGCGGGAGAATGGCGAGCGTGACGTCCTTGACGCTCACGCTCCGCGCCCCCGCGTTCCGCGCCTCGCTCCGAGCGCCCCGTCGCACCGCTTTCATCATGCGTCCCTTCTCCTCTTCTGAACGGCGTGCACCAGCTGCCAGAACAGGCAGTAGGCGGAGTAGGGGCGGGACAGCCCCTCGACGTCGCGGTAGAGGTGCCACGTCCGGCGGATGGCCTTGGTCTTGCTGCTGGACAGCGAGCCCGCCGTCTTGCGGTACTTGGCCAGACACTCGTCCAGGCCGTACAGGATGTGCCCCGCCTTCATCACCCCCAGCCAGGTCGCCGCGTCCTGCCCCCGCCTGAGGTCCGGCATCTTCAGAAGGCCGCGATCGACGATCCGCGTGTCGAACAGGATCGTGTGGCTGCAGCTCACCGTGTTCTTCAAGAACCCCTTGTAGTCGATCGTGGCGGGGACCCTCACGAAGTTGCGGTGGTCCCCGTTCTCCTCGATCGTCTCGTAGGAGGTGAAGCAGGCGCCCGCCCCCGTCTCCGTCATGAAGGCGATCTGGCGCTCGAGCTTGTTCGGCATCCACTGGTCGTCGGAGTCGAGGTAGGCGATGTAGCGGCCCCGGGCGTGCGCGAGCCCCCGGTTGCGCGCCAGGGCGACGCCCCCGTTGGAGGCCTGGGCGAAGGTTCTGAGCCGCCGGTCCCGCTGCGCCAGCTCCTCGACCAGCGATCGCGTCCGGTCCTGCGAGGCGTCGTCGACCGAGAGCACCTCCAGGTCCGCCATGGTCTGGGACAGGGCGCTCTCCAGCGCCTCGAGGATGTGCGCCTGGCTGTTGTAGGAGGGGACGATCACGGAGACGAGGGGCGCGGCGCCGTCGGGCGGGCGCTCATCGACCCCGCTCATCGCCCGCTCACCCCCTCCGGGGGCGGCGGGACGTCCCGGGGCGATCCGTCCTCGCGGCGGCGCCCGGCCGCCCGACGCACCGGGCGGGACGCGGCGATAGGCATCCACAGACATAGATTCATACAGGCCATCGTCATTCCTTATGAGGAAGTACGACCTCGACCAAGGGAAGTCCTGCCGGACGTTGGGGAATTCATACGATCTACATGCAGGACGTCGAGCAAGGGGAACCCCAGAGTCAAGTTCTCTTCCGCGTCACCTTTCTTCAATGCATCACGCTCGCAAGGCAGACGCTACATCACAAGTCGGCAACATACCAGCAACGACATCACGAGGCTGCCCGGTTGCCTGACCCTCCGGCGCGGGGGCCGGCTCCGGGGTCCGCCCGCCCTCCCCCGGGGTCTTTGCGCAGGATCCGCACCGGAGAGCCGGCCGCGACCGGCGCCGGACGACGGGGGCGGGACCGTCCTGGAGGAGACGAGCGTCATGCCGGTCGTCGCCGTAGCGGTGAGAGGAATCACCCCCGTCGAGCCCCTCCCGAGCCGCCGCCCGGCCGCCGCCGCGGTGAGTGGGACCACGTGGGATCGGTCGCGTCCGCCGGGGCCGATCCGGCCGGACGGCCGGGGGCGGTCGTCGAGGCGGTGGCGCGCTGCGTGCTCCGAACCGGTTCCGGCCGGACGACCGGGGGCGGCCGGATCCGGATCCAGCTGGAGCGGCATGGGGAGCGGCATGGGGCGTCTGTGCGATGTCGTCGACGAGGGCGCCGGCGGTCGCCACGAACCCGGTCCCGTGGGCGGATGCTCCGGGTCGCCCGGGGTCCGCGGGGGACCGCGCCGGGGCGTCTGCGGCACGCCTTCGCGTCTGCTGCGCCTTTTCCCGTCTGCTGCGCTCCTTCACCCTCTGCTGCGCCTCTTCTTCTCGTACAGTGGAGGGTCAAGAGGCGTAGCAGAGGGAAAGTGGCGCAGCAGACGCGGGCGCGGACGGGCCCGTGGTCATCGCTGTGCACGGGGTCGCCATCCCACTCGCCTCTTCCGTCTCATCAGCCCCACCCGTCTCGCCGCGTACGCGAACGGACCGGTGGTCGGCGCGGTCCGGCGACTCAGAAAGGCGGGCGACGCGCATCTTCCCGCCTCCGCCCCGCGGCCCTCATCATCGCACTCCAGCACGAATCCTGGTGAGAAAGGCTCAACGAATGAAATCCACGTCCGGGAATCTCGATCATAGGGCCCGCGGCACGGGTCGAGGAGAGGAGGCCTCATGGCGATGCCGGTTGACGATCCCGCAGCGACCGCGGTGATCGAGTGGATCCGGCCGGAGGCGGGCGGGAACCGGACCGGTCCTCCCGACTGGCCCGTCGCCGTCGAAATTGTTTTCCCATGGGAGGCGATGCGCTACTACCACCCCGAGCATATTGATATGAATTGGGGCACTACGGTGATCATCGATCCCATCGACCTGATCACCGCTTACGTCTGGGAATCCAAACTGGACTTCATTGCGCGCCGCGCCGTCCTGCCCCTGCTCGAGGCGGATCGTCAAGTCGCCATCCACCGGGGCGGCAGGCAGATCGTGGCCGTCAGCCGGATCAAGGAGATCCTCGGACCCGCCGGCGCATCGCAGTCATCGCCGCTCCCACGCCCCGGCCAGCCCCCCGTCTCACCGCCCGATCAGACCCGGGAGGTCGTCGCCGCGGCCACGATCAATTGGCTCTCCCCGGAGACCGGGGGTCTCGACCATCCGCCCACGACCGGCTCCTTCACAGTCATCGCCTCCTTCTTCGGCGGCAGCCTCTGGCCGGCGCCCCGGGACGTGGTCGAGACGGACCTGCGCCACCGGGTCATCCTCGAGATGATTGAGCCCGCGTCGGCATCCGAGCCCGTGTCGCGAGCTCGCCTCCACTTCCTCTCCGGCGCCCACCGCTTGACCAGGCTGCGCCCCGGCGACCAGTTCCACCTCGAACGCGATGGGCGCATAATCGCCGTCGCCCGATTCGACGACGCTCCCGCACAGCTCATTCGAAAGCAATAATATCCCCGGCTCGCATGAGACTGTGCTAAATTAGAAGAAGGATGTGGGTAGTGATGGATGAGATGGGGTTTGTGCGTCTGGGGGCGCGCTTCGAGCCGACCACTGCCGAGATCGGTTTCGTGGCGGCGGCGCCGGGGGACGTGGCCGGGGCGACGGCCGGCTGGATCCGCTCCCTGGGAGACGGCACGGGCATCGACGAGATCCCGGGCGGCCTGGAGGCGGCCCTGACCCGCATGGGGGCACTGGTGAGCGGCCGCACGAAGGTCCTGGTGGTGGGCACCGCCTCCCCCTGGAGCGCCGTCCTGGACAATGGCATTATGCCCGACCCCTCGGGCGTGGTCTCCCGGATGGTCGACCTGCTGGGCGTCCGCGGCTTCTACATCGTCGCCGAACCCAACGTCTACCCGCCCCGGGACGCCCCGAACCTGGAACGACTGGGAGCCCGCCACTTCGTCATCGAATGGCCCGACCCCACCGCCCAATTCGGCAAAGGGCACCGCCACGTCGCCGTCCAGCGCGATTCCGGGCGCCGCTGGTCCTTCAACCAGTACGGCGACCCCCTGCCCTTCGAGGACACCGCCGCCTACACCGCCCGGCGCCTGACCGACCGGCTCACGCCCCGCATGCTCGCCGACTACTGCGCCGCCCTGGGCGTGGACGCCTTCAACGACGACTTCTACACCGGCCCCTCCTACCTCGTCCACTGGCGCTGGAAGAACAGCTCCCGGGCGCGCACCTGGACCTACGCCCAGGCCCAGGCCGAACGCGGCTGGGGCCCCGCCGCCTGGAAAACCCTCGGACGCAACCCATGACCACCAACGACTGGAGCATCCACGACGGCACCGCCCTGCGCGCCGTCCTGCCCCTGACCATCACCAGGGCCGGCCGGGACCCCTACGGGCGCACCTTCGTCTGCGGCGCCGGCTGGAGGCTCGACCTGCTGTGCGACTGGACCCTGGCCGACCCTGCGGGCGTCGTCCTGGCCCGCGACCAGGACCTCGACGAGGCGGTCCGCGCCGTCCTCGCCCGCCTGGCGGGCAGAGCCCTGGCCGGGGTCGAGTGCCCCGAGGACGCCTACAACCCCGTCTTCACCCTCGACGACGGCCACCTCCTGTCCATCGAGGCCGATTACGACGGCGACCCCTGGCATCTGAGTGTGGACGGCGTCCTCGACCTGGAGGGGCCCGGGCCCGGCGACCACAATGCCTGGCTCGCCGGCAACCTCGCCGACGAGCCCTGACCGGGGTTCCGCCGAGCAGGCCGTCGACTACCCTGATGATCCGCCGTCGGCCCCGGGATGAGGAGGCCCCATGGAGTGGATGGATGCGTTCGAGCGGTGGGCGGCCGGCGTCGGGCCGCACCGCATCGAGGAGGCGCTCTACAACGTGAGCCTCCAGCTGATCCTGGCCGGCGGGGACTGGGGGTTCGCGACCCTGTGCCCCGTTCGCGCACTCGCCCCGGACGGGACCGTCTGGTTCTCCGACGTCCGCGCCGCCCTGATCGGGTCCGATGCGGCGACGGACCTGCTCAGACCGCTGGTCGGCCGGAGCGTGGTGGGGATCGTGCCGAGGTTCCGCGCCGATATCGCCGACCTTGACCTGTGCCTCGACGACGGCGGCCGCGTGCAGTGCTTCTCGGACTGCGCGTCCTACGAACCGTGGACGCTGACCATGGACGGGGCGATCTGGTGAGCCCGCGTCCCGACGGCGATGCCGGACCCGGGCCCCACGGCGCGGTCCTGAGCGGCGAGCGCCCCGTCCCCGCCGACCTGCCCCTGTCGCTGCCGATCGCCTCGGCCCGGGTGCGCCCCGGCGCCGCCGACTGCTTCGGCGGCCGCCTGCCCGCCCGCCTCGCGCCGTGGGCCGAGGACATCGAGACGAACTGGACTCACCTGGAAGTCGCCGGCCCGGGCTGGGCGCTGAGGGCGCTGTGCGCGTGGCGCGTCGTCGACGGGGCCGGACGCATGGTGACATCGGGCTTCGAGTGCCGCGGCGACGAGGACCTCGCCCCCCTGGTGGAGCGGCGCGCGGTGCGGGCGGTGGTCAGCCCCGTCGGGCAGGTGGCCGACCTCGACCTGCGCCTCGACGACGGCGGCCGCATCGAGCTCTTCACGTCCTGGTCCGCGGCGTCCTGGAGGCTGGAGGCGCCGTGACGGCGATCGGCTCCCAGGGGACCGAGCAGGAATGGCGCCGGCCCGAACCCGTCAGGCCGAGCAGGACCAGTCCGACAGGAGCGACGAGGCGTCCTCCTCGCTCCTCGCCCACGACCGCGACTCCACCATGCTCCACTCCCCGGGCGGGGTCATGTCCAGGCAGGAGGAGAGCCCCGCGTCCGCGAATGCGGTGAGGGTCTCCTCGGGGCCGTCGAGGAAGTGGTCCCAGCAGGTCTGGTGGACGACGAGGACGTGCGGCGAGCCCAGGATGCCGGCCGCCGCCGAGGCCCGCTCCGCCGAGAGGGTGAGGGGGCGCCCGTCGAACCTGCCCGGGACCGTGGCCCGGCCCGCGTGGAGCACGGCGTGGTCGGGGTGGCCGAACCGCTTGGCGACCCCGGCCACCGCGGCCAGGCAGGTGTTGTCCCCGCTGAGGTAGATCGTGCTGTCCGGGGCCTGGATGACGAAGCCGGTCACCTCGCAGTTGACGAAGCCCCGCTCGTCGGGCTCGCCGTCGACGGGCCCGTGCACCGCGGGCACGGCCGTGACGGTCACCTCCTCGGCGACGTGGATCGTGCTCCACGGGGCGAGGCCCACCGCCCCGTGGTCGAGGAGGCGGGCCGAGCCGGGGTTGGTCAGCAGGCGGGGCGCCCTCAGGGCGAAGGCCCGCCCCGACGCGTCCAGGTTGTCGATGTGGTCGGCGTGGCTGACGAGCACCACGTCCGCATCCGCCACGTCCGCGGCCGCGATGGCCGGGCCCCGGGTCCTGCGCAGCCCGCCGTAGTCGGTCGGGTTGTCGAAGGTGGGGTCGCTGACGAAGCGGAGACCGCCGACGTCGATCACGACGGTGGATCCTCCGACGACGAGGAAGCCTTCGTGCTGGCGCGGCAGAGTGGTCACGGTGATCTCCTCAGGGTGGACGCATCTGGCATCTGGCGGCCCAGCGTATGCCGCATTCACCCGATCTTCTGCGACCCTCCCGGGCGAGCCGGGATCTGATTCTCAATATTGCGGTTAATGGGGCGTCCGTTGCGGCGCGAATGGGCCGGTGGGGTTCCCGTCCGACCCGCGGGGCGGGGCTCCGCCGATCGGCGTGTCCCCGTGGGGCTCGGTTTTGGCGCCCCGGGAGGATCGTTCGCGTCGACCCGCCGGATACGCGCGGAGACTTCCGCATGATTCCGCGGTTTTACGGAACCGTTACCGGGTGCGGGGGCGGAACGTTCCTCCCAAAACGCCATTTCTCGCGACGCCCTTCTCCGGCGAGTGAAACGCGGGTCTGACGAGACGCATGTGACGCCTGTGATCGGCTCGAATGAGAGGCACCCGAATCCGTTCTTCGCGCCCTCCCCGGCTTATCGGGGCCGACGCCGCAGCTGCTTTCGCGCCTCCGTCGGGAGGAGCGCGGAGAACCTCTCGCCCGGGGCGAAGCGCACGGACACCGCCCCGCCGTCCCCGTCGGCGACTCGACCTGCTGCGCGCGCGGCCCCGCCCGGAGGTGGCACCATGGGTCCGCGGGAGCGCCCCGGCGCCCCCGCTCGCCCGCCACCCGGAGGAGAACCCCATGGACGACGCCCACACGCCTCTCGACGAGATGCCCCCGGTCACCGCGTGGCTGTCCGATATGGACGGCGTCCTGGTCAAGGAGAACCGCGCCCTGCCGGGGGCGCAGCAGTTCCTCGACGCCCTCAAGAGGAAGGAGATGCCCTTCCTCGTCCTGACGAACAACTCGATCTTCACCAACCGCGACCTGTCGGCGCGGCTGAAGCGCTCGGGCCTGACCGTCCCCGAGGAGCGCATCTGGACCTCCGCGAACGCCACCGCCGCGTTCCTGAGCCAGCAGTCGCCCGCCTCCACGGCCTACGTCATCGGGGAGGCCGGCCTGACCACCGCCCTCCACGGGGCCGGCTACGTCATGACCGACCAGGACCCCGAGTACGTCGTCCTGGGCGAGACGCGCACCTACGACTTCAACACCCTGACCAGGGCGATCCGCCTCATCGAGGCGGGGGCCAAATTCATCGCCACCAACCCGGACGTCACCGGGCCCTCCGACGAGGGCACCCTGCCCGCCACCGGCTCGGTCGCCGCCATGATCCGGGCCGCGACCGGCCGCACCCCCTACTTCGTCGGCAAGCCCAACCCCGTCATGATCCGGGCGGGGTTGAACAAGATCGGCGCCCACTCCGAGGCCGCCGCCATGGTCGGCGACCGCATGGACACCGATATCCAGGCGGGCGTCGAGGCCGGACTACGCACCCACCTCGTCCTGTCCGGGTCGACGACCCTGGAGGAGGTCGAGACCTTCCCCTTCCGGCCCTTCGGCATCCACGAGGGGATCGGGGAGCTCATCGAACTGGTGGAAGCCCAGCGCTGAGCATCGGGCCCGCGACTGATCCCACGACCGGCCCCCGCCCTCACTGCCCTCACTGCGCGGCCAGCGCGGGTCCGATCGGCGCCCGGCGGGCGCGGCGCACGGGAGCGGAGAGCACCACGACCAAAGCGGTGAAGGAGACCAGGGCGACGAGCCCGAGCGGCCCGAGGGCGGGGCTGGGCAGGAACGGCAGGCCCGCCCTGGAGTAGAAGAGCGCCTCGCCGATCGTCACCACGACGAGCGGGACCAGGGAGATGATCAGGGCCGTGCCGACGTACAGGCCCGCCTCGATGACGACCTGTCCGCGGAGGCGGCCGATGGTGGTCCCGGCGCAGCGCAGGACGGCCACCTCCTGCTCCCTGGAGCGGGAGGTCATGGCGACGACGGCGACGGATCCCAGCAGTGCCATGGCGCCGAGGATCGCCGCCATGACCAGGGTGTCGACCTGGTTGAGATCGATGCGCAGGTGCGCTGCGGCGATGACCGCCCGCCCCGTGCTGAGGACCGTCATGAGGGCCGCGGTGAAGGAGAATGACAGGGCCAGCAGCCCCACGGCGCCGGCCGCCAGGGCGGAGCGCCACAGCGCGGAGCGGCGTGCGAGCAGCCACGGCCCTCCCAGCGCGGCCAGGGGCGCCGACCAGGCGCGCAGCAGCCCGGGGACGAGCACCG
>ERZ773072.1912-NODE-1912-length-10066-cov-5.320647_pt1 | contig 10066 bp, 8 predicted proteins | sample MGYA00580617_ERZ773072 | MGnify/ENA primary metagenome ERZ773072 (study PRJEB29015, sample SAMEA2737970) | human oral metagenome | biome: human oral; feature: human-associated habitat; material: dental | place: China | collected 2122 ... | reverse complement strand
CAGCAGCCAGAAGTCCGCCAGTTCGGCCTCCAACGGCAGACGGCGGGTGGAAATGAGCTACATCGGTGGCTGAAGACCCCATCACCGGCCTGGTGCTGGCCGGTGGAGCAGCCCGGCGCCTGCAGGCTGCCCACCCCGGTGCCGACAAGGGACTGCTGCCACTGGCGGGCAGGCCGCTGATCGCCAGGGTCATCGACAACCTGGCCCCGCAGGTGCAGAGCCTTGTCATCAGCGCCAACCGCCATCTGGACGACTACCGCCAGCTGGGCCATCCGGTCCTGCCCGATCGGCTGCCCGACATGCCCGGCCCCCTGGCGGGTATCCACGCGGCCCTGTCCGTCTGCCCCACCCAGTGGCTGGCCGTATCCGCCTGCGACACCCCTTTCCTGCCCCCCGACTGGGTTGCCCGGCTGCAGCACGCACTCACCGGCAGCAGCGCCCCCATTGCCTACGCCCACGATCCCGACCAGCCCCACCCGCTGGTGGCCGTACTGCATCGCCGCCTGCTGCCCTCACTGGATGCCTTCCTGAAAACCGGCAACCACCGGGTGCGACAGTGGTATGGCCAGCACGGCGCTCAGGCGGTACCCTTTCCCGATCCGCAGGCCTTCCAGAACCTCAACACCCCGGAGGAATGGCAGGCTGCCGAAAGCCGCCTGCGCCCGCCTGCCGGTCCGCATCCTTCATCCTGAGCCCCCGCCCGGACCCACGCCCGGCTGGCTTCCCCATCTCGCCCGAGACCCGTTCATGAGCACCTCGACCGACTGGCCCTCCCTCGCTTCCCTGCTGGCCCGCCTGCCGGACTTCGACCCGGACGCCGTCCCCGTGGCCCAGGCCCGCGAGCTGCTGGCGGACTGGGTGGCACCGCGTGTCCAGGCGCGTTCGATGCCGGTTCAGGCAGAAGCCCTCGGCCACGTGCTGGCCCGTGACGTCGTTGCCCGCCTGGATCTGCCCCCTTGCGACAACGCGGCCATGGACGGCTACGCCCTGCGTCATGCCGACCTGAACCCCGAGGGTGACACCACGCTGCCCGTGGGCGGCCGCACGCTGGCCGGCGATCCCCCGGCCACTCTGCCCCCCGGACAGGCATGGCGCATCATGACCGGTGCCCCCATGCCCGCCGGCGCCGATACCGTGGTGATGCAGGAACACGTCCGTCGCCATGCCAATGACGCAGCACCGCAGGGTGCAAGCAGCCAGCGCGATGATGGCGCTTGCCCGCCGGAAACGATCACCCTCCCTGCCGGCCAGAAACCCGGCCAGAATGTGCGCCGCCGGGGTGAGGACATCCGCACAGGCCAGACCGCCCTCCCTGCCGGTCGGATCCTCTCGCCCATGGACCTCGGCGTGGCCGCCTCGCAGGGCATCGTCGACCTCCCCGTGTTCGGTCCGCTGAAAGTGGGCGTCTTCTCGACCGGCAACGAACTGGTCCAGGGAGGGCAGCCGCTGGCCGCCGGCCAGATCCATGACAGCAACCGTCCCACCCTGCTGGCGCTGGCACGCAGTCGGGGATTCGAGGCCATCGACCTGGGCTGGCTACCTGATGATTCGGCCATCCTCACGAAGGCCCTGGCCTCCAGCATCGATCAGGTCGATGTGCTGCTGACCACCGGCGGTGCCGCCGGGGGAGATGCCGATCTGCTCTGGCACGTGCTGTCACAGCCCATGCACCACCAGGGCATGGCGCTGCCCACCGAAGCCCACGCCTGGAAACTGAAGCTGCGTCCGGGGCGCCCCCTGGTCATCGGCCGCATCGGCCAGACACCGGTCTTCGGCCTGCCCGGCAACCCGGTGGCAGCGCTGCTCAGCTTCCTGTTCGTCATCGACGCGGCCCTCCAGAAAATGGCGGGCATCACCGCCCCGCACCCGCTGCCGCGCATCCGCGCCCGCGCCGGCACGACCATCCGCAAGCGCCCGGGCCGGCAGGAGCTGCTGCGCGTGACGCTCTGCTACCATGAATCGGACGACCTGCCGGTGGCCATGCCTGCCGGCAGCCAGAGTTCCGCCCAGCTGCGCTCGCTCACAGAGGCCGACGGCATCGCCGTGCTGCCCGAAGAGCAGGGACCGGTGGCCGAAGGCGACCGGCTGGACGTGGTGCCGCTGCACGGCCTGCTGTAACCCGCGCCCCCATCCGCAGACCGTCTCCGACCAGCGCATTCGATCAGCCAGGGCCGGCGAACACCGCCTTTTCATCAGGATCCGCACCGCATGAACGCCACTCCCCATGTCCACCGCCTACTGCTGGCTGCTGCCCTGGCGCTGTCGGCCGGCAGCGTGCAGGCCGCCCAGACCACCGGCAGCCAGCCCATCGAGAAGGCTGACCCGGCCGCCATCCAGCCGGATACCGACGTGCCGCCCCCGCAGCCCATCAGCGACGAGGTGATCGGCCAGGAATACGACGCCTACCGGCAGAGCGTGAAGGGCCAGAAGATGTACACCGTCAGCTACATCCTGCTGAGCGACGAAACGGAAGCCCGCCAGTGGATCACCCGACTCCGAAGCGGCGCCTCCTTCGAGAAGGCCGCACGAGAGCACTCCAAGCACCCGCTCAGCGCCAAGGAGGGCGGCAAGCTGGGCACCTTCGCCACCTGCCGCTGGGCCAGGGACACCGTCCAGATGCTGGACACCCTCAAGCCCGGGCAGATCCACGCCAAACCCGTCAAGGCCAGTGCCGGCTGGAGCATCTATCGTCTGGATGCCGTCAAGCCCCTGGAGCCGATCAGCTACGCACAATACAAAGAACAGCTGCTGTCGGCCTCCTTCAAGCCCGAATGCCCGTGGGTCCCCCCTGTGACGGTGGGCGTGCCGCGCGAGCCCTGAACAACACCGCATGAACCCGATCGACCCGAAGATCCCCGACCTGCCGAAACGGGGATTTGCGTGAGCAGCAGGACGGAGACGATGGACCACGGCAACGACAGCCACCGGATGGGCCTGGTGGCCGCCACAGCCATGTCGGTCACGATCGTCGTGGGCGCAGGCCTGCTGACGCTGCCCGGACTCAGCTACGCCCAGGCCGGGCGCCTGGGGCACCTGCCCTGGCTGCTGATGTCCGTCCTGATGCTGCCGCTGCTGGCCGTGTTCGCCTTCTTTGCGCGGCGGCACCCGTCCGCCGGTGGCGTGGTCGGCTACATCCGCCTCAGCCTCGGGCCCCAGCTGGGTGCCGCCAGCGAAGCCATCGTCATCGGCACCTTCTCGCTGGGACTGCCCGCCATTGCCCTGATCGGCGCCACCTACCTGCAGCAGACGCTGCCGGCTCTGCCCGTGGCCGCCACCGCCATCGGCATGGTCACCATCGGGCTGCTCTTCGGTATGTTCGGCCTCCGAGTATCCGGCGCCGTCCAGACCGCCATCGCGACGCTGATCGTTCTGGGCCTGCTGGGGCTCTGCGCCGGCTACTGGCTTCATGCCCCCTCGGACACCGCTCCCGGCACGTCCCTCCTGACAGGCAGCGACATGCTGCCCATGCTGTCCGCCAATGCACTGCTCGGCGTCCTGTCGGCGCTGCCCCTGGTGCTCTTTGCCTACACGGGCTGGGAAATCACCGCCTTCCTGGCCGAGGACATGCAGGATCCCGCCCGCAACCTGCCGCGTTCGATCTGGGCCAGCTTCGTCATCGTCACCCTGCTGTACGTCTTCGTCGCCTGGACGGTAGCCAGCGCCGCCTCCGCCGACGAAGGCTGGCGACTCGCCCCCATCGCCCAGCTGGCCGACAGCTGGCTGGGCGTTGCCGGGCTTCGGCTGACCGGGATCATCGCCACCCTGCTGATTCTGGCCAATGTCACCGGCGCCTTCCTGTCCACCTCCCGCGCCCTGTTCTCGGCCGGGCGCGATGGCCTGCTGCCCCGGGCACTGGCCCACGTGGACCAGCGGGGACTGCCCGTGCGCGCCATGCTGACAGGCTGGGTACTGTACGTGGTCGTCATTCTCGTCACGCAGACGTCCGGCCTGGGCGTCGAGATGCTGCTGCAGCTGGCCGGCCAGAACTTCTTCGTGCTGTATCTGCTGGCGGCCGTGGGCTACACCCGCCTGCAACACCGTACCGGCCCACGTCTTCTGGGCCTCGTCGCCATCCTGCTGGTGCTGGCCATGATGAGCCTGTTCAGCCTGCCCGACGTTCTCTACTGCGGCGCGCTGGCCCTGCTGGGCCTTTGGGGCGCCCGCAGAACACCCCGTGACGTCGTCTCCGGTTGAGACGGATCATCCCACCTGAAGCGGGACGGGCCTACAGCTCCACCGGTGGCGCGTGCCGCAGCGCCTCATCGATCGTCGTGAGCCCGGCCGCCACCGCGGCGGCACCCGCCATCCGCAGGGGACGCATGCCATGCTTGATGGCCGCCAGTCGCAGCTTGCGCAGCTCCGGCCGCTCGGTGATGTACTGGCGGATGCTCTCGTTGTTGGCCAGGATCTCGTAGAGACCGGTCCGCCCGCGAAAGCCCCCCATCCGGCAGGACGGACACCCCACCGGCCGGTAGATGGAGGCCGGCCGGGGCACGTTGCGGAAGGGCTTCACGAAGTCTGCCCACATCTCGTCCGTCACCGAATCATCGGGCTGCTTGCACTCCGGACACAGCGTGCGCGCCAGCCGCTGCGCCATCACCCCGATGAGCGTCGACTGCAGCAGATACGCCGGCACCCCCAGATCCAGCAGTCGCGTGATGGCGCTGGGCGCGTCGTTGGTATGCAGCGTGGAGATCACCAGGTGACCCGTGAGCGCGGCCTGCACCGCCATCTCCGCCGTTTCCAGATCCCGGATCTCGCCCACCATGATGATGTCCGGGTCCTGACGCATCAGCGCCCGGATGCCGTCGGCAAAGCCCAGATCAATGGCCGGCTGCACCTGCATCTGGTTGAAGCTGTTCTCCACCATCTCGATCGGATCCTCGATGGTGGAGACGTTCACCGCCTCCGTGGCCAGCGCCCGCAGCGTCGCATAGAGCGTGGTCGTCTTGCCCGAGCCGGTCGGCCCCGTCACCAGCACGATGCCGTTGGGCCGTCCCGTCATGTCCTGCCAGCGCGCCAGATCCTCGCCCTGCAGCCCCAGCTGCGCAAAGTTGCGTGACAGCACCTCCGGGTCGAAGACCCGCATCACCAGCTTCTCGCCGAAGGCCGTGGGCAGCGTGGACAGCCGCAGCTCGATCTCGTGGCCATCACCCGCGCGCGTCTTGATGCGACCATCCTGTGGCCGGCGCTTTTCCACCACGTCCATACGGCCCAGCAGCTTGATGCGGCTGGTCATCGCCGACATCACCCCCGGCGGCACCTGGTAGACGTTGTTCAGCAGGCCATCGATGCGAAAGCGCACCACCCCCAGATCACGCCGGGGCTCCAGATGGATGTCGCTGGCCCGCTGCTCGAACGCATACTGCCACAGCCAGTCCACCACCGTGACGATATGCTGGTCGTTGGCATCGAAATGCCGGCCATTGCGGCCCAGCTCCACCAGCTGCTCGAAATTGTTCTGGACCGCTGTCTGGCCGTTGCGCTGCGCACTGCGGATCGTCCCCGCCAGATCGAAGAACTCCGCCAGATAGCGCTGCAGCTCCAGCGGACTGGCCAGCACCGGCATCACCCGCCGGCGCAGCGTGTGCGACAGCTCTGCCACCCATTCCGCCGTCAGATAGGGCTCGGCCGTGGCGATCGTCACCGAATCCGGCGTGACCTCCAGCGGCAGGATGCGATAGCGATTGGCATAGGCCTTGCTCATCACCTCACCGATGCGCGAGAAATCCACCTTCAGCGGATCGATGCGCACATGCCGCCAGCCGATCTGCCCCGCCAGCCACTGACACAGCCAGTCCACATCCAGCATCGCATGCGGAGGGTTCAGCCCCTTCAGCTTGCGCTCGGCAATCATCACCAGCGGATGCCGGTCAGCCGACGACAGCAAGGCATCACGCGACAGCGTCTGGCGCGTTTCCTCGCTGATCTCGCCCTGCTCGGCCAGCAGCGCCAGCAGCCGGTCGATCATCAGCCGCCGGCCGGGCTCACCCGGCATCAGCCGCGTGCCCGCCGCCTGCGCACGCCCCTCCGGCGCCCGCACCTCCATCCCGGCCTCTACCATGCGCACCACCCCATCGTGTCCATGGTTTCCGATTAGACCCCGTCAGCGTCTTCGTCACCGCGTGCCCAAGACAGAAGGACAGCACAGACCGGTGCAAGGTCAGACACCCGGACCAGGAAAAACATCAAAACGCCAGGACACCCGATGCACATGGGGTCGGACAGCCGGGAGCGGATGGGGCCCGGACAGCCGGGGCGACGGCAGGCATGTGCGGCCGTCATCGCCCACCCGGGGTCTTCACGGCCCCCGGAACTCCAGCCCCTTCAGTGCATTCATCGCCTGATAGGCATCGCGCACATGCCGCATGGCCGTCCTTGCACGCGGGCTCACCGGCACCTCGACGACACGCTGTCCATCCACAAAACGCAGCACAACCTTGCGCGCCTGCAGCAACCGGTCCAGCCGCTCCAGTCCATCATAGTCGTCAAGCGCATTGTCCGACCACCACAGCCCATCCAGATCCTCGCGGGCATGCAGATAGAACCTGAGATCCTCGCCATCGGCCAGAACGCTCACCTTCACGTCCCGTGACGCCCCCTTTCGTGGCGGTACCTTCTGACGACGATGGACCTGCAGCCCCAGATGAAGCCCTTCCTGTGATTCGTCCCGGGCATGGCGCCCATCCCGGATGACCAGAAAGATGGGTTCCTGCTCCCGCCCGGGCGGCGTGCTTCGGTCCTGGTACCAGACAATGCCACCCACCCGGTCCTTCTGGCTGACCAGAAAGCGCAGGGCCGCATCCCGTTTTGCGGTCTGTGCAGCCATCTTCTCTTGCCACACGCCGCGCTTTCGCTCCTCTTCCTTCATCTTCGCCAGCGAGTCCCGGATCAGCGCGTCTGTCTGCGCCTCCTCGGCCCCGTATGCCAGCCATAGCTGGCGCACACGCTGCTCTTCCTGCTCCCGCTGTCTGACAGCCTTCTCCAGCTGGAGAATCTCCGGATCATTCAGCACCTTCAGACCCTGGATGACCTGGACAGCCCCCGCGGTGTCGCCCAGCGCCAGCTGGTTGTCGATCCCCTGAAGAATTTCCTCCCGCTGTGCCGCCACATGCCAGCGCAGCTCGGACAGCGCCTTCTGGTGCTCCACCACCACCTCGTACCCGGCCAGCTCCGGCGTCGGCACCGGCACCGATGGTGCGAAGACCCCCTTGCCGAACGGATACAGCAGCAGGTTCACCAACAGGACAAACAGGACAGTGCCGACGAAGACCCGGTCCTCTTCATCAACAGAGAGGAAATAAAGCCCCAAGGCCCCCAACATGATGATCAACAGCAAGACGCTGCCCAAGACCATGCTGCACGCTCCTAATCGGCCACGCCAGTGCCCACAGCGCTGGCGTTCGCCAGTCGCTGCTCCTCTTCGTAGCTGGACAGGGCCGCCTCGTAGAGCGTCAGCGTCCGACGCAGGGAATTCCTTTCCTGAGCGCTGATCTCACGCTCGATCATGCCCTTCTGGCCACCGATCCGCAGCTTGCTCCTGCTCCGGTCGATGATGTCCAGCACCAGCTTGGCCTCGCGCTTGCCCACCGGTTTGGCCCACCACACCACATTGCCCTGCTCTCCGGACTCGGCACCGATGCCAGCCGGCACCTCCTCCGGCGTCCAGATGATCTCGACCTCGAAACTGCGGATGGGCAGGGCATTCGGCCCGTCATACTGCACGCGCAGCATCAACACGGGCTTCTGCCCATCCTGCATGCCCAGCAGCAGGAAGAATCCGGTTCCCGTACTGCATCGCACGCCTTCGCTGTCGTGATACCAGGTCATGGCCCCCTGTGTCGGTCCCACACACGGCCAGCGCTTCAAGCCCTTGAGCTGCTCGCGTATCCGGGCCTTTCCCTTCGCGACGGCTGTGGCCATATCCGCACGTGCCAGAGAAACGGCATCCTCCACGGGCGGCTTCCTGTCATTGCGCCCCGCCGTCCCGGGCATCGTGCCTGCACGGCCGGCGTCATCCTCGCCCCGGTTGGCGACGGCCGTGCCAGTACCGGCCACCGTCGCGTTACCACTCACGACCTGCTGCAGATTCTCCGCCGCCTTCTGCCGATAGCGCTGGACCTCACTGTCATTCAGGCTCTCGAACAGCCCGGCCCGGTCATGCAATTCCTGGTAGCGGCCCTTCTCCTCCAGATACGCCAGATCTTCCAGCACCGCCTTGCGGTTCGTGGAAAACCACACCACCAGCCGTTCATGCGCCTTCGCCATGCGGTCTTCGGCCTGCCGCAGCGCCCGTTCCCGCGCGGCCATCGCCTCGTACCGTTCGATCAGCTGCTGTTCGGGCGATACCTCACGCGTCTCCTCATGACGGGACAGGCTGTCCGCGGGAGCAGACGCCGGTGCTCCTGCCATGGACTCATGGTATTGCACCGCTGCGGGCGTTGCACCGGCTGTTTCAGTTACCGTCGCGGGTGATTCCGGCACAGTCGCCGATGCCGATGGCACCGTCGCATGCGCTGCCACCACGTTCTCCGTGCTTTCGCCCCGGGAATCGGCCGTCGCAGGCGGCTCATCCTCCCCGGTGAGCCACAGCGCCACCGCGATGACGGACACGAAGACCAGCAATCCGCTGACCAGCAGCAACAGAAAGTCCCACACCTTCTTCATGCTCTACCCCTGCATGCCCATCGCTCGTCCACCTGCAACCATCACCTTCATTCGTGGCGCCCAGCCCATCGGCCTTCCACCCGACGTCCAGCCCGATGCGCGCTTTCATGGGAAAGAGATGGACAGCCCCGCATGACCTTAGCAAGCACGTCACGCCTTCATCTTCCGCAAGCAGACAGACGGACGGCAGGGTCGCACGGCGAGCACGCGTGCCCCTGAAAAGGGCATGCCATCGTCGGGGCACACAGTCCGAGAACGTGGACGCATTCCTCGCCAAAGGCCTTGGATCCCGGCAGGCGTACAAACACGGCCTGCCGATATGCTTCACAATGGGGGCTTATTCTTCCCTCCAGGCCCTGCCTCATGAAGAAACTCGGCTTCCTCTCCTTCGGCCACTGGTCAGCCGCCGGCGGCTCGCAGACCCGCACTGCGGCCGACACGTTGCTGCAATCCATCGAACTGGCGGTCGAGGCCGAGCGGATCGGCATCGACGGTGCCTACTTTCGCGTCCACCACTTCGCCCGCCAGCTGGGCTCGCCCTTCCCGCTGCTGGCCGCCATCGGCGCGCGCACCCGCCGCATCGAGATCGGTACTGCCGTCATCGACATGCGCTACGAGAACCCACTGTACATGGTGGAAGATGCCGGTGCCGCCGACCTGATCGCCGGCGGCCGCCTGCAGCTGGGCATCAGCCGCGGCTCGCCCGAACAGGTCATTGATGGCTGGCGCTACTTCGGCTACCAGCCCTCCGAGGGCGAGACCGACGCCGACATGGCCCGCCGTCACGCCCTGGTCTTCCTGGAGATGCTGGCCGGCAAAGGCTTTGCCGAGCCCAACCCCCAGCCGATGTTCCCCAACCCGCCCGGCAAGCTGCGACTGGAACCCCATTCCGAAGGTCTTCGCCAGCGCATCTGGTGGGGAGCGGCCTCCAATGCCACCGCCGTCTGGGCAGCCGAGCTAGGCATGAACCTGCAAAGCTCGACGCTGAAGGAAGACGAAAGCGGCAAGCCCTTCCATGTCCAGCAGGCCGAACAGATCCGCGCCTACCGCGAGGCCTGGAAGAAGGCAGGCCATGCCCATGAGCCGCGGGTCTCCGTCAGCCGCTCGATCTTCCCGCTGATGGACGACATGGACCGCCACTACTTTGGCCACGAGGCCCAGCGGCAGGACAGCGTGGGCTACATCGACAAGAACTTCCGGGCCGTGTTCGGCCGCGCCTATGCGGCAGAACCGGACGTGCTGGCCAGGCAGCTGGCTGAGGACGAGGCCATTGCTGAAGCCGACACGCTGCTGCTCACGATCCCGAACCAGCTGGGGGTGGAATACAACGTGCACCTGCTGGAAGCCATGGTGAAGCACGTGGCGCCGCAGCTGGGGTGGCGCTGAGCATCAGTCGCCG
>ERZ773072.1908-NODE-1908-length-10087-cov-6.064793_pt1 | contig 10087 bp, 3 predicted proteins | sample MGYA00580617_ERZ773072 | MGnify/ENA primary metagenome ERZ773072 (study PRJEB29015, sample SAMEA2737970) | human oral metagenome | biome: human oral; feature: human-associated habitat; material: dental | place: China | collected 2122 ... | reverse complement strand
TCGCCTCCTGAATTCCTTAGATTCAGGAGGCGACCCCCACCGCTTTAATGTTTTCCGGGATACTGCGCCAGGCGTGCAACGCCCAGCTCAGCACCTCGTGTGCGCGGATTACAGGCCGCGAGTGTGCAGCTTGCGTGCCGCCTCAGCAATAGAGCCAGAGAGCGAGGGGTAAACCGTGAAGGTATCCGCCAGGTCATCCACCGCAAGCTTCTTCTCCACCGCCAGGGCAATGGGGTAAATCAGCTCAGAAGCACGCTGACCAACCACCACGCCACCAATGACAGTGCCGGAGTGGCGGCGAGCAAAAATCTTCACGAAGCCATCGCGCATCGCCATCATCTTCGCGCGCGGGTTGGTGCTCAGCTGCAGGGTCACTGCGTCGCCACGGTAGGCACCCTCAGACAGACCCTTCTCACTCACACCAACGGTCGCAATCTCCGGGGAGGTGAAGATGTTCGCGGCAACCTTATCGGTGCGCAGCGGGCGCACCGCGTCACCGAGGATGTGCGCCATAGCGATACGGCCCTGCATCGCAGCCACGGAAGCCAGCGGGTACACGCCCGTGCAGTCGCCAGCGGCGTAAATGCTGTTCACGCTCGTGCGGGACACACCGTCCACCTTGATGTGGCCGCTCGAGGTCTGCTCCACACCGGCAGCTTCCAGGCCCAAATCCTCAGTGTTCGGAATCGAACCAATAGCAACCAGGCAGTGAGTGCCAGAGACCTTACGGCCGTCCGACAGGGTCACGATGACGCCGGTACCATCCTCAGTGCGCTCAACAGCAGCGGCACGAGAACGCGGCATCACTCGCACGCCGCGACGCTCAAAGACGTCCTCCAGCACACGGGCTGCGTCCTCGTCCTCGCCGGGAAGCACGCGGTCACGCGAAGACACCAAGGTCACCTTCGAACCCAGGCCGTTATATGCCGAGGCGAACTCCGCACCGGTCACACCAGAACCAATCACAATCAGCTCCTCGGGAACCTCGGAGAGGTTGTACAGCTGAGTCCAGGTCAGGATGCGCTCGCCGTCAGGCATACCGGTCGCCATTTCACGCGGATGCGTACCCACCGACAGCAGCACAAAGTCCGCCTGCAGGGGGTAGACCAGGCCCGCCTCATCAGTCACCTGGACGGTGTGGCGGTCCAGGAGCTTACCGGTACCGTGAATAATCTTCACACCCGCAGAAGCCAGGGCACGCTTGATGTCGGCGGACTGCTGCTGAGCCAGGTCGCGGACTCGGCGATTCACGCGGTCCATATCAACACGCAGCTGAGGTGCCTTGCCCTTCGTGTTCTCAATGCCCAAGCTACCCGCCTCGGAGAAGCGGGTCATCATATCCGCCGTAGCGATCAGGGTCTTAGAGGGCACAACGTCGGTCAGAACGGCGGAGCCACCAATGGCATTGCGCTCAATCAGAGTCACGTCCGCGTTGGATGCGGCAGCCACCATCGCTGCCTCGTAGCCACCGGGGCCGCCACCAATAATTACAATTCGCTGAGATGCATAGTTCACCTTTGAAGTCATGCCTTAATTGTGAGCTATGCCGCCGCTACGGGGCAAACGCACTCGCCGTGCAGATATGCCATATTGTGGCAACCTGCACGGCGAGCATTTACTTGAGGCATGCCGGTTAGCATGCCAGTTAGAGGGGGCGCTCCCCTATTCCTCGAGAGCCTGCGGTTTCTCGGCATAAATCGAGTTGATGAACTTCTCGGCCCACTGCAGCATCGCACCATCCACCAGGTCCTTGCCGCCAACCGGCATGGTCTTCGGGCGCGGCACCAGAGTCAGCCAAGTGTCCATACCCTTCGGCTGGGCGTGCGTGGAACCCGGGTACACGCGCTTCAGGCGCATCTGGCGGGACTCCGGCAGCGGCGTAGCGGTCACCACGCGCACCTTCGGACCCAACACCACCAGCTCGTGAATACCGGCGGCACGGGCGTGCATACGCACCGTCGCCACGGCAAGCAGGTTCTCTACCGCCTCCGGCAGTTCGCCGTAACGGTCGACGAGTTCCTCGCGTGCCTCCGCGATCTTCTCTTCGGTATCGGCGGCAGCAATCTGGCGGTACGCCTGCAAGCGCAGACGCTCAGAATCAATGTAGGTGTGAGGAATATGCGCGTTGACGGGCAGGTCAATCTTCGTTTCGACCTCTCGCTCTTTCTTCTCGCCGCGATAGTTCGCCACCGCCTCGCCGACCAGGCGCAGGTACAGGTCAAAACCAACGCCGGCAATATGACCGGACTGTTCGCCGCCCAGCAGGTTGCCGGCACCGCGAATCTCCAGGTCCTTCATGGCCAGCTGCAGGCCCGCACCCAGCTCGTTATGGGTAGCCACAGCCTTCAGACGCTCATGCGCAATCTCGCCGAGGGTCTTATCCACCGGGTACAGGAAGTAGGCGTAGGCGCGCTCGCGGCCACGACCCACACGTCCACGCAGCTGATGCAGCTGGCTCAGACCGTAGTTCTGGGCGTGGTCAACAATGAGGGTGTTCGCGTTCGAAATATCCAGGCCGGTCTCCACGATGGTGGTGCAGACCAGCACATCAAAGCGACGCTCCCAGAAGTCCACAATAATCTGCTCCAGACGCGATTCACTCATGCGGCCGTGGGCGGTGGCGATACGCGCCTCCGGCACGAGCTTGCCAATTTCCGCGGCAACATCGTCAATGTCAGCCACGCGGTTGTGCACGAAGAACACCTGTCCTTCACGCATGAGCTCGCGGCGGATTGCGGCAGTAATCTGGCTGTCGGTTCGCGGACCCACGAAGGTGAGCACGGGGTGGCGTTCCTCCGGCGCGGTGGCAAGGGTGGAAGTCTCGCGAATACCGGTGAGCGACATTTCCAGAGTGCGCGGAATGGGGGTTGCACTCATGGCGAGCACGTCCACATTGGTGCGCATCTGCTTGAGCTTTTCCTTGTGCTCCACACCGAAGCGCTGTTCCTCATCAATGATGACCAGGCCCAGGTCCTTGAACACCACGCTGTCCGAGAGGATGCGGTGCGTACCGATCACCACATCCACCGCACCGGATGCGATTTCTTCGGTAATCTGGCGGGTTTCTTTCGCTTTCTGGAAGCGGGAAAGCACGCGAATCTTCACGGGGAAGCCCGAGAAGCGCTCACTGAACGTCTCGTAGTGCTGCTGGGCGAGCAGGGTCGTGGGCACGAGCACCGCAACCTGTTTACCGTCCTGTACCGCCTTGAATGCGGCACGTACGGCGACCTCGGTTTTGCCGAAGCCCACGTCGCCGGAGATGAGGCGGTCCATGGGGATTTCTTTCTCCATGTCTTCCTTCACCTCGTGGATGGCGGTGAGCTGGTCGGGGGTCTCGTTGTAGGGGAAGGACTCTTCCAGCTCTCGCTGCCAGGGGGTATCTGCGGCGAAGGCGTGACCGCGCGACGCCTGGCGTGCCGAGTAGAGTTTCACCAGGTCGGCGGCGATTTCCTTGACTGCCTTACGAGCGCGGGACTTGGTCTTAGCCCAGTCGCTACCGCCCATCTTGGACAGGCTCGGGTTCTCGCCACCCACGTAGTTGGAGATGAGGTCCAGCTGGTCGGAGGGCACGAAGAGGCGGTCGGGTGCGCCACCGCGCTTGGCTGGGGCGTACTCGATGACCAGGTATTCCTTCATGGGCTGCACGCCGTTGACCGGGGATGCGCCAGCCACCGGGCGGGAGGTCATTTCGACGAACTTGCCGATGCCGTGACGTTCGTGCACCACGTAGTCGCCGGGGTTCAGCGCGAGCGGGTCGACGGCGTTGCGGCGGCGGCGTGTCTTGAATTTCTGTCCGGAGGCACCTCGGGGTGCGTAGGTTCCGCGTCGGCCGAGCAGTTCGGCTTCGGTGAAGACGGCGAGCTTCGCCTCCTCGATGAGGAAGCCTGCGGAGGCGGGCGCCTCGCAGACCTCGACGATGCCGTGTTCAATGTCGCCGGCGGGGTCCGCTTCGAGGCTGGTTCGGCGGGCTGCGGGTACGGCGGGTGCCCCTTCGCCGGAGTGGAAGAGGTCGATGAGGCGGTCGGTGGAGCCGCGGCCGTTGGTGAGGGCGAGGACGGTCCACTGCTTCTGGATGAGGTCGCCGACCTGGCTGAGCATACGTTCGACGGAGCCGTTGAATGCGGTTGCGGGGGTGGCGTTGACGGTGTAGGTGTTGATTCCGTCTTCGATGGCGTCGGCGATGCTCTGGTTTTCGAGCGCGCCTGCGGCGGCGTCTTCGAGCAGGTCTGCGTCAGTGACGAGTTCGGTGATTTCCCACCAGCTGAGCTTGGCTTCGAGCGCTTGGGCGGTGGTTTGGTCGATGGTGCGGAATCCGCTGTCGCTCATGCGTAGCTGGCCGAGGTCGATGGGTGCTACTGCGTCGGCTTCTGCGGAGGTGTCCCATGCTGCGGCGAGGAATTCTTCGTTGGTGGCGACGAGGTCTTCGGCGCGGGCGCGCACGCGCTCGGGTTCGACGTTAATGATCATGGACCCTGCCGGCAGCAGCTCGGTGAGGGTATTCATGGATTCGATGAGTAGCGGGGTGAGCGATTCCATGCCTTCGACGTAGATTCCGCCGGCGATCTTTTCGAGCATGGTTGCGGCTGCCGGGTAGTCGGCTTTCAGGCGTGCGGCGCGGCTCATGACCTCGGGGGTGATGAGCAGTTCGCGGCAGGGCAGCAGGGTGAGTTCGGTGAGCTCTTCTCCCCCGCTGAGGGTGCGCTGGTCGGCAACGGAGAAGTGGCGCATTTCGTCAAGTTCGTCGCCGAAGAATTCGAGGCGGACGGGGGTGGTTGCGGTGGGCGGGAAGACGTCGATGATGCCGCCGCGTACCGCGTATTCGCCGCGCTTGGCGACGAGGTCTACGCGGGAGTATGCAGCGTCGTTGAGGCCTCGTACTACGTCTTTGAAGGGGTATTCTTCGCCGCGAACCAGGTGTACGGGTTCAAGTTTTTCGATGCCGGTGACGATGGGCTGGATGACGGCGCGTACGGGTGCGATAACGACTTGGGGGCGTTTGGGGGCTTCCCCGGTCATGGCGCGCAGTACCTGCAGGCGGCGGCCTACGGTGTCGGAACGCGGTGAGAGGCGTTCGTGGGGCAGGGTTTCCCACGCGGGGAAGAGCGCTATGTCGGCGGCGGGCAGGTAGGAGCGCAGGGCTGCAACGAGGTCTTCCGCTTGGCGGTCGGTGGGGGCGATGATGAGGCTGAGCGCTTCGGGGGTGGTTGCGCGTACGGCGCCGGAGATGTCGGCAATGAGCGCGGCGTGGGTTCCGGCGACGGCGCCGATGAGGGTGCGTGCGCTACGTTCAGCGGGCTTCGCGGAGGCAGCGGTGCGGATCGAGGCCCAGCTACTGAGTTGATTGAGGGTTTTCAGGAGGGGGTGCAGGGGTGCTTCGGGGGGCTGTGCGGTAGCTTTTCGGGTGGTGCTCACGGGTTCTCCTGAATCTGCGGTCCTCGGTTCCGGCGGTTTGGCTGGTGGAGGGTGCCGACGGGTGGTCGGTGTGAGGTGGTGTCGGGTGGGGTGCCCGAGTGTTTTATTGTGAGGAATTTTATGTGCACTTTTTGGTGATGTGCGCGGCTTTTCTATTGTAGGTCTACTCTGCTTTTTATGGCATTTTTCTTTCGTCGGGTTCTTTGGCTGTAGATATAGCTTTTTGCACCCGGTTGTCGCTTTCATTGGCGATATATGAGTATGGTTTTCTTCTGTGTCATTTCTTGCGCCACAACGCCGATTTTATAGGGCGTAAATCACACCCTCACCCACATCTTTGCACTTTGTGCACCATTATTTTCACAGCTTAATCCTGTACCCTAATCATTAACACTTACAGAAAAGCCACACAGTATATCTCCTTCCGGATTCTGATTACCTCTTCCAACCAACCTCAGGTTTTCAGTATTTACTGCGGTTTTTCTAGTGCGCTAAATTCACCGTTTCTTTCGATGTTTCTTCCGGAACGTCGCATCAGAAAGACACAAATGACAACCACATACACGAACAATCCCGCTGAAAAGCCCCATGCCCGTTCATGGTCTGCTAAGAAGTGGGGTGCTTTCGCACTCGCTTTTGGTACTGCTTTTACTGCAGCGCCGCTTACTCCTACTACTCCCGCCTCGGCTGCGACCGGAACCCATGATGGTTCCAGCAGCGATAAGGCGGCTGCTTCCTGCTATGAGGTCAAGCAGGTTAATCCTTCTGCCCCTTCTGGCACGTATTGGCTGTACACCCCGCAGATGAGCGGCCCGGCGCAGTTCTACTGCGATCAGGAAACTGATGGCGGCGGCTGGGTCATGATTGGCCGCGGTCGTGAGGGTTGGACCGAGTCCTACAATGGCACCGGCGACCCGAATCAGCTGCATCAGAACCCCACCGGTCCTGCCGCTTTTACTCCGGTCCAGCTTCCCGCAAACACTGTCGATGCGCTGCTGAACGGCATTAAGCCTCAGGATCTTCCCGACGGCATGCGTCTGCACCGTGCTCACAATGCGAGGGGCACCCAGTGGCAGAACGTTTATGTTCAGCGTCCTCAGACTGAGCAGTGGACCTGGGCGATGAGCTACGGTCAGCGTTGGGGCACCGTAAAGTTCACCGGTGCCGGCATTAACCGCACCGCTTATATGGGCGGTTCCGCTTCGGAAATGGCTCCGGGTATTACCACCAGCTCGGTGCGTTTCTTCGCTAACCCGAACCAGGGCTACCAGATTGGTTTTGCGTACGGTGCACTAGTGAACTTCGGTAATGAGAATTCTGATTCGTATATTTACCACAAGCGCGGTTCCTTCGGTTACTCTATCCCCTTCACTCAGGTGTTCCTGCGCCCGAAGCTGACTCAGCGTGACTTGAACTTCTCGCAGATTGGTTCTGGCTCTGCCGCCAGCAACCGTCGTGCTCTGCCCAATAGCTACACGATGCCCGTTCGCTGGCGCACCAGTGAGCAGACTGGCACCGGCAAGAAGAATGAGATGAACACCTACGTTCAGGCTATTACTCAGGTGGGCGACACCGTCTTCACCGGTGGTGACTTCAAGTATGTGGAGTCGGCTGGCGGCGAGCGCGTGGACCAGTCGTACCTGGCTGGCTACAACGTAGATTCGGGTGAGCTGGTTCGTTCCTTCCGTCCGACCTTCAACGGTCAGATTAAGGCTCTTGAGGCTCTGCCGAATAACCGCCTGGCAGTTGGCGGCGAATTTACCGAGGTGAATGGCGAGAAGGTTAACCACTTCGTCATTCTGGACGCGACCACCGGTCAGATTGACCGTACGTGGGATGTTCAGGTTCAGCGTCGTAACGGTGCTGCCGCGCAGGTGAAGACTCTGCTGGTTCAGGATGGTTACCTGTACATTGGCGGTAACTTCACCCATGTGAAGGGCAATACTTCTAAGGCGTACGCTTACTCGCGTGGTGCCGCTCGTATTAACCTTTCGAACGGTGCGGTGGATTGGAATTGGCGCCCGAACTTCAACGGTACGGTCAACGGCATTACTGCTGCCTCGGATAATTCCACTGTTCACGCTGCGGGTTACTTCACTGAGCTGAATAACCAGCGTGCGTTCCGTCTGGCGGCTCTGAACGGCTCGGATGCTTCGAACATTATGTGGGAGTGGGAGCCGTCGCTGAAGCTGAACATTACTGACCGTATTGTGTACGCGTTCCAGTTCGATGTTCAGGATGCTGGCTCGACTGTGTGGACTGGCGGTGCTGACCACCTGATTGCGAACTACTCGAAGAATGGTTACGGCCGTATTTCTTCGTCGATTTCTAAGTACGGTGGCGACTGGCAGGATCTGCACCTGAGCGGTAACACCATTTATGGTGCATGCCACTGCGGTGACGTGCTCTTTGAGGGCTCTACCGGTTACCACACCTACTGGAAGGAGTCGAAGGCAGTTCACCGTATGCGCCTGGTCGCAGCGTTCGATAAGGACAGCGGCGAGGTTATCGGTGAGTTCAGCCCGGTTCTGAAGGGTGCTAGCGGCTTCGGTGTCTGGGAGTCCTTCGTGGATTCTCGCGGCAACCTGTGGGTTGGTGGCGACATTAACCGTTCGCTGGGTGCTAATGGTGAGCAGCGCACTGTCGGTTTCGCTCGCTTTGCTCCTCGCGATGTGACCGCCCCGTCGACTCCGTCTAACCTGTCGGTTCAGCATGATGGTTCGATGGATAAGCTGTCCTGGTCTGGCGTTCGTGAGAGCGGCGCTCGCTACCAGGTGCTGCGTGATGACCGTGTGATTGCTACGGTCTCGGGTACCAGCTACGAGGTTGAGCACACCGATGGCGCTCGCTACTACGTGCGTTCCATCGATGCATCTGAGAATTTCTCGGCTTCTACGGGAGCTGCTCAGGCTTAGGTCAGGTTGTTGATCTAGTTTCTTTGAGCCGCCGCCTGATGTGGGCTCTGCAGGGTTTGCGGGGTTCGGATCAGGCGGTGGCGCACCCGGGGTGTATACCCCCCCTATAGTTTTGGTTTGGCCCGAGTTGCCCAGTTTGCTATTGCTTCGCCTCTGCGGCGGCTATGATGGGTTGGGATTCATTGCGTCGGATGGGTTGCTTCCGTCCTTTCCGATGATGGGCTGAATCTTGGTCTGTGGTGTTTCTTCGCTGTTGGTACGACGGGGGAAGCTTCACAGATTTTTTAGCGTTCTGCTTCTTACGGGTGCGGTGCCGTTGTTGGCTTCGTGCGTGAGGGGTGGGGCGTATTCATTCAATTTCCGATAACTACACTCACTGATTCCGGCTACAGACTCGCTGTTAGCGCAGTTCATAACGCTTCTTCCCTCCCCGATGCATGGTTACTATGCTGTGCCCTGTGTTGGGTGGGTGTTGCTGTGTGAATTGCATTTTTCTGTTGTGTACCGGTTGAGGTCTCTAGGAGAGACAAATGAATTTTCTTCCGTTCACGCGTGGAGGGCGCTCACAGGGCGTTGCTTCCTCCGCTTCTGAGGGCTCTCGCGTAGCTTCTCGTTCTGGGTCCCGCGCTTTGGGTGCGGCGGCTGCTTCTTTTGCGATGGTTGCGGCTTCTTTGGGACCGATTGCTTCGGGCGCGCAGGCTGCTGACGCACGTTACTATGACGGTTCGTCGAGCGAGCGAGCTGCGGCGAGCTGCTGGGAGGCTAAGCAGAATAACCCGCAGGCGAAGAGTGGTGCGTACTGGCTGTACACCCCCGCGATGAGTGCTCCCGAGCAGTTCTATTGCGATCAGGAAACTGATGGTGGCGGCTGGGTTATGATTGGCCGCGGTCGTGAGAGCTGGACCGAGAACTACAACGGTCGCGGCGATACCAAACAGCTGCACCAGAACCCCACCGGTTTTGACGCGGTGCAGTTGCCGGGTCAGACGGTGAACGCGCTGCTGAACGGTACCCGTCCGCAGGATTTGCCCGACGGTGTGCGCTTCCACCGCGCCATGAACGTGAACGGTACCGCGTGGCAGGATTTCAAGGCGACGCGTGCCGCAAGCACCGAGTGGTCCTGGACCTTCCGCGCAACGATGTACTGGTCGAACATTTCGATTACTCATCCGCGACAGTACCGTGGCTACAACTACTACAGTCAGGATAAGACTGAGGGCAATATCTTCCGTTACGGCTATTCGAACGATTACCGTTCCCTGTACTTCGTGGAGAAGCCCTCGCAGGGTTACAAGCTGGGCTTTACCTACGGCCCGAACGCTAGGATTACGGGTTGGTTCCAGAATTACCTGCTGAACAGGACTTCTTCGTATATCTACCGTCCGGCGAATGATTCGACCACTCCCCTGGTCTTTACCCAGATTTTCCTGCGCCCGAAGCTGACGCAGAACGATCTGGCGGCTAAGGGTCTGCACGACTACGGCCAGCAGGGTGCCGAGGCAAGCAACCGCCGCGCACTGCCCAATAGCTACTCCGAGAAGTGGAAGTGGCGTACGAGTAAGACGACCGGTACCGGCAAGAACGGTGAGATGAACACCCAGGTTGAGGCCATTACCGAGGTGGGCGGCGCGGTCTTCACCGGCGGCGACTTTGCCTACGTCGAATCGGCCAGCGGTGAGAAGGTCGACCAGGCTTTCCTCGCGGCTTACGAGGTGGGTACCGGCGAGTTGCGCCGTTCCTTCCGTCCGAAGATTAACGGT
>ERZ773072.1902-NODE-1902-length-10102-cov-10.424206_pt1 | contig 10102 bp, 7 predicted proteins | sample MGYA00580617_ERZ773072 | MGnify/ENA primary metagenome ERZ773072 (study PRJEB29015, sample SAMEA2737970) | human oral metagenome | biome: human oral; feature: human-associated habitat; material: dental | place: China | collected 2122 ... | reverse complement strand
AAGCGGTTTGGCTGACTACCTGATCGAAGGAGGATCATGGAAAGGCCAAGGACTAGGCAACCCCACAACACAACCACCACATATTGATGGCACGCCACCAAACCCACAAGACAAGGAAAATCGCAAACAACAAGGATTAGGAGGATAACCAAAACAACTCAAAATCCAGGCTGCAAGAAAACTAGTTGAATCTGATTGCCTCTTATACAGAAGAGAAACCTGCGAATTATGCCATTATTATAGCTTTCTTACCTTAGACATTGGCTGTGGGGCGGAAGAAATGGTGTGATAGAGACATGGATATTTCTGCTGCTCGACAAACCATTCGGTCACGGTTAATTATGGCACTACGAGAAGAAGAGTTAATTCCGGCAGATACGCCGATTCCCCCAGATGAGGACCCGGTAATGGTGTTGCGGAAGCTTCGATCCGAATTGACGGTTCCGGCCACAAATTTTGATCGGGCGGCCGCCGAATTGGCGGATAGTGTGGTGGGGTTGGCACGGGCGCGTGAGGGCGTGGCGCGTCGCTATCAGGGCCGCACGTCGTTAGGCAATATGGAGCAGCTAGTGTGCGAGGGGCACCCGAAGCATCCGTGCGCGAAAACCTCGCTGGGGCTGGGTAACGCCTATAAGGATGTGCTGCCAGAGCAGGTGGAAACGATTCAGTTGCGATTTGTGGCGGTTCGGGAACAGCTGGTACGCACCTCGGGCATGGAGATTATTGCGGCGCTTCGCAGCCAGATTCCGGGACTGGCCGACCGGTTGGCGGCGGAGTGTCCGCCGGGGTTTGTGGTGGTGCCGGTGCACCCGTGCCAGGAGGTGGCACTGTCCGATGATGTACGGGAGCTGGCCACGTCGATAGCAGCGGAGCCGCTCATGAGCGTGCGGACGCTGCGGGTGAGCGACGAAACCGGGTGTGTGCACATCAAAACCAGTGTGGGGTTTCAGCTGACCGGGGCGATTCGGGGGATTTCGTACACGGCGTTGGCGGGGCCGGTGATTGCTGAGCGCGCGGAACAGCTGATGCGCACGACGGGGATTTCCCCCTACACCAGCGACGATACGCCGGCGTTTCGGGTGGCGCGGGATTTGGCGGGGGTGCGGGTGCCGCAGGCGGATGGGAGTTCGTTTGGGGCGATCGTCCGGGTGCCGCCCCGGGGGATTCCGGCAGCAGCCTTGTTGGCGACAAATCCGCTCACCGGGGAGAATTTCTTCACGGAGTTTTTGGCGGAATCGGGGGCGACCCCGGCGGAGTGGTTTGATCGATTGTCGACAATCCTGATCCAGCCGGCACTCGCGCTCTTAGGCCAGGGGTTGGCGATGGAGCCGCACCCACAAAACACGGTCATTGAGCTGCGGAATGGTTGGCCGTATGCGGTAACGGTGCGAGATTTCGGCGGGTGCCGGATTGTGCGCGATTCCGCATTCGGCCAGCGGTACGATTGGGGCTTCCTGGAGGGCACCGCGCTCCTGAGCGACCACAACACCGCCTATGACAAGCTGATTTATCCGATGATCACGAATTTGGTGTTGGGGTTGTGCGAGGCGGCGGGCATTGATCCGGGTACGATAGCCCTGGATAATCTGCCCCCGATACTGCCGCGGAAGCGCATGTTTGGCATGCGGTTGTCGGGGGCGGTGACGGAGCAGGACTATGTGCGGATCCCCAATCCGATTCCGCCGGTTCCGCTTGTCGACGAGCTCCCGTGGGCGCGCGAACACGTGTCCGAACGCCTCACCGAAACCATGGCGGTGGAAGGCCTCACGCAACTCCCAGAGTGCGATGTGGATAATGCGGTGGCCACCTTGGCTCATGTCAAACAGGTTGTCGATCGTCGGCTCCGATTCTACCGGTCACCGGCAGACCTGATCTCCACTGCTCCCCGGGAGCTTCGTGGGGTTGTTGCCGACTCCTTGGCGATCACCGGCCATAATGTGCACCCATTAGCGAAGCTGCGTCTGGGGTTTAGTGTGGAAGATTCCGCACTGTATGGGCCGGAAAATTTCCGGCCCACCAATCTGAAGCTGATTGGTGTTCACCCTGATCTGCTCGCAGAGACCGGGGACGTGACGGCAATATTGCGGGCCGAGTTTCCCGAGAATATGCCAAACACTACGCTGCGTATTGTTCCCGTCCACCCATGGCAGTGGGAACATGTGATCGGTGCGGAATTCGCCCGGGAGATCGCCGCCGGCACAATCATGGACACGGGGGCCACGCTGCCGGTGCTGCCCACGCTGTCGCTCCGAACCGCACTGACGTTCCATCCGGGGACGTCGGGACACCGGCTATTCATCAAGACGTCAGTAGATGCAACATTGACGTCGACGCGGCGGTCCATGTCGCGGGATTCCGCCCTGGGCACCCCGCTGGTGGCCGCCCACCTGGCCGGCCTGGGGTTGCCGTGCGATCTGCTGCCGGAAGTCGCCGGCTGCGCCTACGACGGCCCGAAGACGAATCCGCGGGCGGTTCGGGGATTAAGCACGCTCATCCGCAAGTCCACACCCCGGACAGCCATCACGGCGGCTGCGCTGCGGGGGTTGCCCACGGTGACGGAGGAATTCTTTTCCCAATACGCCCGCGACCTGCTGTCGACGGTGCTGCCCACCATGTGGCATGCGGGCATCGCCCTGGAGGCGCATTTGCAGAACACCCTGGTGTATGTGGATGACGAATTCCAATACCAGGGAATATGCCTTCGGGATTTCTCCGGCCTGCGGGCCTACCGGCCCCGGGCCACGGGCATACCCATCCGGGATGGCGCCATCACTATGACCGACGACTACGACACGTTCATCACCAAGGGGCATTACGCCGCCATTCCCGGTAACCTGGCGGCGTTTGTGGATCAGCTGCCTGGTGATCCGCGCCATTATTGGCAACTGGTCCGGTCCATTGTGACCGATCTGATTGCCGAGCATAATCCGCCGCAGGCGGACGTCGACAAGCTATTGGCGCCGACGATGAAGCAGAAGGCGTTTCTACGTATGCTGGCGGACCCGGCGCGGGGCGATGTGTATGTGGATGTACCCAATCCGCTTGTAGGATAGCTGCTACCTGCGGGTGCAAAATCTGTCGGCGGTTTGCGGTGTCTGCATTGGGTTATGGGGATGCGCATGCTTGCGCCCTAGGTCTCTAGTTGATATCAAATGAACTATTTTTAGGTAACAAGGATGCCAACTAGGTGCTTTTTTCAAGTTTCACGTTATGATTTAGGTAGTGGGCACCTCCGTTTCTAGCCAACGGGGGTGCCTGCTATTTATGATTTTCGACTATTAGATCGCGGTTTTTGACGTTTCTGCTGGTAGCAGCGCAGCCAGATGATGAGTTTGGGTGCCCAATGGGTTGGGTGGTGTCCTATTTGTTCCCCTCCCTATTGAAGGGAAAACACAGCGAAATCTTCCCCGCCCATCATTTTGGGGGTGTTCTTTAGTTGTAAAATAGGTTCAAACTTTTTATTAAACTCTGTGCAATCATGGCGGGGAAACCGCCACCAGTAGGGTTTTTGGGTCGCCGACCTCATTTTTACGGGCATGACGGGTCACGGCTTGGGTGCTACTTCTTAAGTATGGGCATGAGAAAGATGAGCCATTGCTTAGTAGCTACATGTGATGAGCTGATGAAAAAATGAATCTCCCTCCGTTAAAACGAACATCCATTATTTTCGCTATCCTATCCATCAGTGGGACTCTTGGCCTGATTTTTCTCCTAAGATCACCAATAGCACAATATATAGGTTATGTCTTTATTGGATTATTTATTCTTCTGTGTATTGCTTCCCTGTTCGCAAAAGATAAAGATACTGACCAAGACATCATAAAAAGTCACACGGCAGAGCAAGAAAAACCAGCTGTTGTCAAAATAATTCTTGCGAAGATGGTAAAAACCCTGATAAATACCATTGCTGTCATCCTATGCGTTGCCATTCTAGGCATCATTGTGTATATCGCCTTCATATTTGTAACGCATAGAAGTGTCATTACGGATTGGAACTGGCCACTTTTCATTACTTCCGCTATTGCAACAATCAGTGGAATTCTTGGCCAGCTTTTCTCCTCAGAGTCACCATTAGCAAAACGTACCGCTTGGGTCCTTATTGGATTCCTTATTCTTCTGTGTATTGCTTCCCCGTTCGTAAAAGATAAGAGCTCTAACCAAGCTACTGCTGAGTCTTCTACACCAGCATCAACCGCCACCTCCCCCAGTAATAGTATTGCGCCGGCAACCCCCACAACTACCGCAACCACTGCGACTGCCGCCACCGACGCAAACGCGGCTTCGGCAGGCACCGACCCCTACCTGGCGGAATTGAAAGTCTTACAAGATGCTTCGGGTGTGTACTATAACAAGACTTACGAAGTCAGCGGCCAACCATACGTGCATTCGATCCTGGCCGAGTGTGATTCAAACTGTACGACCCAAAAGAAAATCAGCTATAACCTGGGGAAGAAATATCGCAAGCTCACCTTCGGTGTTGGCATAGAAGACAACAGTGCCACCCGGGAGCAGGTGGCGGTCTTCACACTCATTGCGGACGGGAAGCCCATCTTCGAGAAAACCGCCCAGAAGAATGAGCCGGTGACCTCCCAGGAGGTTGATGTGACCAACGTGCTGACCTTGGAGTTGGCCGTCACCGCCACGAAGAACAAGAGTTCGCAACTGGTGTGGATGACGCCCCAATTGCACTCGTAGGGGCGTCGTTAAGCTACGTGCGGGACCGCAGTCGGACCACCACCCACACGGCGAGGAAGATCAGGCCGTCGACAAACGCCATGGTTGGGGACGTCGCCGTATTAAACTTATAGGCAGCCCAAAAACCAACCTGGGAGCTAATAAGCGCCACCAATAACGTGACCGTCAGCATCGCCCCCTGGCTGTGGGTGACCAACAACGCCGTGGCGGCGGGCACAATCATGAGCGCCACCACCAACACCGCACCGGCCGCATTAAACGCCACCACCACGGTCAGGGAGGACAGCACCATCACCAGGTAGTCCAGCAGGCGGTGCCGCACCCCAATGGTGCGGGCAAACACCGGGTCAAACGTGGCGATCGTCAACGGCCGGCGGGCCAAAATCAGCACCACCAGGGTGACCAAACCAGCGCCGCCCACAATCCACATGTCCTTCGGGCCCAGGTCGTAGCCGCCCACAATCCAGTGGGACATGGCCGCAATGTTCAAATCCCCCACCAGCACCGTGTGCTCCGAAATCATGCTGCCCGCAAACCTGGTGGAGATCAAAATCACGCCGATGGCGAAAAACGCGGGGAAAATCAGGCCGGTCGCGGAATCCTCGGTAAACCGGCCGCGGGCCCGCAGCCATTCCGTGGCGGCAATCACCACTACCCCGCCGATTGTGGCCCCCACCAGCAGGATTGGGTCGCGCGGGCTGCTCGCCCACAGCGCCGAAATCGCAATGCCCGGCAGCACCGCATGCGAGAGCGCATCCGACAACATGGCTTGTCGACGCAACACCAGCACCACCCCGGGCAACGCCGTGGTGAGCGACACCACCGCCGCAAGCAACGCCACCGATACCGCAAAACTCATATACGCTCACCTCCGCCAGGGTGCATGGCGCCGCGCCGGGGTGCGACGATCATGGAGACCAGCACGATCCCGCTCAGCACCAGCACGATGACCGGGCCGGTCGGAACCTTGCCCACCGTCACCGATATATAGGTTCCCAATACCGATGCCACCGCCCCAAATAGGCCGGACAGAAACGTCATCCGACCAACAGTTCGAGAAAACTGTCGGGCCGCGGCCGGCGGGAACACGGCGAACGCGATCATGAGGATCAGGCCCACCGCCTTCACCCCGATCACGATCGCCAGCACGATCAGCCCGAAGAGTGTGGGAGACAAAACCGCGGTTTTCAGGCCGCTTACCTTGGCTAATGTCGGGTCGAAGGTCATGAGGGTAATGGGTCGCCACAGAAACGCAATGGCGAGAAATACCACAAACGTCACCACGGCGATCGTTCGCACATCTAGGTTTGTGAGCGTGGCGGCGTTACCGAACATGAGTTCCTCAATTCCGCCTTTGCCCCGAATATGGGAGCGCTGAATAACCTGCAAGATCAGCAAGCCGCCGCCCAGGAACAGCGACAAGACCACCGCCATGGTGGCGTCGATCCCAATCCGGGTGGTGTCAGCCACCTTATTGGCAAGCACCACCGCTATCAGGCCGGTGATGAGTGCCCCCACCACGATCACCGGCATGGACCTGGCGTCAAACCCGCCGAAAATCAGGCTGACTATCAGGAATGCCCCCATCACGCCCGGGGTGGCGGAGTGGCCGATCACGTCCGACATGAGTGATTGGCGGCGCAAATACAGGAATGTGCCCATGGCCCCGGAGCAGGCCCCGATGAGCATGGTGCCGATCACAATTCGCCGGTAGGAGAACTCGGAGAGGAACTCGATGAGGCTCATTCTAGTAGCCCCAATCCGAAGGCCTTGGTGATGTTTTCCCTGGTGAACGCCTCGCTGGTGGGGCCGGTGGCGATGATTTCTCGGTTGAGGATGGTCACATGGTCGCAGAGTTCGGCAACCGTGGACAGGTCGTGGTGCACAATGACGATCGTGGCGCCCTGGTCCCGCAGCTCGTGGAGCACGCCCCGGATCACTCGTTCGCTGGCGGCATCCACCCCGGCGAACGGCTCATCCAGCAGGTAGAGTTCCGGGGCTTGCACCAGGATGCGGGCCACAAACACGCGGCGGCGCTGGCCGCCGGACAGTTCGGAGATTTGCCGTTTGGCCAGGTCGGCGATGCCCACCCGGTCGAGGACTTCCATCACCCGGCTGCGGTGGGCGGCATTGGCGCGGCGCAGCCAGCCGAGTTCGGTGTACATGCCCATGGTGACCACCTGTTCCACGGTGATGGGATAGTCCCAGTCCACCGCGGCAACCTGCGGCATGTACGCCACCTTGCGGCGCACCTCTTCCAGGGTTTTCCCGAAAAATCGCACGTCACCGGTGTGGTCCATGAGTTCGAGGCCGGCTTTGATAATGGTGGATTTGCCGGCACCATTTGGGCCGATAAGCCCCATGACGGATCCGACCGGCACGGTGAAGGTGGCATGTTCGATGGCGAGGGTTGCACCATAGGAGACAGTGACATCGGTCACCGACATTGCCGGGGTTGTTTGTGTGGATGGGGTCGCCGGGGCTGGTGTTGCGGTTTTTGTTGGCTTCGCTGCATCCATGTATTAGCTCGCTAGGGCTGCGGAAATGGTGTCGGCGTTGTATTTCATCACCCCGAGGTAGGTGTCGACCGGCGGGTTGGGGCCCAGCGAGTCGGCGAAGAGTTCCTTGTCGGAAATCGTCACTTCCCAGCCGCCGGCCTTCACGGTTTCTTGCAGCGAATTAATGGCCTGCGGGTTCGCGAGATTGTCCTGGAAAATGGTTTTGATCTGCTTTTCGGCAATGTATTCGCCCAATTCCTTGATTTCCGCCGGGGAAATTTGGGATTCCGAGGTGACAAAATCCGTCGCGCGAATCTCTAACCCAAATTGTTTACCAAAATAATTAAAGGCGTCGTGCCCGGTGATGAGGATGCGTTTGTCCTCCGGGATTGCATTGATTTTCTCCCGGACGTAGGCCGCGGTTTCGTCCATGGACTGCTCGTATTTTTTGGCGTTTTCCTGGTACTTGTCCTTGTTGGCGGGGTCGGTGGCGGCGAGTTTGTCGGTGATGGCCTGCACCACGTATTTCCAGTTTTCGGTGGAGTTCCACACGTGCGGGTCGTATAGTTTTTCTCCGTTTTCGCCCAATTCGGGCCAGTCAAGCAGGTTTTCCTTGGGGATCGCCTCGGCGACCGCTACCTGCCTGTCACCCTGCGACCTAAGCTGGTCAATCATGTGGGCTTCCATGTGGAGGCCGGACCAGAAAACCAAGTCGGAGCTGGAGATTTTTTCGGTGTCTTGGGTGGTGGGTTGGTAGGTGTGCGGGTCGCCGCCGGGCCCCACCATGACGGTCACGTCTGCGTCGGGGGCAATATTTTTCACTGTGTCGCCAATGTAACCAGTCGTGGCAAAAACGGTGAGCTTTTTATTCTCCCCTTGCTTATCGACGGCGCAAGCGGTCACACCCGCCACCAGGGAAATCCCCAAGATCACGGCAAAAATGGAGCGCTTATTGATAGTGATGTTCATACCCAATAAGCATACAAATAGGGGTACAAAACGCAAAATCCCTATATAAGGTAGCTTTACCTACCACCCATGGAAAGGTGGAGGTTCAATGAGCCCCAACCTCTATCGCCCGATATGAAACAATAGAACCATGATTCTTTCCGCCACCGATAAAGTCGCCGCTGTTGTTGTCACCCATAACCGGGTAGAACTCTTGAGATCCTCTCTGGAAGTGGTAGCGCAACAAAGCCGACCAGTGCACTGGATTATTGTGGTGGACAACGGCGCCGACCCGGCCGTCGAAAAGCTCCTTGCTGAGATCACCGGCGACCGGGGCATATATCTGCCCAGCAAAACCAACCTTGGTGGCGCTGGCGGATTCGCATACGGATTCCTGGTTGCGCTCGCACAGGGCGCCGACGCCGTATGGTGCGCCGATGACGATGGTCGACCCGAAGGCCCCGACGTGCTCGCCACCCTCCAGGACTGCGCGGTCCGCCACAACCTGGCCGAGGTGTCGCCCGTGGTCTGCAACCTCGACAACCCCGACCGCCTTGCGTTCCCACTCCGCCGGGGGCTGGAATGGCGCCGCCTCCGTAGCGAACTCACCGACCCGCGTGGCACCGAAGTCGGCGACACCGCCAACAACCTGGGCGACGACCTCCTCCCCGGCATCGCCTCCCTCTTCAACGGGGCCCTCATCTCCACGCGAGCCATGGAGGTTATCGGCATCCCCGACTATCGACTGTTCATTAGGGGTGACGAGGTGGAATACCACCGACGATTACACCGATCCGGACTCCCCTTCGGCACCTGCCTCACCACCGCCTACCTGCACCCTGACGGGTCCGAAGAATTTCGGCCCATCCTCGGCGGGAAAATGCACACCCAATACCCGGAGAATCCCGGAAAACGATTCTTCACCTACCGAAACCGCGGCTATCTCATGAACCAGCCCGGCATGCGCCGCCTCCTGCCGCAAGAATATGCCCGATTCGGCTGGTTCTTTCTGGTGCAGCAAAAAGACCCCAAAGGTTTCTGGGAATGGCTGAAACTCCACCGGTTGGGCCGCAAAGAACGATTCTTCCGGCCATAAAGGCAAAGGTATAAATGTAAGCACCCTCAACGCCCTCGGACCCCGCACCCCGCATTGTAATGCGCCGGCATGGTGCGGGGTTTATGGTTGATGATCTTGATTACGCTACTGCGGAAACCCAGGACCCAAGGCCCTTGGCTGTGGGTAGCAGGTTAGATAAGCATGGTTTTCGCCCTAAGGCCGAGTCGGCTCCTGCAGGTTGAACTGCCGCCAGTGGGAAACCAAGCTTAGAACAAGTGCTGCTATTTAAGTTGCCTGCGGCTTCTGGCCGCACAAGTTCTAAGCATGGTCTTTAATTCTAGGGTGTGTTGGCTCTTGGGGGTTTGATGTGGTGATTTTTGAAAACCATGCTTATCAGGTGTGCTGCTTTGTGGCGCAGTGAATATTTCCGACCAGTTCGCCGGAGTGCTTGGGGCAGCAGACTAGATAAGCATGGTCTTTACTAGTCGAGCATGTTGGTCTCAGGGAATTTGGCGTGGCGCATTCCAAAGACCATGCTTATCATATGTGCTGCACGCAGCACCCTGGGGACAGTAAGTTCGATAAGCACGGTTTCTGTTCCTAGGCCATATCAGCTGAAGTGTCGTTGGCGGAAAACCATGCTTAGAACAAATGCTGCTACTTGAGCTACCAGCGGCTTCTGGCTGCACAAGTTCTAAGCATGGTCTTTCCCATACTGCCACATTGGCCCAGGGGATTTAGAGCACGGAACCTCAAACACCATGCTTATCAAGTGTGAAGCCCACAGCCCCTTGGGGATAGCGTCCATTCACATGGGCGTTCTTGCGGGCGGCTGGTGAAGCCCACAGCCCCTTGGGGATAGCAGGTTGGATAAGCATGGTTTCCACTCTGGGGGTGTGTTAGC
>ERZ773072.1899-NODE-1899-length-10112-cov-2.532067_pt1 | contig 10112 bp, 8 predicted proteins | sample MGYA00580617_ERZ773072 | MGnify/ENA primary metagenome ERZ773072 (study PRJEB29015, sample SAMEA2737970) | human oral metagenome | biome: human oral; feature: human-associated habitat; material: dental | place: China | collected 2122 ... | reverse complement strand
CTAAGCACTCTTATCGACGTAAATTCACCGTTTCTCGATAAAAGTCCGCTCACAGCTTCGCCCTGATCGTTACCTATTTCCATCAGTAAAATACCGCCCTTGCGCAGGTGACTGCCCACTCCGCTTACAATTCTCTCATAGAAATCCAGTCCGCTTTCTCCTCCGTCAAGCGCCGAAAGCGGCTCATGCTCGCAGACCTCTCTCTGCAAGGTCGGGATTACCGATGACTTGATATAAGGCGGATTCGAGATTATCATATCGAACCTCTTCTTGCGAAAATGGTTTGCAAACGGCTTAAGCAGGTCGCCCTGCTCAAACTTCATAGATTTAGCAAGGCCGTGCTTTTGTGCATTCTCCTTGGCTACTTTGATTGCCCCTTCACTGATATCAGAGCAAGTTACATTAACCTTGTTAGCGATTCTAGCTAGCGAAACACCTATAGCACCGCTGCCCGTACAAAGGTCTAGAATATCCCATTCCTTACGCTTAACATCCATGTCTTCACCACGAAGAGTCCCCGTATTTATAATCTCTAGCGCATCCTCAACGAGTGTCTCCGTATCCTGCCTTGGAATTAGTACGTTTTCATTCACTATGAACTCAAGGCCCATGAATTCCTGACTCCCCATGATGTATTGAACAGGCTCCCCATTGCTTCGCCTATCGATTAGCTCAAAATACTTATCGCAAAGTCTATCCTGAAGTACTTGCTGATACTCTAGTATGATTTTTGAAAACGGAATATCCATCATATAGCAGTATAGAATTTTGCAATCACGCGTCGCATCAGCGATATCGCTGTCCATAAGCTGCTTTTCACCCATGGTTAACATTTCTTTGACTAATAGACTCATTCCTTATTTCCTTCTCGCTCTATATGTCTTTCCTCAATCAAATTTGCATCCTTGTCACAAATCCCCTCAATATAAGGTGTTTCCTTTGGTACTAGAACCGCCTTCATCGAAGCTATTGCAACCTCTAGCTGCTCGTTTGTAGGCTCCTTTGTTGTCAGCTTTTGAAGCAGAATTCCAGGCATGCTCATCATCTTAACAAGCGTTCCATCGCTTCTTCCGGCCCACTTTAGAACCTCGTATGAAAGCCCTGCAACCACTGGAATCAAAACGATTCTCGACAAAATTCTCATCAGCAGATTCGGCCATCCTAGCATAGAGAACAAAATCAGACTTATCACCATAACAAACATCAAAAAGCTGGTTCCACAGCGCGGATGAAGTGTGTAAAAGCTCTGTGCATTCTCAGGCGTAAGCTCAAGTCCATTCTCAAAGCAGTGAATAGTCTTATGCTCCGAGCCGTGATACTGAAAGGTTACACGAATGTCCTCCATCTTACTTATCAAAAGTATATATCCTATGAACATCAAAATTCTCAAAAGTCCCTCAGCGAGGTTGAGCAAAATATGGCTCTTCGTTAGCTTACCGAGCAGATTTACGACTACAGTCGGAAATAGAACAAAGGCAAGCACGCTCACAGCTATTGCAATCAAAACCGAGACATAAATCATCAGGTTCCAGACAGCCTTTTCTCCGAAGTGCTTAACTAGCCATGACTCTAGTTTGCCAGGCTTTGCCTCCTCAGCACCTTCTTTACCTTCCTCGTCCATCGTATATGCCTCAAGCACATCAGCTGAATATATCAAAGTCTTCATACCTATGACCATGGAGCTAAAAAACGAAACCACTCCGCGGACAATAGGAATCTTGGCCCAGCGTCCGATAGGCTTTATCGGCTGAGTCTTTATGTGAATCCTGCCGTCAGGTACACGCATAGCAATAGCCATGCGATCTGCACCGCGCATCATCACGCCTCCCATTACAGCCTGTCCACCTATGGCAGTAGGGCAAGCATCCTTCAAAAATATCTTACTTAAATCCATTAAATCCCCTTACATATATTTCTTCTGGTCCTGTCCCAGGATTTTCTTTATAACCTGGATAAAGTTCTTGTTATTTGTCGTGTTCGCAAGATTATCTATGATAATCTCCGAAACCTCGTGCGGATTTACGTTTGATAGAGCTCTCCTCATAGTCCAAATTGCCTCAAGCTCAGCCTGAGTCATCAAAAGGTCCTCTCGCCTTGTGCCAGACTTATTAAGGTCAAAGGCAGGGAAAATTCTCTTCTCGGAAAGCTTACGGTCAAGGTGTAGCTCCATATTACCTGTACCCTTGAATTCCTCATATATAACATCGTCCATTCTGGAGCCTGTCTCGACAAGAGCTGTTGCAAGTATTGTGATGCTACCGCCCTCTTCGACATTACGCGCAGCTCCAAAGAACTTCTTGGGCTTGTAAAGTGCACTCGGATCAAGACCACCTGAAAGCGTTCTTCCTGAAGTTGGCTCAACAAGGTTATATGCTCTTGCAAGTCTAGTTATACTATCAAGCAAAATCACTACGTCCTTCTTGTGCTCAGCAAGCCTCTTCGCTCTAGCGAGAACCATCTCAGCAACCTTGACGTGATGCTGAGGTCTCTCATCAAAAGTGGAATATATTACCTCACCGCTGCTAAGCGAGCGCTTCATATCCGTTACTTCCTCAGGTCTTTCATCGACTAGAAATACGATTAGCTCAACGTCAGGGTGATTTTGCTCTATGCTGTTTGCGATTCTCTTTAGCAAAGTTGTCTTACCAGCCTTTGGTGGTGCAACAATGAGTCCTCTCTGACCCTTTCCGATAGGAGAAATCAGGTCAATTAGTCTCATGGAAAGGTCCTTTGATGTTCTCTCAAGCGTGAGTCTCTCCTGCGGAAATATCGGTGTCAGATCCTCAAAATCAGGTCTCTTTATAGCAAGTCCAGGCTCATCATCGTTTACTGTTTTAACGTAAAGCAGAGCACCGAATCTCTCACCATCGTTTGGAAGCCTTGAAATTCCGCACACCTTATCGCCTGTCTTCAGATTAAATCTTCTAATCTGAGTAGGGGAAACATAGATATCCTTGTCGCTTGTCAGGAAATTATTGAATCTCAAAAATCCAAATCCGTCCTCAGCAATTTCAAGTATACCGCAAACCTCAGGCCTTGGCCTTGAGTCGCGTATTTCCTTCGCTGTAAGCTTTTGCTCAGCATCAGCATCAGAAGCCTCTATATCATCAAATTTCGGCTCAATAGCATCCAAAGAATCGCTACTACCTTCCTTGGAAGCAGTCTCCTCAGCCTCTACAGCAGGCATCTCCTCAGGCTCCTCAGGCTTAACCTTGCGTGGTCTTCCCCTCTTCTTCGGTGCAGGAGCACTCTCTTCTTCAGTAAGCTTTTCCTCGATTGCTTCGCTTTCAATCAAAATTTTACTCTTTGCCATAAATCAAAACCTAGGCTTACGCCTCCCTTTCTGACACAAACTCATCGCATATATTAAACTAATCAAAACTCGTCTGGAAATACACGGTCTGAACCGACCGCTCAAAGGTAATAATATGATTCCTAATTATATTACATTTAAAATCAAAATGTAACCCCAAAATTCAAGTTATCCCAGAGCAAAAATCAAAAAACTGCCCCACCAAAGCCATCAATCTAGCTTTGATAAAGCAGCTATAAATTCATATATTTTCTCTGAGTATACTTGCCTCTAGAATTCTGCGCTCTTTGGTGTTCTTGGGAACGGAATTACGTCTCTGATGTTGCTTACGCCTGTGAGATACATTACCATTCTCTCAAATCCAAGCCCGTAGCCAGCGTGCTTAACACCACCGTACTTACGAAGGTCTAGGTACCAGCTGTAATCCGTAGCGTCAAGGCCCATAGCCTCCATTCTGCTTGTCAGAACATCGATACGTTCTTCTCTCTGGCTTCCACCGATGATTTCACCAACGCCCGGAACGAGAAGGTCGCAAGCAGCAACAGTCTTGTTGTCGTCGTTTACTCTCATGTAGAAGGCCTTGATGTCCTTAGGATAATCTGTAACGAACAGCGGCTTCTTGAAAATCTCCTCTGTCAAATAGCGCTCGTGCTCTGTCTGAAGGTCAATTCCCCACTCTACAGGATACTGGAACTCCTTGCCTGACTTCTGAAGAAGCTCAACAGCCTCGGTATATGTAACTCTGCCAAAGTCTGAAGAAACAATGCCGTGTAGACGCTCTAGCAGTCCCTTATCAACAAATCTGTTGAAGAACTCCATCTCCTCAGGCGCATGCTCAAGCACGTAGTTGATTATGTACTTAACCATAGCCTCTGCAAGCTGCATATTATCCTCAAGATCAGCAAAAGCAATCTCAGGCTCTATCATCCAAAACTCTGAAGCATGTCTTGCTGTGTTTGAATTCTCAGCACGGAATGTAGGTCCAAATGTGTAGATGTTTCTGAAAGCCATAGCATAAGCCTCACCCTCAAGCTGTCCGCTTACTGTAAGACCTGTGTGCTTTCCGAAGAAATCCTGGCTGTAATCTATCTGACCCTCTTCAGTTCTTGGAATATTATCTAAATCGAGTGTTGTTATCTGGAACATCTCGCCAGCACCCTCAGCATCGCTACCTGTGATAATTGGTGTGTGAGTGTAAACGAAGTTCTGATCCTGGAAGAACTTATGAATAGCATAAGCCGAAATTGATCTAACACGGAAAACCGCTGAGAACAGGTTGCTCCTTGGTCTTAGATGAGCAATCTCACGCAAAAACTCTACTGAATGACGCTTCTTCTGAAGTGGATAATCCGCATCAGTATCTGCCTCAATCAAAACCTCCTCAGCCTTAATCTCAAACGGCTGCTTCGCATCCGGAGTAAGCTCTAGTTTTCCCCTTACGCAAAGCGCAGCTGAAACCTTAGCCTTGCCTATCTCATCAAAATTAGCAAGCTTATCTGCCTCATAAACTATCTGAACAGGTGTGAAAAAGCTACCATCATTCAGCTCGATAAATCCGAATTTGTTGGAATTTCGATTAGTTCTTACCCAACCTCTAACCGTAACTTCCTTGCCCGCATATTCTGCTGTGTTTCTGTGTAATTCTCTTAGCTGAATTGACTCCATATCTTTCCATCCTTTTAATTTATTTGATTTACTAGTCCATCAAAGCGTATTAAGATCAAAAAATCCCACTTTGCATGACAAACATCCAATCAGTGGGATTTATTATAGCACAAAACAAAGCTATCATCTATATTTTTCTATTTATAAATAATGTTATATACAATTGGAAATTTTATAATCAATATTATGGACACGGCTATATTTGTGACCTTATATATTTTAGAAGGATGCGTAACTGTTAAGAAATACACAGCAGTAGTCAGCACAACTAGAGCTATATCAATCATTATAAGCCCAACCAACAGCTTTTTGTCTACCTGTTTGTTCCTTAGTCTACGCCACTCACCTACAATGTTACCTAATGAAACCATAGAGAAAAAACAATTAAGATAAGCTGATTGATTCCTAGAGAAAATTAAGCATAGAATTAGTGTTATAGAGTATAAAAAGCCTACATATTTCATCAATCTACTGTGTTCCGTCTCTTTCATAATTTATCTCGCTTTTTCTATTTCCGTGGAAAGAATCCAACAGCTAATTGGAAGCGTCACTATCAGTATTATCGCAATTACCCTAGTTGCATACATATATTGATTAGCTTCGTTTGTAGGATTCAGCAATTGCAGTATTACCGCTGTTATCGCAATTATGAAATTTGGTACCAAAACGCATGCCAATAAGGGTTTATTGATTTTATTTTTATGTTTCACGACTAATTCACGAAGTATCAAACCCGACACTAAAAGACTCATAAAAAAGACTTGATATGTTAAGTTTCCTGAATCATTTTTAAATATCCATATAAGTAACAATGAAAAAGCAATCCCCACATACTTACCAAACATTTTATCAAGTTTTTTTAAAATACTCATTGATATACCGCCTTTCTATTACCCTATTCAAAAAGATATTAGAATAGATATCTTAATAACATACCTACAATAAACCCGGCTACAAATATTAATATATATTGAAAAACCTTCTTCCTACTCATAGAACCACCACCTATCTACCTTGATAATATCCCCTATATTCAGAAAAATCAAGTTTTTTTTGTAGGGCTATGATATAATATCAGGTAGAAGGATTTTATTAGGTTTAGCTAATAAACAATAAGACATTCAAAGCATTGAAAAATGCTCATCTTATTTGAAAGTTGAGGTACTAAATTGCTATTTATCGAAATACTTGCGAACGCTGCTATCTTATATCTGTTTTTAATGTTTTCAATTCTTTTTCATGAACTTGGACATTTATCAGGATATAAAATTACAATTAAATCTAATGACTGGATTATTCAAATTGGTACAGGAAAAGAGCTTTTTCGCACTAAGCGTCTAAGATATCATGCAATTCCTATTGGTGGTGCATTTTTATTTGAGCATGAACTGAAAACCAAAAAAGAACAGTTATTAATATCTGCAGGCGGACCAATATTTACAGCAATATTTATTATTCTATTATTTATTTTACAAAGACACCCACTTGGATATGTTTCATATGATGCTATTGTTTGGATGCGCAATTACAATTTATGGGTACTATCTTTTACACTTATTCCAATGAAATACCCAGCTTTTTTAGGAATTGATGATGTTAAGGTTACTGACGGAATGGCTATCTTGCATGCGCTACGTAATAACAATAAAGATACAAAAATATAATGAAATATCAAGTTTATGTACCAAAAAACGCTACACTTCGGTAGCGTTTTGATCTTACTATATTTCAGCTTATGCCAGTGCTGCTGTAATGATTGACATTGTGTAGATTTCCTCTGCATTGCAACCACGCGATAGGTCGTTGATAGGAGCATTTAGACCCTGAAGAATTGGTCCATATGCGTCGAATCCGCCAAGTCTCTGAGCAATCTTGTAGCCGATGTTTCCTGCTTCGATTGAAGGGAATATGAATGTGTTAGCCTGACCTGCAACCTTTGATTCCTTGCACTTTGTCTCTTTAACAACTGGTGATACTGCTGCGTCAAACTGTAGCTCACCGTCGATAGCTAGCTCTGGAGCCATTTCCTGAGCCTTTATTGTAGCGTCGTGTGAAAGCTTAACAGTGCCACCCTTTCCTGAGCCCTTTGTTGAGAAACTTAGTATTGCAACCTTAGGGTCGATATCAAAGATCTGAGCAGTTCTTGCTGTCTCAACTGCAACCTCAGCTAGCTTTTCTGCTGCTGTGTATGTTACATTGCCTTCCTTGTCAACTGTATCCTGATAATCGATGTTTATTGCGCAGTCACCCATAGCTAGGCGCTCGTCTCCGCGAACCATGATAAAGCATGAGCTTACAAGGTGTGCACCTGGCTTTGTCTTAACTAGCTGAAGAGCTGGTCTTACAGTGTCAGCAGTTGAATATGTAGCTCCTCCGAGAAGGCAATCTGCCTTACCCATCTTAACTAGCATAGTTCCAAAGTAGTTTCCGTGGCTTAGCATTTCGCGAGCCTCATCCTCTGAAAGCTTGCCCTTACGAAGCTCTACCATAGTAGCAACCATTGCATCCATCTCTGCATAGTTCTTAGGATCTAGGATTTCACAACCTGAAAGGTCGTATCCGTGAGCCTTTGCTGCCTCATCAAATTCAGCCTGAGTTCCTACTAGGATAACCTTTAGGATGTTCTGCTTTGTTAGCTTCTCTGCTGCATCCATAACTCTCTGGTCCGGTCCGTCTGGAAGCACGATTGTGCGAGGTGTTTCCTTTAGCTTGTCGATTAACTTATCAAAAATATTCACTTTGATTCCTCCCATCAAATGTTAGTTGAATTCATACCCAAATATTTTACCACAAAATTGTCAAAACTTCAAACCTAGGCAAGCGATTTCTTGCAGATTTGAACATTCTCTGATTCCATTCATCAAAGCTCGACCTTGTCGATAATGCCTTTTAGCTTTGAGATTGTCACGCCGTAGTTCGTAACAGGAATTCCTTTAGCCTTTGCCTTTTCTATGCGGCTCAAAACATGAGCTCTATTGAACATACAGCTTCCGCACATGATTATGAGGTCGTAATCTAGCTCTTCAGGAAAATCCAGCCCCCTAGAGAAATCTATGCTTATATTTCCGTATTTCTTTCTAAGCAAAGCAGGAATCTTCACCCTGCCTATATCCTCTTCGAGCGGCGCATGCGTACAGGCCTCTGAAATCAAAACCCTTGAATTCTCATTAAGTGAGTCAATTGCGGCAGCACCCTTGACTAGCTCCTCGATATCTCCTTTTGATCTTGCCATCAAAATGGAAAATGATGTGATATTTGATTCTTCAGGCTTAAGCGCGTAAACCTCTGCAAACACCTGAGAGTCCGTGATTATGAGAGCTGGAGGTTCTTTTAGAAGTTCTAAAGTCCTCTTCATGTCTTCAGTCTTACAAGATGTAATACTGCAGCCCAAATCGAGAAGCGCCCTCATTGTCTGTACCTGAGGAAGAATCAGCCTTCCCTTAGGTGCCTGAATGTCCTGTGGCATGACGAGCAAAACAGATTCGCCCCCAGAAAGAAGTCCCTCTAGCAGAGGCCTATCTCCGCTGACATCCTTTGCTGCCTCTCTTATTGCTTCTAGGACTGCATCCTTATCAAATGCTACGTATCCCTCTGCAAGCTTTGTATTTGCTGACACATCGCCTAATTGCGAACCATTAAAAACCTTGATTAGAGGCTTTTTTCTTGCCATTAGAGCCGAGAGAAGTTTCTTGTTTTCTTCACCCCTCTCAACATAGATATATATGTCGCATTCATCGAGAACCTTGTTTGTGCGCTGCATTCTCTGTGCGCCGAGCTCGCTATCATCCTCAAAACCAGCCGTATCTATAAGTGTCGATGCTCCAACCCCTTGAATTTCCATCGGTTTATATACTGGATCTGTCGTGGTTCCTCTGACCTCTGAGACCAGCGACACGCTTTGACCGCTGAGAAGGTTCAGAAGTGTGGATTTTCCGGAGTTAGTATCTCCGAATATTCCTATGTGCACGCGGTTTGCCTTAGCAACACCTTCGCCCTTAAAATCTAAAATCTCTTTCTCCATCTTCAATCTTCTTTAGTAACTTCCTTGTCTTTTCAATAACAACAGGGTTTGTTATGGTCTTCATTGAATCTTCGATGACCTGATTTCCCTTTGCCTTTATCTCTTCGTCACCGTAGTCTTCGATGTATTCCTTTAGGGTTATCAAAGCGTTCGGATGACAGCAGTTTACTATCTGTCCACTCTTTAGAAGGCTCATGAACCTGTCTCCAGTTCTTCCTTCTCTATAGCATGCTGTGCAGAAGCTTGGAACATGTCCTAGCTCAAGTAGCCAGTCTACAACATCATCGAGTGGTCTTGTATCTGAAATATCAAATTGTGCGGATTCTTCCTCTATATCTTTGATATAGCCTCCAACTGCAGTCTTTGATCCTCCGGAAATCTGACTGATACCAAGCTCCAAAGCCTTACGTCTCATTTCAACACCTTCTCTTGTCGATATAATCATTCCTGTGTAAGGCACCGAAATTCTTATTAGCGCAATTAGCTTCTCGAAAATCTCATCGTCAAGTGCATTTGTAAACTCAGTTGTATCGATATCATCTGCTGGACAGATTCTCGGCATTGAAATAGTGTGTGGTCCAACGCCATACTTTGCCTCTAGGTGCTCTGCATGCATCAAAAGTCCAACGAGCTCATAGTGATAGCTCTCTAGTCCGTAGAGAACTCCAAGTCCTACATCATCTATGCCACCATCCATGGCTCTATCCATAGCCTCTGTATGGTAAGCGTAGTTAGCCTTTGGTCCTGTCGGATGCTGACGCTCGTAGTTTTCCTTGTTATATGTTTCCTGGAATAGGATGTATGTACCGATTCCTACTTCCTTTAGCTTGCGGTAGCTTTCAACATCAGTTGCTGCGATGTTTACATTTACTCTTCTAATTGAGCCGTTTCTATGCTTTGTTGCATAAATGGTCTTGATGCTCTCAAGCACATACTCTAGCGGATTGTTTATCGGATCCTCGCCTAGCTCAAGCGCGATTCTCTTATGTCCCATATCCTGAAGTGCAACAACCTCTGCGCGAATCTCGTCCTGTGTCAACTTAAGTCTAGGTATGTTCTTATTCTTAGCATGGTATGGACAGTATACGCATCCGTTTACGCAGTAATTTGATA
>ERZ773072.1897-NODE-1897-length-10117-cov-16.805605_pt1 | contig 10117 bp, 8 predicted proteins | sample MGYA00580617_ERZ773072 | MGnify/ENA primary metagenome ERZ773072 (study PRJEB29015, sample SAMEA2737970) | human oral metagenome | biome: human oral; feature: human-associated habitat; material: dental | place: China | collected 2122 ... | reverse complement strand
GTGACTTCCAGCGTCGCGATAACGATCGGCGTGATTTTGGCGGTCGCGATGATCGCCGTGGGGATCGCGGTGGCTACCAGCGTCGTGATGACCGACGTGGAGGCTTCGAGGACCGAGGTCGCGGCGGGTTCCAGCAGCGCGATGATCGCCGCGGCGGTTATCAGCGTCGTGACGATGATCGCCGTGATTTCGGTGGTCGTGACGACCGTCGTGGTGGTTACCAGAAGCGGGATGATCGTCGTGGTGGTTTCCGCGATGACCGTCGCGATGGTGAGCGTCGTGACTTCCAGCGTCGCGATAACGATCGGCGTGATTTTGGCGGTCGCGATGATCGTCGTGGTGGTTACCAGAAGCGGGATGATCGTCGTGGTGGTTTCCGCGACGACCGGCGCAAGGACGATTCGTACAAGAACTACGCTTCGACGGACGAGTATGTGTCGCCCAACGGTAATGAGCCGACGATTCCTGCGGGCGTTAGCGCCGATGAACTGGACCGCGACGCCCTGCGTGCTCTGACGACGCTCTCGGGCCCCAACCGCGACATCGTCGCCCGTCACCTCGTGATGGCTGGGCAGCTCATCGATCTCGACCCGGAAGCTGCCTACCAGCACGCACAGGCCGCGGTTTCCCGCGCTGGCCGCGTCGACGTCGTCCGCGAGGCGGCTGCACTGACCGCCTACGCATCCGGCCGCTATGAGGAAGCGCTGCGCGAGGTGCGTGCGGTTCGACGCATGCGCGGGGACTCGTCTCTACGTGCGGTCGAAGCGGACGCTGAACGTGGCCTCGGCCATCCCGAGAAGGCCGTTGAGATCATCGACGCGACCGATGCTTCCTCTCTCGACCTTGCCGAGCAGGTCGAGCTTGTGCTTGTGTCCTCCGGTGCTCGTGCAGACCTCGGACAGGCCGACGTTGGTCTCGTGATCGTCGATGATGCGCTTGCCGCGCTGCCCTCGTCTGTTGACGACGAACTCCGTCGTCGCCTCATGGAGGTGAAGGCTGAGCGGCTCACCGAGCTTGGCCGTGACGACGAGGCTGCCGAGGTCATCGCCTCTATGCCCGTCATCGCCGAAGATGCTGAGATCATCGACGTCGCCCTGTACCAGGATGCGGACGTCGATGGCAAACGTTCTCCGCTGCGCGGCACCGGCAATGCCCTGGCTGAGGACTACGACTGCGCGCTTCTTGATCTCGACGGCACCGCCTGGTCGGGGGACGAGCGCATCGAGCACGCGGCCGCGTCTGTCATCGAGGCACGCGGACTCGGTATGGCGTCGGCGTTCGTCACGAACAATGCGATGCGCACGCCCGCGCAGGTCACGGAGAAGCTGAACAGCATGGACTTCGCGGCTACCGCCGAGATGGTGATGACCTCTGCGATGGATATCGCAGCGATCATGGCTGAGGAACTTGACGAAGGTTCCAAGGTCCTCGTTATCGGCGGCGCCGGTCTGCGCCTCGCCCTGGAAGAGCGCGGCTTCGTTCTCGTTGACAGCGCGGACGATGAACCCGCGGCCGTCGTGCAGGGTCTCGACAAGCAGGTCGATTGGGCGCTCCTGTCCGAGGGTGCCTTCGCAATCGAGCGCGGCGCGGCGTTCTACGCCTCCAACCTCGATGCGACGCTCCCCGTCGAGCGTGGCCAGGCCCTCGGCAACGGCTCCCTTGTGCGTGCGATCCAGCATGCCACGCGTCAGCGCCCCACCGCGGGTGGCAAGCCCGAACCCGGCATCTACCGCCGTGCGAGCGAGCTCGTGGGTGCACACAACCCGCTCGCCATCGGTGATCGCCTCGAGACGGACATCATGGGCGCGGTGGCCGCAGGTGTTCCCGCCATGCATGTGCTTACCGGTGTCCACATGGCGCGCGATGTCATCCGTGCGCCTCGCGGACAGCGCCCGAGCTACCTCGCGATCGACATGCGTGGCCTGCTCGAGGCGCATCCTGCCCCGAAGCATCATCGCGACGGCACCTGGACGTGCGGCCTCTCCCAGGTGGCGAAGGCACAGCGCTCCGGCGTACTCACCCTCGATGACGTTGAGCTTACTGAGCCGGTGACGATCACGATCGACTCCTACCGTGCGCTCGCAGCCGCTGCTTGGGAGTACGCAGATTCGGCTGGCTCCGCTCCGTCCTGCCCCGAGATCACCGTCGTCAGCAACGATGATCCGGCGGGCATCGTGACCGCTCCCGAGCCGACCGCGGCGCTTGAAGACGACAATGACTTCTTCGACGTCGCAGCCAACGCGGACAGCTTGCCGGAGCCGGGTGCCGAGACGCCTGCGTTCCTGCCCGGCGAAGAGGAGCTCGAGCAGCTTCTTGAGGCGACCGCCGATATGGACGACGAGGCCTGATGGCCCTTCGCGAACAGACGGAAGCCCGGCTTGTCGGTTTCGACGAGCTTGCAGCGTCAGCGCAAATCGCGACGCTGCGGGCCATCGAGGCTGATCTACGCCGGGTTCTGTCTGCCGACGTACCGATTGGTGGGCGCGTACCTGGCGGACATGTTGACGTCCCCCGTGAGGATCGGAGTGACAGGTGAGACTTCGTCGCATTGATTCGGAACTTGTGCGCCGCGGTCTCGCGAAGTCACGCTCGGCGGCCGCTCAGATGATCGAGGATGGCCGCGTCAAGCTGGACGGGCAGATTGTCTTGAAGCCGGCACGCCAGATGGATCCTGCCCAGGCGATCGTTGTCGAGGAGACCGACGATCCGGAATACGTCTCGCGTGGCGCGCATAAGCTCGCCGGAGCCCTCGACGCCCTCGGGGACAAGGCTCCTCTGATCGAAGGGCGCCGCGCTCTGGATGCCGGTGCATCGACGGGAGGATTTACGGACGTTCTGCTGCGACGCGGTGCGGCTTCCGTCGTCGCGGTCGATGTGGGATACGGCCAGCTCGCCTGGAAGCTCCAATCCGATCCGCGCGTTGAGGTGCGCGATCGCACTAACGTCCGGACCCTGGATCCCGCTTCCGTTGCCCCCGCCCCCCAACTCGTCGTGGGGGATATGTCGTTTATTTCGTTGACACTTGTTCTCCCGGCTCTCGTTGCTGCGGCGGCGCATGATGCCGACTTCCTGCTTATGGTGAAGCCTCAGTTCGAGATCGGGAAAGAACGCCTCGGCCACGGGGGAGTGGTTCGCGATCCGGAGCACCACGTGGAGACTGTGGAGACGGTCGCTCGATGCGCCATTGACTTGGGGCTTGATATCGTGGCCATCGCCGCATCGCCACTGCCAGGGCCCAGCGGAAACGTGGAGTATTTTGTGCACATGCGACGCAACCACCCCGAACCAATCGACCCGTTGCAACTGACCGACTACATTCGTCAGGCCGTTGCGGCTGGTCCTGCTGGAGAACGATCATGACTCGTGTCTTGATGGTGCGCCATCGTCATCGCCCCAACGCGGTCACCAGCGCCGTGAGCCTCACACAGGCTCTCAACGAGCGCGGTATTGAGGTGGTACACGACGCGTCTGTTGACCGTATCGATATGGTGCTGTCGATCGGCGGCGACGGAACCTTCCTGGCGGCGGCGTCGAGCGCGCGTGCCCTGAATGTCCCGCTGCTCGGTATCAACGCGGGCCACATGGGATTCCTGACGGAGCTGGGCGATAAAGGAACGGGTGATCTTGCGCGCAAGATCGCCGACAGCGACTTTTCGGTCGAACGACGCATGACGCTCGATGTCACGATGGAACGTCCCGATGGTTCAAAGGCGGACGACTGGGCCCTGAACGAAGCAGTCGTCATGCACACCGACGTCGCGCACCCGGTCCATTTCGCCCTCGTGGTCGATGGGCAGGAAGTGTCGACGTACGGGGCAGACGGCATGATCCTGTCCACGCCGACCGGCTCCACAGCCTATTCATTTTCCGCTGGTGGTCCGGTTGTGTGGCCAGATACCGAGGCAATCGTCGTTGCCCCGTTGGCGGCGCACGGCCTCTTTACCCGTCCTCTCGTCGTCGGCCCGTCCGCATGCGTTGAGATCGTCGTTCTCGATGACATGTGGACTGCGCCCGAGATGTGGTGCGATGGCTTGCGACGCATGACGGTTCCGGCGGGTGCTGTGGTTCGCGCTCGCGTGGGTTCGTCCCCCGTGCAGCTCGTGCGGGTCGATGACACGCCGTTTTCCGCGCGTCTCGTCCGGAAGTTTAACCTCCCTGTGCGTGGTTGGAGGGACGCTGCGCGGTGATTGAGTCTCTCGATATCTCCCATCTCGGTGTCATCGCTAATGCGCACGTTGATTTCGGATCCGGCCTCATCGTTGTCACGGGTGAAACTGGCGCGGGTAAGACGATGGTGCTCTCGAGCTTGCAGCTGTTGCTGGGCGCTCGCGCTGACGCCGCGCTCGTTCGTAGTGGCGCGGAGCGCCTGTCGGTGGACGGCACTTTTTCCGTGACACCCGACATCGCAGCGCGCGTGGAGGAAGCTGGTGGCCTTGTCGAAGGCGATGAGTTGATCGTCGGCCGCTCCGTGCGGGCCGCCGGCCGTTCGCGCGCACACCTTGGCTCGCGTCCCGTTCCTGCTTCCGTCTTGGCTGACATCGTGGGCTCGATGGTGACGATTCACGGGCAGTCCGATCAGATCCGGCTGACCGGCGAGGCTGCGCAGCGTCGAGCGTTGGATCAATTCGGCGGCTCCGCACATGCCGCATTGCTCGAGGAATACCGATCGGCATTCCGTCACGCCGTCGAGGTGAAGCATCGTCTCGATTCGCTGCGCGGCGACGCAAGCGAACGAGCGGAAGAACGTGAGGATCTTCGTGCAGCTATCGCGCAGATGGAGGAGCTTAACCCAGAAATTGGGGAAGAAGAGGACCTCGTGCGCGAGGCCGCGCGCCTGACGAACGTAGAGGACCTGCGAGCCCTCGTGGGTGCGTCGCTGGGCTATCTCAAGGGCGATGATCGAGGCGATTACGCGGGGGCTGTCGAGGCCGCTCGTCATGCCTATGCGCAACTCGACGATGCTGCCCGCTTTGACGAGGCCGTGGCTGAGTTCGTGGGCCGTGCCCGCAATCAGGTGCTCGAGTTGGAAGCACTCGCCGATGATGTCTCGGCGTACCTGTCTCGTCTCGATGCGGACCCGGAGAGGCTCGCGCACATCCACGCGCGGCGCGCTGCCATCAAGGACGCCCTGCGCGGACGGGCGTCAGATATCGAGGGGCTCCTCGTCTGGCTAGAAGAAGCCCGTGCTCGTTTCGAGGAGCTTTCCTCGCCCGGCTCTGACCCCGACAGCGTCGAGCGCGAGCTCGTCACGGCTCAGCAACGCGTTCTTGAATGCGGGTGCCGAGTCACACAGTCGCGCGCAGGCCTCGCAACGGAACTGGCTGCGGGTGTCAACGAAGAGCTTCATGCGCTGTCGATGCCCGACGCAACGTTGCATATCGAGTTAGAGCCGACGAAACCAACCTCGAATGGATGCGAAACCGTCGTCTTCCGCCTGCAGCCACATCGCCACGCCCCTGCCCGTGCGCTCGGCCAGGGTGCTTCCGGCGGCGAGCTTTCCCGCGTCATGCTAGCCCTCGAGCTGATGCTCGGACGGACCGAGGCCTCGTCGACGTTCATCTTCGATGAGATCGACGCCGGCATCGGCGGGCAGACCGCGACCGAGGTTGGTGCGCGCCTCAAGCGCCTCGCATCATCGCGTCAGGTTATCGTCGTGACTCACCTTGCCCAGGTTGCCGCGTTTGGGGACCAGCACCTCGTCATCGAAAAGGACGACGGGACGACCACCGTGCGCGAAGTGCACGGTGATGCACGCGAAGCTGAACTGACTCGAATGATGGGTGGGGATCCGCACTCGGCTGCGGCGCGCCGCCACGCTTCGCAAGTCTTGGCTTCCGCCGTGTCACAATCGCAGGGATGAGCGAAAAACTTTCAAAGGATTCAAAGGCCCGGTCGGGACGCGTGCGCGTCGACGACCGCCCCAAGCACCTCGCAACGCGCCTCGAGCGCGGCGAGATCGCCGTCATTAACGTCGCGGATTTGGACCGTGACAGTGCAGCTGCGCTGGTCGAGGCGGCACCCGCCGCGGTCCTGAACGCCCAGCCATCGTTGACCGGCCGCGTGGCTGCTCTGGGTCCCCGTCTTATTCTCGATGCGGGCATTACCCTCGTCGACGACCTCGGCCAGGACATCATGTCGCTGCGCGAGGGCCAGGACGTGACGGTTACGGGCGGTAAAGTCCTTGTCGATGGTGGCGTCATCGCCACGGGCAGGTTCGTATCCGAGGACGATCTGAACGTCGAGGTGGCCGACTCGAGCGCGCTTTTTGCCGGATTCGAGGGCTCCATCGAGGACTACCTGACGCAGGACGGGGCAACCGTCCTGCGTGGCGAAGGCGTGCCTTCGATTGATGGGCTTGGTAAACGGCCGATTCTTCTCGTGACGGCAGCGAGCGACGCCGTCGCTGATCTCAAGGCCCTCGCCCGGTGGCGGTCCGAGGCGGCTCCCTTCGTCATCGCTGTCGATGCTGGCGCAGACGTCGCGCTGAAGGCCCGACTGGGCCTCGACCTCGTTGTGGGCGACGCGGATCTGATGAGCGAGAAGGCCATCCGGCGCGCCCGCACTTTCGTCGTTCGGGTTGGCGGGGACGGCCTCGCTCCGGGTGCACAGCGTCTTGATCGCATGGGTGTTGTCTATGAGCAGGTGGCGATGGCCGGGACGTCTCTCGACGCGGCTCTCGTCGTCGCGGCACATTCGGGCACCACTGCCGTCGTGACGGCGGGCGTTTCCTATGGTGAAGCCGAGCTTGTCGACGCTGGACGCGCGCTCGTCGCACCGGCCTTTTTCTCCCGTCTTGCGGTCGGCTCGCGTCTCATCGGTGCGCAGGCGGTGGCGGCAACCTTCCGTCCGCGCCCGCGTGGCTGGGTCCTCGTGCTTCTCGCCCTGGTTGCGATCGCGCTGATGGGTGTCGCGTTGTGGTCGACTCCGTGGGGTAACGATCTGCTGCACCCCCTTACTTCTTTCTTTGTCTCGCTGATGCACTCCGCTGGAGGAACCCAATGATTAACTTCCGTTACCACGTCGTCTCGATCATCGGGATTTTCATCGCTCTCGCAGTCGGCGTCGTCCTCGGGGCTGGGCCGCTTCAGAGCCGCATTCAGTCTGGCATGAGTACGTCGTCAAGCTCTGTCGGAGCAGATCCTCAGCTCAGCGCCCAGGCCGATGCTGAGGCCGCGGGACTGAAAGCTCTCGCTTCGTCCACGCTGTCGGGTTCCCTCGCGGGGGCGAAGATCGCACTCGTTGTGGCACCCGGCGCATCAGACGACGATGTCAGTGCTCTCCGCTCGACCCTCACCGATGCCGGCGCGAGCGTTGTTGGTCGCGTGACACTGAGCGACAACTGGCAGTCCACATCGATGAGCCAGTACCGTACGACGCTGTCGACCACGCTTGCCTCTCACCTCACCTCCGGTGCGGCGAAGACGGCCAGCGCCGACGGCGTCGTCGGATACTCGATTGCCCAGGTTCTCACCTCGACCGGCTCGGAAACCGACCTGCTGCGCCAGATCCTGACGGACGAATCGACGCCGATCATGACGATCGACGAGGACCCTTCTGGGAGCGCAACGACCATCGTCGCCGTGGGTCCGCGTGCGCAGGCGAGCGCCTCCTCCGGCTCTACGCCCACAGCGGTGACCGCGAGCACCGACGCGTGGGTAGGCCTAGCTCAAGCCGTCGGTTCGACGTCGGGCGTTCTTGTGGGGGACGCATCAACGCGCGACGCGATGGTGAGCCAGGTGCGCGCCAGCGGAACCGCTGTGACGACAGTTGACTCGGTGGGTACGACGTTGGCTGCTGTCGATGCGGCTCTTGCCCTGGCCACACCGTCGCCGAATGCGCGCGCCTACGGTGTCGGAACAGGCGCTCAGTCGGTGATTCCGCCGACCAAGTAATTCGCGACCGCTGCTGCAACTAGCGGCCCCGCTGCCCGATGGATTGAACTGCCTCCCGTTTCTTGGACATCGAAATTGAAGTCCAGGGAATGGGGCGCAGTTCATGATTGGGGGAGCGGGGCTGCTTCTTGTGAGGGGGTGATGCATGTGCGGCACCCAGGCGCTACGCCCACGCGAAGGCCTATACTCGATCCACACAGACGAGTTCGACGAGAGTGAGACTCATGCATTTCCTGTCTAACACCCAGGCGCTAACCATCGCGGATCAGCCGAGCACCCACGAAGTCGCGCGCAGCGAGGTCGTGTGGAGCGGGCGTATCGTCGACATGGTCGAAGACCGTGTTGTCGTCGTCAAAGGGCAGGAACCCGTCGTCCGTCAATACACCCGCCATCCCGGAGCAGTCGCCGTCGTTGCGATGCGTGGAGAATCGGGCGGCGAGGAAATCCTGATGGAGCGCCAATACCGGCATCCAGTGCAAGCGACCCTGTGGGAGATCCCCGCGGGCCTGCTCGATATTCCCGGCGAAGACCCTCTGGTCGCAGCCGAGCGTGAGCTGGCCGAGGAGGCTGATATGAGGGCCAGCCGTTGGGAGGTCCTGGTCGATTTCCTGACCTCTCCCGGCGGCACTAACGAGCCCCTGCGCGTCTTTCTCGCCCGTGACCTCGAAGCCACCGGTACCGTCTTCGAACGCGAAGATGAGGAGGCGACGATGGAGTACGCGTGGGTCCCCCTGTCCCAGGCCCTCGACATGGTGTTAGATGGGCGTCTTCACAGCCCCTCCGCAGTGATCGGTATTCTCGCGGCGCACGCCGCTCGGGGGCGCGATTGGGAGGGCTTGCGCCCCGCCGACGCTCCATGGATGCGGTAGAGAACAGAGCGTAGGCCCTAAGTCCCTCGACGTGTGGGCTGTCCGACACTCCAACACGCTTTTCGCAACGCCTATTTATCTAAATTGGCGTACACTCGTTTCCAGAGAAAAGCACAAGGAGACGCGAACGTGAAGCGTCGGAGCGGAGGACAAGTGGCAGAAGAATCAGACGCCACGACCCGACAGCAGGTGCTCGATCTCATCGTCGAAAAGGGCCCGGTGACGGCCTCGTCGATTGCGAAAGTCTTAGGGCTGACCACCGCTGCCGTTCGACGCCACATTACCTTGCTCCTTGAGTCCCAGGAGATCGCCGAGCACGAACCGGGTGCCCCGTCGAAACGCGGGCGCGGACGCCCCGCCCGCCACTACGTGGCGACGGAGCGCGCCCACATTCACTTGGCTGACGGTTACTCCGATCTTGCCTCTAAGGCACTGGGATATCTCGGACAGGTCGGTGGAGAAGCTGCGGTTGAATCCTTTGCGGCAGCACGTTCGCGTGAGATTGAACGTCGATACGCTCCGATCGTGCGCGACGCAGGTGCGGACCCTCGCGTGCGCGCGCAGGCCCTCGCTGACGCGCTCACACAGGACGGATACGCCGCCACGGTTCGTGACATCGGGGGTGGCACGCTTGCCGTTCAGCTGTGCCAGGGCCACTGCCCGATCCAAAACGTTGCGGGAGACTTCCCGCAGTTGTGTGATGCCGAGACCGTTGCCTTTGGCAAACTCCTCGACGTCCACGTGCAAAGACTTTCCACGCTTGCCGGCGGCGGACACGTGTGCACGACCCATATTCCCGTGGGTATGCCCGTCGTCCGCCCCGGCGCGCGGAACGTGCGACGCAAGTAGCACGCAGTTAAGAACGAGAGGTTGATATAACAATGACGCAGGCACCCGCCTTGGGCGCTGAGGACCGTCGTATGACCGATGATGAGATCATCGATTCGATCGGCGGTTACGAGTACGGTTGGCATGACTCCGACGACTATTCCAAGGACGTCCCCACCGGCATTAATGAGAGTATCGTCCGCTTCATTTCGGACGTTAAGGACGAACCGCAGTGGATGCGCGAACGTCGCCTGAAGGCGCTCGAGCTTTTTGAGCGCAAGCCGATGCCCGCTTGGGGACCCGACCTGTCACACGTGGACTTCGACGCGTTCAAGTACTATGTGCGCCCCACGGATCGTCAGGTCAACGACTGGGAAGACCTCCCAGAGGAAATCCGTGACACCTATGACCGTCTGGGCATCCCCGAGGCTGAAAAGGCGCGTCTGGTCTCCGGCGTCGCCGCGCAGTATGAATCCGAGGTCGTCTACCAGCAGATCCAGGAGGACCTGGAGCGCCAGGGCGTCATCT
>ERZ773072.1888-NODE-1888-length-10139-cov-4.073483_pt1 | contig 10139 bp, 7 predicted proteins | sample MGYA00580617_ERZ773072 | MGnify/ENA primary metagenome ERZ773072 (study PRJEB29015, sample SAMEA2737970) | human oral metagenome | biome: human oral; feature: human-associated habitat; material: dental | place: China | collected 2122 ... | reverse complement strand
TGGCGACGGCGCGCACGGCGGGATCGGCGCGGCGCGGCTGGTCGAGTCGCGCTGCCGGATCATGAGGAGCTGGATCCGGACGCCCCCCGCAGGCTGGTCGAGCTGGACCGCCGGGCGCTGTCGGAGCCGGCCGCCTGGACGCGGGAGGCCGTCCTGAGCCTGGGGCGCACCCAGCTCATGATCGGGCCGGTGCCCGCGGCCGACGCCGTCGTCACGGCGAGCCGGGGGGCGCCGACCCTGGACTTCAACCGTCCGCCGCGGCTGGCGCGGCCGGCCCGGTCGGCGGTGTTCACCGTGCCGCAGGAGCCGACCGCGCCCCGCAAGCAGCCGTTCTCCCCGATCATGCTGCTGGCCCCGCTGGTCATGGGCGGGGCGACCTTCTTCATCACGCACCGCGTCATGTCGCTGCTGTTCATGCTGCTGTCCCCGCTCATGATGATCGGCAACCGCCTGGCGACGCGCTCGGGGGCCAAGAAGATGCACCGCGAGGCGGTGGCCCGCTTCCGGGAGCAGAAGCGCGAGACGGAGAGGGCGGCCTTCAAGGCGCTGGTGGAGGAGCGGCGCGCGCGCAGGCTCGACCACCCGGACGCGGCGGAGGTCATGCTGCGGGCCACGGGCCCGAGGGCGGGGCTGTGGGAGCGGCGCATTCACGACCCCGACTGGCTGGATCTGCGGGTGGGGACGGCGGACCTGCCCAGCGAGGTCGAGCTGAGGCTGCCCGATCGGGCGGGCTGGGAGGAGCCGTTCGCCTGGTCGGCGTCGGACGTGCCCGTGTCGGTGCCGCTGGGCCGACTGGGGGTCGCCGGGGTCGCCGGGGAGAAGCGCCGGGAGGTGGCCCGGTGGATGCTCGCCCAGTGCGCCGTGCTCCACTCCCCGGCCGAGCTCGACCTCATGGTGCTCGTGGATCCCGGTCTGGGGGCGCGGGTGGGCGAGGAGTGGGCGTGGACCTGCTGGCTCCCCCACGCCCGGGCCCCCGAGGGGACCGGGGCCCGGGTGCGGGCCGCCATGGACGAGGACACGATCGCCCGCCAGGTGGGCGCCCTGGTGTCCCTGATCGAGCGGCGCCAGGAGGCGGCCGGCACCGCGGGCGGCGCGGGGGCGGGCCCGTTCACCCTGGTGGTGCTCGACGGCGCCCGCGCCCTGCGTCTGGTGCCGGGCATGGTGCGGGTCCTGCGCGAGGGCCCGGCGGCGGGCATCAGACTGCTGTGCCTGGACGAGGACCGGGTGTCCCTGCCGGAGGAGTGCCGGGCCGTGGTGGCGGCCAATGAGCCCTGGGCCGGCGTGTCGCAGACCGACAAGGACGATATCGAGCAGGTGAGCCTGGACCTGGTGCCCGCCGGCTGGGCGCAGCGGGTGGCGCGCGCCCTGGCGCCGCTGCGGGACGTCTCCGCCCAGGGGGACGCGGGGGCGATCCCCCGCTCCTCGCGGCTGCTGGACGTCATCGGCATGCCGGAGCCGGACGCGGCGGCGGTGCTCTCCCGCTGGCAGGGGGGCCGGGCGAGCACACGGGCCGTCATCGGCGAGGACGCCGAGGGCCTGTTCTCCCTGGACGTGCGCGCGGACGGGCCCCACGCCCTGGTGGCCGGGACCACCGGTTCGGGCAAGTCCGAGCTGCTGCAGACCCTCATCGCCTCCCTGTGCGCGCTCAACACGCCCGAGTCGATGACCTTCGTGCTGGTGGACTACAAGGGCGGGGCCGCCTTCAAGGACTGCGCGCGCCTGCCCCACACGGTGGGCATGGTCACCGACCTGGACGGCCACCTGACCGGCCGGGCGCTGGAGTCGCTGGGGGCGGAGCTGCGCCGCAGGGAGCGCCTGCTCGCCCGCGCCGACGCCAAGGACATCGAGGACTACACGGCGGCGCTGGGACCGGGCGACGAGCCCATGCCCCGCCTCATGCTCATTATCGACGAGTTCGCCGCCCTGGTGGCCGAGCTCCCCGACTTCGTCACCGGCCTGGTGGACATCGCCCGCCGGGGCCGGTCCCTGGGTGTGCACCTGGTCCTGGCCACCCAGCGGCCGGCGGGCGTGGTCTCGGCGGAGATCAAGTCGAACACGAACCTGCGCATCGCGCTGCGGGTGACCGACGAAGGCGACTCCCAGGACGTGGTGGAGTCCGGCGCCTCGGCGCACATCCCGCCGTCGATCCCGGGAAGGGCCTACGCGCGCCTGGGGCACGGGCGCCTGCTGCCCTTCCAGGCCTCCCGCGTGGGCGGGCGCCCGACCGGGGCAGTGCGCACCGCCGCCCCGAGCCTCGAGCCGGTCACCCTGGAGGGCCTGTCCCGGCCCGCGCCGTCGGGCCCGGTGATCGAGGAGGACGTGTCAGTGCCCACGGACCTGGCCGCGCTGGTCGACGCCATGCTCCAGGCCCGGCGGACCACCGGGCTGCCCGCCCCCCACCGCCCCTGGCTCGAACCGCTGCCCGCCCTGATCACCCTCGATCGGGTCGGCGGCCGCGCCCCCGATGACGCCGACGCCGAGGGGGCCCCGGGGTTCCTGCCGCCCCTGGTCATCGGACTGGAGGACCTGCCGGGCGAGCAGGCCCAGCGGCCCATGACCTGGGACTACACCAGGGCCGGTCACCTGGGCGTGGCCGGGGCCCCGCGCTCGGGGCGCTCCAACCTCCTGCGCACGCTGGCGGTGGAGATCGCGCGCACCGCCTCGCCCGCGGACGTGCACGTCTATGGCCTGGACGCCGGGTCCGGGGCCCTGGCGCCGCTGGTGTCCATGGCGCACACGGGGGCGGTGGTCACCCGCGACCAGGCCGACCGGGTGCGCCGCCTGCTGACCATGCTCGGCAAGGAGGTCGCCCGCCGCCAGCAGGCGCTCGCCCTGGAGGGCTTCTCCTCCCTGGCCGAGCAGCGCGCCGCCGCCCCGGCCGGTGAGCGCCTGCCCTACCTGGTGGTCCTGCTGGACCGGTGGGACGGCTTCCTGGCGGTGTTCGAGACCGTCGACGGCGGAGCCATGGTGTCCGCCTTCGAGACCCTCATGCGCGAGGGCGCCGCAGTGGGCGTGCGCGTGGTGGTCACCGGGGACCGCACCACCTTCCGGGGGCGCACCGGCATGCTCCTGGAGGACCGCCTCGTACTGCGCATGCCCGCCGCGGACGACTACGAGCTGGTGGGAATGCGCGCCCGCGACGCCCCCGCCTCCATGCCGGCGGGGCGCGCCTTCCGCTCCGGGCCCCATCCGCGCGAGGTGCAGATCGCCGTGCTCGACGCCGATCCCTCGGGCACCGCCCAGACGGCCGCCTTCTACCGCGAGGCCCGGGCCGCGGACGAGCGCTGGGGACGCGTGCCCGACGGCCTGCGGCCGGCCCGCGTGGATGACCTGCCCCTGGCCATCACCGCCGCCCAGGCCCTGGAATTGGGCCCGGCTCCCAAACCCGGCTGGATCCCCCTGGGCGTGGGCGGGGACACCCTGGCAGTGCGCTCGGTGTCCATGGAGGACGTCGGCAACGGCGTGCTCATCACCGGCCCGCGCCGCTCGGGGCGCTCCACCGCGCTGGCCTTCGCCCTCCAGAGCGCCCTGGACAACGGAACCAGGACGATCCTCATTCTGCCGCGCCGCTCGCCCCTGACCGCCTGGGCGGATTACCCCGGCGTGGTCGCAGTGCTCGACTCCACGGCCACCGCCGCTCAACTCACCGAGCTGCTCGGCAAGGACAAGGAGACCCTGGTGGTGTTCGACGACTTCGATGTCATGGGCAAAGACCACGTGGTAGCCGCGGTGCTGGACGATTACATGCGATCGTGCCGTGACGCCGGGGGCGGGGTGCTCATGGTCTGCAATATCGACGAGGCCCAGGGCCTGGGGCGCAATTTGCTGGCTTCGATGCGAAAGAACCGCACCGGACTCCTCCTGGCACCCCGCTCCGCCGCCGACGGCAGCACCTTCTCCACCACCCTGCCCCGCTCCGTGGGCGCACCCGTGCCCCTGGGACGGGCCATCATGATCACCACACGGGGCTGGGCCTGGGTGCAGATCCCTCACACCACCGCTCCGGCCCGAGCGGGCGAACGACGGAGTGGGGGTTGATGGCACGCGAATACATGTAGTACACTGGAATTGTTCGCATGGGGATAGATGGTGCGGTGACGCTCCTTTCGGGGAGTCGTTGTTGACTGCCGTCAATACCACTGGAAGAGGTTTCTCATGACCTGTCCCGACTACGACGACGATGAGACCACCGATGACGACTACAGTTACGGTGATGATGACGAGTACTCCGATTCCACCGACAGCGACAGCGATACCCCCACTGGAACCGACGCCGCCGATGGCGGCGATGAGGACGTTGCGAAACTGGTTCCCAATCTCAAGCTCAAAGCGATCCGGAACATCAAAACCAAGGCGGAGGAGGCCAAGGCTGATCTGACGGAGAATTGGACTACCTCCACCCAGATATTTTCCTCGGCCACCGGTGCACCAGGCCCGGTCACCGTTGCGGGGGGAGGAACGGCGGCGAGCCTCAAAACCAGTTTGGCTGATAACGATATATGGGATTCCCCGGCCGCCGAAGAATGTTCGAAGCAGATCTCAGGGATTCTGGACTCGATCGACGGGGTGATCAACACCATCATCACGGACCTGACCGACGCCGAGAGCGCACAGGTTATCCATCCCGGCGAGGAAGTGGAACCAGACTCTCCCGAGGCGACCTGGCATGCCGCGGACTAGAGAATATTAGTTCTCATCGGCGCCGTCACACACTATACACGGCGAACATAATAAAGGAACAGAGAATCATGACTTTCATAAAATTCAACCCCGATCTCATGCAGGCGTTCATTTACAATCTGACCAGTTACGCCGAGGAGGCTTACGCCGCGCGCAGCAAGATACACCAATCCAGTGAGGACAATGATCATCCCGTACCCTCGGTGGATGATGCCACACGCACTCTGCCAGCCATGCCGAGAATGACCTCCTCCACAAAAATCGCATTTTTGGATGCGAATCTCAACGATGGAATTCTCACTCCCACCATGGCCGACGCCATCAGTTCTCTGACAGTCCTGATCAACAATCTCGAAGCTCGACGTAAGGAGATCATCGAGATCAACAGCAACGGCATTGTCACCGCCCCCGACGGGACTATGACCTACTACCTGCCCGACGACGGCACCGAGGACACCGTCGCGAACATCCATGCTTGTAACATCGGAGTCGTGGCCACTGCCCAGCAGAATGCGGAAGAACTTCAAGAGGCATCAATCCAAGGGACTTCTTCCAATGGTCGCACCATCGATCAAATCCTTGCCGACATTGACAAACATCGTGACAATCCCATATACGGGGCCGTTTTTGTCAATACCATTGGGGGCGCCCAAGCATATCTTGATCTCCTAATTGATATCGATAAGAGTAATATCGGCAATATGTCTGTGGTATATTCGGCGATATCTACGTTGGGGCACACCCTGGGGGCGGCCTCTCAGCCGGAAGTCGGTGGAGATCAACTTGGAACAGCCTTTTCGGACGCTATCACGAATGCAAAAACAGGAGTGATAACGTTCGATAATGTCGCCGCCTTCAATGCGCTAACCGTTCAGTCGGACGTAGTATACGGCACCGGCTTCCTGCTCAACGCCGCTGATGGTCTTGAGGAAATCGACAGTGAGAAGATCACCTTGCCTCTCACGGCACAGTTAACTTATGAATATTCTCGGCATCCCCTGACCGGGGTGCTGTATGCAATGAGAAATAATCCGGAAGCCGCATTGACGTATCTGGGCGGTAATGGCCAAGTGGATGCGGACGGAAACTGGGTACCTGATGAGAAGACTAAACAACGTTGGGAATCACTTAAATCGCAAGATTGGCGCTACGACGAGGGGGTATCCGGCAAGCCTACCGCCGCTGACGGCTTTACCGCAGCACTGGCCGCCGCCTCATCCTATCGGAATACCGATAATGCGTCCGCCGATGCGGCTGCCACCTACATTTCTGGTACTGCTATCGACTACTTCTCCAGCGACTCATGGCCCAAGGACAGATTCACCGAGGCTATGAAGGAGAACCTGTCCGTCGTCGTGGCTAACAGTCCTGAAGAAGTTTATGCTTCCGCTTCCGGTACTCCATTAGAAAATCGTAAACAAAATAAAGGTCCGAGTCTCGAAAAATGGGGAGTGGATAAGACAGATATTTCGACCCTCATATACCGTTTCGGCGATAACAAGAACGCGATGGCTACCCTGTCCACCGGAACAGGCGACTACCATCACAAACTGACCGAAGAGGCGATGCGCGCCGAAGGTGCGAATTATGAGACTCTTGCCAATCAGTATTTGATGGCATCAATGACATTCAATTACATTCACGATTTGTCGGAGGATCGTTTCAAGGATAATGGCGCGGCGAGCGACGACCCCACGAAGAACGAAGTGGTCAACACCGCTCTGAGTGTCTTCACCACTCTGGTGGCTGCCGGAATCTCGGCAGCCACCGAAGGAGCGGCGGCTCCGGCGCTGGCCTGGGGGGTGGGATCTACCATCGTCAAACCCATCGTGGCCGATGGTCTCACCAGCGCCTGGGGCGTGCCCAAATCCGATGCGAGCACGCCCGGGAGCGACTACTTCGATCGCCTCAAAGTGCAAGCCTATTCCGACGCCGCAAATAGGAATTTGCTCACTTCTCGCAGTGTCGACACGATGAGAAACCAGGATTGGTTCAACAGGGACTCCTATGCACATCCAGACGTCAAACCATTCCCCAGTGCGAGCACAATGAGTTCAGAACACGTAGAAGAAGTGACAGAATGGGCTCTCGAGGCTGAAGCGCCTACGTCTACAGATAGTGGCGATCCTGCAATCAAAGCTCTTCGAGAAGCTGTAGAAAGCGGAAGCGTAGAGGCAAATAAGCATGTTCGGGCGAACCCTCCTCGTAAGAACTAACGCCACACATGTTCAGTTTTATTAAAATAGCAAGGGAGTGAAGATGATTCCGCGTGCGGTTCGGGATTGGGTGTGCGTGCTGGGCGCTCTGGCCCTGGCGGTGGGCGTGGCCGGGTGCGGCGGCCCCGGGGTCGGGGTCGCCTCGCCCTCGCCGACCCCGACGTTCCTGGCGCAGGAGACCATGTGCGAGGTCGTGCCCAGCCGGATCCTCGTCGAGGAGATGTCCTTCCGCACCACCGACTACGCCTTCGAGCACCACACCTCAACCGGCGAGAACGGCGCGAACACCGACACCTTCATCTGCAACCTCAACGGCCGACAGAATTCACTGCCCATCATCTCCAGGATCCGCATCGCCTACTGGCCCGGCGCCACACTCAACGCCTCCTCCCCCTACCCCTTCAGCGACCTGGACAACGAACCACCCAACAACGACCTGCAACCGATCTCCTTCGACGACGTCGAGGGCCGAGGATACATCTGGCTCACCAAAAGCCGTAAAATAGCCACCGCGGCCTGGCTCTACCCCGACGACCACGCCCTGGAGATCCAGCTCTTCCTCGACGGAACAACCGACTACGCCTACGACCAGGACGACATCGCGGCCATGACCGACCTGCTGCACGCCCTCATCCCCGCCATCCCCCCGGTGGCCGCTCGAACCGACCAATCACGCACCTGGGTGCCCTTCCCCTGAAACCCCGTCCTCAGCAGCACATCCTGGAGACGACGCACACGATGCACCCACCAGACCCCACTTCCGCGGATCCGGCCGCCACCTTCACCTGCTCCGGTGCTCCCGACAGTTCGGTGAAGGCGGTGCTCGCCGAGGTCTCCCTGCCCCCGACCATGTGGAGGAACAATGAGGACGGCACCATCAAGAACGTGGAGTGCGAGGGATGGATCCGATACGTCGGCGACAGGGTAAATGGGGAGGTTCTGACCAATGAGACGTCCCAATGAGACGTTGACGGTGGTTGATGATTCCACGCGCGCTTCGGGCCAGTTGGCGGCCTTCAATACGCTGCTGTGCGCGTCCGATGCCGTGTATGGAACCGAATTCCTTCTCGATCTGGGATGGGAATTCGAGTGCCGAAAATTGGATGCTATGGCCAGTGGATATGGGTGCGACGGCCCGATGAGCCTGGAGATTGCGAATGCCGCTCGATCCGATGGGGCGGTGCCGGGGTTCATCGAGCAATCGGTCCTTAACGTTCAGGGGAAGAGTGCGAGTGAGGAGGGTGCGGTCCGGGGAGCTTATTATGACATCAGGGGCATGGATTACGCAACCGGGAAGACTGATTACGGATGGACGCCGGGTCGCCCATACTCCTGGGTGGACGCCTACCATCACATCGACTTCGACATGGTTCGAAGTAATTCGATATATCAACAGGAGTTCAACAGCTGGCTCACCGACAGCAGCATTCCTTCAGCGAGTCTGTTGACTGATTTCGGTGGAGGCGTTACTGATGGACGTAATGCGACGCCCAGACATTAATGGTCCGTGGAGGGTGTGGAGGAGGAAGACCGTCCGACTGGCGGTATCATTGCTCCTGGTTCTGTCCCTGGCGGTCAGTGGCGGGGTCTGGTGGTATCGCTGGGCTCATCCCGCCGGGCCCGTCGAACCCATGTGCCTACTGATCATGGCGGAGGACGTCCGGCCGATCGTAGGCGAGCCCACGAGAGTTCTCGAGGGGTATTCCTCATATCCATCGGTCGTCGCGGGCGGTTACTGGACGTGCGCCATTTACGGAGGGGAGACCAGGGAGATCGGCGTTAATTTCCAGGTGACCCCGGATGCGGATGATCATCTTATTAGTTATAAGGCCGGTCGTACGCCGGTGATCGAGACGCTGCTCGAGTACCGCGGCGGGGTGAGCGAGCCCGTGCCCAGCACCGACGCCGTCCTGATCTCCTGGGTTCAGGGCGGTGAGGCCTTCGTCGGCTGGTTCGAGGGCGACTCCGCCGTCGTGGTGCACACGTGGTTCGTCTCCGACAACAGGACCGCCATCGGCTACCTCGACGACCTGGCCGCAATCGTCAAGCGCTACGCACCGCAGCTGCTCGCCATCACCGGATTCGGGCCCTTGCCGACACCATCGTCCTCCCCGCCAGCGGCCGGGAGCAGTGAGCCGGCCTCCTCACCGCCCCCGCCGACTTCTTCCCCCGACGAGCAGACGGACGGAGCTGACGGATGAGAAGATTCACCATCACGGTCGAACGAGTCAGACGCCTCGTCCGCGGCCACAATTTGGTCCTTCTGGTGCTGGTGGTATTGGCGGCCGCAGGATCAGGCTTGTGGTTCCACCTGCGTTGGGGCACGGGGCCGGCCGAGCCCATGTGCCTGGTTATGACCCGGCAGGACGTGCGCCCCCTGGTGGGCGAGGCCGTGTCCGTATCCGACGATCGGGGCGGACCGATCCCGAGTCCCGAACCGGGGTATTGGGCCTGCTCCGTCCATGGCGAGTCGGCGTCAATCCGGGTGGAGGCGACCCCGGACGCCGACGAGCGCCTATCAAACTACAAGGACCCGGAGACTCCCGTGCTCCAGACCCTCACCACCCACCGCGGCGCGACGAGCCAACCCATCCCCGGCACCGCCGGCGCCGTCGTCGTCTCCTGGATCCAGGACGGCAGCGCCCACGCGGGCTGGTTCGAGGCGGGTTCGGCCGTCGTCGTCTCCATGGACATTTCCGACGACGCGGCCGCCACCGCCCGTCTTGGCGACCTGGCCCACCTGCTCAAACGCCGCGCCCCCCAGCTGCTGGACGCCACTGGTTTCACCCCGCCCAGCCCGCAGCCGAACCGCGGCACGACCGATGCGCCGACCCCTGCGGTCTCGCCCACCGTCACCGCGACCATGACCCCGCCTCCGTCGAGACGCCCGCCCGTAGTCAGGAGAAGATCGTCGTCGAATGCACCCGCGCCCGGCGAACAAACCACGAACGACCAGGCAGCAGACTCCCCGGGCTAGTGGAATGATATAGAAACCGATATCTCGGTCGGTCGGGATAACTATAATTCCGCCGCACGCCCCCGCGACCGAAGAGCAGACGCCAACGGCCAAAGAGTGAGCCTTTCTCTCCAGGAGCGGCGGCTCGTGGGTGAGGATGATCATGACGGCGCGAGTGGGGGCATTTGGTGGTGCGGGCGGGGCCGTCGCCGCGGTCCGCGAGGACCGCGACCGGCCTCCTTCTCGTCGAGATATGCATTTTGCACTCGAGAATAACGGTTGGAACT
>ERZ773072.1884-NODE-1884-length-10149-cov-2.435110_pt1 | contig 10149 bp, 5 predicted proteins | sample MGYA00580617_ERZ773072 | MGnify/ENA primary metagenome ERZ773072 (study PRJEB29015, sample SAMEA2737970) | human oral metagenome | biome: human oral; feature: human-associated habitat; material: dental | place: China | collected 2122 ... | reverse complement strand
TGGCCTGACTCCGCCTCTCTCAGCGGACCGGAGTTTCTATAGCATAACAACGACCGCGACACGCCCGGTGTCTCAGAAATGATACAAAGTTGGAGGGCCTCTTGACAGTCAATATAGGAATAAGGCATACTGCTTCCGTGAAGCAGGAGCGTAAGTGATGAGGGTTGACGAATATGTTTCCTGAATTTTGACTAGTGAATGAGATCAGTGTCCATTTCTGCTTATATGGAAGATGAGAAGAGCATGTTTGAGAGACTTCTTAGGCAACTTGTTGATGCGTTCCGCAATTACGGAGCCACAGAAAGCCAGGTTCAGATGGTTGAAGCGGGACTGCGCCAAAAAATGGCTGATGAACCCTCCCCGCGCATTGCTCTAATCGGATTCACAGGGGTAGGTAAGTCGTCGACCATAAATGCTCTTTTTAACGCAGGGCAGGAGATCAGCGATGTTCGAGCCTGCACGAAAGAAGCACACGAGATTCGTGCTAATGTTAGCGAATACTCCGGGAGTCAGGGTACGATAGTTGTTTATGATATGCCAGGTCTAGGAGAAGACCTTCGGGCGGACAAAAAGCACTTGGAGACCTACGCTTCGGTTTTACCGCGCGTAGACGTTGCTGTCTGGACATTTCACGCCGGTGATCGTGCGATGACTCCGATGCAGCAGGCTCTCCTGACTCTCCAGGATCGGATCGGTCATGAGTTTACCAAAAAGTTGATTTTTGCAGTAAACAAAGCCGACACAATTGCTCCTGGCGAAACTGCGTGGATACGTCAGGCAAATGTTCCCAGTCATGAACAGCAGAAAAATATTGCCGAATTCGAGAATTATATTCGCGAAAAGGTGCGGCAGGTATGGCCTGAGTGGGACGGCCGAATTGTGACATATTCAGCTAGGCAGAAATATCGATTGGAATCCTTGATGACGGCTATGGTCGATGCGGTAGGAGCTCAACGGAGATGGGTTCTGGAACAGCGAGCAGACGTTGCAGACTACCTAGAGGAAATCGACCCCAGTATGGTAGAATTTGTCCGTCATCAGGGCGCTAATCTTGGTGATAGGGGTTCTAGACCGTGGCGTAGGGGGAAGTAATGACTCGTGAAATTACGATAAACGACCCCGAGTTTGACGATATTTTTGACGCAGTTCTTTACGAACTGGCATTGAATAAAAATGCTGTAGAAGAGCGAAGGAGTGTTAGCGAAGAGTCCTTTCGTGAATGGATCTATCAGCGTTTTGTCGATATTGCGCGCAAGCTTGGTTTCATTATTAATAATGTTTCAGAGTTTGGCAAAGACATGATTTACGGTCTTAAAAAGGGTTATGCCGCGGGGCGAGAAGAGGCTCGCCGTAAGAGCATCAGAGCAAAAGAGGGAATGCTATGAGAGTAGAAAATGGTGGGCGATGGATTCCATTACCTTTTCCTGAATGTGTCGAATGCTCTCGCTCATGGGATCAGTGCGTGCATATAGGTTGTCGTGGTCCCATCGAAGTGAATCCGATGTCTGGCAAAGTAAAATGTCTTCGATGCCATGAATCATGGAAAGTATGGGAATCGTCATTTTTGTGTCCTTGCGGCGCTCGCTTTGAAGCATCGCAAATTGAAGACGGTCTTTCAGAAATGCTAGATTATTGCCGCCAGCTTGTATATGAATTGAACCTTAGTATGCAGGCCCACAAAGATCGACAGAAAATGGGTGAACAGTCATTAAGGCACTTTATGGTCGGCCTAATGGAAAGTCTTGGGAAAGCTGCAGGATTGGTAATTGAATCCGTTTTGCGATTCCTCTTTTCTGGTTAATGGACCTTTTTCGTCAATAACATCCGTGGATTGACAAGGATCGGTGTGATGGCATGGGAAAGCCCGTAGAACGAGATGACTTCAGGAGTGATACTTGAATTTCTCCGAGGTGAGGAAGGAATCGAATGCTTCGCAGGTGTCCTCGAAGATCGCCGGATAACCCGTGAGACGTGAGATCGCCACTTAACCCGTGAGTACGTCTGCAAAGGTACGTGCTCACGGGTTAAGTGACGATCTCGCGGACCAGGATGCCAGCGCGTGGGCCGGACGACGCCCCCATGGGGGACGACTCGGTCGAACGGGGCTCCCGCTGCGGCCATGCACCCGCCCCCCACAAGCCCCATGCGCCGCCCCACTCAAACGCCCCCGGAATGATCTTCCAAGAGTGGTACGAGATCAGCCCAGATGGCCAGTTCCTCGGTCGTCGCTTCGCGTGGAATACCATTGAGCCTGTTAATGAGATGCTCGCGAAGCCATGTGTTCCAGATCTTGTCCTTCTCCGCCTCCTTATGCGTTCTGAGGAAGGCGCAGGTGGACTCGGCGAACCGCCAGGCGCTCTCCCCTTGCTGGGTCAGAACGGTCTGATTAAGCAGTTGCTTCTGATGCTCGGGATCGATGTTGGCGAAGGAGAGGATACTCAATGTAAGATTCATGAACACGTTTCGCGCCTGGTCGTCAGTGAGATTGTCGATCCGGTTCCACATCTTGATCATGATGGGGAGGAGACCGGCACGGAGGAGGGGATCGGTCGAACATTCTGGGTTATACATGAACGCCTCCCAGACTTGCGCTGCGGTGTCGTTTTTATCGAAAAAGGGAAGGAGTTCCCGAGTGACGAACTCGGGTGCTGCGTGGAAGAGGTAGGAAAAATGATGCGAGAGCGCAGGAAGGGTGGCGTCCCGGAGTGGTCCGGATGAACGGAGGAAGCTGATGAGGGCGGTTTCTTCCTCGGTGGTCAAGTCGGGGTCCTCGTGCTCATGCCGACGTCGATCGATCTCACGTACCCAGTACTGGGCGATCTCGCCTGGCCAGGAATTGAGATACAATGGCGCGGGCCCTGCGGGAGCGATATTGTTTGGATTAGAGAACTCTTCGGAGTGTTCTCTCCATAGTTGAGAGGCGATCTGCCTCATTTGCTTCATGAAAGACGACTCGGGTGACTTCTGGTACTTCTGGATCTGGTTGCACAGGAAACGGCTGATCGTTCGATAAACCTGCTCCTCGTCGAACTCCGTTAAGTTCTGGACCTCGGTGATTACCCGTTCCTCGAGCCCCGTCAGACATGCTTGCCCCCAGCCCTCGACGATTGCGCAACGCATACCCCGAACTCTGCTTGCCTGAACATGGGAGATTTGGTTGAGCGCATCGAGTATCGTAATACCCTCGTGAGGTTGATACGTGCAGTTATTACGGACAAGATCGCAGACATCCTGCCATACTGGTTGCTCGAACGTCGTATCAGGATAGCGTAGTAGATCCTCGAGCATCGCACGGGCATCCTGATGGAGTCTAGAGGTGAACTCCTCCTGAGACATGGGAACTCGTCCTCCGATGAAACCGCTCTCCATCCATATGAAGAAATCTGGGTGCTGACGGGGTGCGAAAGCGGGATACTTGGTTTGAAGGTCGTCACGTGTGGTTCGCACCTGCCCCCAACTCGTGTCGCACTGGGTGAGCCAGGTCAGAAGATTGTAGGTGCTATACTCGCGATTAGTCTTGGGCGGTGTTGTGAGAACTTGATCGAGAAGACGCTCCTTGACCGCGGGGGAAGCCTTCTTGATGGCCACCTCCAACAGGTGGTAAATCTCGTGGTAGTAATTAGGTTCGTAGAGGTTCGTGCGTTCGATCAGCCAGTTGATCTTTTCATTCGCACTCAGATCCGAGACTGTTACCAGATGGATCGCAAGACGTCGGAACAACGCTCTGTCGAAGTGCCACCAGCGGTCTGCAAGATCAGTATCCGCCTTCTGAGACTTGGTTCCGTAGTCGCGCAGGGCATCGATAATGGCATGGCTCCCGCAGTAGGACATATTATTCTGATTGTGTTCCTCAATAGCAGGGCGATATTCGTAGTTAGGTTCTCCGAGCCTTCTGGTGCCGTTGTATGACTTCAGGATGTCGCAACACTCCAATAGTGCATTCTCGAGGATGAGCCCGAGCCGGGGGTCTCCAGCCGGAGTCTGCTCAATGACATTGGACAGGTGGGCGCCCAGGCTCTTCCAATCCGGGTCCCAAACAAGTTCACAGAGCGGCGCTGTCGGAGGCTCATCATCGTCGGCGCCGGATAACCACCCTGGTTTAAGGACCAGTCTGGGTCTCATCGCCTCGGCGAGGACAGTCAAACTTTCAGCTTCATCTGCGGGGTAGTAGGGGATGGGGGGAAAGCTTTTATCGAACTTGCGTCGTCGTATGGAGTACAGTAATAGAGTCTTCCATCGGTCTCCCGCTTCGGGAGAGGTCTCGCCGAGTAATTGTGCATAGCGTTGCGCCTGTTTGAAGAGAAAGTCATTGAACTCCTGGCCTCGTCGCTGTACGACATCAAGGGCTGCTCCATGAAGATCCGGGTCTGCGATGAACCTGCTCGCGTACCAGTGCAGAAGTTCGTTCGTCGACTCGGAAGTGGGTTCTCCCGTGAAAGCGGTCTTGAATTCAGATACATTCTCATCGATCCAACGTAGCCAGACCCACGCCTTCTCGGATGGGAGGGTTCGGGCCTTGCCGGTGAAGTCACGGGCTCCCGCTAGTATTTCCATACGGTACATGAGGTAGTCGTGATCGACGATGCCGAGACTTTCGGGACCGGAATCGATGATCGCTTCGATCCTCTTCTGGTGTTCTTTTTCTCCCATTCGCGCGAACCGGTCCCAGGCTTGGAGCATCTCGACGAGAGTGTCATGATCGCTGCTGCCGTCTTTTCGTTTGCGTACGGGATAACCAATGGGCTGAATGCCCAGGCGCTCCCAGTCTTCACTGGTGGCTTTGTCATCGGAAATCAATGCATAGCATCGCGTCTCAGCGGACATCCCTCGTGCGAGGTAGCGCATAATGAGATCGCCAAGGCTGTAGCCGACGAATAGAATGGCATAACGGCGGAACATCGGAACGAGGAAGCGTGTCGCCCATCCGTTGGACAGATAGGCGTTCCCGAAATCTTCATCCGTGAGCACAACGCCACGCTGGTCTCCTTGCGTCGAACCATGGATGTGGACCAGTCCGCTGAAGTTATCTCCCTGCGGTAGGAAGGGGGCATCCCATCTAGCTGGCAGAGCAATAGTCGCTGCGGCGGCGGCCTCGGCGAGGTGATTGTCATAATTCGTCGTCACCACACGGGGATCGCGGTACGCAGCCGACAGGCGCATGATCGCTTCATGCGTCTGGTTGGGACGGGAATCGGGAGGGGAAACCAATCCCAATGCGTGACGGCGCAGGTCGAAGTTCTTGGGCATGGCGCCGAGGAACCGATCGTACTCACGAGGTTCTTGTGGGACTTTCTTTCCGTTATCTTCGACAGCCTCCTCGAAGGGAATGCTGGCCATCTCGGCGAGTCTTCTCGTCAGCTCTTTGAAAGAGGGGAGGCAGGCTGGTGGATCCACCGACACCCCGGCTCCCGCGAAGATCACCAGGTCTCCTTCGCTGTGGGCGGTAATAAGATCACGGGGGAGGGCGACGTCCTCGGTGAGGTGCATCTTATCCATGTTATTCATTGAGCCTTTCTCACCAGGGCCAGCGGCTCAGGGCAGAGGATCGGCGTGGTGGTGCGGGAAGGAATGGGTGGGTGTGGTGCGCGCGGAGATCGGTCCGGGATAGTGTGTTCTGACCAAGAAACTGCTACCAGAGGGTCCCCGCGTGCTGTCCTATCCTGCCACTCTCGACGTTCCTGAGTCCATCGCCCACACCATCCACCTGCGGCTGGCCGCCACCGCAGGGCCCACGACGCAAGGACCTGGCAGAGGGCGGCCACCTGCCGGGCCCAGACCGTCCTGGTGCTGAGGTGGATGGTGGCGGGCACGGTTCCTCATCCCTTCTATGGATTCGCCTCCATCATACCCAGGGCGATCCATTGCCGGAACCCTGGGAATAAAGGTCACTGTCCGCGTTGCTCTCCGCCGGTGCGGGACCTGTAGGCGGCCACCGAGGCGTCCATGAAGTCCTCGGTCGGGGCCCACCGGCCGTCGGGCCGCCTGACCCACGGCCACGGATCCGGCTGCTCGATGACCCGCCCGGCCAGGACGGGCAGCCCGCCGCACATGCCGGCGACGTCGCGGACGACATCGACCCACATGTCGTACTGCTGCTCGCGGGGCACCATGCAGGTTGTCAGCACCACCGGCTGCCACTGGGCGGGCGGGGTGACCCCGTACATCCGGGTGACCTCGCGGGCGTCGAAGACCATGAACGGCCGGGCGACCTCCAGGGCCAGCCGCCCCGGAGTCTCCTCGGAGACGATGCCGAAGGTGGCGTCGTCAGGCCGCCTGTCGATCGTGAAACGGGGTGTGCGCGCCAGAGCGGAGCCGATGAAGAGGGTCGAGTCCGGCACGTCGTCGGAGATGATCGTGATGATGCGGGGCATGAGCTGCTCCTGGGATCGAGGCGGTTGACGGGGCGATGAGGGCGATGAAACTGGTGTCGGCTTTCAGGATCCGAGTGCGGTGAAGGCTGCGACCTGGCACAGGCGCGGCCTACGGCCGCGCCTGATGAACCAACCGCGTCCGGGCCGCAGGTGCTCGGGGCGCATCCCGAAGACCGTGCCCTCCGAGCGATCCCCGTCCATGAGCAGGCAGGTGCCGCCCGTGTCCCGCAGCGCTTGGATCGCGGGGTCGTACATGGCCCGGCTGCTTCCGGCGACGGGCCGGGACAGGACGACGCCCAGGCGCATGTCCCGCCCAGAGGGCAGGTAGGGGATGATCGGGCCGAGGATCGCGGTGCCGCCCGAGGACAGGATGTCGTAGTCGTCCACGACCAGGACGATGCGGGGGCCGACGACCTCCTGTCCGGCGGCGAGCGCCTCGGCGCGCTTGGACAGTTCCGAGGCGATCGCATTCGACAGTCCCACGCCGGTGGCCGGGGATGTGGCGTGCCCGCCCAGGTAGTCCTCGGGGCAGGCGCCGACGGCGCCCCGGCGCACGTCGTAGACGGCGATGACGAGCTCCTCGGGAGTGTGCCGCTCGATGAGGGTCTCTATGACGCCCCGCAGCACCGTGGTCTTCCCGCAGCCCGCGTCGCCGAGCACCAGCAGGTGCGGATCGAGCGTCACGGGGTCCACGGCGAGGGGCTCCATCGTGTCCTGGAACAGCCCCAGGGGCAGCAGGTCGGGCTCCTCCTCGCCGTCGGGCAGGGAGTCGGGGTCGATCGTCTCGGGCAGGATCCGCACCCGGGCCGGGGCGGCGCCTCGCCAGGTCTCGGCCGTGGCGCGCGCCAGCTCCTCCACGGCCGCGCCGACGCCGCCGGCCTCGTCGTCCAGGACGGGCAGGGCCACCTGCGCGAAGAGCTTGTCGGGGTGGAGGATGCGCCCGGGAGTGTCGCTGCGCAGCGTCTGGGAGAGCTTGCGGGCGATGATGGAGTCGGCGGGGTCGTTCAGGCGCAGTTCCAGGCGCGTGCCCACGAGGGGCTGCTGGGCCATGCGCAGGTCGTTGGTGCGCGAGAGGGTCATGACGACGTGCACGCCGAGACCGCCGCCGCGCCGCAGGATGTCGTCGACGAGATCCTCCAGCTCGGGGAAGTCCGAGCGCAGGAGCCCGAGGCCGTCGATCAGCAGGACGACGTCGGCGCTGGGGAGTTCGGGGATGCGGCCCTCGGAGTGCACCTCGCGGAGCATCTCCAGGGAGTCGATGTGGTGCGCGGCCAGGACGCGCTCGCGCTGGTCGAGCATGAGCGCGACCTCCTCCAGGACGCGGCGCATGTGCTCGCGGTCCCCGCGCGTGGCGATGCCGCCGACGTTGGGCAGTTGCGCGAGTCTGCCCAGGCCGCCCCCGGTCGCGTCGACGCCGTAGAAGGCCAGTCTCACGGGGCTCAGGCACAGGGCGGCGCAGACCGTGAGCGTCCACAGGAAAGTGGTTCTGCCGGACTGGGGCGCTCCCCGCACCGAGACGTGCCCGCCGCCGACGGTCAAGTCGAGCACCCACTGGTCCTGATGCTGGTGGGCGGGGTCGTCGATGAGACCGATCGGCACGCGCACCCCCTGCGCGAAGCGGTCCTGACCGGGGGCGGCCAGCGAGGTGGGCCCGCCGACGAGGTCCCCGCCGAGCATGGTCGGCAGACTCAACCGCGCCGGCAGCGGATCGAGCCACACCGGTCGCGGTCGGGGCGCGGCGTCGCGCAGTTGCGCGACGACGACGTCGATGACGGTGGTGCGCACCGAGTGCCCCTCGGGGATCTCCTCCTCGCCCGATGGCGCCTGCAGGTCCTCGCTCAGCCCGTTGTGGACGGGCAGGAGCAGGGGCTCCTTCTCAATGATGTCCTCGGGGACGGACTCGTCGTCCAGATCGTCGACCGGGCCGGAGACGTAGCCGGAGCGGAAGCGGGTGTAGATGCTCGTATCGACTTTGAGGTAGCCGTAGCCGGGGGAGGCGGGCAGGTGGAAGGCGTCGGGGGCGCCGATGACGGTGGAGGACTCGGCCTCGGTGAAGGTGCGCAGGCAGATCCGGTAGGACAGGTAGGTGTCGAGCCCGCGGAGTTTACCGCCCTCGATGCGCTGACTGGACAGCAGCAGGTGGACGCCGATGGATCGGCCGATGCGTCCGATGGTCAGGAGCAGGTCGACGAAATCGGGGCTGGCGGTGAGAAGCTCGCCGAACTCGTCGATGATGACGAACAGGTGCGGCATGGGCGGCATCTCGGGGCGGGTCCGGCGCAGGCGCCGGTAGTGGCCGATGTCCGGGGAGGAGCCGGCGTCGCGCAACTGCTTCTGGCGGCGGACGACCTCGCCGGCGATGGAGGCGCGGGCCCTCTCGACCAGTCCGGCGTCGTCGGCGAGGTTGTCCATGAGGCCGACGACGTGCGGCAGGTCGGAGAAGGGGGCGAAGGCCGCGCCGCCCTTGTAGTCGACGAGGATCATGGTCAGGTCCTCGGGACCGTGGGTGATGGCCAGCGCCGTGACGAGGGTGCGCAGCAGCTCGGACTTGCCCGAGCCGGTGGCGCCGACGCACAGGCCGTGGGGGCCGATGCCCAGCTGGGCCGACTCCTTGAGGTCGAGGAGGACCGGCGCGCCGTTGTCGTCCGACCCGATGGGCACGCGCAGGAAGTCGCGGGGCGCGCGCGGCGCCCACGCCCTGCCGATGTCGATGGCGCGGGGGTCGTCCACTCCCAGCAGGTCCTTCAGCGAGGTCTGGGTGGCGTCCTCGTCCTCGCGCTCCGCGCTCCGCCCCAGGCTGAAGGGGGCGAGGGACCGGCTGACGCCCTCGGCGAGGGCGGGCCCGACGACGTCGGGGGCGCAGACGATCGGATCGGCGATCCGCGTGCGGGGCGCCTCCCCGGGTCGGGCCGGCAGTGGGCGCAGGTCCTCGACGAGGACGGCGCCGTCCTTCTGGACGGTCAGGCGCACGGTGGGGTCGCTGGGCTCGTGAAGCCGGTCGGTGACCAGGTGGATCTCGGTGATTCCGAGGTCCTCGGCGCGCAGAGCCGCATCGGGGACCTCGAGTTCCCGGGCGTCGCCGTCGTCCTCGATGACGGCGAGCAGGCGGGGCCCGCTGTGGCGCGGACGGTCCCGGTTCGGCCCGACGCGGTTGTCGCGGGCCGCCGTCCGGGTCACCGCGACGATCTCGGGGTGCAGGACGCGGTCGAGCTCGGTGACGTCCGCGCCCACGCGGCGCAGGGCGACGGGGCCGTCGAACAGGCCGTGGACGCGCAGGTGGGGGAGTCTGGACAGGCAGTCCCATTCGGCCGCTGCCTCGGCGCTGTGGGCCAGGGCGATGTGGAGGTCCTCGGGGGCGTGGTGGACCGCCGCCCGGGTCACCAGGGTCCTGGCGATCGCGCGCGTGGCCTCGCGCGGGCCGATGAGCGAGATCGGCCCGGCGCCGTCAAGGTTCAGGGCGAGGGGCGCGCGGCGGAGCACCGCGTGGGTCGTGACGATGGATTCGGCCTGCCCGAGGAGGATCGGGTCGACCTCGGGAGGGGAGCCGGGCGCCATGGCCGCCAGCGGTGCAGGGAGGTCGGCGATCCCCAGCCGCAGTGCGAGGAAGTCCTCGTCCGAGCGGCGCCGCTCCCAGCGGCGTTCGGGAGCCACCGCCAGGCGCGCGAGGCCCAGAGGCGCGGGATGAGCGGCCAGCAGGCTGCGGCGGTGCTCCTCGCCGAGCGCGGCGGCCCGCTCATCGGCCTCGCGCAGGCGGTCCAGATAGTTCTCGCGGCGCCTG
>ERZ773072.1882-NODE-1882-length-10153-cov-2.551495_pt1 | contig 10153 bp, 9 predicted proteins | sample MGYA00580617_ERZ773072 | MGnify/ENA primary metagenome ERZ773072 (study PRJEB29015, sample SAMEA2737970) | human oral metagenome | biome: human oral; feature: human-associated habitat; material: dental | place: China | collected 2122 ... | reverse complement strand
TAATGCGTAGTTTATCTGTTTTTGAAGAAAATCTTAGTAAGATTACTAAGATGGAGCATTAAATTAATGCTCTATATCTCTAAATTAGTGCTCCAGAGGTCAAATTTTGACCTCCATCGCATTAAAATAGACCGACGACGGTCTAAAATTGACCTCCATCTCATTAAATTAATGCGTCATCGTATTAAATTTGACCGATGACGCATTAAATTTGACCTCCGTTGTATTAATAAATAATACTATGAGCCAATTAATATTGATTAATCGGCTCAAATATACGATAATTTTGATTCGATTACGGGAATTAATCGGCTCACAAAAGAATCCAAAAGAAAAACAGTACAACCATAAGTGGCTGTACTGTTTCATATTAATTTGCTCAATCAGAGTTTTAATCTTTAATGATTTTCTCTGTATAAGTAGCGTTTTGGGTATTGATTTTAAGGATATACACACCTTTGGAAAGGTTGCTTACGCCTCTTTGGTTTGCATTGAGTGTTTTTACGAGGCTTCCGTTTGCGGAGTAGATTTCTATGCTCTTGATGCCGTCTAAGCCTTGAATGTGAAGCTCATCTTTTACTGGTTTTATGATGAAGAACTGTGGTCTTTGCGCTACTGTTTCTGTTGCTAAGTCGGCAGTACAGCTTGAATCGTAGCTGTCGCTATAGATTTTCCAGTCTTTCTCATCGATGAGTTTTTGTCTGTAAGGTTTTGCACTGTCTCCGTAGCTTGCGGTAGAGTAGAAGTGGATTTCCTTACCTGTGTTAGGATTATCTGCCCAGCCTTTGAGTGTTTTGCTGTAGTTTTCGCAATCCATTCCAGATTCTTTGAGGAAGTTCGTCATATGGGCTTTATCTTTTATCTTCCATCCTGCAAGGCTTTGGTTAAATGCCTTAGCATCTTCAAACATAAAGTCAAGTACTTGTACGCTACTTACATCCCAGTTAGAGATATCTTTATTAAAATTTTTTGTACTTTCAAACATAGAGCCCATATTGGTTACCTTGCTTACATCCCATTGGGAGATATCTTGGTCGAATGCCTCTGCTTCTTTAAACATATTGTTCATATCGGTTACCTTGCTCACATCCCATCTGGAAATATCGCTATTGAAAGCTGTAGCACCTTGGAACATACTCCAAGTTCCTGTAACATTACTCACATTCCAGTTAGAAAGGTCGGAGTTGAATAGCGGAGCTTTGGAGAACATAGCGTACATAAGGGTTACATTACCTACATTCCATCTAGAAAGGTCGCTATTAAACTGTAATGCTTCATAGAACATCACTTCCATATTCTTAGCTTGGGATACATTCCAGTTAGAGACATCTCCACTAAAGGCTTTTGCTCTATAGAATACGCCTTTCATATTGGTTACAGTGCCTACATTCCAGTTAGATACATCGCCATTAAATGCAAATGCTTCTCGGAACATATACTCCATATTTTCGAGGTTTTTGAATTCCCAAGTATGGATATCTCCATTAAAAGTGCTTGCTTCCTGGAACATATAGCTCACATTTTTTACATTGCCCATATTCCATCTGAACAGGTCTTGGTTGAAATGCGTAGCACCGCTAAACATATAGCTCATATCTTGAACATTGCTTACATCCCAGTCGTTTAATCCATTGATGGTTTCCAATGAAGAGCAGCCGCTGAAGAGCCCGCTAAGGCTGGTTACCCCAGATAGATCGGGAGTATCGTCAGCGGTTATTTGGAGTTCGTTACAGTTAGCGAACATCCCTGAGAGGTCATCTGCCCATTTCACGCTTCCCCATTTTTGTACTTCGAGGAAGTTGTTAAGGTCTTTAAATCTAAATTTATTATTGTTTTTTGGTACGATGGAGATTTTGTATTTACCAGGGCTTACGAACAGTTCTGTTCTATTAGGCCAGCCATCTCCTATACCGTTGATACTAGGGTTTCCTACCTTTTCATAGGAGTAACTAAATTCTCCTTCTGTTGCGAAGACTATTTGTCCTCTTGGGGCATTCCACACTCCTACGAAAGGTTCTTGCGCATACGCCACTATTGCGACGAATAATGCGAATAAAATTGAAATTTTCTTCATTATTGAAATATATTAATTATGTTGTTTTAATTTAATGATGAGATGGATTATCTCTGATGATTATTCTTTAATAATTTTCTCTGTGTACTGATGATTTTCTGTATTTATTTTTAAGATATAGAGCCCTTTTGGTAGGTTGCTTACGGCTCTTTGTTTTCCTTTTAATGTCTTGATGAGTGCGCCAGAAGCGGTATAGATTTCAATGTTTTTTATCTCTTCTGGGCTTGAGATAATGAGCTCATCTTTTACGGGTTTCAGTACTTTGAGGGCTGGTCGGGTAGGGGTATCGGCTATGCCTAAGTCTACGGTACATTTATCGTCATATTTATCGCTACTGATGGTCCATCCTTTCTTTTTAATGAGCTCATCTCTATAAGGTTTTGCTGCATCTCCATACTTGGAGTTGGTAGAGAGGTTTACGCTTGTTCCTACTTCAGAATTTTCTGCCCAGCCTTTGAGGGTTTTGCTGTAGCTTTCACAATCCATTCCAGAGTTTCTAAAAATCCCTGCCAGCGTGGCACCTGTTTTTATCTTCCAAGCGCCTAAGTCTTGGCTAAAATTCGTTGCGTCATAAAACATACCGCTCATTAGCAAGATATTTTGCACTTTCCAGCCAGAGATATCTTTATTGAAAGCCTTTGCACCTCTAAACATACTTACGGTTTCGGTAAGGGCTTCGGTATCCCACTGGGAGAGGTCTTGGTTAAATGCCTCTGCTCCTTTAAACATAGACACCATTGTTTCCACTTTGCCTACCTTCCATTGGGAGATATCGCCGTTAAACTGCTTTGCTCCTTCAAACATAGATTCCATATCGGTAACCTCGCCTACTGCCCATTCGTTTATGTTGGGTACATTTTCTAATTGCGCGCAATTGAGAAACATCCTGCTCATATCGGTTACTTTGGAGAAGTCTGGGGTATCGGTAGCGGTTATTTTCAGTTGGCTACACTCTCTAAACATTCCCGAGAGGTCTTCTGCCCAGTCTATATCTCCCCATTGGCTGAGGTTTCGGAAAGCATCGCCTCCATTTTTTTTCAGTCTAAAAACTCCCGTTGGGTTTATTTTAATGGTATATTCTCCTACGGATTCTGTTATTTTAAGCTGAAACTCAGTTCCCACCGCTACTGCCGAGCCCGAGCCCGATACACTTGGCTCGCCTACTTTTTCGTAGGTATAGCTAAAATCTCCCGAAGCGGAGAGCTCCACTACGCCGCTGGCATCGCTTTTCCATACACCGATGAGGGGATTTCCCTGTGCATACGCCACTATTGCGAGGCATAATGCGAATAAAATTGAAATTTTCTTCATTTCTAATACTTACTTATTACTTGTTCTTATTTTTTTAATCAATTGCTTACTCTATTAAGGATTTTCGGTGCTCTCCCGAGATAAAAATTCCTCTTCGGATAGAGATTTTATCTCCTGTTTCATTTTAATATTTTTTCTTCTACTTTCAGATTTGAAGGGGTAAAAGAATAAGACGAAGGATTAAAATACCTCACTATATTGGTATTTTAATCCTTCGTTGGTTAAGTTTCAGTATTTAGCAATACTGTCTGCATATCTTTTTTTATTTTATGATGGCTAATGAAAATTTCCCTTGGCTCTTTATGTCTATTTTCATAGTTACCCATGCATATTATCATACTGTTTTAGATTTTTAAATATTAAATAAAAATATAAACACTTGAAAAATAGAGGGGGGGGTCCCTTATTTTAAACGCGTCAAAGTTATATAAAAAAGTCTATTGCGCAATAGAAAAAAGATTTATTTTAAAATATTTATATTCGCACCTGCTTTTTAAGCGATTAAATACCGAAAAAACCGAAAAATATCAATGGAATATTTCGTTCAATACACTGTTTTTGTCCTCATTTTATCCGCACTAATGGGGCTCTCTACTTGGAAACTTTTCAGAAAAATGGGGCATCACCCGCTTTTAGCTTTCGTCCCTTTTTATAATTACTTCCTTATACTAAAGGTCTCAAAAAAACCGAAATGGTGGGCACTCCTTGCCTATATGCCGATTGTGGGAAGCATTATGATGACTGTTCTTCACCTCCTTTTGATGGATAAATTCGGCAAAAAGCTCTTCCCTCAAAAATTTCTCACCGTTGTACTACCGTTTATCTATATGGCGTACATCAACTACTTTGATGATGCTGAAATAGATGAAATGGAAGACCTCTTCCTTACCGAAGAAGAGCGGCAGGAGAAGAAAAAAGATACGCTCATCGGTTCATTAACCTTTGCAGCGGTATTTGCTACCATTATACACACATTCGTTACCCAACCCTTCGGAATCCCTACCGGCTCGATGGAAAGAACACTCCTTGTGGGTGATTTCCTCTTCGTTAATAAATGGAGCTATGGCTTCCGAATGCCTACACGACCGCTCGCTATCCCTTTTTTACAAAGCACCATAATGGATACTGGTGAGAAAGGCAATCCGAAAGACGACCCTAAGTCCTATGTAGATGTTGTAGAGCTCCCGTATCTGAGGATTTTCAGTAGTGAGCCTCAGCGAAATGATATTGTGGTCTTCAACTATCCTGATGACTCGGTGCATACCGCAATAGACAGGAAAGACCCCTATGTAAAACGACTGCTCGCCACTGCTGGTGATGTATTGGAGATAAAAGCAGGTAAGGTGTTCATCAACGGAAAGCCCGAAAAACGAATGGCAGATGCCGAAGTACAGCATTCCTATACCGTAACCACTGAGCAGCTCCTCGACATTGATGCAATATTCAAAGCCTATGGCGTTTTACCCTTCGAGGAGAAAGACGGAGTCTATGTATTTAGCGGACTTACCGATGCTATGGTAAAAGATTTTAAAGCAATGCCTGGCGTAACCTCCGTAGAAGAAAATATAGACCCCAAAGGCGAAAAAACAGTGGGATACTATATAAATAAAGTAAAATCTATGGAAGAAGGAGAGCTCGTTCTTAGTAATAAAATCAACTATTCCAATACGATTTTCCCTCATAATAAAAACTGGAACCCAGACTGGTATGGCCCACTGAGAATTCCTAAAAAAGGAGATGTTATTAGCCTTACCGAAGATAACCTACCAGAATATCAAAAGCTCATTACCCAATACGAAGGCAATACATTGGTGCATAAAGACGGTAAATTCTTCATCAATGGCAAAGAGACCGATCAATACACCGTAAAATACAATTATTATATGATGATAGGGGACAACCGAGACAATTCATTAGATGCAAGGTTCTTCGGTTTCGTTCCAGAAACGCACATTATGGGTAAGCCTATGTTCGCTTGGCTAAGCCTACAAGGGCTGTTCTCAGATTCTGAGCGAGGGGTATCCTATTCGGAAGGAAAAATCTACCAGGCACCATTTAAAATCCGATGGGAAAGAATGTTTAAAGCCGTAAATACAGGCGATGCTAATAAAACATCCTACTGGTGGCTTGCAGTGCTCATCCTGACCCTTTTCTTCGGCTGGGATTATATTATGAAGATATTCAAAAAGAAAAAAGAAGACGAATAATGAACCTCTTACCTGTATTCTACCTCCCGCCTGTGAGCTGGTTTGCTCGGTTTATCGCTCAGGAAGATATTACACTGGAACAGTATGAGAATTTTCCTAAACAAACCTACCGAAACAGAGCGAATATCTATAGTGCTAATGGGAAATTATCCCTCATTATCCCTATAAAACATACGGGAGACAGGCTGATGAAAGATATACAAATCTCCTATGCTGAGAATTGGCAAAAGCTCCATTGGAAGTCTATTAAGACTGCCTATCAATCCTCTCCCTACTTTGAATATTACGAAGATAAGCTCCAATCAATCTTCGAGACTCGTGAGCCTTCATTACTGAAATTCAACCTTAGGGCGTTGGAGGTTTTGCAGCGTGTTTTAAAGACAGATAAAGGCTTTTTGCTTACTGAGGAGTATATAAAACAGCCTCAAATGAATGATTACAGGGAGAAGTTTAGTGCTAAAAAAAAACCACATTATGGTTTTGAAGAGTATTATCAAACCTTTTCAGACAAAATGGGCTTTATAGAAGATTTATCGGTGCTGGATTTAATCTGTAATAAAGGTCCAGAAGCATTGGCATACTTGCAGAATATCTAAAATAGCTAAAAAAAATAGCTGAGCAATGGAGCAAAAACAAATACTACAGCTCATTCAACTGGCGAGAGAGAAAGATCAGAAGTCCCAAACCGCTCTGATTAATCTCTATTGGGTAGAGGTCTTTTCCTTTGTGATGAAGAAGGTACAGCACGAGAACTTAGCAGATGAAATTACTGTTAATGTCTTCTCCAAAGTACTCTCTAAATTACATCTTTACGACTCTGATTTTCAGTTTAAGACTTGGGTGCTTACCATTGCTCAAAATACGATTATAGACTACTGGCGAAAGAAAGCCCGAGAAGCTGAGGATACAGATGGAAACCTCGAAGAGGTAAAAAATGAATTTGCAAAATCTCCAGAAGAGCTCCTGATTTCCGAAGAAGAGCATAAAAAAATTCAGGATATTGTCTCTACTATGGATGCAAATTACGCTGAGATTATCCGCCTCCGCTTTTTTGAAGAAATGAGTATAAAAGAAATTGCTGAAGTGCTCAATATCTCAATAGCAAATACCAAAGTGAGAATTATGCGAGCAAAAAAAGTCTTAGCACAACTCCTTAAAGAAAATGATTTTAGTCATTAGTCTATTTTATTGATAGGGAAGAGGATTTTTACTAAAAAAAGAGCTCCGATAATCTATCGGAGCTCTTTTTTATCTTATGTATTTGCTTCTTTTATCTTTTTAGTCAGCTCTGGAAGCACTTGGAATACATCTCCTACCACTCCATAATCTGCTGCTTTAAAGAAAGGAGCTTCGGAATCGGAATTAATAACTACAATTGTTTTAGAGGAATTTACTCCTGCCAAATGCTGAATAGCTCCAGAGATTCCTGCAGCAATATAGAGGTTAGGGGAAATCGTTTTACCCGTCTGTCCCACATGTTCGCTATGCGGTCTCCATCCCATATCGGAAACGGGTTTTGAGCAAGCTGTAGCTCCTCCAAGTGCAGAAGCTAATTCTTCAATCAAGTGCCAGTGTTCAGCATCTTTCAGCCCTCTACCGCCAGAAACTACGATATCAGCATCTTTTAAATCTAATTTCCCTATACTTTGTTCAGTAGAAATCACTTGTACATCAGTATTCTGAACGGTGGAATTGATTATTTCCTCTGTTCCTGCTGATGATTGCGGATTTTCTTTTACCCCAAATGAGTTAGTAGCTAATGTAAGCACTGTTCCAGTAGTTTCAGATTGCACAGTAGCAAATGCTTTTCCAGAAAAAACTTTTCTCTTTACTCGTAGAGGGGATAAACTTTCCGGTAATTCGGTTACATTAGTGATAATAGAAAATCCTTTTTGTACTGCGAGCATTGGCGCTATTGAGGAAGAATCTACCGTATTTGGAAGGATAATCAATTCTGATTGTGCTACTTCTGCCAGAATTTGTGAATATGCTTTTGGACTGAATTTTAAACCTTCATTCTTTATGGTTAATACCTTATCGGCACCATACTGATAAAGTTTTTCTACTGAATCTGTTGGGTTTATGGTAATTGCTGTTACATTTCCTCCATTGCTTTCAGCGATAGCTTTTGCAAAGGAAATCGCTTCAAAAGTAGTCTTCTTATAGCTACCATTATTATTTTCAGCATATACGAATATTGTCATTTCAAATATTTTTAAGAGTTCAAATTAAATTACCTTAGCTTCTTCTTTCAACAGCCTTACCAATTCATCTAAGTTATTGGCTTCTATGAGTTTTACATTTGCGCGGGCTGGAGTATTTTCAAATGATAGGGTATTTGCTTTTACCTCGTTTGAGGTTGGTTCCAATACTTGCAAAGGCTTCGTTCTGGCGCTCATAATTCCTCGCATATTTGGGATAATGATATCTTTCTCGCTTACCAAACCTTTCTGCCCACCGATAACGGCTGGGAGCTGAACGGCTACAGTTTCCGTACCTCCATCTATTTCCCTTGTAATTTTTGCTTCATTAGCTTGAAGTTCAATCTCAATTGCCGAATTTACAAAAGGATAGCCCAGCAATGCTGCTAAAATCCCTGCAACTGCACCGTTATTATAATCCATAGATTCTTTTCCGCATAAGATTACATCATAATTGCCAGACTTTACCACTTGTTCTATTTCCTTTGCGGTAGAGTAGCTATCTTTCGGTGAGAGATTTACGCGAATTGCCTCATCAGCCCCTATTGCAAGGCACTTCCTTAATACAGCTTCCGTTTCTCCCTCCCCGATGCAAAGCACACTTACTTTCGCTCCCGAAGATTGTAATTTCACCGCTTTTGATAAGCAAACTTCATCCACAGGGTTAATAATCCACTGAATTCCTGATTTATCTAATGCAGAGCTATCTGCTGTAAAGTTTATTTTGGAAGTAGTATCAGGCACACTACTTATGCACACCAATATATTCATACCAAGATTATTGTTATTAAATTTAATTTTGAAAGAGTCCAAAAGTACAAATAAAAATTCAGATGAGCATAGATTTTAAATAAAACATTAAAAAAGACCAGCCTTTTTCGGTGGTCTTTATCGTTGTTTTTTATGCTAATTCGCCATAGAGGTCAAATTCCTCTGCTGAAGTAATTCGGATATCGGCAAATTCTCCAATTGGGAGGTAGAGATTTTCTGCGGATACCAATACCGTATTATCCACATCTGGTGAGTCATACTCCGTTCGTCCTACGAAGTAATTCCCTTCTTTACGGTCAAAAATACATCGGAATACCTTGCCAACTTTCTCTTGATTTTTTTTCCAAGATATGCTTGATTGCAGCTCCATAATTTCGGAGACTCTCGCTTCTTTAACCTCTTGAGGCACATCATCCTGCAAATCAAAGGCGGTTGTATTTTCCTCATGGGAGTAGGTAAAACATCCAAGGCGGTCAAATCGCTGTTCCTTTACCCATTCCTTCAACTCTTGGAAAGCCTCTTCCGTCTCCCCAGGATAGCCTACGATAAGTGTTGTTCGCACTGCCATATCGGGTACTTTTTCGCGGAATTTATTTAATAAAGTATTGGTTTTCTCGCGAGTAGTTCCTCTTTTCATCGATTTGAGGATTTCGGTATTAATATGCTGAAGCGGGATATCAATATAATTACAAACCTTAGGCTCGTTCTTAATAATTTCGAGAACATCCTCTGGAAATCCCGTAGGGAATGCATAATGCAGGCGAATCCACTCTATTCCTTCTACCTTTACCAGCTCTTTTAGCAGGTCGGCGAGTGCTCGTTTATTATAAATATCGAGTCCATAATAGGTCAAATCCTGTGCAATGAGGATTAATTCCTTTGTTCCTTTTTGGGCGAGCTTCTTCGCTTCTAAAACCAATTTTTCAATGGGTACAGAAATATGGTTTCCTCTCATCAGAGGAATTGCGCAGAAAGAACACGGTCGGTCGCAGCCTTCCGAAATTTTCAGGTAGGCATAATGTTTTGGGGTGGTCGTCATCCGCTCTCCAACGAGCTCGTGTTTATAATCGGCGCCGAGATGCTTCAGAAGTATGGGAAGATCCTTCGTACCGAAATATTCATCTACATCTGGGATTTCTTTCTGCAAGTCGGGTTTATATCTCTCGGATAAGCAGCCCATTACAAACACTTTTTCCACATCTCCCCGTTTTTTTGCTTCTATATAATCCAGTATCGTATTTACCGACTCCTCTTTTGCAACATCCACAAAACCACAGGTGTTAATCACAATAATATCACCGTTTTTCGCCTCGTGGCTCACTTCCTTTCCGCTCGCTTTCAGCTGACCCATTAGCACTTCAGAGTCATATAAATTTTTTGAACAACCTAAGGTTACGATATTAATCTTCTTTCTGCCGACAGATTTTGTACGCATTTGCTTTATTTTTAATCAATAGAATTTTTAAAACTGCTTTCCTTCAGAAGAGAAGAGAGCAAAAAAATAAGGCGGCAAAGGTATTAAAAAAGCACCCAAAATCATCTGATTTGGGAGTATCCAAATTAAAATTATATTTAGTATAAATCTAATA
>ERZ773072.1880-NODE-1880-length-10164-cov-10.759917_pt1 | contig 10164 bp, 10 predicted proteins | sample MGYA00580617_ERZ773072 | MGnify/ENA primary metagenome ERZ773072 (study PRJEB29015, sample SAMEA2737970) | human oral metagenome | biome: human oral; feature: human-associated habitat; material: dental | place: China | collected 2122 ... | reverse complement strand
GCACGCCTGGAAGCCTGTCTGGCGTCTAAGTCTAACTTCTTATACCTGGCTGTATCTCTAAATGAATTCTCGGCATTTTTCTGTGAAGTTTCCAGATCTTTTTTGAGTGCTCTACCTTTATGATCTGCCCAACGGCGTAAACGATTTGGGTTGAATCGCGCCATATTGGGATTAGCCAACTTCTTGTTTTTAATAGTCTCACGACGATCTTTAGCATAGTTCTTAGACCTGTCGTATAATCCCTTATTCTTATCATTAACAAATCCGGCAAACTTACCTAATACTCCGCCACTGAGCTTCATAATTAGAGGAGTTATAGCCAAGGGTATTATTTGAACCAGCATGCCTAGTACGTGCATTATTGCACCATTTGAGCCAGAGGCATTTTGTATAATTAGTATTCCTGCCAGTTGAGCTCCACCGAATACTACAGCGAATGCTGGGAAAAATACTAGCATTGTTAAGAATAAGTCTCGCCATTTTTTAAACCACTTTTCTGTTCCGGGCAATAAGTAGCAAACAAATGCTAGTGGTGAAACTATAATTAATATAATAATAAGTGCTTGACGAGCCGCCATAATTAGGAGTATGAAGAGCAAAGTTAAGCCGGCTAATGTCGCGGCAGGTACTAACATTGGTAATATTTCAGTAGTAAGCGCTAGTGATACGGCGTATCCTGCTCCTACTGCCAGTGCTCCATTCGATAGTGCTGTACTAATAACCTCCGACCACGTCCATGTACTTGTATTTTCTCCTACGGTGGATATGGTATTTTTAATTCCCATGAAAGCGTCTTGGAAAGCGTAGCCGGCTATGTTTGATAAGTCTAGTAATATAGCACAAATCGTAAATGATAAGTTGACCAACACCGCCGCAATCACTAACCTAGGAAGCATTTTTTTGATACCGTAATTACTAATTCCTACGGAGGTCAGTTGTGAGTAGATAATTACCAAAAACGCTACGATAAATGCCACGTTGCTGATGTTGCGCATAATGACCCACGCCAGATAAATTCCACTGTTTTGGTTGGTTGTTTCTAATGGCTTAGTTTTTAAGAATTCCTGAAGCGCACTGTACATATAATCTATGCCATCAGCTAACCAATTGGAGAGTGGACAGATAATCCAACCTATTCCCTGTACGTCACAGGAAGTGCTGGTTGAATTTTCAGATGGCGATTCAATTGAAATAGTTGAGGTGCTGGTTTGTTCGTAGGTGTTTGGTGGTGTAAATGAATAAACCGCGTAAGTTGCCGAACTTAGCGAAGATATTTCGCTTGATGGGAAATAAATAACCTTGGTTTCTTTTTTATTCTTATCTTCATTAACATAAACAAGCGAATTATCAGGTAGGTTAAATTGTTTGATCTTTTTATCATCACTTACCTTTGTATATTTTTCTTTATTATAGGTTAAATTATGGCCGCTCCATTCTGCGTCTACGGCGTAAACAGAGGTTGAGTGTGTTAAGGTATTAAGAAAAATGCCCACCAGCATCCCTGCTATCAGCAATATAAACCACTGCAGCCACTTATTAAGAAGCTGCTTACGGGAAATTAACCACTCCATCTGAGGTTATATTAGCATTTTTGATGGAAAAAGTCAAGAGAAGAAGCTAAGCGCCAACTTTTTTGAATGCAGTATCTATTGTTCCGTTTATATTCTTTGAGGTGTTTGGATTTGCCCTAGCTTTTATCGCTGTATCCTTAATTCCATGTCTGGCAGCAGAAGCCTTAGGGTTATTTTTTTCGTAAGCATCAATTGAAGCCTGAGCCAGCCATTTGGTAGCTCCTGCGTTTTGTACTAAGTGTTCTGGTTGTAAATTGCCATCTGCAGCGTTATCTATGGCCATATTCTCTAAGTCATCCATACTACCAACTTTATCTTGAAGAATAGCATCCCCGAATTTGTTTCCTATGATATTATTATCTCCCTTTGCAAATGAAGCTTTAATCGCCCGTTGTTTTATAGAAGCGTCTGTGCCTTTTAGATTACTCAGCACATTCATACGTTCTTCAAAACCACCATTGGCCATAGTATGGTCAATGGTCGCCGCACGCATACTTTGTGTGACTTCTTTACCCGTAGAGGTTTTACCTGTTTTGGCAATAGTAGCTATTTCACTCGATGTCATACCTTGCAACATTGTGGATGCGTTTTCAACGTCGCTTTCGAACGCTTTAGCCACGGTTGCGCGGGCGCGCGCTCCACCTTTATCCCAACCCATGAATTGACCGAGTGGAGTATTATCCCTCCACGTCGCAAATTTATTCGTTCGCCTGCTTGCGCGTTTTCTGTCCATGAAATCCAAATATTTTCTTTTCGTATCGCCAATAACAGAATTGTCAACACGTCTTTTTGCTGTGCCTTTTACATTTCCGGCGAATCGACTATGGGCATTAGCACTCATTTTTCCTATCTTTGCACCAATACTACCTAGCGAACTTAAGGAGTTTTGCAATACAAAAGGAGTGGCGATGAGTGGCATAGTGGTAGCTGCTAAAGCAACTAGCTGCATGGTTTCGTCTGGATTATTCGGATCAACTGTTGCACTTGATGCCAATACTGCACCAGCTAATTTTCCTGCCCCGTACAATAAAGATATTATAGGAAATACTAATAATAACCCCCGGAACATTTTCATCCATTTTTTAAATAAGTCTTCTGTATTTGGCAATAGCCACGCCGCGAAGGCTATGGGAGACATGGCTATTAATAGTATGATACCTGCTTGTCTAACTACTAGAATAATAAATACTGTCATAATTGCCAAAAATCCAGCAGCAAGAGTAGGTAATCCGACTGCTAAGGCAATGAATAGGCCTACTCCGGTTAAGCCTAATATTTTAGCAATTATCTCGCTGCCTAGTCCCGTAGCCTCAGAATTGGCACCTATCTCTCCCGCTCCAGATTCTAAGGCGTCCTTTAATGTATGCCCTAATATATTAGATAAGTCTACAAAAATCTGACAAAGATAATAAGATAAATTAACTAGTAAAGCTCCTATTATTAAGCGAGGTAGGATTTTCTTAATGCCATAATTACTAACGCCAACGTTAGAGATTTGAGAAAATATAATCCATAAGAATATTACAGCGAATATGGCGTTGGCTATATTACGGAAAAACTCCCAACCTTGTTTTGCTCCAGAATTATTTCCATCGGAGAGTATGGCTGGCTTTATATCTAAAAATCCGGAAATAGCACTATACGCAGCATCGTTGATACCGGCCACGAAGTTCATTACTGGACAAACCAACCACCCTATTCCATCAATACCACACGAATTTTTCTCTTCTTCTCCGTCACCTTCCGCTGGGGCTTCAATTTTGGCAGTCTGACCTTGTTTACAGGCGTTTATATCTTCTGTGTTCTCATAGGTTGTTTCGCAGTATGTAGAATCACCCTTGTGATTTGCTCCGTCTTTGCAGGCTTTGAGTTTGTCTCCTGCCAGTCCTGCACAGGCAGTATCTACTGCACTTGCTTTTAGAACATTTAAATATTTTTTAGCTGCAATTGCCAGTTCACTTTCAACTGATCTACATGAAAACTCAGGCTTATTAGCATATACGGTAGATCCTCCGGCATACAAGTATTCAGTTTTGCCTTTTGGCTTGTATATCGTATCAACCTTTTTAGTGTCTGTGTTAATGACAGAAACCTTCCATGTGTTGTCAGACTTACTGGTTGCTTCACCATCCACACAACCCTTAATCCAGTCTGAATATTTTCTATATTTTATGTAAGCGTTTTTTTCTGCTACGTTGCGATCATATCCTGTTAATGTCGTAAGCGCGTTTAAAAAATTCTCTTTGCCATTCTCAGGCATACCATTATAGGTGAAATCGTTAGTTAATCCTAAGGCAACACATTCTTCATGTTTTGTATTACTATCATTCTTTCCTTTTAAACCGTTCTTTGGGTAGCCCATATAGCACAGTAACTCATTTGGTGAAATTCCAAATGTATTAAAAGCCTCTTGCTGAAATCCTGTATCATTGCATTTTATTCCACCCTTATTAAACCCCTTTACTTCTGGATATGTACCTACATAAACATAAGCATTCCCCCACGACGCGAATACTACATTATCATGCAACATCTGGTCATCAACGTCAGTGTGCACCTGTAAACCACCATTGAAGCATTGTGCCATAGCAGAGGCGTACGTGAAGAACTTGTATTGGTCATTCTCTTTTAGATTACTAAACCTGCTCGGGTCTTTTGAAGCTAACGCGGGATGGGCTAATAAAATATTTGTTATCGGTAATATAAAGAGCGCAAACGCACATAAAATTATAATAGGCTTCTTGAGTCGCCCCACCTTTTTAATCACCTGCTTCCCAATAAACATAAACACCTTCATTTAATCACATATGAAGGTGTTTATGCAAGGACTAATTTTCTGGTTTATCTATTCCAGGTATATCGCTTGGCGCCATAAGCTTACCATTTTGGATTAGAAATTCTTTGTCGAAGGACTCTTTAGTTAATTTTGAGAATCCTCCTAATGTGGCAGTCGCGAATATCTCTTCATTGCCGAAACTGAATCTATTATCATACCAAGCTTTATTTGCAGGTTCAAAGCCTGGCTTATCTAAATCGCTAACATCTTCTGGGAGGGCGCCGTCAGTAAATGCCCTAGCTACTACATCAGTAGAGGTCAGTTCACCCTTGCTGTTGGCATGTTCTACATTAACAATCATCTGGGTTTCAGGTGTATCAACCCCTCTACGCGGATAACCTTCCGTTTTGCAGTCAGCAATATTACCCGCAACAGAGCATTTGTCTGTTTTATAAGAAGGGTCGAACGCGTAAGTAGCATACGTCCCGTCTTTACCACTGCTTGTAAATTTTACGGTTAATATGAGGTCTGATGGTGTAATATTAAATAAAGAAGCATAGTTGTCTTTTCCAGGTTCTAGTAAAGCTTTTAAAAGACTGTTAGCTTGACCCGTTGCCATGTTTAGTACGTTGTTTTTAAGCATTTCCGACTCCTCTGCTGAGAATGGATAGCTATGAAGCTGACTATCTTTATATATTGCTCCTGTATACAATATAAAGTAGATACTATTTAGAGTGGCGGAGTTCATATCTTTAGCAAGGTTATCGTGAGTAGTTTTTATTAGTCCATTCTCGTCGGTGACAACTTTAGCGTTTTCATCTGGCGTAGTCTTATTTACAAGATCAACAAGCTTAGCTCGCCATTCATTATAGCTAACTTCTTCACCACTTTTTTCTTTTTCTAAAAGACCTCTGATATCAGATAGATCTATGTCTTTATATTTGTCGATTATTTCTTGAGGTATGTCTTTCTCAGTCTTAGTTGTGCTGGCTTCAGGAGATGGGGTTGGGCTTAAAGTTGATGTTGGATTATGCGTTTCCTGCGACGTAGACGTTGTAGTATCTGGAGTTGGCTCACTGTGAGTCTCACTGCAGGCTGACAGTGGTAACATGCTGGCAGCAGCAATAGTGAGCGTAGCTATAGTTTTTCTTAGTAGAGGGTTTGTTTCTTTTGAATCGCTTGGGTTAAGTCGTTCATGATTTCGAGCCATAACGCTTGGGATCCTTCCTCTGACATTGTCAGATATTTTATTATAAAAAACTTCTTAGACTTTTAGTCCAATTGGAGATATCATAACATAAACTTTACATAAATGCAATAGTCATAACTCGATTATAATAAAAAACACCCTATTAGGGTGAATCATCTGTGGCGCGCTCGACCGGATTCGAACCGGCGATCTCCTCCGTGACAGGGAGGCGTGATAGGCCAACTTCACTACGAGCGCATATCAATACTTTTCATATTACCAGATAATCCACGTCTTTTCAAGGAAAATATTTGCTTTTTTCGCTTGACTATTTTACAATTTCTGTATAAGAGAAAATTTTATGACAAAAAGAAATATTATAATTAGCATATTTATCACAACAGTAATCGCAGGAAGTGTTTTTATACCCAGAATAGCTTTGGCTGCCAACTGTGGTGGCGCGGAAACTTCTGTTATTTCTTGTGACGGCACGGGTAGCACGGCAATTATCAACATAATCAAGCAAGTCATTAAAATCTTAACTGCGGGAATTGGAATCGCGGCTGTTGGGGCTGTTATATACGGTGCATTTTTATATACCACCTCTGAAGGTAGCCCGGATAAGATTAAAAAAGCACGTGAAATTTGGACGAACACAGTCATTGGATTATTGATGTTTGCATTCATGGTGCTAATTACTAACTTTATTATTCCAGGAGGAGTTTTTGATTGATGAAGAAAATTATAATAGCAATAACTTTAATTGTCATAGGCTCCGTTGGAGTAAGTATTCTTTCACCAACTATCTCTATGGCGGATGATAATAAACCTGCCGCCAGTGACAGCAAATGTCCTAGTGGAAAAATTTTGACGCTAAAGCCTTGGTATGATGGACTGATGGAAAAAAATGATTGCTCTCTTAAAACTCCGGGTACAGATGCTAATGCTCAGGCAAACTATATTTGGAAAATTGCACTTAATATAATTGAAGATTTATTACAAATTGTTGGTTACGCGACTACTGGATATATTATGTACGGTGGCTTTCTGATGATGACCAGCAATGGTGCTCCAGAAAAAGCGGCGCATGGACGAAAAACTATCATGAGTGCGGCAATTGGATTGGTTATTGCATTAGTATCAATTGCTATTGTTGGATTCGTATCTTCAAGGATAGGAGTTTCACTATGAGACATATAGAGCTTTTTGCTGCTAGATTACTAGGAGAAGCAGACGATCTTGGTGTGCCACATAATAACGATGTAGATATAATGAAAATTATTAATTTAGTTTTCTGGGTAGCTGGTGTCATAGCTGTTATTATTGTTATTATTGCAGGAATAAACTATTCCCTGTCTTCCGGCGACCCTGCTAAGACTGCTAGTGCAAAGAACGCTATTTTATACTCTGTCATTGGTCTGGTTATTATTTCTAGCGCGATTGCTATAACGGGTTATATCATAGGAAAGGTTTAGGATGAAGATTTTTACAAAGATTTTAATTACTGGAGCGTTGATATTTGGACTATTCGGAATATTAACTCCGCCTGTTTTTGCAACTAATGGTATTGATATTTGCTCTGGCGATGGTAAAGGATCTATTTATTGTGATAATAAAGCTGGAAGTGAAACTAAAGTTAATAGTATTATAGGCAATATTGTCCAGGTCTTATTGACCGCTGTTGGTGTTATTTCGGTCATTATGATAGTTATTGGTGGTATCATGTTTACACTTTCTAGTGGTGACGCCCAGAAAGCGGCTAAGGCTAGAAATACTATTTTATACGCGGTTGTTGGTTTAGTAGTTGCTGTGTTTGCTTCAGCTATTGTTAATTTTGTATTTGATGGGTTTAAATAGGAGGAGATATGAAAAAAATAATCTTGTCAGCTTCAATCGTAATGTTTTCTATGTTTGGACTATCAGCCATTTCTGCGGTTTCATTGCCATCTACAGCTTCGGCCCAGGTAGCTGATGGTATTAAGACCGCCACAACATCGGAGATGCAAAACAAAAGTATTAATGGGCCAAATGGTCTAATAAAATCAGTTGTTAACATCCTATTATGGGCCGTTGGTATTCTGTCAGTTATCATGATTATTTACTCTGGTCTTCGCTATATTACTTCAGCTGGTGACGCCGCAAAGACGAAATCTGCCCAGTCTACACTTACCTACGCGGTTGTTGGTTTGATTGTAGCTATCCTTGCTTGGGCTATTGTTAATATGGTACTGGATCGGATTGGAGTTAAGACGTCGTCTAACACTACATACTCGTCTGTAGCCTTTAATTAGTTTTGCAAATAACAGATAAAAATGTATAATAATAATATCATTAAACAAGGAGAAAATAACAATGAATAAATTAAAATTAATCTTGGCGGGACTATTGATGGTGCCAACTGTTGCTTTGGCTGTAGCTCCAGCGGCAAGTGCCGAAGGTGATTTTACCTTAACTAATGGCGTAAATAGTGCAAAAGGAGAAGGTGTAAGTGAAACCGCTTCAGATCCTCAAGCTTTGGTTAAGCAATTTGTAAATATATTCTTGTTTGCTGTTGGTGCATTGAGTGTTATTATGCTTATTTGGGGTGGTATACGCTATACTACTTCAGCTGGTGACAGCAATAAGGTTACAGCTGCTAAGAACACGGTTTTGTATGCAATTGTTGGTTTGGTAATCGCTATTTTGGCATACGCAATCGTCAATATGGTTATTGGTAAGTTTACATCAGGGTCGTAGCCTTCTATGTTAATAAAAAAGAGCCTCGCTGATGAGGCTCTTTTTTATTGCAGTTAAGAAAATACCGCCAACTTGTGACGGTATTTTCTGTAAAATGGTTTTTTATAGAACTTGAATCTTCTTTGCTTTTTCTTGCTTTATCTTTTCAAAAGTAATTGTCAAAACGCCATCTTTTAATTCTGCCTTAACGCCCTCTTCATTTACAGCGGTTGGCAATGCTAATGTACGACTGAATTCACCCCAGTAGCATTCTTGGATGTGCCATTGGCGAACATCTGCTTCGTCACCGCTAGACAGTGTGCCGCTAATTGTTAAGATGCCATCAGAGATACTTACATCTAGATCATTACGGTCTACTCCGGCAGTGCGAGCTTTGATAACTAAGTCATTTTCTGTCTCAAAAACGTCAACAGCCAATTGACCCATCATGTCGTCGGCTTCATCTTCCCAATTGTCGTCAGGCTGAACTGCTGGTGTATTGTTATTACTTGTATTGTTGTTACTGTTAGAATCAGGCAGTAGGTCATCGTTATCATCGTCAATAAACGCCGCAACCAATTCCTGCTCCGTTAATAGTATATTATCATCTTGTTTTCGGGCCATAATTTCCTCCACTTTTATAATAGGCTCATTGACAAAGTCCTTATTAGTATAACTATAATATACGGTATAATCAACAGTGAAAGGCTTAAAACGTAAAAATTACAATGTTTGACATGATATTATCAATCATCGCCCCTCACCACTGTTATAAGTGTGGTAAAATGGGCGGTATTTTATGCTTAGATTGTAAAAAATACATCATAAGCCGGGAATATGATGTATGTGTCATGTGTGGTGATTTGCTGGAAAATGGCAACTTATGTAAAAAGCATAAGCTCCCCTGTAATATGATCTGGTGTTTTTCACGGCGTACAGGTGTTGTCGCAAAGATTATTGATGATTATAAGTTTAACCGCGTTCAGGCGGCAGCTGATTTACTAAGCGAATTCTTAGACGATACTCTGCCTGAATTGCCGTCAGATACAGTAATCGTACCAATTCCTACAATTTCTAAGAATATTCGGCGTCGTGGATTTGATCATATCCTAAAAATTGCTATTAAATTATCTCGACGAAGAAAAATAGAATGCTGTTCCCTGCTTCGGCGTAGAAATAATGTAACTCAGCACTTTACGAAGTCTTCCGCTCAGAGAAAACGTCAAGCAAAGGAATTTTTTGAAATTGCGGGTAAAGTTGATAAAAATAAGCGGTATATCATTATTGATGATATATTTACGACTGGCTCAACTGTATTAGCGGCGGCGGAATGTTTGAAGAAAAATGGCGCCAAACATGTGGAAATTGCGGTTATTGCCAGGCACGGACATCCAAAATTATGAGTGATGATAATGACTGCCGCGATGGATTTCTTGGGCGCGGTATAATTGCTCAGCTAAAATAAGACGAACTAATTGGTGTGGAAACACTAAGTTTGATAACGACCAGACGATGTTGGATTTTTGACGAAGTTCGTGTGTAACTCCGTAAGCGCCACCAATGATGAAGACAATATGCTTGTTGGTATGTTCGGTTATTAAGTCAGATAATTCTGGTGACGATAAGTTTTTTCCGCGTTCATCGAGCAAAATAACGAAGTCATCTGAATTAAGGCGTGAAAAAATACGCTCAGACTCTTCCTGGCGCGCTCTGTCGCCTTCAAAGCTTGAATGCGGTAGAATAATCATTTCCGCAGCAAAAGGTGCTCGTAGACGCTCTAAAAAACGAAAAATGCCTGGCTGAACCCAGGCTTCGTGCTTTTTTCCGATTGTTATAATGGTGATTTTCATAATATCTATGGCGGAGAGAGAGGGATTCGAACCCTCGATGAGTTGCCCCATACCGCTTTTCGA
>ERZ773072.1878-NODE-1878-length-10168-cov-3.398497_pt1 | contig 10168 bp, 13 predicted proteins | sample MGYA00580617_ERZ773072 | MGnify/ENA primary metagenome ERZ773072 (study PRJEB29015, sample SAMEA2737970) | human oral metagenome | biome: human oral; feature: human-associated habitat; material: dental | place: China | collected 2122 ... | reverse complement strand
ATGGGCATCAGCTGCAACCAGGAGAGCGTTTCACAGCGGATATGACGGAACGGCAGGCAGACTCCCTGCTCCGTGCCGACCTTTGGAAATGCTTTGAACACTTCAAAGGGTATGGTAAGGATGCCCTGCTGCTGACCTTGCTTGCCTACAATGTGGGTGTAGGGCGATTGCTTGGATATGGTAAGCACCCAAAGAGTAAGCTACTGCGAAAGATAGAGGCTGGAGATAGAAACTTCTATTGGGAGTATGTTTCGTTTTGCCGATATAAGGGTAAAGTTTTGAATGGGTTAGTCAAACGCCGAAAGGTTGAGTTTGCGTTGTTCTTTATCATCTGACTATATTAAACCAAGAATTATTCCTATGATGTTGTTTCTATTTTGCTGAAAAATTGTAACTTTGTATTACGATTAAATAGGATAAGCAATGAATAAAGAAACAAAAAAGGTACTCTTCGTCTTATTGAATGAGTACACAGATTGGGAAGGTGCTTTTCTCTCTACAGCCCTTCATGTTGGCGTAATACCAGGTAGTGAAATCAAGTACAGAGTGCATACAGTTGCTCCGACATTAGATGCAGTCTGTTCCATTGGTGGATTCAAAACGTTACCTGATTATTCTTTTGAGAATATGCCCAAAGAGTATGCAGCCTTAGTCCTTATCGGTGGCAATCGATGGGATTCACCTGAAGCAGAACTTGTTGCGCCATTGGTACAAGAAGCATTGGATAAGGGTAAAATAGTAGGAGCGATATGCAACGGAGCATCGTTTCTGTGTGCTCATGGCTTCTTGAACAACGTAAAACATACGGGTAATGGTCTCGACCAACTTAAACAATGGGGTGGTGAAAGATACACGAACGAAACAGGATATGTGAACGCACAGGCTGTAAGTGATAAAAACATCGTTACAGCAAATATTACTGGTCACTTGGAGTTCACTCGTGAAATGCTCTTACTTCTGAAAGCCAATACCTCGGAAAAGATTGCAGCTTGGTATGACTTTTATAAGAATGGATTTGTAAAATAGTAGTCATACTACTAAATAAAATTGATGCGTGGAGTACATCGTCTCCACGCATCAATTTTATAGTTAGCAATCACACATACATCTTATTTTATGGATGCGGTTCTGGCTGAGGTCCTGGATTGGGATGTTCCTCACCAGACTTCTTGTCAGGTGCTGAAACACGTTCGTAGCTCACGCCAGTAAGTGTAAAATACTTCTTTGAAGGGGTGAGATGTACCACAGGTTTCGTAATATGAACCTTTGGGTTGAACTCCGTTTTTCCCTTCTCAACCAATTTACTCTGGAAAGAAGGTGTAAGTGTCCCGATGTCTCCAAAGTCTACAATGTCTCCGTTCTCAACGTGCTTTTTTGCTATCTCGGCTGCAAGTCTGAGAACAGCCTCGACTTCTGCACCTGTGAATGTTGTAGCGTGTGCCACTTCATCACAGAAACTACGATGATCAACTCTCTTTCGTCCTGTAGGATGTGCCTGCAGAACGATTTTTCCTTTCAAACTTCCAACTGTTCCTTTACGTTCCTTTAGCGTATAAGCAATGGGTCTGTTCGCCATAGTCATTAGTGTTGCCCCCGATTGTTAAGCCTTTGGAGGCTGGGGCTTTATCCTCCTCAACTTGTTAATAGATTTATATCACAAAGGTAAGAAAATTCTTGACTATCTCCAAGAAAAGCACATATTTTTTTGGCACTTATCTACTTTTTTTCGCAAAAAGGTTCACCTATTTTAGTAAAATCATCTACCCATTATCAGAAAACCGTCTACCTTTTCCTCAAAAAGGGTCTACCTTTTCTATTAAAAAGGTCTACCTTTTTCGCCGAAAAGGTAGACACTTTTTGAAGAAACTGGCAAATCTTTCTGTAGATTTGGATATGGTTAATTAATAACCCTAATGAGAATATGCAGTATTTGGCTTTCACCTTGTCCGCCAATTTTCAATTCATCCGCATAGTTGTAGATGATGTCCTCAATCTCTGTCTTCATATCTCTGATAATTTAATGGTTCATACTTTATGCTGTTGCTTTCATTCTTCGGCTTATAAGACCTCGATTGGCATTGACAAGGTTTACAATTTGCTCGTGATATTCCGTATTCTTGTTGCATACCCCACGACTTTGCACCACTTCCAAAGTTCGTAATGATACTTCAATGGTTTCTATTCGCTTGCCTTCAATGGTAGCCGAAAGGATAAGGGAGTCTTCCTTAAGGTAGTATGCATTAGAAAATACGCAATGGTGCATTGATACACCTTCTTCCAAATGTTCCTGCACGCTCTCCAACACGTGGACTTGGATAGTGCCGTCCGTGAAACAGATGCCGAAAAACTTGGATTTAAGTTCCTTGAAGCGTTTCTCATCTTCGATTGCCTTCTGCTGCTTCTTTTCTATCTCCTCCCTTTCACGCACTCTGAGAAGTTCCTCGTGTCTGCGGTCGTGTTCGCCTTTAAGGTCTGTGGGGCATAAATACTTTGGATTATGAATATCCTTTCCTAATCTTCTAAGTGTATCTACATAATCACTCCAAAGAGAAATGTCTGCTATCTCATAGCCGTTACGGACTGCAATCTTGTAGGACTGCCATAGTTCCTCAAAAGCCTTCTTGTTGCTAAGAAAGTAACGTAAATGGTCTGTGCTACCTGCCTTTAGCAATGTTTCCACACGGCTGTCTGTAAGCAATGCAGGAATAAACTTAGTAGGCACGATGCCATAGAAATTATCCTTAAAACCATTTCTGCGAAGTATGTCTGTAACCTTGAACTTCGGATATATGGGTGAGTAGGCAATATGCTGATAGGCTTCATTATCGTTGCGTATCGCCATAGGACTATAATAGGAAAAGGTATCAACATAGTGTCCCAATACCCTCTGTATGGCAACCACAGCTTTTCGTCCCTGCATATTCCACCAATATTGCCCAATCTCAATTATAGAAGTCTGTGCTTTGTAACCTTTCTCCATACCCACAATAAGTAGGAACATACGTAATACTTGAAACTCTCCACAAGTGGTAAGTAGGGTGAAATACTGCTTCTGCTGCAACTTGCGCTCATAGGTTTCCTTGACCTGCAACTTTGCCCTGCAATGAGGGCAAGTGCAAGTTTCTCTATGTTTGTCCATTACCCAACTATGCCCACAATCCATACAAGTGGTGCGACCTTTTGGCAAGCGGTAGGCGAAGTGGTCTATGCACTCACGGAATGCCCACTTACTTTGTGTCTTGGTTATCGGACGAAGATACTTGCTTTGTTCCAAAACTGCCTTTTCAAATTTGTTTCTCGGTTTCATAGGCTTAAAAATCAAATAGTGATGGTTGTACTTGGGTTGCTATGTTCTCGGTCTTTTTCACTCGTGCGTTACGGCTCTGTAACTTGGCAAGTTCCTCACGCTGATATTGCTTAATGGCTTCCTGCCTTGCTTCGGCTTTTTCTTCCTCTGTGAGTTCTACAATGTGATTGACGGCAACTTGGCAAGAAATAGCCTTACCCACCTCTATATCGTCTTCATCGTAGTAGTGAACAGCCATAGAGAAGATTTCATCATCATCAAAGCCGTTGCAACCGCTTTTCTGCACTTCATTAAGAATGTAGGTGATGCACTCCTCGATATTCTTGTTCGGTTTCATCAAGTTAGGGGCAAACAAGGGGTCTGTCATAGCACGCTGATTGAGATACTCGGCTATTGTCCGTGTGAAATGTTCTGTTCCTTTCATATTGCTTAGTATTTTGGGATTTCTACTATTTGATTGATACGCCCATATAGGTAGGCTCTTAGGCTTGTTCTGTCGGGTGCGTAATACTCTGTCCATTGTCCGTACTGATTGACAAGATATTTCTTCAGTACATCAAAGAAGTCAAAGCGATAGCCTTGCAGTGGAACGGCTGTACGGAAATAGGTGTTTGAGTTCACCGCTTCACATAGCCAATTCTTTTCCTCACGGCTCATCATTTCGCCACGATAGAGTTTCATACGCAGGAGATATACTTTGCTATTACAAAGGCTCTCCAACGGGGGAACGTCCCATTGTACAAACTTAATTGCCAACACTTGCTCACTCTTTTCAGCCACAGGGTTAATGCGGTAATGAGAGGAGGAGCTATATCCTTTTCTGTTCATCGAAGATGTTGTATTTACTTTTTGCTTATCCATAGCGACATTTTTTTTATGCGTCCAAAGATCGGAGTATGCTGATTCCTTTTTGTAGCAAAATAGAGGTAGCGGGGTGGGCTTGCACAAGGTTTTGGCGGAAAATACAACCCGTAGGTGTGGAGATTTTCCAGACAAACCAAGCGGCACAGACCTTTTGAAAGCCACAAGCCCCGTACTACCTTTGCGGATAAAAAGGGAACAGCATCCGTCTTCTTGTCATCGCATATCGTGGAGCATTGGAAAAGAAGCAAAAGTGCAACGCTCGTAGTGGAAAATAGAAAAGGTGGCTATCTCAAAATACGAGATAACCACCTGATGAAATAAAATGAAAGTTTTTACAGAGCTATGCTTTTCAAAGCACGCAAAGCAGGATGGCACAGAGAATTGCCAGCCAGAAGAGAATGCTCAGCAGCGTAAACGTCACTTTTAGAATTACCCTGACTATAAAACGTAGTATCAGAAAACCTGCAATGACAGAGACGACAGTTACGACTTGCGGCGTTACCATCTTCGAGATAAGCCAAATGGCACCGATAACGATAGAAAGCAGGATAGTGAGTTCGATGAAGCGTGTCCAACCGAAGCGGCGGACTTGCTTGGGAGAAGTCGGCTGCTGCTTGATATTATCGGTTTTGTTCGATGCGTCTGCCTTGATGAAGGCAGGTGTGTGGACATCTTGATTCATGATAAATGTATTCATATCGGAGCTTTTAATAGTTCAAGAGCATTTACAAGAGGCGCAGACTACACAAAGACAAGTGTTTGTACAAACTCTTGTCGTGTGGAGTGGAGCGTTTATCTTGGCTCTTGACACTACAAAAGCTCCCGATGGTGTTACATCAAGTCATGTTCTCACTATCGACAGTTGGCAGACCATTAACCTCGATGATCAGAACGATTGTCCCTGTCAGTTCGGTGTAGAGTTTCTCATACTCTGGACTCGCCCCAAAGTCGTCTGTCAGTTCATACTTATCGAAAACGCTTTGCACAGCCTTATTCTTCAAAAGTATCGGGGACAGTCTTTCGGGGAGTGGGGAGGGCAGTTCTTTCTCAAACTCATTCTCCAAGACAGATACAAGCGTGTCATACTTTGAAAAATGCAGTCCTCGATACAACACTTCGCTTGCCATTGTCTCTGCCTCTGGGTGAGAAAAACCTTGTGCTATAGCATCGCAGTAAGCTGTCAATGCTTCGTCTGCACGAGCAGTTATAAACGTATTTTCATTCACTCTCTCTGGGTAATGCTCTCCGAGATACGCTTCCAACTTCAAACGGAAGTAAGAAAGCTCTTTCTTTGTTGTTGTCATAATCTTCTTGGTTTAGGGTTGTACATTATTTTGAGTTGATGCCCATAGCAACATTGAACTTGTCTAACTTGCCAGCCAACTGTTCCATATCGTGTTCTATTTTCTTATTCGTAATACGGGCATATATTTGTGTAGTTTTAATATTTGTATGTCCCAGCATCTTCGACACACTTTCCATAGGAACGCCCTTGCTGAGCGACATGGTCGCAAATGTATGCCGGGCAAGATGGAAGGTCAGATTCTTCTTGACACCGCAAAGGTCGGCAATTTCTTTTAAATATGCGTTGGTTTTCTGATTCGTTAGGATGGGAAATAGTTTGCCGTCCCGATAGGTCTTATGACTGTACTTGGCAATGATACTCTTGGGAATGTCAAGCAATAAAACATTTGTCTCCACATTTGTTTTCTGTCTCTTGGTCATAATCCACTGCTTATCATCAAGTGTTACGATATTGTCCGGTGTAAGATTGGAAACATCAATATATGCTAGACCTGTGAAACATGAAAAGATGAAAACATCCCTTACTAACTCCAAGCGTTGAATAGCAAGATCCTTGTTGGCTATCTTCATAATTTCCTCATCCGTGAGAAAACCACGATTAACTGGCTCCAAGTGAAAACGATGATTGAGGAAGGGGTCGTGAAGAAGATAACCACGTTTTTGCGCATAGATGGTTACGGTCTTGAGTGCCTTCATTTTTTTGACCGATGTATTGTAAGCGCAGCCTGCCACTGTACTCAGATATAACTCAAAGTCTTGTACCACGGATGGTGTAAACTCTGTCAGTCCTACATCCTTTCTTCCATACTTATGAATAAGGAACTCAGAGAAATGTCTTCTTAAAACGCTGTACTTTTGTAGGCTGTCTTTGCTGATGGTGTGTCCGACGCGTTGCCTGACATCTTCGTTGAATCTGTCGAATACAGGGAGGAAAGTTGTATACTCCCTGTCTTTTCCCACAAAATAAGATCGGATTTTCTCCAATGACATGGAAGAGTCGTCCTCAAATTTGTGATAGATGTTATTCAGTGTAGCAGAAATAGAGTCCAATGCGGCATTTACGGATAAGGCTTCTGCTGTCCGACCTTTGAGCCGACTTGTGGCATTATTCCATACTGTCTTGTCCACGAAGATTTTCGTAGATCCAAAATTAGCCATCTCTCCGTTAAGGAATACACGGAGCATTACAGGCGACTTTCCTTCTTTGTTCTCATAGTTTGAGCGTAGGTAGAAGGACACCTTGAAATTTGTTCTCATAATGCATCATTCTTTTGTGTAGCACTCGGCTGCAAAGTTAATATATAACATACTGAAACAGAAAGAATTGATGCCGTCAATATGGTATTCAGAATACCGTCACTGCTACATTTTTTGCTGCTACAATTTTTGTGTAGCAGTTTATGTAGCAGAATTTGACCGAATGATGATTGTCAAAACATAGGGTTATGCCGTCAGGCGATAGAGGTATATACAAAGAAAAATCGTTGTAAAACCTTGATTTTACAACGATTATCTAATTTTTGAAGGCTAAAATGACTACTTTTATGAAGACCTTTTAAAGCCTATTAGCGGAGAGAGAGGGATTCGAACCCCCGGTACCTCTCGGTACGACGGTTTTCAAGACCGTTGTAATCGACCACTCTACCATCTCTCCAGAAGGCAACTTTGTAGTCTACCTGCTTCCTTGTTGAAAGCGAGTGCAAAGGTATAGATAATTTCTGAAACTGCAAAATCTAAGACAGAAGAATTTAAGAATAAAACACTTTTTAACTAAAACGAGTGTAATAATAGTGGGTTGGGTGTAATATTGTTTTGATAAGATGATAAAACTACCCCCCCCAATCGGTCATTAGACCACAATATGTATAATTCTTATTACTATGGTATTGTTTCCTAACATCTTTTATTTTCTTATCGGCATCTTGTCTGGCTTTATAACTTGACGTAGCCCGCTACGCCTGCGTTACAAAGCCAAACAATCTGCTCAATAATAAAACAAAATATGTTTAGGTTCTAATGACCGATTTGGGTTAAACAGCGACAAGGAGTATATCTTTTTAATATTCTATTTTGAAACAAGGTGATTGGTTCATATTGGTGCTGTTTGATAAATCTTTTTCTTGTATGTCTGTCTTTAATTTTGTAATTAATAGTGATAAGTTAAGAGCTCACTTTACGCTTTCTGCTGAAGTTGTATTGCTTAATATGTGTGGTGTTGAGGGTAAGCACATGTGGTGTTAATGGTTAGCACCATTGGTGCTGAGCGTTTCGTAGCTTGTAATATGTTGTTGGAGTGGAGGAAACCTATAGTCGAAAATGTGTTATACTACTAAAAGCAAATAATGTACTTGCTTATCTAAAAATAATGCGGAACTCCCTACTTAAAGGGTAATTCCGCAATAAATATGGGCTATTGAATCTTAATGGGGTAACAATAGTCTTATACTAAGATTTGTTTTAGTTGCTCGGCAGTCTGTAAGCTACACACTCCCTGCCGCACATTGTCCAGCTACAACGCCTGTTGTCCATGCAGCCTGAAGATTAAAGCCGCCGGTGATGGCATCAATGTCTAATACTTCGCCTGCAAAGAAAAGATTAGGACAAACTTTGCTTTCAAGTGTTTTGGAATTAATAGAGCTAAGGCTTACGCCACCACAAGTCACAAATTCCTCACGGAAGGTACCTTTACCAGCAATAGTATATTGATCATTGACCAATGTTTCTATCATGCGATTTAATGTTTTGCGCCCGACTTCTGCCCATGGTTTCGCAGGCTCTAAGCCAAGTTTGCTAAGTATGTAGAGCCACAGACGACTTGGTAGTCCAAATGGGTGTAGGGTAGCGAGCTGTTTACGTGGGTTAGCAGCCTGCAATTTCATAAGGTTTTCCTCTACTTCTTGTCGTGTTCGTTCTCCCGTCCAACTGATAGAAAGCGGAGCTTTATAATCATTTTCAGCAAGTAAACGAGCTGCGTATGAAGAAAGCTTCAAGGCAGCAGGACCACTCACACCCCAATGTGTCACGAGCAAAGGCCCTTGTGCGCGCAACTTTGTTCCAGGAATCGTTGTTACAACTGGGTCAACAACCGTTCCCATGAGATCGCAGAAAGCACGGTCCTTTATATTAAAGGTGAAAAGTGATGGTACAGGAGCCTCTATTTCATGTCCAAGTCGAGCGAGGTATTGTAAGCCACGCCCATTGGGTGAGCCGCCTGTTGTTATAATAGCACGATGGAATACGCGATGTGTGCCGTTCTCAAATTCCAGTTTTATTCTTTCGTCTTCTAACTTATGGATATCTGTTAATCGGTAGCGATGACATATAGTTACACCGAGTTCATTAGCTTGGCGCATTAGGCAATCAATGATGGCATGCGAGTCTTGTGCCTTTGGGAAAACACATTCATCTTCTTGTGTCACCAATGGTACACCATGCTTCTCAAACCATTTATATGTATCTTCGTGGCTAAATGTTTTCATCAACCGCTTCATGAGTTTATGACCACGTGGGTAAGCCTGCTTTACATCCGAGATAGCTGCAAAGCTATTTGTAACGTTACAGCGTCCCCCTCCGGTTATTTCAACCTTAGCCAATACCTTTTGCGCACGTTCAAAGATTGTAACCTTACATGAAGGATTTGTTCTTCGAGCCGTGATAGCTGCCATGAAACCAGCTGCTCCTCCGCCAATGATTGCTATATCCATTTGATTTAATTCAAAATTATTTGAACAAAGTTCTTATCAGTAAGTTATAATTATGATAACTATTGTCCGCTGAGATTATTGCAATAAATAAAACTAATAATTAGCTAAGACAAGAAATAACTTGTCAACTTCTCACTAAAGTACTTTTTTACGTTTGCCACTGAACTCAGTAAAGTCTACGCGGATTATCTCAACACGATGGAAACTCTTATGCGCATATTTATCACCAAGCTCTTTGAAGTCAGATGATAACTTGTCTATCAAAAGATGCAGCGCATGCATCTTCTCCTCCTCAGAAAGATGGATATGAGCCTCACCGAAGAAGATAGCACTCTCATACTCAGTGGTGAAATTGCGGGGCAATAAGTTTACTTTACCAATGATACAAAGCGAAACCTTTGGATTCTGCTCAATAGCTACTAACTTACGTCCTTCAGGTGCGCAGTGAATATAGATGCTATTCTTGCCGTCCCAAACAAAGTTTACAGGAATACCATACCCCATATCTTCTGAAACCATGCTCAGAACCCCGTATTCGCCTTCACGCAGCAATTCTATAGCTCGCTGCTCCTCCATCAGACGGTCTTGTCTGCGTATGCGGTCATTAACATATTTCATATCGTACATTATTAATATAATAAATGATTTGTTGGAACTGTGAATTATCTGTTATGAATTACTTTCACGCACAAAGAAACCTTTGTGTCAGAGTTCCAGTATATATAAAAAAAGACCTTGACTGATTCACATCACCCAAGGTTTAAATACTAAAACTAAATTAACCACTAAAAAAACTTGGTGCAAAGATACACGTTTTTTTGTTAATAACCAAATTTTTTGAGAAATATTTTTCACTATTAGAAACACTATTAACCTTTATTGGTTATTTTTTGATTGGTTATAATAATAAAATTAAGATTATTCTGATAGCTAAAAAGAAGTCTAAACGCTTTTGTACACACATTTTTAACGTTTCCTTTGTAGTTAT
>ERZ773072.1867-NODE-1867-length-10195-cov-5.996943_pt1 | contig 10195 bp, 12 predicted proteins | sample MGYA00580617_ERZ773072 | MGnify/ENA primary metagenome ERZ773072 (study PRJEB29015, sample SAMEA2737970) | human oral metagenome | biome: human oral; feature: human-associated habitat; material: dental | place: China | collected 2122 ... | reverse complement strand
GGAAGACTATGTCTGATTTATTGATTACTCATGTAGACGTCCTCACCGATGAGGGAGTTCTAAAAAATCATGCCATTGAAATTAAAAATGGTTATATTACAGCTATTTTAAACGATAGTGAAGCTACAAAAGTAAAAGATTCTGCTAAAGAAGTGTTAGAAGGTAAAGGCCAATTGGCTGCGCCAGGTCTTATAAATACACATACCCATATTGCGATGGGTCTATTTAGAAACTATGCAGATGATCTTGAGCTTATGGAATGGCTTGAAACGGCTATTTGGCCAACAGAAGCAAAATTAAATGACGATTATGTACGGTACGGTACACAACTCGGTATTGCTGAAATGTTGCGCACTGGTACCACTACATTTAGCGACATGTATTTCTTTATGAATACTACTGCTGAGGTGGTAAAAGAAACAGGTATTCGCTCTGTATTGTCACGTGGCTTAGCCGGTGTATCCCCAACAGCAGATCAAGCATTAGTTGAAAATGCTGACTTATTCCGCACTTGGAACGGCTTTGATAATGACCGCATCAAAGTATTGCTTGGACCACATGCACCATATACTTGCCCTGATGATTATATGGAAAAGGTGATTGCCTTATCTCATGAATTAAATTGTGGTATTCATATGCACTTGTCCGAAACAAAAGGAGAAGTGGAGAATGTTATGAAAGCTACTGGTAAGACACCAATTGCGCATATGCATGATTTAGGTTTATTCTGGAATACTACCTTAGCCGCACACTGCGTTCATGTAACAGACGAAGATATGGCTATTATGGCTGGAAATAATGTAGCGGTAGCGCATAACCCACAATCTAATTTAAAATTAGCTAGCGGTATTGCACCAGTACCTGAAATGATTGCCAAAGGTATTACGGTTGGTCTTGGTACAGATGGCTCCGCTTCTAATAATAATGCTGATATGCTTGAAGAAGTACGTCTTGCAGCAACATTACATAAAGCACGTCTTTATGATCCAAAGGCTATTCCTGCTCAAGCCGCATGGAACATGGGCACTGTAGAAGGTGCAAAAGCATTGGGATATACAGATCTTGGTGTATTAGATAAAGGCTATCGTGCAGATATCGTGCTATATGATGTATCTGGTATGCACTGGATGCCTCGTTACAATGATTTAGCAGCTCTTGTATACTCTGCTAATAGCTCCGATGTAAATACTACAATTGTGGGTGGTAAAGTTCTTATGAAAGACAAAGAACTGCTTACAATTGATGAAGAAAAACTACGGGCAGAGATTGATAAAGCTCAGGTATATTTTAGTAATTAGCAGTTAATCTAAACACAAAACCCACTCATGATAATCATAGAGTGGGTTTTGTGTTATATATTATATAGATTTATTTAATTGCTTTCACCAAGAACATGGGTACAGGAATATAAAACTCGTCTTCCTCATTGTAAATACGCGGACCTACAGTTAGATCAATGGTAACAGAACTAGCACCTAATTTAGTAAGTAGTTCTTTATCCCATTGAGGTCGTGTATAAGACGAAATGTCGAGCATATGATAAATGGTATGACACCGTTCTTTTAATTCGTTGCTTACATGTTCATGGGCATGATGAACAGATTGTGGTACATTATGATGATTACGAGCATGTTCCGCATCATAGTTTAAAATCAAACCGCCTGGGCGAATGACGCGAAACCATTCGGCATAGGCTTTGTCAGGATGGGGTAAATTCCACGTTACATTTCTGGCCACAACGATATCAAAGGTATTAGTATCAAATCCTAGATTCTCTGCATCCATCACAGAAAAGGTTGCATCACAATCGAGGGACTCTGCTAGTTGATTTGCCTCATCTATCATATTAGGTGTAATATCAATGCCATGCACTGTATGACCAAGCTGAGATAGTATAATACTAAAAAAGCCGGCTCCACATCCAATATCCAATATTCGTAAAGATCTATCAGAATCAAATATATGACAAGTTAATTCTTCTCTCCATAATTTTAGTTTGGGACTTTCTAATTCTTTTGCACGTAAAGCGCCAAAATCGTGAGATCGATCTGCCCAATAGGCTGTAATAAATTCTTTATCATCCTTCATAGGATGGTTGCGTTCAAAAGTATCATTCATAATTTAGTTCTCCTCATATTCTATAGTATGTATAGTACCATAAAATAATAATGAACTATACAGCAAAAATCACATTAACTCCATAAATACTTACTATTAGATATGATATAATACTCCTATGTTTTTATTTTACTGAAAGGGCAGGGGCTATGATATTACAGACTGGGCAACGTACAGATATTCCTGCTTTTTATGGGCAATGGCTAATCAATCGTATACGTGAAGGTTTTGTAGATGTTCGTAACCCTTATAATCTCCTACAGGTGACACGGTATCCAATTAATCAAGAAGTGGTAGATGGTATTGCATTCTGTACAAAGAATCCTTTACCGTTTATTCCACTACTAAATGAAATTGTTGATTACAGACAATACTGGCATATGACTATAACGCCTTATGGAACTGATATTGAACCCTATGTGCCAACTTATGCGTCTATTATAGAAGGGTTTAAACATATTTCTAAACTGCTTAATTCTCAATCTATGGTGTGGCGCTATGATCCTATCATTTTAACTAATGAATATACTGTTGATTTTCATTGTGAAAGCTTTTACAAAATGGCTCAAGCCCTTAAAGGTTATACAGATACAGTTGTTGTTAGCTTTTTAGATATATTGGATAAGGTGGCTCAGAATTTTCCAGAAGGATATAGACCAAGTTTAGATGTTCAAACTAAGATCATTAAAGAATTTGTTTCCATAGCTCATTCCAATCATATGAATCTTAAAACCTGTGGAGAAAGGGATATCTTTAAAGAGTTTGGTGCTGATACAGAGGGGTGTTTAACCTTAGATTGTTATGAGAGGGCCTGGAATATAAAATTAAAAGCACCTAAACGCACACCAGCACGATTAGAATGTAATTGTTATTTACATGGTGATATTGGTGCCTATGATAGCTGTAGCCACTTTTGCCGTTATTGTTATGCTAATACTAATCAAGCAGTAGTTCGATATAATCGTTTACATCATGATCCAAATTCTAGTTTACTTATTGGAAGACTTTCAAAAAGAGAAATTATCAAAGAAAGTACGGAAAAGAGCTGGATTGTAAAAGAAACTGTAACACAGGATAGCTTATTTTAGAGAGAATTACGAGGAATTACTAAATTAAATGAATTGACTTATCGTGTAAAATAGATACCAAAGGGGTTGTCAAGCAGGTATCTCAGGAATATAAGAGAGTGTAAATGTATTTTTTGTTTAGTTTAAAAGGAGGTGCATTTATGATAACGTATAAGAAAGATAGTAAAGATAATTTACAATCATCTGACTCATCTATGCCGGTGTTAGCAATGTGTTACGACTTTGATAAGACTTTAACCCCTGACGATATGCAGGCACAAGGATTTATTCAATCGGTAGGCTATAACGAAGAGCAAATCAAACAATTTTGGCATGAATCAAATCAATTGGCTAAAAAACATGATATGGATAATAACTTAGCCTATATGTACAAAATGATTCAAGAAGCAGTAGGCCATTTCTATGTAACAAAAGATAAGCTCATGGAATACGGCAATCAAGTAGAATTATACGAAGGGGTACGGACTTGGTTTGAACGCATTCGTCAATATGGCTTAGAACAAGGCGTTAAGATTGAACATTACATTATTTCATCTGGCTTAAAAGAGATGATCGAAGGCACTGAAATGGCAAAAGAGGGGGCTTTTACCAAAATCTATGCCAGTGCATTTATGTTCGATGATAAAGGTGTAGCTGTTTGGCCTGCACAAGCCATTAACTATACGAATAAGACACAATTTTTGTTCCGTATTCAAAAAGGAATTCTCGATATTAATGATACTGGTGTTAATGATTACATTAAGCCTGAAAATCAACGAGTGCCGTTCCGTAACATGATTTATATTGGGGATAGCGATACAGATATTCCTTGTATGAGTCTTGTGAACGCTAATGGGGGTCATTCTATAGGTGTATATGATCCATTTAAGAAAGATAAAGAAAAGGTATATAAGATGATGCGTCATCATCGTATCCGTTATTATGCACCTGCAGACTATTCTAATGGTTCAAAACTAGATACATTAGTGAAGCAAATTATTCGTAAAACCGCAGCCTATGAAGTATTAGAAGGCGAATATATTCATTGTAAATACGAAGCCGAGGAGTAATATGGAACAATCTAAATTAACTAGCGAATGGATTCAAACCTTTAATCGATTAGGTTCTGAAGGTAAATTAAAACCTACCGTACCATATCATGATTTATTTAATAGAAAAGAGTTAAAAGGATTTCCGTTACACACATTACCCATGTGGACGGTAAACTTTCCAACAGGGCATATTACATGTTGTGATCCTTTAGTTTCATTGCCGAGTAAGCCTGATACGTACCTTAGAACGGTAGAGCCAGGCACATATCTATTAGAGACTAAGATTATCGAAATGGAACCAAATGAATATCGTTATGTAGCTAGTCGAGTTGTTTTTAGTGGTAATGAGCCTGTATATTACGAATTAGCATTAAAAGGGACTGAAGACTTAACCGATTTAGATGATGGGGATACCTATATTGGATTTCCTGTAGATTCGGGTTTAGCCACAATAGTAGATGCACAAACTATTGAGACATATAACAAATTTTATGAACAATGGCATATAAACTACCCTGAAAAAAATATTTACGATGATTATTATAGTGATTTATTCCAATTGAATGCTATGGCATATCCACAATACCAACGTTCTAAAGGTGATTGGATTAACTTTACAATTCCTGATACAGAATTGACCGTACCGATGATTCAATCAGGCTTTGGCGATGGTTTATATCCAGTATACTGGGCATTTGATAAAGATGGTCAGATCTGCCAAATTATTATGGAATACATTGATTGCAGCGAAGCATATGAGTAATATATTAGCTGTAGTGAAGAAAATAACTAGATAGAACTGAATATATAAAAATAAGGCGCTTAGAAAACTAAGCGCCTATTAATATGTTCATATTCATCTGAGAAATTAGATACCAAAAACCCAGTTAACTAACACGCGAATAATACTTAAACCAACAACCATTTCAGCAAGAAATCTTAAAGAACTCTCCATGCCATTTCCTAAATGTTTTAAACCGCCAATTTTGGCCTTACTTACAATATCACACCAGCACATAAAATTCCTCCATAAGAGTATGAGTAAATTAGATAATTTATATTACTATTTTACAATCTAATTTTAAAAATTTCAATATGCAGTATTGGTTAAATAGTAAGTTCTTATTAGACAGTTATAATATGTAAGCGTATATAAAAGAATCATTTAATTAAAAGAGCTAAATATGATATTATGAAATTAATTATTATTGTGTTGTGTAATATTATGGAGAGATATATGAGAAGATTTATATTAGGATTAGCTATAGCATTGGCTGCATGTAATATAACATCTGCAAAAGAATATATTACATTAGAATCCCCAGCTGGTAATACTATCGTCGATGAAAAAGGGACTTGGATACTTGGTCCTTATGATAATTTACATGTAGAATATATAGACGAATATAATAATAAATACGTATATGGATCATTTTATGAAAATGGACAAAAGCGGTATGTAAACTTAGTTGAATTAGCCTATTTACCAGCAGGCTATGAATATCAATTTGATTATGATTTGGCTAAGGCATTGACTAATGGAGGATTTAAACTAGTTAGTTCAAATGGTACCTATGCTATTAATGATGTAGTAAATCAATATATTACGATAAATGAAAATTTAATATTGGGAAAGAAAGGTGACTATTGGTATCTATATAATAAAACTAATGGTGTTCAAATTATGGGAAATCCTATAAAGGATGGTTGGGATAATATTGAATTTTACTGGTCAAAAAATGATAAGAAAAATTTATTTGAAATACATACTGCGGATGATTATATTAAATTTGTTACTGAAGAGGGCATTTTACTGACTGAAAATGAAGCACTAAATCTTATTCATACACATGACTATGAAAAGTCAACAACAGGGGCTGGACAAGGGACGAATGGATATTCAGATGAAAGTCTATATAGTAGAAAACCATCAGATACTTATCAATTATTTACTCAAGTAGATAAAAAAGGAAATACTTTGTATGGATTGAGAATAAGTGAGAATGAAATAGTAATTCCTGCGAAATATAAATCTATACAACATCTAGGTAAAGAATTTTCTTATTTTATTGTATCTAATGAAAAAAATAAGTATGGTATTATTGATTCCTTAAATCAAACTGTAGTTGCAATGAACTATGATTCTTATGAAAGATTAAGTGATCGTAGTTTTGTATTAAAAGATTTGATTGGAAGCCATATATTTAATGCTGAGACGGGTGTTTTATTTGATGTGGTGTATGATAGTATAGATACATCTAAGCCTAATTATGTATTAAATAAAGTTACGACAGCAACTTATGATAAGACAAAATATGTGATTGCCACAAATTCAGGTTATAAACTATTCGAATTACCACATTTTGATGACGATATAACCTCATTTTATAAAGACTTATTTGTTTATAAGTCTGATAGTAAATATGGTCTAATGGATTATAAAGGCCATATAGTCGTTGAACCTAAATTTGATAAGGTCACCATAGATGAACCATTATTAGCTGCATATATTAAAAAAATAGAATCCGTTGATAAATAATGAGTATGTATCTGATTATTTTTAGAAGCAACTTACATAAACTAGCTTATAGAAATATGGGCTAGTTTTTCTTTTTATTATAATTACTTCCGATAACGATATATTAACCATAAGTTTCTAATGTACACCTAGAGGGAATTTTACTACAAAATTTTATGAGCCCATATATATCCTTAAGATTAGAGCCTGAGCCCCCCATGCCCCTGCCTTGTCGTCCCTTCGCTCACGCTCGGTACTCCGCAGGTTCACTCACAGACACCTCTACTACCTAGAGCATGTTCACTCTGCACAACCACAGTCATTCCTATCGTTCGCTGGGGGTGGGGCTGAGTTACTGTATACGAGCACTTACTTTTTGATACTTGCGACGTGCAATTTATACACCACAGAAATACATTAGTACTCTAATAGTCTACTCACAGTATACACTAGAGTACAAATTGTGTCTCTCAGTAATCTCATTAACTGCCTATGGTTCACTCCGTGCTACGTCCTATGGACTTCACGTCGTTCACTGGAGAGTACCAACAGAACACTCATGGCGACTATTAATGACTACCTGATGGATAACAATAGAACTTACTAAGGAATACTTTAGCACACTAAAGGATATCCAACTGTTCTCCACAGGCAGTCATTGTTGTGCACAATCAGACTCTTTTTGATTGAGGGCTATGGACAGCCCTTGAGAGCCTAATTGCACACAACACGACAGCACAGATAGGTACGCTATAGGCATTACTGAAGTGATACGACCAGTGCACCGAGTGGTTTTCCGTCTATCAATGCAATTTACCTAACGACAGACGACCACTGGAAAAGCCAATGGGCACAACGTAGTCCTAATGAGGGTACTAACAGCAATGCTCAAGTATTCATGCAGTGTACACGTTGCACACAATGGGTACTACTGTAGTGCTGTAAAAGAATACCATAAAGTAAAGTAAGCATGATATACTAAAGACAAATATAGAAGTAGTTTGTCGTACTAAAGGAGATCATCAACGACAGCTACGGTTCGTTCTACGAACTCACCTCACCACTTAAATTATTAACAACACAAAAGGAGTCAACAAATGTTCATAGTATGTATGCTTATCATTGCTCTATGGTGTCTCTATCAGATATTTACGAAGGGGAGCTACAGGGGATTAGCGACAATATTAATAGTCCTAGCGGTAATACTTCAAGTGTTCAATTTGTCGAATTATGGACAAGGCGAAGATGATAACTATAACGACATTCAGATAACAAACGGACGCATTAAATAAATAATAAAAGATAACCCTTAGAGCTCAATTAGAATTCTAAGGGTTATCTTTTTGTGTATTATATGTTTTAGATCATGGAACTTGAATGTTTAATTTCATTAGTAATATGTCTAGCCATCAAATAACGCAACAATTTAGCATATTGACGCTGACCGCCTGCAATCTTAATAAAGTCTTGTTTTAAATCTTTAGGTAATCTGATTGTGATACTATCATCATTATTAAGAGTTTCATAATAGTAAAGTCTTTCATAATCAATCATATATGACACCTCACTTCCTATATAAAGTATAACAAAAAGTTAAACAAAAGTAAATAAAAATTTTATGAAAGTTTTCTGAATCGTTTAACTAAAAGTATTGCATTATGTTATACATTTTGATATAATTAAACCATAGAAAAGGTTATTTTTTTTAATCTAAATGTTAGACATTTTGTTATACAGGAAGGTAGATAACATGGAAAATCAAGAAGCATACAATTTTGTTAGAGAAATTTTTATAAAAGGTAGATGGGAAGAAGGTATTATGCATGTTACTGTTTATAACTGGATTTATAGTAAATATCGGTTACATATTAAAAGATATACCAAGGAAGCGTTTATGAATAGACTTGAGGTAATTATTAATAATTATGAAAAGGGAATTAGGTTCGACCATTACAAAATAACATTATTTGAACAACAAGCCTTCATTAAAGAGCTTGAAAAAGTAAACGAAATACTTAAATTTAACAATCTATAAGGAGTAATAACCATGACAAACTACAGCGAACTAAAAGAAATAATTATGAATTGGGACGAAAACCAAAAAGAAGTAGCACATTTCTTATTAAAAGAAGGTGAGTGCTTAGATGAAATAATTGAAACCATTGCTAACTATGATTATAGAATTTTTGAGGACTTAGAGGACTACATTATAACGAGTATTGAAGAAACACAAGACGCTATACCAGATTGGGTGTGTATCGACGTAGTAGGGACATATAACTATAGTATCAGATATGACGATAATATTATGTTTATGTCGGACTTACCAAAATGGGCAGAAGGCGGAAGCCAATATGGAACAGATGAAGAAAAATATAAATATAGTGAAGGTATTAAATATCTTTGTAAATTCTCAAAAGTGCTAGAGGTGTACAGATGATACTACTATCTATAATTATTGGCGGTATAACCCTTTGGGCTCACATATGCCTACAAATAGACGACTAATTTTTTACTGTCAATGTTAGACATTTTGTTAAACAATAACCATTTAAAGGGGCGAAAGGAAATACAAAGATGAAAGACTACACAAAAGCTATTGAATATTTAATGGACAACTATAAATGGGACTGGGAGCAAGGCTTTATAACTGATGATGTTTACGAGTGGCTAGAAGATAAAGAAAACAAACTAGCAGGAGCAGACCTTGAAAGTAATCTATTAAAAGCAGTAGAGGAGCTCCACACATACGAAGAAGAGAAAGACGAATTTATTGTAAGTTGGGACTTAGATTGGATAACAAGATACGAAGTAGCGAACTTTATCCAAACTTTAGACTTCGTATTACAGGAATTAGAAGCAGACGAAGAGGACGACGAAATATGGTAACACATAAAGAACTAATAGCAACCTATGAAAAGTACATGATCGAAGCCGATGAAATGATAAAGGACGCATACGCTACAAAGATAAAGCCTGAGTATGAAGAAGTAGACATTCTAAGGGGTAAACTCTTAGCAATCAGAGACATAACTTCAAACGAGTTCATAGGCAAGAAAGCCAAAGAGAAAGCCGACGAATTGGCTTATATGGTAACTGACCTATAAGAAAGGAATTAAAACCAGATGACAAAAAAGGAACTAGAAGCACAATGCAGACAATTCCAAATAACAGGCAGGAAACTAGCGAACACCCTACAACAAATAAAGGCAAGCATAAAGCGTATTGAAGAGGAAGCCCAACAAAATGATGGGGAGTTGTCGCCTACTGAAGCAATGCGACACGAAACACTACAGAACCTCTATACAAAGACATGCGACGACGTAGCAGGAACATTTATTATGTTCCCTTAAGAATTACAACTAAATAGACCTATTGAAACCTCGATTTGTCGATAGGTCTATTTTTTATACCCATTTTTAGGCTCAAGGGTGGACAAG
>ERZ773072.1864-NODE-1864-length-10201-cov-4.165385_pt1 | contig 10201 bp, 9 predicted proteins | sample MGYA00580617_ERZ773072 | MGnify/ENA primary metagenome ERZ773072 (study PRJEB29015, sample SAMEA2737970) | human oral metagenome | biome: human oral; feature: human-associated habitat; material: dental | place: China | collected 2122 ... | reverse complement strand
TCTTCCGATCTCCCCCGGCGGGCGATGGCGCCCCGCGCGGTGGGCGGCCATCGCCGCCCCGACGCTCGCCGCGGTGCTCGTCCTGGCCGGGAGCGCGGCCGTCGTGCAGCTGCGCAGCCCGGAGGACGCGCCCGCCACCCAGCGGACCGCCGTCGGACTGCCCGCGAACCCGACCAGCTTCTCCCCCGAACCGGCCTGGAGCCGGGACATCGCCGAGCTCGCCGACGTCGTCGCCGGGGCGGCCGGCCCCCTCATCCTCACCCCGGACGGCCTCCAGGGCCTCGACCCCGCCGACGGCTCGCCGACCTGGACCTTCCGCCGCGAGAACATCACCCTGGCCTGCCCGGAGGAGGACGCCGAGAAGCCCGTCGTCGGCGACAGGCCCTGCCTCATCACGAGCCCCGACCGCAGTTACGCGGCCCTGCGCCTGCTCGGGCCCGGCGCCTTCCTCAAGGGCGCGCCCGAGTACCAGACCGTCGTGCTGGACACCGTCTCCGGCAGCCCGGTCATGGAGCATCTGAGCGAGGGCGGGCGGCTCCAGCTCACCGACGACGCCGTCCTGGACGGGCGCAGCGCCTACAGCCTGAAGGACGGGTCCCTGATGTGGACGCTGCCGGAGGAGGACGACTACCCCCGCCCCGACCACTACACCGGCCCGGCCGGCCACTCCTCCTTCGTCCTGGAGCTGTCCGACCCGTCCCAGGACGAGGGCTCGGGGGCGGTGACCACGACCCTGACGGTGGCCCCCGAATCGGACCCCGCGGCGGCGCGAACGGTCGACGGCGTGCTGGCGACCGTTCACTACCACCTCGTGCTCAGCAACGGGTGGGGCGCCGTCCTGGCCGACGGCGGGGCCCGGGCCGTCGGCCTCGACGCGCTCGCGGGCGTCGAGGGGGCCGATACCGCCACCGCGGACCTGGGTCCGGCCGTCGCCGTCAACGGCCGGGCGAGCCTGTCGACGAACCTGCTCGTCACCGTGCCCCCACCGCCCGAGGGGACCCAGTGGGAGATCGACTCCTATGATCCCCCCGGCCCCGAGCCCGGCATGGTCGCGGCGGTCTTCGATCCGGCCACGGGCGCCGTCACCGAAGCGGCCCGCACCCCGGGTCTGGCGGCCGCGAGAGTCGGCATTGCGCTGCACGAGGCGGGCGACGGCGTCGAGACCCGCCTCACGATCACACCGGGCGACGGCGGCGCCGGCGTGAGCCTCCCGGTGGACGGCACGACCTCCTGCCTCGCCCCCGGCCGCAAGTCCTTCAACCCGTGGCTCGCCGACCTGGAGCGGGACCGGCTGAATCACAACGAGTCGGGCATCACCGCCCTCGGCGCCCCGGGGGTGACGCTGGTGGTTCAGATCACGGGCGAATCGGTCTGGTCGCGCAACGTCCGGCTCCTCGCCTTCTCGGCGGGCGCCCCATGAGCCCCGCCCCGCGCCCGGCCCTGCGCCTTCCGCGCCTTCTGATGGCGTGCGCGCTGGCCCTCGCACTCGTCCTCGCGCCGAGCGCCTGCACGCCGGGCCGAACCGACGCCGTCGTGACGACGATCTCCGCCCAGCGCGCCGAGGAGGAGAGCGCGACGGCCAGTGCCGACTGCACGAACGCCCTCGAGACCGGATCGGGGACGGTCGCCCTGCTCTCCCTCTCCTCGACCGCGTCGCGCGACTCGACCCTGGTGGTCAGCCGGGACGCGGACGACCGGATCCAGTGGGCGGTTCTCATCGACCGGCCGACGGCGTGCATCCGGGCCCTCAGCGACTATCCCGGTAAGCCGCAGGACGGGGCCGAGAGCATACTGGACAACACCATGGGCAATAACCCCGTCTCCTACGCGGTCCTCAGTCCCGACGGCGCCCGCCTGTCCCTCATCCTCCTGCCCGAGGCCGTCGGCGACGTCGCGCAGCAGCGCACCGAGGTGGTGGTCCTCGACACCGCCACGGGCGGTCTCGTGCGGCGGGCCGAGGTCACGGGCCTCGTGCTGGGGCAGGCGCTCACCGATGACGCCCTCGCGGTCCAGACCGCGCGGGCGCCCTTCCCCGGCGGTGCCGGCCAGGGCCTCATCAGCGTCTTCCCCCTGGGTGATCCGACGGCGCCGGGCTCCTCCTTCCCCAGCGGGCAGTGGCTCGCGGGGGCGGGCCGGACATCCCTGCTCCTGTCACCGCAGAGCATGTCCCTGGGCAACCAGAGTCCCAGCGGCATCCCGGTGACGCTCACGGCCGTCGACGTCCGGGGAACCGAGGTCGCGCGCATCGCGGGCATCAGAGAACTTCGGCCCGATCGCACCGTATTCGTCTTCACCTCCCCGGCCGACGCCGCCCGGCGGGCCGTCGAGCCGCCGTCGGCTGAGAATGATCCACATCCGTACGACGTCGAGGCGAGCCCGGTTCCACTCGATCAGCTGGCGCCCTGACCCGCCCGGCGGTCCGAACAAGGCGGGAGAAGTACTCATCGGCGATTCGTTCGACATCATCGCTATCGAGAATCGTCAGAACATGATCGAGATAGAAGTCCTGGGGACGGCGCCGTCGGGCGCGCACAATGTCCTCCCAGCGGCCTTCCCGCGTTTTCACCCGGAAGTAATTCACCCAGGCCAGGTAGATGTTCTTGGGAACTCCGGGAAGCGGTCTGCGCACCGACGTCCCGTCCAGATCGACGCCGAGGAAACGCGTGGCGACCCGAGAGTCGGCGCCGCGCCCGGTTGCGGCTATGACGCCCACGTTACGCGGTTCATTGGCAACACGGTCGGCCACGTGCTTGACGGCGTAGAGCTCGGTCATTCGAAATCGCCTCCATCACTGAAGAGAAGATCTGGGCCGCCCGAAACAGAGCAACCCGTACGATCCTCGCGTCGAGTGCTGCGAGTCGGCCGACCCGCCCGGGTCGTCCTCATGGATGGGGATGAGATCCGTAACCGTCATCCCCGGCATGCGCCTCGGAGCCATGCGTCTCATGGCCGCACCTCCCACACGCACCGCGAGTCGGAGGCGATCGACGTCGAACCGCAGCATCGCGGCCCCCTGATCAGTTGGCGGGTCATGAGGCGACTCTACCCCGGCATCACCGCCGAAGGCCCGTTACGGCCACCTCCGTCGTCGTTCTCCGCGAGATTCTGCGGTTCCCCATCCTCCGGCAAAACGCTCGACGGCGGACTCCCCGGGCGGACATCATTCCGCTCAACGAGATCGCACCGTCAGAAGGAGTCCCATGTCATTGCCGCACCGGGGCGCATCGTCACATGATGGGTCCATGCACACCACGATCGACCTGTCTCCCGCGGCCCACGAACGGATCAAGGCGAGCGCGGCGGCCCGCGGCGTGTCCATGTCGCGGTTCCTCAGCGACGGTGTGCAGGCCCACATCGACCAGATCGCCCCACCGGAGCCACTCCACCTCGACCCCCTCACCGGCCTGCCCATCATCGAAAGCAACCAGCCGATCAACTCGCGGAAGACCCCCAGCCTCCTCACAGACAACGACTGAACAGCCGACTTAGGCACCAGCGCCCCATCACCCCCGACCGACCACGGGCATCGCGAACGCGCCCGCGCACAACCGGGCGTCTCACAGCGCCCCTCACTCCGTGCGAGTCATGTGAACGGATCCGGGCGGCCGCTCCTGCGGTGAACCACCGCCCTCTGAACGAGCTTTCTGACTTGCCCCGATCTATTTCGTGACGATCCCGACGGCAACGTCCATCAAGCGGCGTGAGAATGATTCGCAGACCCTGCCCTCGTCAACTCATACGGATCTTCATCCTGCATTCCCGGAGAATCGATTCATACATCCGCCATCAACGTCTCGCACATGACCCAACAGGCACCATGGAAGGCAGTCCCGGCGTCCGGTGCTACCATGGCCCCATGACCGACTCCACTGCGATCGCACAGCTCAATGTCGAGGCCGCACGAGTCGTCACCAACATCACACCCGATGTCGCGAATCTCGAAGAAGGCGGTACCGACCCTCCCGGTCGTCCTCATGGGTTCCAGTCGGTGACCCGCAGCACAGCAGGAGTTGACGCCCAGGGCGGGAAGGACGCTAAGCGCCGTCGACATGAAGGCGAGAAGATGACCGGCGATACGGACCGCTGGATCGCCTGTTCCATCGATGTCCCGCGAAGCCAACACGAGGAGTCCCGATGAGCGTAGGCGCTTTCGCATTCATCACGATCACGCTCTTCATGATTCACGAGTTCGACGAGATCATTTTCATCCGTCGGTACATCGACGAGCATGAGAACGATGAGCGCTACGCGTCGGAGATGTTCATCGCGGGGGCGGGCAGTTACCCGTCGACCGAATCGATAGCAGCGAAGATCTGCGAGGAGTTCGTCGTCTCAAGTCTCATCCTATCGGTCGGGATTCTCCTGGGCTCGGTTGAGACCATAGCCGCCACCTTCATCGCCTACGCCCTGCACCTCGTCGCTCACATCCGCGAGGCCCTCGTCTTCCCCGGATGGGCGCCGGGGAGCCGGACCGCCGTGTTCACTTCCCCGCTGGTGGCGGCGACACTGGGGATCGCATTCGTCACATTCCCCGTCAACTACCCGCTACTGGCCATCCTCACGGTCGTGATCGGCGCCGCACTGCTGATTAACCTGGGGCTTCTGCACAGAATGACGGGCAAGATCGACGAGTCGATTTCGAAGGCGGCCTGACAATCGCAAAATTTCCGGGTGTTCGGCCATCCGATGCGCGGGGCTCGGGTCAGATGATCGATCAGGCGGGACTCCGGATGGCGAACCCTACGGCGTCGGCAGCCGACGGCGCCTGGATCTGACGCCACCAGGCACCGATCGCCGTCTCGACCACGCGCTGGCCGGCGACGACGGCTACCGCCTCGCGCCTGTGCCCGCGGTGGGTGCCGATGACGGTGAACCACGGTTCGATGGCGGCGGCGCGCAGGACTTCGCGGCCCTCGGGATCCTGGGCGAGGTGCGAGACGACGGCGGCCAGCGGCACAGGCCATGTGCCCAGGTCGATGCCGGTGTCGGCGTGGGCCTCAAGGAGTTCGGCCACGAGGAGCATGACGACGTCGTAGGAGTCGGCGCGGGACCAGGTCTGCTGGAGCATCCGGGACAGCGTCGCCGCCTGTCTCAGGACCTGCTCCTGCTCGGGTGTGGTGATGGTGTGTGCGCTCATGGCGTCCTCCTCGATGCCGGATGTACTCGGGTCACGAGAAGTGTGAGCTTGACGTCGTAGCTTGCTGGTAGCTCGCGCGTGCCGAGCCCGGATGCGGGTATTGATGGCAAACTGGGGGCATGGCGCACAGGAACGACCTGCCCGACTGGATCGTCGAGGCTCTCCAGAGTCTTGGCGGGGCGGGGACGATCGTTGAGATCTCGCGGGCGGTCTGGGATCGGCACGAGGATGATCTGCGGGAGTCGGGGGACCTCTTCTACACCTGGCAGTACGACCTGCGCTGGGCCGGCCTCAAGTTGAGGAAGGCCGACGTCCTCCTCCCCGCCTCGGACGAGGAGCGCGGCGTGTGGCGGCTTCGGGAAGGACGATCGGCTTTGTGAAAAAGTCGATAAGAAAGACGGATTATCGAGCCTTTCTCGCCAGGAAGACCTCCGGACCCAAGCTGCCGTTCCTGGCGAGAAAGGTCCAGTAGGTCACGACTTATTCTGGACGGCACCGCCCTTGTGGACAGTGCCCGCCGCGCTATTTGCTGGTATTGTTGCTGACATCACAGTCCGTTTATCTATGCGAATAGAGTCGCATCTGTCTCCACGGATAACAGATCCCCGCTGCCGGGACCTGCTGTCAGCTCGTCAGTGCTTTCATGAGCAGGCCAGCCGACTTGGTGACGGCTAGAGTCACCGCGTGGTCAACGCCCTTGCCCGCGACGCGTTGCGCGAGTCTGGAAAGCCCCGACAGGGCGCGGGCCATGAGAGATCTGTCACCCTGGTCTTCGGCGTCGTCGAGCTTCTCCAGGAGAGCTTCGATCTTATCCTGCAGATCCTTCTGACCCGCCAAGGCCACGTATAGAGCGTCAACGGCAACGCGGAGGTTCGCGGTGGCCTGGTCCGCGGTGATGGTCATGGCGTCCTGGTCGATGTCGCCTTGGGAGCCGACGACGATGTTCTGGCCCCGGATCTCGCCGTTGATGGTTGTGTTAAACACGGAAGGCACCTTACCACGCCCCTGCTCGGGGATCAGGATCGGTTGATCCGTTCGAAGTACGGCGCGGCCCTCGGACGTGACGCCGAGTGGGATCACCATGCCGTTCCACGCTCTCATCGCGTCGATAAACCCCAGGTCGTGCAACTCCTTGAGAGCCTCCTCGACGCAGCCGTCGGGCAGCGGCCCGCCGATCAAGGTCGCTCCCGCCCGGCGGAGCGCGTCGGTCGTGGCCAAGCGCGCCTGGCCCTCGCAGACGTGCATGTAGTACAGGGTCATGACAGCTACCACCGCGGTGCGCGCATCTCGGTCCGACGCCGCAGACTGCTGGAGACGCTCGACGAGCATACGGCCGTTATCCGTGACCATGACGTCTTTCCTGGCCACGATGGAGTCATTCAAAATAACAAGTTCTTCCGCGAGAAGGGCCTCTATATCTCCGTCCAGACATCCCGGAAGCCCCCGAAAGAAGGGTTCTAGTCCCTTGGCGGCAGGTTCGGGATCGACATCGGTACCGCGGCGCCCAGCAGCCGCGAGCGCTGCAAGCAGGGACAGGCGCCGCAGGTCCACTTGGGACGCGGAAACGAGGTCGCGATCGATGGGCATAAAACTTCCTCCCGTCGGGGCGCTCCTATTCCGCTCCGAGGACACGGGGTCGACACAGCGGGAAGCATGGTGGGCCCGGCTAGACATGACCCGCCAGGCATGCGGAGTGTATCAGGGTCGTCTTCGCGTTGTTGAGCGCCCGCACGCCTGACAGCTATCAGGCGAGTCATCCTGGGTGCGGCGGAGGATTCGATCTCACGGAAGGGTGGGGATGCGAAACCAGCTAAGAGGCGGCCGTCTCCCCTCCAGCATCGGCGTCCGCACCGGGTGCGAGCCGCTCACAGCACCTCCAGCAACCGCCTCGCGATCGCCGCGCCCAGCGGGATCGGCACGGCGTTGCCGATCTGCCTGGCGATGGCGGTGCGGGAGCCGATGAAACGGTGGCTGCCGGGGAAGCCCTGGAGCAGGGCGGCCTCGTAGTGGGTGATGGCCCGGTTCTCGGTCGGGTGCAGGTAGCGCCCCTTCTCCGGCTTGAAGAACTCTGTGCGAATCGTCACAGACGGACGGTCCGCGTGAAGGCGCCCCATGACGTCCATGGAGCCCGTCGTGTGCCTGCGCCAGCAGGGCGCCTTGAGCTCGTCCGGCAGGTCCGCGCGGTTGCCGCCCTCCGGGATGGCGGCGAACCGCTCGCGCGAGATCGGCCGGTATGCGCGGGAGAAGTGCAGCTCCCGCGGCGAGAAGGCGCCGGGCAGTTCCCTATCCCCGACCCTGGTGCGGACCCCGTCGAAGCGCCCGTCCATGTCGGGGACGGCGGGCACCCCGAGCAGCGCCTCGCCGACGGTCCTGTACGGGAGCAGTCCCCCCGCCGCCTCCGGAGCGTGGGTCGCCTCCGGGAAGCCCGGCGCCTCCAGGTCCCGGCGGTGGCCGATGACGACGGTGCGCTTGCGGACCTGGGGCGCGCCGTAGTCGGCGGCGTTGAGCACCCGATGCTCCAGGGCGTAATCCTCGAGGAACCCTCCCGGCCGCGTCGCGGCGAGGAAGTCCTGGTACTGCCGCGACCTTCCGAAGGCCGGGACGTTCTCGACGACGAAGTACCCGGGCCGCACGCGCGTGAGGACCTCGGCGTACTGCCTCCAGAGGGAGTTGCGCTCGTCCGCGGCATCCCGCTTGCCGAGGGCGCTGAAACCCTGGCACGGCGGCCCCCCGACGACGACGTCGACGTCCGCGGGCATGTCGGCCCGGGCCAGCCAGTCCTGGATGGGGCCGGTGAAGACGTCGGTCTTCGCGAAGGTCGCGGAGTAGGAGGCCGCGGCCGCCGGATCCAGTTCCACGGCCGCGACGCTGCGGAAGCGGCCGGAGGCCTCGTGGAAGCCCGCAGTCAGCCCGCCGGCCCCGGCGAAGAGGTCGAGGATGCGGATGGTGCGGCTGGACATGGGGCAAGCGTAGCCGGCCCCGACGACGCGAACCACAACCATGACTCGCGCCCCGAGCAGGCCCGGAGGTCGGGTGTCACAGTGCACCGGTAGACTCACTCGCACAGGACGACCCGGCGGTCGCGGCCGCAGTGGCTCCCGTCCGCTGCGTAGACTCACCCGCGGACAGGGCGTCCCGACTCTCGGGCCCCGCCGACCCCTGGAAGGATGGCCGTGTCGAAGAAGAAGCTCATCGAGGTCGCGCTGCCCCTGGAGGAGATCAACAGGCAGTCGAGCCGGGAGAAGTCCATCCGCAAGGGGCACCCGTCCACCCTGCACTTGTGGTGGGCGCGTCGGCCCCTGGCTACGGCGCGTGCGGTTCTCTTCTCCCAGCTGGTCGACGACCCCTCGGAGCGCTACGGGGAGTTCCTGGAGGCGGCCCGCGCCGCCGGCGAGAGCGACCCGGAGGTGGCGGCCCGGGCGAGAGTGGAGGTCGAGCGGCGGCGCTTGTTCACCCTCATTACGCGGATGGTGAATTGGGACAATATCGGTGACGAGCATCTTCTCCGCGAGGTCCGCGAGGAGATCCGGCGCTCGACGGGGGACGACCCGCCCGCCGTCCTCGACCCCTTCGCCGGGGGCGGATCGATCCCCTTGGAGGCCCAGAGGCTCGGGCTCGAGGCGCACGCCTCGGACCTCAACCCCGTCGCCGTCCTCATCAACAAGGCCCTCATCGAGATCCCGCCGCGCTTCGCCGGTCGCCCGCCCGTATTCCCCGGCGCCGACGACGGCACGCGGACCTGGCCCGGCGCCCACGGCCTGGCCGAGGACGTGCGCCGTTACGGCGAGTGGATGCGCGAGGAGGCGCTGCGCCGCATCGGACATCTCTATCCGAAGGCGCAGCTGCCCGACGGCGGCGAGGCGACGGTCATCGCCTGGATCTGGGCGCGCACCGTCACCTGCCCGAATCCCGCCTGCGGGATCGAGATGCCGCTCGTGCGCTCGTGGTGGCTGGGGAAGAAGAAGGGCAAGGAGGCCTACATCGTCCCGACGGTCGTCGGGGATCACATTGAGTACTCCATCGGGCACGATCCGAAGAACGCGCCGACGAAAGAGAATGACGGCACGATCTCCGGGCGCCGCGGCGCCGTGTGTCTTTCCTGCGGTGATTCGGTTCCCATGGATTACATCAAGAATGAGGGACTGACGCATCGCATGGGCGCGAGTCCGTGTGCAGTTGTTTGCGAAGGACGTCGCGGAAGAATCTACGTCCCGCCAACGATCGAACAAGCCGAATGCGCTGAAATTGAAACTCCGGTCGGCGCGCCCGAGCAATCGCTTCCCGATGATCCTCGCAACTTCTGGACCGTGCCCTACGGTCTCGATACTTTTGATCGACTCTTCACGAATCGGCAGCTCGTGGCGCTCACGACCTTCTCGGATCTCGTGGGAGAGGCGCGCGAGCAGGTGCTGCGCGATGCGCTATCGACGGGCATGGCCGAGGGGGAGAGACTCGAGGAGGGCGGCTCCGGGGCCGCCGCATACGCTGATGCCGTTGTTACAATTCTTGGATTGTGCACATCCAAGATGGGGGCGTTCCACTGCACCCTAGCAAGATGGCGTCCTGATGCGAGCAAGACGGCGCCCGCCTTTGGGCGGCAGTCGATTGCGATGGTGTGGGATTTTGCCGAAGTTAATCCATTTGCTGGCGCTGGTGGCGATTGGACGGGGGTCGTTGGCGGGGCTGCCGATGTTTTGAAAAGACTGTCCACTAGACATGTTGGAGAAGTGCGTCAACATAATGCTTCGACACGAAGCTATCGCGGATTCATAGTCTCGACAGACCCCCCTTATTATGACAACATTAATTATGGGGACCTTTCCGACTTCTTCTACATCTGGCTCCGCCGTTCCCTTAGAGAGGTTCACCCCAACCTCCTTTCGACCATGGTTGCCCCCAAGGAGGAGGAGCTCGTCGCCAACCCCTACCGGCATGGCGGCAAGAGCGGTGCAAAAAAGTTTTTTGAAAGCGGATTCCTTGATGTTTTCATTCGGGCCCGCAAGCACGCCGATCCTGACTACCCAATAACTGTTTACTATGCTTTCAAACAATCAGAGAGCATCA
>ERZ773072.1861-NODE-1861-length-10211-cov-7.068826_pt1 | contig 10211 bp, 8 predicted proteins | sample MGYA00580617_ERZ773072 | MGnify/ENA primary metagenome ERZ773072 (study PRJEB29015, sample SAMEA2737970) | human oral metagenome | biome: human oral; feature: human-associated habitat; material: dental | place: China | collected 2122 ... | reverse complement strand
CGATTTTCACAAACCCAAATTGAAGAGTTTTGTGTGAATTTTAGGACTACAATTCTTCGGATCCCTTCAAACTTTTATACACATCATCAAAAAATATATTTGCTACTCTCTTCTTGAACGAATCATTATTTAATAGAGCACCATACAAATCCTGACTCTGAGAGTACCCTTCTATCAAGACATTGTCAATTTCTTCTTCAAAGGCAAATACGAAATCTTCCCTGGAATTAACACGTGCAGATTGCTTAAGCCTTGGATTCTTTTTCATCAATTCACGAATAGAAACAGCTCCACTTAAGCCAACTTGTTGGTCAATGTTCAAATTTAGCTGTTCGTTAATTTCGTCTAAGATTTCAGATAAACGTTTTTCTTGATCTCCAGTAACATCGCTCAAACTTGGTTTAGGAAGTGTTAATTCAGGATGATATTCTAATTCAGAAACTGCCCTGAAAGATCCTGTTTGCTTATGTTTCATATAATCAACGACAATCTTATCAGCAATTGTAAAATCATTCCCTCCTAAACGAACATCAATCATCTTGACAAGACTTTGAAGATAGTTATATCGCTCATGTAAAACTTCATTTTGATAAGCCGTTGCCTGAATCAAGAAGGTATACATCCGAAGAAAACCGCGAATAACTTTTCGAATAGACAATTGTTCTTTTTCATCAAAACGCTTCACTCTGTCATAACCTTGATTCAACAAAGCGACCATCTTTTGTTTTTCTCTACTTGAACGTTTTTCTTGATATAAAAATTGATTAAACTCATGAACCACTTCGCTGTCCAAAATACCATATTCGTCAATTTTTCGATCCAGCTTTAAGACATCACTAGGAGCAATGGTATCAGCTAAAATCGTCTCTCGATAGTAGGGAGAAAAGGCTGAGCGAATATCATCGTAGGTATTTTTAAAGTCAAGGATAAATGTTTTCTTGTTATAACCTCTATATATCCGATTCAGACGTGACAATGTCTGCACCGCAGCCACACTACGCAATTTTTTATCCACATACATAGCGACTAACTTAGGTTGGTCAAAACCAGTCTGATACTTGTTAGCAACTATCAGCACCTGATAATCGTCAGTATCAAAGCGTTCTTTTAAATGCTCTTCCTTAAACTGATTCATCTGAGATTCCGAGTACTCTCTCCCTAGATAGTCAACCTTACCAGAGAAAGCAATCAAGGTACCAATGCTGGTGATACTGTGGTCTTTAAAGTATTTTTCAAAAGCTAACTGGTACTTAACCGCCACCTCGCGACCAGAGGTCACAAGCATAGCTTTTCCTTTACCACCCAACTCAGCCATAATATCATGACTGAGAAAATGGTCCATGATAATCTCAACCTTTTGATCAATATTCTCATCAGATAATTCAACAAATTTAGCAATCTTACGTTTAGCAAGAGTAGTTTTTAGTTCAGGATCTTCTTCTACTGCTTTATTGAGTTTGTAGTAGGTTTTATAAGTCGTATAGTTATCTAAGACATCTAGAATAAAACCTTCCTCAATAGCTTGCTTCATACTGTAGACATCAAAAGGTGCTTTAGAACCATCGGGCTGTGTTGTACCAAACAACTGTAGGGTAGTCGCCTTAGGAGTTGCTGTAAAAGCAATGATTGAGACATTGTCTTGCTTTCCTGTACGCGCAATCTCCTGCTCAATCGCATCCGCAACCGTCACTTCCTGAATCTCATCAATGGTTCCATCCTCAGTATCAGTTTCAGTCAAAACCTGACTAACTGAACTCATATAGGAGCCAGTCGTTGAACTATGGGCTTCATCAATCAGGATGGCAAATTTCTTTTTCGCAGTGTTCCCTACAGACATCCAGTTGGATTGGTTGATTTGGGCAAACTTATGAATAGTTGTAGCTATGATTTTTGTATTTCCTGCTATCGCATCTGCCAAGTCGCTTGAGGTTTCTTTATCTCCCATTACCTTAACTACACCATGTTTGTGGGAAATTTCCTTAACTGCTTCTTGCAATTGACGGTCTACTACAATACGATCTGTAACGATTAAAACAGTATCCACGATATTTTGATTTTGTTCATCATGGAGCGATACCAAACTATGAGCCAACCATGCTATGGTATTGGTTTTACCAGAACCAGCCGAATGCTGAATCAGATAATTACTGTCAGTATGGTTAACTTTCATGTCTTCTAGGAGACGGCTAACAGCTCTTCGCTGATGGTACCTAGGAAAAATCAGTGTTTTCTTTTTAGAATCATTCTTATCAATCTCAAAAAAGATAAAACTCTCAATCAGCTGGAGAATGCTATCCTTAGTCAATACATCAAGCCACAAGTAGTCTGTATCTACACTATTAGGATTGTGAGGATTGCCACTCCCCATATCAATACCTTCCCCTTTCCCCATATTAAAGGGAAGAAAGTAGGTTTCTTGACCCTTTAACTGGGTTGTCATGTAGATTTCCATAGTATCTACAGCAAAGGAAGCCAAGACTCCCTGCTCAAAACGAAAGAGACGATTATTAGGATTGCGACCTTTGAGTTGTTTGATGGCATCCTGAACTGACTGACCACTAGGATTAAACTTGAGCTCGATGGCAAATAGCGCTAATCCATTGATAAAGATAACAAGGTCAATGCGGCCACCCTCTTCATAAACCACTTCCTCAATTACCGACAAACGATTGGCCTTATATTGCTGAACAGCTTTTTCATTAAAACTAGTAGCAGGTTTACGATAGAGGAGGCGCAGTTGCTTGTTTTCAATAAAGACTCCCTCTTTTAAGGCGAACAAAAAACCACCCTTGACGATTTCCTTATTGATGAGAGTGATAATCGTCTCCTTGCTCAGTTTTTTAAGGAGATAATCCATGGTCTCTTCCTGAGTCTCCATCAGAAAATCCCATAGGAGTTCCTCATCCATGGCTAATCGAGGATTGTACTGAGCAGCATCCCGCTGGCTATAACCATTTTTTTCTTTTAAGTCTTTGATAATCCACTGCTGGAAATCATAGCGCTCCTTCAAGCCCAAATTTGCCATTGTTTCTCACTTTCTAATATTTATACTATAATTTTTGTGTACAAATCTATAAATCAACCAAAATAAACTAATTTTGATTATTAAACATCTAACTTATATTCATTATTTAATGCCTTTAATCGGATTTCCTCACCCTTTTTAGCCATCAAACTTTTTCTGCTAATTATCGAAGTTGTAACACTTATTTGATCATCATTTTCAATTTTACAAGTATAAACCTGATACTTTAGAATTTCTAAAACTATATTTACACTAAAATAATTGTGTCTTATACATAAGAAAGCTAGTGTTACAAAGAATATTAAAAATAGAATTACACTATCCCATTTTGTAAAATCAAAAGCGAATAATGGAAGAATATAAGACAAGAGATATTCAGAAGCAATAGACTTCTCTTCTTTTACCGAATTTAAAATGAATCTAGTCGTACCTTCTTCATATTTTGAAAAAAGGACCATTATAATAATCAGAATACTAATCAGCCATATAATTAGAATGACAATAATACTATAAAATTCTACTACTGTTGACTGGGAGTTTTCTATACAACTTTTTATATCAATAAACAAAACAGATAACCACAATGGAGTAAATGATGTAAAGTACAAACTAAAGAAAAACAATTTTGACATTCTAAATTATTCCTTTTGCTATATCCATTTTCTTGTTCCCGAAACTTCCATCGGACTATCGTCAAACGGGTCAACCATACCTTTTTGGCAAAGCAATTTTACAATTTTATCCGGGACACCTTCTTCACTTGCTTCAAACAAATTTCTATTATCTGTTAGTTTGATGTTGAATTTTTGAGCAATCTTCTCTCTATTCTTTTCATCTTCTAATTTATTTAGATAAATGTCATTAAATGATACAAATTTTCTCGGATTATGACCAGTTGTAGCACATTTTTTAAATGTATCAAACCCTTCAATAATATTTTTTTCTTGAATTAAAGCAACTTTAGACTTACATATTTTTTGATAAGCTCTTTCCATATCAAAAAGTTTTTCCCCTGCTAAATTTAACATATACACATTTTCCCTATAAATTATCACATCTATAGAATTTCTTAATGTCAAAACTTTATCGGATATTTCTGTAAATTTACCATTTGACCGATAAAATCTATTCTTCAATGTAGTCACTGGATTTTGCATTGAAATAAATCTTACAGCAACTTCCTCGTTTTCAATTTTTATAATCCCTTCAATAACAGAAGCTTTCGCTTTTAACTCCAATGGATTAATTTCAACATCAGGATTAGCCAAAGCTGTTAAAAATAATCCGTAATTTTTTTCAATCAGTTCACTTGAGTTTTCCAATTTATAAATAACTTGAGCATCCGCTGTTCCATCGTAAGGTTTACATTCCCTATATTGTACTAAACCTTTATCCTCATCCTCTAAATATTTACTGGCAAGGCTATTAATATGCTCAGTCAATCTACCTTTTTGTTCTAACTCTATCTCTCTCGCAATGTATTCCAATCCCTTTTTCTTAGACGTATTAATTTTGATAATTTGTAAGGACCAAGACTTACCTGTAGATACATTTTCAAGTATTTTCTTAATTACTTCAATAGACACTATTATTACACCCTCCTCTTCCCTGTTACATAATCATAAATAAGAGTTTGTCGTTGTTTGTTAATATTATCAATTTGTTTTTGTTTAAGTTGAACAATTTCATCAATTGATTTGGTAACTTTACCAAGATAATCAGCTATTCTTAATTGTTCTTCATAAGAAGGCAAAACAGTCTCGATTATACCAAAATCATCCTCTGTCAGGGAATGTCTTAAGTTCTTTGCCAAGTGTAAAAGAACCTTATCCTCATCCATTGATAAAAACAAATAGTAATAATAGTAAACACTTATTTTATCATCTAATCTAAAACGACTATAAGCTGAACTAGTTAAGCCATTATTTTCAACTACACCTACACACCTAGGAGTTACATCAATGTCAAAAAGACAAAAAAGTAAATCACCTTTTTCTAAAAATTGATAACCATCAAAACTGGCTGGCATTTTACCTTTACCAGACTCTATGTCTCTAACTACTACACCTTGACGAGTCAGAGACAATATATCTTGTCCTTCATAATGTGCACATATTTCTTTTACTTTTGTCATGATATATTTGTGTTTCGTAATCTCCCACCCTTCAGGCACCTCTCCGATCCAGTCGATTCCTGAATCCTTCATTGGGACTGTTTTATCTAGTCCTTTCGTGACGGTCTCATAAATCAAGCTAGCACGGTAGTCTTTGAGTTTTTGAATTTGCTCCTCCAGTAAACTTTTTACCTTATCCAATTGAGCAGTTTTCTTGTCTAGAAAATCAGCAATTTTTTGTTGTTCTGAAATAGATGGTAAACATAACACATGATTATTCAGATCTGATTGAGTCATACTTGGAAGAGCCGTTGCAGTAGAATAGTACGAAAAAGGAATTAGCAATGAACTATAATACATAAATTTTATGTTGTTCCCGTTTAATGCAGTACTATAAAACATTGTATCTACAGTCCAAAATTTCCCACTATAAAACAAGGGCTTATCAATTGTGCCTTTTCTTCCTAATAGGACCACATCGCCATCGTACATATAATTTCGGGCACGAGCAAAAACACCCCCAGATCCAATTACTGGATACCCACCTTCCTCGACTTCAATATCCTTATAATCTTTACCATTACTGATTAATAGTGCATACTTTAACTTTGTTACTCTCCACTCTTCTGGTATCTGTCCGATCCAGTCAATGCCACTCTCTTTCATCCTAGTCATGTTTTAGTTCCTCCAAGAGAGTCTGTAGCTCTGCTTCTAGGTCATAGAACTCTTCCAAAAGCTTCTCTGCACTTTCTGGTGCTTGGTATTTATAGAAATAGCGGGTAAAAGGAATCTCAGCTCCATAGCCCTTTTCTTCATCAAACCAGTAGTGAGCATCAGGTACATGGGGATAGATCTCACGCGCAAAGTAGTCTTCCACATCCTCTGTCAGCTTGACGATTTCACTATCCTTGGTGGTCTTATCATAGACAATCCCTCCAGCAATCTCATTTGGCTTGTCTTTCTTCTTAGTACGGATGACTTCTGCTGTCTTGTCCATCTCACTCATAGCCAAAGCTAAAGCATTGATGTTGGCAGGCGTTACCTTGATGTCTCCCAGTAAGTCCTTAATGACTTGGACAAAGCTTTCAAAGTTAGGAAAACTATCCTCCGTGATTCCTTCACCAAGAGCATCTAAGATAGCTTCTTGCTTGGCCTTCCCCGCTTCGAAGTCTTGTAATTTTTTCTCATCCTTGGCTGATCGTGGTTCCATCTCTAGCAATTCTTGATACTGGTACTCGTCAAATAGTTTAGCTAGGAAAGGAACACTTTTTGCCTTCTCAATAGTTTCCTTGGTAATGTAGCCACGACGTTGCAGAGGTTGCATGACAGTGTATTCTCGGTAGAGAAACTCATTTTTATCAAAGATCTTCACATGGTCATTTTCTGTAAAATCATCATACCATTGGAGGATCTGGCCGATATTATCTTGAGACAATTCACGACGTTTTTGTCCGAGAGATTTACGCAGAGGAACAAACTCCTCTGTAGCATCAATGAACTGGACCTTATTTTGACGCTCAGGAGATTTGTTTTTATTGTAAATCCAGATATAAATCCCAATCCCTGTATTGTAGAAAAACTGTCCCGGAAGGGCAATAATAGCTTCCAGCAAATCATTCTCAAGAATGTAACGACGGATCTGACTTTCTCCAGATGAAGTACCACCAGAAAAGAGAGGAGAACCATTTGAAATAATAGCAGCTCGCCCATTTTCTTCTAATTTCGCTAACGCGTGAAGATGGAAAAGCAGTTGGGCATCGCCAGTACCTGGAGTCGCTACAAAACGTCCTTGTTGACCTTTTGTAGCCATAAAAAGTTTATGGTCTCTCTTGACAGCGTCTTCTACTCCATCGTCCGCATCCTTACCACCCCAAGATTGCCCAAAGGGAGGATTGGCAATGACAAAGCTCATCTTCGTATCCGGGAATGGATCTGGATCTTTTAAGGTATCTGTCTTCACAAAATAATCCGAGTCTTCCTGACGAATCAACATATCCGCTTGACCAATCCCGAAAGTCTCAGGTAAAACTTCCTGACCAAAAAGACGGACAGTGGCTCCTGTATCGAGCTTACGGATGTAACTTTTAGCCGTAGCCAGCATACCACCTGTCCCAGCAGCCATATCTAAGATTTTCAACTCTTTTTTATCAACAAATAATTCTTCATCGGCTTCGATCAAGAGCAGATTGACCATTAGAGCAATAACTTCACGAGGCGTATAGTGGGAACCTGCTTCCTCATTTTCAGAAAAGCGACGGATAATATCCTCGAACATATAGCCCATCACCATAGAGTCCACAGAACTTGGCGATAAATCAATCTGAGAAAATTTCTTAATCACTGTAAAAAGACGTCCAGACTGTGCAAGTGTGTGGACCTGTTCTTTAAACTTTAGGTTTTCAATAATATCCTTCACACGACAAGAGTAACCATCTAGATAGGCAATAAAATTTTCCTCAATCGCATTGGGATCATTTTGGAGGTTTTCAAGCGTAAAAGGACTGGTATTATAGTATTTGTAGCCAGATTTATTCTCAAGAACCTTTTCAGGTGTATTGGGATTTAACTTATAAAGTGCAACTACTTCATCTTTCGTTGGCAATAAAGCAGCTTCTAAGCGAGTCAAGACAAACATCGGAATGATGACATCTCGATACTTATCTGCACGGTAAGCCCCACGCAAGGTATTCGCAATCGACCAAACTGCATTGACTACATTTGAAATCTGAACATCATTCGACTGGAATATTGGTAGTTTTTCTTTAAAATTAGACATTTGCTTCCCCTGTTTATATTATTAACAATTCTCTTCATTATACCACAAAATAAGAGTTATAAAGCGGATTCAAGGACAAAGATTATAATCGCTATACTAAATTTCTTTGCCGACTTTTTGTCTTAGGAAATCTGTCATTCTCCAAAAAACTTTATCTTCAATTTAATAACTAAATTTTCTAAAATAAAAAAGCCTACCTTTCAGTAGACTTAGTAGTGATCTTTGAAGGACAAGAAAGCTACGCTATCCCCATCCATCATATAGATCAAGCGATTTTCTGCATCAATACGACGTGACCAGGCCCCTTGGTAATCGTATTTGAGTGGTTCTGGTTTACCTATTCCTGAAAAAGGATCTCGTTGAATATCCTTGATCAGCATGTTGATTCTTTTTAACGTTTTCTTGTCCTGAGTTTGCCAGTAGCAATAATCTGCCCAGGCATCTTCTGTAAACTTGAGCAGCATTTCTCACTCCTCAATCACATGAACCTGAGTCCTTCCAGCACGGACTTGAGCCATTCCTCGCAAAACCTTATCAGAAAGTTCCTTATTTTGAGCGATTCTCAGAGTTTCCTGAATACTGTCCCATTCGCTCTTTGAAAGAACTACAATGTCCTCATCTGGATTTTTATTGACCACCGTCAAAGGCTCAAATTCATCGTTTACCTTCTTCATGTAGTCCTTTAAATGATTTCGGAATGTTGAGTAAAGAACTGCTTCCATAACCATACCTCGTTTTACCTCTTTTCCATTATTATACATGAAAAGAAAGAAATTGTCAGGAACTTGTACAAGATTTTTTCTTTTCTATCTAGTTATTAGAAAAAAACTTAAAAAAGTCCACCTCAAAGTAGACTTAGTTTGTTTCGATTCTGATTGGCACTCGACCAAAATTTTGTTCTGCGATACTAGGGTGTCCCAGTTGATAAATTTGATCTGCCTTTTGTGTTATGGCATCCCAAGGTTCTTTACCGATACGGCTGACGAGATTGACCTGCTCCTTAAGAGCTTTAAGATGTTGTCTACCTTTTTCGGTAAAACCAAGGACATGAATACCTTCTGACCAGTCACTTTCTCTAGCCTGGACCAAGATATAGGTCAAGAGGCGTCTAACACGCGCCTTGGTGTAGCGCTTGGTAGCCACTAACTCAACCAATTCCTCTACAGACTGGGCTGTTTTGATTGCTTCCTTAACACGCACTGCCATTTCTTGATTAACCTGATAAATGCTAGTTAGGTCTGGATTTGACAAAATTTGATAGCGTAAAAGTGGAAAATAATCTTCCCAGCTCACCTTACTAGCATTTTCAAAAAGTTCTACAGAAGGCATATAGCGTTCTAAGAAATCTTGGTCTGCTTGGTGCTGACGGATAGCTGTCGCCGAGGCAAAATTCACATCCTTGTCCACAGAATGATAGCCTGCACCTTGACGTTTAATTGGATGAAGGTTGATATCTCTTCCAGCAACTGCCTTGGCATATGCAAGAGCTAAGACATGATTGGGCGTATCACCCGAAAAATCAAGACCTGCAAATTCCTTCCACATGGCTTGGGTTTTCTGAGGGTAGGAGAGTGAATCAGGTAGATTGTCCACAAAATTCTCCATCTCTTGACTACGCTCTGCATATAAGTTAGCAATTTTCTGGTAATCTAGAACTTCCTCTGTCCCAAAAGCTAGGCTGTCAATTCCCAAACGAGCCAAGAGTTCAACAGCACCTTGACCGAAAAAATCTGCCGCCTGAACACTGACTAAAAATGGCAATTCTACTACCAAGTCTGCTCCATTCTCTAGTGCCATTTGAGCCCTTGTCCACTTGTCCACGATAGCAGGCTCTCCACGCTGCATGAAATTCCCAGACATGGCAACGATTTTCAGCCCATCCGCCTGTTCTAGCAGGTATTTATGGCCATTATGAAAAGGATTGAACTCTGCGATAATACCTGTAATGGTCATGATGTTCTCCTACTTTTGTGCCACAAAAAACCAACGGGTGCTAGTTTCTGTTGGTTCCTTGTCTTCAAAGTCTGCGTAGAGTTTGAAGGACTTGAAACCAGCCTGTTCTAGCAAAATATCATAGGTCAAGACTTCGTATGTACGCTCCTCATGCACTTCATCGTGGCGACTAAAGGAACCATCCGCTTCCTTGACAAAGAAGGTCAGTTCATGCACGATGGAGTGAGGTGCATCATCCTCGTAGGTATCCCAAAGCATAGCGAAATCTTCTGCATTTTCATGATAGGAATAGCCAGGAAAGACCTCATCTGTCTGGTAGGTCGAATGCACATCAAAGATAAAGA
>ERZ773072.1858-NODE-1858-length-10223-cov-7.249213_pt1 | contig 10223 bp, 7 predicted proteins | sample MGYA00580617_ERZ773072 | MGnify/ENA primary metagenome ERZ773072 (study PRJEB29015, sample SAMEA2737970) | human oral metagenome | biome: human oral; feature: human-associated habitat; material: dental | place: China | collected 2122 ... | reverse complement strand
CGTGGCGCAACCAGTGCGAGTCGCGCGGCACCTGGGACTTCAGGGTGTGCGAGACGAGGTTGAGGGTGGCTTCATCCCTGAAGCTGGCGTGGTTCGACAGGCTGAACTGAAGCAGCAACATGCGGCAATTGTGCATTATTTCTTGCCGTATGTGTCGGTTTCCGTCCGAATTGTGGATTTGGATGCGTGCGCATGGTTCCAGACGGGTCTTCCTTGCGGGGTTGCGGACGATGTGCTGGAGGCGGACCCCGACCCGGGGGTTCCGCTAGCGTGGTGGCATGGCCGTTACCCCTCCCGTCGCCGAGCTGAGGCGACGCCTGGGCGTGGACGGAGCCCGCGGTGAACCGCCGGGACTGCCGGGTGTGCGATGTCTTCCGGGGCCGGATGCCGCGGTGGTGTTGCTCGCCGACACGGCGGCCGGGGCGGCGTGGGCGCGTCGTCGGGACGGCGTGCTCTCGCGCGACGAGATGGAACGGGCGGCACGGTTCGTGTTCCCCCGGCTCGGGGAGGCGTGGGCCGGGGCGCACGTGCTGCTGCGCGAGGTGCTGGGGCGTGCGACACTCACGTCCGCGGCTCATGTGCGGATCCGCACCGGCGAGTCCGGGAAGCCGTCGGTCGACGGGGTCGAGTTCTCGCTGTCCCACACGGGCTCCGTCGTGCTGATCGGGCTCGGTGATCTTCCGCTCGGGGTGGACGTGGAGAAGGTCCCGGAGGAGCGGGCCGTGCAGCAGGTCGGTTCGAGTTTTCACCCGCGGGAGGCAGCCGAGCTGCTCGGTCTTCCCGCCGATGAACGCCCCGGGGCGTTTGCGCGCGTCTGGGTGCGCAAGGAGGCCCTGCTCAAGGCCATCGGAACCGGGCTGTCGCGCGGCATTTCCCGCGACTACGTGGGCACCGGAACGGTCCCGGGAACCCCCGTTTCGGGGCTGCGCATCCACGACGTGGCGCTCCCGGGGTTGCCCGGTCACCGCGCGGCGCTGTGCACCACGGCGGCCGCGGCCGTCCCGTAGCGACGGGTACTCAACGGACCCGCCAACGAGCGGTCTGCTCGAAATCGGCCAGCAGCGAGGCGAAAACCCCGTTCCCGGCGGCCAGGTCACCCGGGCTGCCCTCTTCCACCACCCGCGTCGGTGTGCCGTTCTCGCGACCCGAGAGCACGTGGATGTGATCGGCCTGCATCACCGTCGACAGGCGGTGGGCGATGACGATGACCGTCCGGCCCCGCGACAACTCGCCCAGGGTCGCGGTGATAGCGGCCTCGTTCTCGGCGTCCAGGGCCGAGGTGATCTCGTCCAGCAGCAGGATCGGCGCGTCCTTGAGGAAGGCACGGGCGATCGAGACGCGCTGCCGTTCACCGCCGGACAGTTTCTGGCCGCCCTCCCCGACCTGCGTGCCGGCGCCGTCCGGCAGCCGGGCAATCGTCTGGTCGAGCCCGGCCCGGCGGAGCGCGTCGGCCACCTCGGCGTCGGTCGCGTCGGGACGGGAGATCCGGACGTTCTCGGTGATGGTGGTGTTGAAGAGGTAGACATCCTGGAAGACCATGGAGGTCATCTCCATCAGCTTCGTGGTCGGGATGTCCCGCACGTCGACACCGCCGATGGTGATCGAGCCCCCGTCGACATCCCAGAACCGTGCGGCCAAGCGGGTGACGGTCGACTTGCCGCAGCCCGACGGCCCGATCAACGCGGTGATCTCGTTCTCCCGGGCGGTCAGCGACAGACCGGAGAACACCGGCTGGTCCGCGACATAACCGAAACGGACGTCGTTGAACCGGATCGTGGTGCCCTGCGGAACCTTCGGGTCTTCAGGTTCGGGCAGCGGCGCAGAATCGACGATCGCACCGATGGCATCCAGACTGACGACCGACTTCTGGATTTCGGCCGCGTACAGCACCGACTGGGAAATCGGGGTCGTGAAACGGGCCGCCATCAGGCCGATGGCCAGGTAACCCGGCACGTCGAGCCGCCCACCCAGCGCCAGCGCCAACCCGGTGCCCAGGACCGCGGCGAAGAACACCTGCCCCAGGATCCCGAACGCCGCCGAGGGCCGTGACTGCGCCGCCATCAATCCTTTCACCGTGGCGTGCTCGTCGTGCAGCGCTTTTTTGAGGGGTTCCCAGCTCGTCCCGTTGAGTCCCTGGGCGCGCAGCACCGGCTGCAACCGGACCTGCTCGATGATGCGGTGCGCGGTCTCGGCGCTCACCTTCGGGGTGAGCTCCTGCTCGTGGCGGATCAGTGGCATCGCCCAGCGCCACAGCCCCCACACGACCGGGGTCACGACGACCATCACCAGACCCAGGCGCCAGTCGTGGATCAGCGTGACCACGACGGCGGTGGCGGGGGTGACCAAGGAGGAGATGAGCTGCGGGAAGACGATGGAGGCCAGGTGCGAAAGGGCGTCGGTTTCGCGGGTGACCGCGGCGGAGACCCGGCCCGTGGCCCCGGAGTCGAACCAGCCCAGCGGCAGCCTGGAGACCCGCTGTCCGATCTTCGCGATCACGTTGCCGCACACGTCGTAGGCGGAGATCCTGTTGGCGGCGATCATCGTCACGGACATCGTGGCGAAGGAGACCACCCCCAGGGCGATCAGCAACCAGAACGCCCCGGTGGCGCTGGACGGATCGTCCGAGAGAAACCCGCGCAGGAACCAGATCAGTGCGCCGAAAGCCAGGCCCTGCAGCACCGCGGCGACGGTGTAGCCGAGGATCAGGGTGTAGACGGTCTGCGGGCGGTCGAGGTATTTCCGGAAACGCTCAAGCATCCCGGCCTCCTGTCATCGTGTTCTGCTGGGCGGCCCAGAGCCGGGCGTAGTGCCCGTCCCGGGAGATCAGTTCGTCGTGCGAACCACACTCCGTGATCCGGCCCTCGTCGATGACCGCGATCTGGTCGGCGGTCCGGATGGTCGACAACCGGTGGGCGATCATCACCACGGTGCGACCCTCGGCGAGCCCCGAAATGGCCCGCTGGATCTCCAGCTCGGAGTGGGCGTCGGCCTGGGCTGTGGCCTCGTCGAGGATCAGGATCCGTGGGGCGGACAGGAAGGCCCGGGCGATGCCCAGCCGCTGCTCCTCGCCGCCGGACAGGAACCCGTCGCCCGTCCCCAGCATCGTGTCGTAGCCGTTGGGCAGGGCCGTGATCCGGTCGTGGACATGAGCCTTCCGGGCGGCCTCGACGACCTGCTCGCGAGTGGCCTCCGGTTTGCCGAGCGCGATGTTGTTCGCGATGGTGTCGGAGGCGATCATGGCGTCCTGGAAGACCAACGCCATGGAACCCATCAGTTGCTCATCCGTCTGCTCACGGACGTCGGCGCCGCCGATCCGGATCGCGCCGGAGTCGACGTCCCAGAACCGGGCGATCAGCTTCGCCAGGGTGGACTTACCACCCCCGGACGGACCGACCAGGGCGGTCACGGTGCCCGGCCGGCAGGTCAGCGTCACGCCCTTCACGACGGGATTGTCGGGTTCGTATCCGAAGGTGATGTCGTCGACCTCGATGAGCGACGGATCGGCGGTCAGCGCGGCCCGGGTGGTGGGGGTCGCGAGCTCCGGGGTGCCCAGGATCTCCAAGGTGGAGTTGGCGGCCTGCTTGGCCGCGTAGATGTGCTGGAAGATCTGGACCAGGCCGGTCAGGCCCTCCGGGATCCCCACCCACACCAGGGCGAAGGCCACCACGGTGATCGGGGTGACCCAACCCAGGTGGAAGAACCAGAAACCCAACCCGATGGTCAGGGCCAGCATCGCGGCCGGCTGCATGACGGCCGCCATGATCGCCATGCTGACCCCGGATCTGCGCATCCAGTTCATGGTCACGTCGGCGTGGTTGCGGGCCGCGGCGTCGAACCGGCCGAAGACGTCCGCGGTCATGCCGAAGTTCTTCACCTCCTTGATGCCGTCAACCATCTCGACCGTCACCGCGGACAGTTCCCGCTGGGCGGCGGAGTACTCGTCGAAGGACTGCTTCATGCCCTTCGTGGCGGGCAGCGTAGACATGCCCAGCAACAGCAGCCAGGCCAGTATCAGCAGCCCCGCGAAACGGGCGTCGAGCCACAGCAGGTAACCGAACCCGGCGACGACGGTCCCGGCCGAGTTCATCATGTCGCCGGCCAGATGGGCCACCAAGGTGTGGATCTGTTCCGTGTCGCCGATGACGGCGCGGTTGATCTGCCCCGAGGAACGGTCGTTGACCCAACCCAGCGGGACGCGAGGAAGCTTGTTCACCAGCTTCAACCGCAGCTCGTTGCGGAGGTTCGCCTCGGCGATGTGGGTGGCCCCCAGGGCCCCGGTGTAGGCGATCCCGTGGATGACCATGGACACCACGGCGGCCGTGAACCAGCCCCAGTGGTGCGCGGCGGATGCGCCGTTGAGGAATCCGCGCCCGATCTCGACGAGCGCGATGTAGGGGACGATTTTCAGCGCCGCCCCGATGAAAGCGACCACACCGCCCAGGAACATCGCCGTGTGCGCGGATCTGATCAGTTCCCAGACGCTCGTCGGATTCTGTCGCGGAACGGTGGCGACCATGTTTCCTTCCTTGATGGGATTGGGAGTTCCGGTTTCCGGGGAAGAGGGAACCCGTCCAGTTTTGGCCGGGCGTGACCCGTCAGACTATTCCGGCGCGGGAGAACTGCCTGCGGGTCAGCGCGCGGCCCCAGAAACACCCGGCGACGCAGGCCACGATGGCGAGCAGGCAGTACATGGCCATGGTTGCGGGATTGAGCATGTCCATCCCCACCTTCGCCACGTCCAGGGTGGGGTTGTTCGCGTAGAGCTCCAGGTAGGCCTCCTTCATCCAGACGAAGGGGATGTACTCGCCGAGAGCGAAGAAGGTCACGAAGGCCGTGTAGGCCGCGGTCATGGACGCGAAGGACTTGTGGCCCATCAGCCAGTAGATCACCTCGGCGACCACGCCGCCCGCGATCGTCATGTAGCACATGACGCCGCCGGGGGCCATGGAGATCATCATCAGCCCGATGATGAGGCCCGTGATCAGGAAGATGCCGGTGCGCTGCACCTTGCCGAGCAGGACCATGAAGATCAGGCCGCCGAAGATTCCGAAGATCACCGGGAGCAGCACCATGATCAGCGGGATGGCTCCCATGGTCATGCCGCAGATGAAGAACAGCACGATGTACAAGGCGATGAAGATGCCGATGGTGACGGCGTCGCGGACCGGGGAGTTCCTGCGGTTCGGCGTGGGGGCAGCGGGCTGTGTGGATTCTGTTGACTCGCTCATCATTCCTCTTTTCTCGCGAGCTTTTCCAGGACGACCTGGTGGCCGTCGATGTGGACGGTGTGGTCGAAGGTGGACTCGATGAACTCGGCGTCATGGGTGATGACCAGCACCAGGGTGCCGTCCCCGGCCACGTCCCGCAGCAGACCGGAGATCCGCTGCATGTTCCCGGCGTCCAGACCCGAGGTGGGTTCGTCGAGACAGATCACCCGCGCCTGTTTCATGCAGGCCAGGGCGATTCCGAGGCGCTGCTTCTGCCCGCCCGACAGGGTCAGCGGGTGACGTTCACGCAACTCCTCCAAACCGGTGCGGGCCAGCAGCTCGACGGCCCGGGCCTCGGTCGCAGGTCCCGGAGGGGAACCGATCAACATCTCGTCCCAGACCGATTCACCCACCAGCTGGTATTCGACGTCCTGCATCACCAGGGCGCAGTCGCGGATGCGTTGGCGTCTGGTCCAGGTCCTTTCGCCCCAGCCGATCCTTCCCCGGGATTTCAGCAGCCCCAGCAGGACCTTCATCAAGGTGGTCTTGCCGACGCCGTTGGCTCCGGTGATGCCGATCACCCCGGAGGCGGGCAGCGTCAGTTCGTCGATGCGCCACAGCGGCGCGCACCGGGGATGGGCGAACTGGATGTCCCGGATCCTCGGCCCGGCATGGTCGAAAGGATCCGACGGCGCCGACCGGAACTCGGTTCGGTGCAGCCGGCGAAGCCCGTGGTCGGCGAACCAGGCATCGGGCAGCTGCCCCAGCCGGTCGCTGGTGATGTCGGCGGTGACCCGGCCGGTCTCCAGCACGATGCAACGGTCGATGACCCCGTCCAGGTAGGAGAGGCGGTGGTCGGCGATGACCGTCGTCACCCCCCTTCCCTTGAGGTCGAGAATCACCCCGCGCAGCATGTCGAGGCCGTCGAGGTCGAGGTTCGCCGAGGGTTCGTCGAACAGCAGCACCCGGGGGTTCAGCGCCATCGCCGATCCGATAGCCAGTTTCTGTTTCTCACCGCCCGAGAGCCCTGCGATGCGGCGGCCCAGCAGATCGGTGATTCCGACCTCCGAGGCGATCTCACCGACCCGGCGGACGATCTCCTCGGAGGGCATGGCGAAGTTCTCGCAGCAGAAGGCCAACTCGCTCGCCACGTCAAATGTGAAGAACTCGGAACGGGGATCCTGGAAGACGGTGCCGACCCTGGAGGCGAGGTCGCGGGATGGCAGCTGGGCCACCGGGGCGCCGTCGAGGGTGATGCTCCCGGTGACGTGGGCGTCGAAGAAGTGGGGCACCAAGCCGTTCAGGCAGCGCAGCAGGGTCGTCTTGCCGCAACCCGAGTCCCCCGTGACGAGGACGCTCTGACCAGCGGGAATGACCAGGTCGATGCCGCTGAGCGCCGCGGGAAGCAGGGTTTCGTCGTCACCGAAGTAGGAGACGGTGGCCTCAGCGAACTCGATCACCATCTCACCCACACCCTCACGGCTGCGACCAGCGCGGGGGTGAGTGCCATCAGGACCCAGTCGACGGCCTCCAGGCGCGGGACGGTCATGGCGGAACGACGGTGCCCGGGATCGAGGCCCTTGCACTCCGCGACCGCCGACAGCTCGTCAGCGATCCGTCCCGAACGCATCAGAACCGGGACGACACCGTGTTCCAGTTCTTTCAGCGGGTGACGCAGCCAACGACGCCACCGGGCCTCCGAACCCCGCAGCCTGGACGCGGAACGGATGGTCCTGAGCTCACCCAGCAATGTGGGGACGTAGCGATAGATGACCATGACTACCACCAGAAAGGTGCCCGGCAGCCGCAGTCTTCCCAGGGCCGCCATCGCCTCACCCATCGGCACCCGGGTGAAGACCACCAAACCCATGGCGAGCGCCGGGAAACCGTAGACCGAGAGGGTCAGCAGGATCCCGAGCCACGGCACCAGCGGCAGGTGCGCCCCAAGCAGGCACAGGTGGTGCAGGACCCGCAGCGCGACGTAGCTTCCGGCCAGTTGCAGTGACAGCCGGGACGACCCGAGCAGGAACCCCAGGGCGACGGGGTACGCGGTCAGCAGGGCGGTACCGGCCGGGACCTGGACCAGGCCGGTACCGAAGGCCATCGCGACCAGCATGACCAACCCCGCCCTGAAGTCGGGTTTGGTGGGGAAGGGCGGCATGGCACGGTTATTCCCTGTAGAAGCAGGGCAGGGGTTTGTAACCCCACCCGACGAGAGGGAATCGACCATCGACACAATTGCTTAGGCTAACCTAAAGCGCATGCCGTTGGAAGCTGTCTCCAGCGGTGCATCAACACGAGATGAGGCAAGCGTGCCCAAGGCGCAGAAGGTTGATTGGCGGGTCGTGTGGGCTGCGGCCGCGGCCATGCTCGTTGAGGGTTATGACCTGGGTGTCTACGGGAACCTGCTGCCCTTTCTGCTCAAGGACGGGACGCTCGGGATGGACACCGCACTGGCCGGGGTGGCGGGTTCCGCTGTGTTCATCGGAATGCTGCTTGGTGGTCTGGCGGCCGGGTGGTTGAACTCAAGGTACGGGCAACGCAAGGTGCTGGTGTGCGGCATCTCGGTGTTCTCGGCCGCCATGCTGTGTACCGCTTCGGTACATGACTCGGTGCTCTTCACGGGGACGAGGCTGCTGGCGGGAGCTGGCCTGGGTGTGGTGATGCCGGTCTGCATGGCCATGGCGCGGTCCGCCTGCTCGTCGTCGATGTCTTCGCTGTGCATCTCCGTGGTGATGGGAGGCATCCCGGCCGGTGGTATCGCTGCGAGTCTGCTGTCTTGGCTGACCGCATCCCACGTCGGGTGGAGGCCTTTGTTCGTCGTGGGGGCCTTGATCGGGCCGGTGCTGATCCCGTTGCTCTTTTCCGTGCTCAGAAGGATTGTTGATCCGGAACGCGAGGCCACGGACCGTGAGGTGGCGCAGGACGTTTCCCCGGGGTCCCGCCGTGGCGTGCCATTGCGGGAGCTGCTGGCCCCGGCAATCGCTGGCATGGCCGCCACTTTCTGCTTCCTGCTGTCCTTCTACGGATTGATGACGTGGCTCACGAAGCTGATGACCGAGATCCGCGTCCCGCTCGATGGTGCGCTTCAGCTGACTCTTGTGTTGAACACGGGTGCGGTTCTCGGTTCGCTGCTGACGGGTCTGCTGGCGACCCGGTTCGGAACTTTGACGTTGACGGTGGTCTCCGGTGTGATCGGGGCGGTCTGCCTGGTGCTGCTGCCCTCGGGGGTGATCACTGGGGCCGCAATGATGCTCGTCGTGGCGGTGCTGGGTATGGTCTCCCCCTCGGCCCAGAACTTGGTCAACTCCCTCGTCAGCGAAGCCGTGGCCGCCCATTGGCGGACGGGCGTGCTGGGGTTCACTCTGGGGGTCGGCCGGCTCGGCGCGGTTCTCGCCCCGGTGATCGGCTCCTACCTGCTGGTCAATGTCCCGGCCGGAGAGGGAATCACCAGCCCGGCCGGTGCTGTCTTCGTGGCCTTCGCAGTCGCCAGCCTGGGTGGCGTGGTCGCCGCGTGCTGGCTCGGGGGGCTGGTCCGCCGCCGCGCCCGGCCGGTGGCCTGGGCATTGGCGAACCGTGGGACGGGAAAACAGAGCGAGGCCGCAAAAAGCTAAGGTAAGGATCACCTAAAGTCTGGGATTGGGCGAGTGGTGCCCGAGCACGTCGAATGGGAGCCTTGGGTGGACAAAACGAATCCTGTGGATCTTCTGCACGAGCTGCTGGCGGAACTGCTGGGAGCTGAACGCGATGAGATCGCCGACATCGGCCCCGAGGAGTCGCTTTCCGACTACGGCATGGACTCGCTGCGACTGATCGCCCTGGTGCAGCGATTGGGCAGGGCCGGATTCAGGGTCGACTACGCAACCATGGCCCGCGACCAGCGATTGGGCAGCTGGGAAACCCTCGTCTCCCGAGGACCCGAAGCGCACGCGGTGGACACGATCAGAGCCGATGAGGTCGAAGCGGATGCGGGTTTCACCACCGGATACCGGGAACGCGACTGGGAACCATTGACAACACCCCGCCCGGGTTTCGTGCCCATGCCCGAGGACCGGGCGGCCCGCTACCGTGCCGACGGCCTGTGGCGTGGACGCACCTTCGACGGCATGCTTGCGCTTTCCGTCGACGCCCACCCGGCAAAGATCGCCATCACCGATGGCCACACGTCGATCAGCTATGCCCAGCTGTGGCGCCAGATCGACGCAGCCGCCAAGAACTTTGCCGCCCGTGGGGTGCGTCCAGGTGAACACGTCATCTGCTACCTGCCCAACATCATCGAGTTCTACCCCATCTACCTGGGGCTGGTCAGGCTCGGCGCGATTCCGTTGCTGGCCCTGCCCGGGCATCGAGAAGTGGAGCTGGCGGCCTTCGCCCGCTCCATCGAACCCCGCGCAATCGTCACGGTCGAACGCTGGCTCGGGACCGATCACGGCGATATCGCCCGCGACGTGGCGGCCGGCCTGTCCGGGGACATGGAGGTCGCGGTCTGGACCGACCCGGAGGTCCTGGTGACCGACGACCCGACCGTCGAGGTGGATCGTTCCTCGTGGGGAACGCACCCTGAGGACGCGGCCTTCCTGCTCGTCTCCGGCGGATCGACCGGTGTCCCGAAACTGATTGCGCGGTTCATGGACGGCTACGGTCTGACCCTGGAGCTGTCCAATCGGATCTGCGCCATCGACGAGGAAACCGTCTACCTGGCGGCTCTCCCCGTCGCCCACAACTACGCGAACTCATCTCCCGGGGCGCTCGGAGTGCTGGTGGCCGGTGGCACCGTCGTGCTCGCGGCCTCGCCGTCACCGGACATCTGCCTGCCCCTGATCGATCGTCATCGGGTCGACGTGGTGGCCCTGGTGCCACCGATCGCCATGCTGTGGGTCGATCACCTTGGCGGCGCCGAAGCGCCTGGGTCGCTGCGCACCGTGCTGATCGGTGGCGCCAAGCTGACGGTCTCGGCGGCCGAACGAGTGGAGAACGCCTTCCCGGGCTGCCTGCAGCAGGTGTTCGGGATGGCCG
>ERZ773072.1851-NODE-1851-length-10244-cov-8.100795_pt1 | contig 10244 bp, 9 predicted proteins | sample MGYA00580617_ERZ773072 | MGnify/ENA primary metagenome ERZ773072 (study PRJEB29015, sample SAMEA2737970) | human oral metagenome | biome: human oral; feature: human-associated habitat; material: dental | place: China | collected 2122 ... | reverse complement strand
CGTCACGAGGCGGGGGCGCGTGCGGGGTCTGGCCCGGTCCTCCGACCCGCGCGGGCCGCCGCAGGATCACGAGGCGCACCGCGCCCGAAGGCCCCAGGACCGCGCCCCGGGGCCGCCGACGACCCGCGGAGCCACGGGGGCCGCCGCCTGTCAGGCGTCGATGCGGTCTCGGTCCAGGCCCGCCGACTCCTCGACGATGAACTCGCGCCGAGGGCCCACCGTGGAGCCCATGAGCAGTTCGAAGACGTCCTCGGCGCGGCGCAGGGCCTCCTCGTCGGCCAGGGTGATGCGCCGCAGGGAGCGGTGGGCGCGGTCCATCGTGGTCTCGGCCAGCTGGTCGGCGTCCATCTCGCCCAGGCCCTTGTAGCGCTGGATGGGCTCCTTCCAGGTGCGCCCGGATTTGCGCAGGGCGGCGAGCCTGCGGTGCAGCTCGTCCTCGGAGTAGGTGTAGATGTACTCCCGTTTCCGGCGGCCCTTGCCCGCCACCTCGATGCGGTGCAGGGGCGGCACGGCGGCGTAGATGCGCCCCGCCTCGACCATGGGCCGCATGTAGCGGAAGAACAGGGTGAGCAGCAGGGTGCGGATGTGGGCGCCGTCCACGTCGGCGTCGGTCATGAGGATGACCTTGCCGTAGCGGGCCGACTCCAGGTCGAAGGTGCGCCCCGACCCCGCGCCTATGACTTGGATGATGTTCGCGCACTCGGCGTTGGCCAGCATGTCGGCGGTGGAGGCCTTCTGGACGTTGAGGATCTTGCCGCGGATGGGGAAGAGCGCCTGGTAGTGGCTGTTGCGCGCGGCCTTGGCGGTGCCCAGCGCGGAGTCGCCCTCGACGATGAACAGTTCCGTCTCCGCCACGTCCGCGAGGCGGCAGTCCGCCAGCTTCGCGGGCAGGGAGGAGGTCTCCAGGGCGTTCTTCTTGCGGGAGATCTCCTTGTGGATGCGGGCCGAGACACGGGCCTTCATCTCGCCGACGACCTTCTCCATGAGCTGGGAGGCCTGCTGCTTGTCGTCGCGCTTGGGGGAGGCGAGCTTGGCGCCCAGCCAGTCCCCCACCACTTTGGACACGACGGAGCGGATCTGCGGCGTGCCCAGGATCTCCTTGGTCTGCCCCTCGAACTGCGGCTCCGGGAAGCGCACGGTGACGACGGCCGTCATCCCCGCCAGCACGTCGTCCTTCTCGGGGCGCCCGTCCTTGGCGCCCACCTTGAGCTTGCGGGAGTTCTTGTCGATCTGGGCGCGCAGCACGCGCAGGACGGCCTGCTCGAACCCGGCGACGTGGGTGCCGCCCTTGGGTGTGGCGATGATGTTGACGAAGGAGCGCACGGAGGTGTCGTAGCCGATCCCCCACCGCAGGGCGATGTCGACGGAGCACACCCGCTCCAGCTCCGTGGCCGTCAGGTGCCCTGTGTCGGCGTCGAGGACCTGCACGGTCTCCGTGTACGCGCCCTCCCCCGTGATGTGCCACGTGTCGGTGACGGGCCCGTCGGTGGCCAGCCAGTTCGCGAAGTCGACCACTCCGCCGTCGAAGCGGAAGGACTCGGAGCGCTCCTCCTCCCCGCGCTCGTCGACGCAGTTGATCGTGAGGCCGGGCACCAGGAAGGCGGTCTGGCGCGCCCGGGCCAGCAGGGACTCCCAGGAGAAGCCCTCGGTGGCGGGGAAGATCTGGAAGTCCGCCCAGAAGCGCACGCGCGTGCCCGTCTTGGTCCTCTTCACCTTGCCGACGGTCTTGAGCCTGGACTGGTCGGTGAAGGGGGTGAAGGGCGAGTTGGGGGTGCGCTGCCTGGAGTCGTCGAACTCGCCGGGCTCGCCCCGCCTGAAGCACATCTCGTAAGTCTTCGAGCCGCGGTCCACCTGCACGTCCATGCGCGCCGACAGGGCGTTGACCACGGACGCCCCCACGCCGTGCAGACCCCCGGCCGCGCCGTAGGAGCCCCCGCCGAACTTGCCGCCCGCGTGGAGCTTCGTGTAGACCACCTCGACGCCGCTCAGGCCGATGCCGGGGACCTCGTCGACGGGGACGCCGCGCCCGTTGTCCGACACGGAGGCGGAGTGGTCGGGGTGCAGGCGCACGTCGATGGTGTCGCAGTGCCCCTCCAGCGCCTCGTCCACGGCGTTGTCGATGATCTCCCACAGGCAGTGCATGAGGCCCTTGTGATCGGTGGACCCGATGTACATGCCGGGGCGCTTGCGCACGGCCTCCAGACCCTCCAGGACGGAGAGGTGCCGGGCGCTGTAGTCGGATGCTTTGGTCTGGCTCACGGGTCTCATGGTAGGAAACAGTGTGCGCATCTGCGCGCGGCCCGGCCGCTGCCAGGGCGAATGTGGGGCGTTCGAGGCGGATCGGGGGGTGTGCTGGTGCTGGTGGCCCGCGCCTTCGGAGGCGGATCGCGAATCGTTCGGCATGTTCCGGGGCTCTTCGGGCGCCCTGCGATTGCGCCACCGGTGAACAACCGTGCGGCCGGGGCGGTCGGTGGTGTGTGATGGGGGCATGAACGCTTCGACTCTCGAACGGACCGCAGTCCCCGAACCCACTTTGACTGCTGCCGACCGCTGCGACGCCTGCGGGGCGCGGGCGTGGGTCCGCGTCACCATGCCGACAGGCGGGCGCCTGTTCTTCTGCGCCCACCACGCCCGCCAGCACGGAGAGAAGCTCAAGGAGGTCGCCCTGCTCTTCCAGGACGAGACCGCGAGCCTGACCGCCGGCAGCTGACGTGGAGATTATCACTGAAATTCACCCTACCGTTCACTGAATATCACTGCCGGTTCCCGCCGGAACCCGTTTATCCTCGTCCTTGAGGCCCTGCCCCTGTTCCCACCTCGAGTCTCCCGACACAGAGCCTTACGCTGATCCAGCATCCCGTCTGTCCCCACCCAGGCTCGACGAAGCCGCGTGACTCCTGAAGGAACCGTCTGTGAAACGCCCCATCCGCGTCCTGGCCGTCTCAACCCTGCTCGTCTCCTGCGGTGCGCTGGCGCTGACCGGCTGCTCGGGATCCTCCAGCTCCAGCGCCTCTGCCTCGGCACACACCTCCCCGGCGGACGCGAAGGCCACTGGTCCCGTAGTCATCATCGACCTGCGCTCAGCCAAGGACTACAAGCAGGGTCACCTGGAGGGGGCCGTTAACTACGACTTCTCCTCCGGCACCTTCTCCAAGGAGATCTCGGGACTGGACCACAACTCCCAGTACCAGCTCTACGGGAGCAAAGACCAGTCGAAGATGGCCAGCGCCGCCATGCGCAACGCCGGCTTCCCCAGCGTCACCGACCTGGGAACCATTGACGCAGCGAAGAACACGACCGGAGCGAAGGTCGTCACCGACTGACGTCGGTCGCCCCGGCGGGCGAGCTCACCCGGCTCGCCCCGATCACTCAGAGAAGCGGCAGCCCCTCCAGGAGATGGGTGAGAGCGACGACCTGCCGGGGCACGTACTCGGCGATCGTCAGGCCGACGACGTCGGCCGCCCGCCCCAGATCCCTGATCACGCGGTTGGTCTGAGTCACGCTCAGGCCGCCGCGATCGTAGCCCAGTCCCAGCCGGACCTCATCGGCGTCCACGGTGTCGACATCCAGATGGACTGCTACGCGGCTGCAGCCGGTGGCCTCCAGCCACCTCAGCAGGGGCTCCGTCGAGTCGCGCAGGTCGGCCGGGCCGAAGGCGTGCAGCCCCCACGTGGCGATGTTGGGGTAGTCGTCCTCGGTCCAGGAGTGCAGGCCCGCCAGGGCCAGTCGGCTCGGGGAGACGAAGGCCGCCAGCTCCTCCATCACCTCGACGTCACCAGTACCGATGATGTGGGAGACCGCCATGGCGTGGTAGCCGGGGTACTGGGAGTGCGAGGTGCCGATGTCGGGGTGGGAGTCGATCCAGACGACGGCCAGGTCGTCTCCGTAACGGGCGGCGAGCTCGGTGAAGGGGACGACGGAAACAGCGCAGTCCCCGCCCAGGGTGAGGATCCTGGGAGCGTCGTGCCGGGCGATCGCCTCGCGGGCGTCACGAATCCCGGCCAGGATCTGGGCACGCGACTCCATGCCGTTAGTGACGAGAACCTCCTCGCCAGTGGGTTCATCGCTGACGGGGACGATCTCCGTGGGACCGGCGTGCTCGGGCAGGAGCGCCGTCAGCACCCGGGTTCCCAGTGCGTAGACGCGCCGCGCCTCCCCGTAGGGCAGCTCGGGCAGCAGGCTGCGCACCGAGGTCTCTCCCGCCCCCTGCCACTGGGGCCAGATGAGGCGAAGGGTATCGGACTGGGTGAGGACAGTGCGTGCGTCAACCATCTCAGCGCTCCTGAGCGAGGAAGTCTCCCAGGTACCAGTCTACGAGCCCGGACTGTACGCCACCTGACTCATTCCTACGTCGCACGGGCAGAAGTTCCCGGTAGGAGCGACCGCGATCGCAGAAGAGTCTCTGAAGGCCTCATCTGAAAGATTCAGGCATTGCCCTGGCGCTCGGCAGGGCCGGGTTCCATCATGGGCAATAGACTGCCAACACGAGCCGAGAAGACGAGTGAGAGGAGAGTCGCCGTGCACCAGCAACTGAAGGCCGAGGGCGGCCTCAGCCGCTCTCCGGCTGTCACCGCCCTGACTGCTGCGACTGCAGGCGCGGTGCTACTGATCCCGCTTCCCTTCATTGGAGTACCGCTGTCCTTCGTCGCCCTCGTCATAGGCCTCGCACACCTGCGCGGCTCGAACCGGTATCAGCGGTCGGCGTGGGCGGCCGTGGCGATCGCCTCGGTGACGCTGGTCGCGGCACTCGTACTCGCCATGACTCTTCTGGCCGTCAGAACGGAGTCCATGACAACAACGCCGCGGCAACCGGTTCCAGTGCGGACCGCGCCATCGGCTCCAGACAGCAGCGGGGGCTGAGGTCCCAACGCATCAGTCCCCGGCGGCCGCCAGTTGATCCTCGGGGATCGACTCGGCCTTCCTACCGAAACTGGTGGGTGCGGTCACCGTCGTCAAGGACGCACTGGGCGCCGCGCCTCCACCCTGCGCAAGCTCGGCAGCGTGAGCCGGGGAGGTCGCCGACGACAACGACATAACTTACCATCCGGTTCTAGTCCAGACTCGGTAAAAATGGTGGACGGGCCCGCGCCCGTGTCCAACGCCCAGGGCCTCGGCGTGTGCGATGGCGCCGGTGAGGTAGTCCTTGGCGTCCCGCACCGCTTCCAGCCAGGTCGCCCGGCGTGGTCGCAGCGAGGCGATCGCCGAAGAGAGCGTGCATCCCGTGCCGTGGGTGTTCTGCGTGGCCACCCTGCGACCGCACAGGATCTCGACGCCGTCGGCATCGGCGTAGACATCGACGGCGTCACCAGCGTCACCGCTCAGGTGACCGCCCTTGACCAGTACCCTACGTGCACCCAGATCCCTCAGGCGCTGCGCCTGGTTGCGCAGCTCACCGAGGGTCGCCGCGGGCTCCTCCCCCAGCAGGACGGCCGCCTCATAGAGGTTAGGAGTGATGAGATCGGCTTTGGCGCACAGACGGCGCACGGCACCGACCGCCTGCTCGTCGAGAAGGCGGTCCCCGGAGGTGGCCACCATGACCGGGTCGAGCACCGTATGAGTGAGTCCAGGCAGGTACTCCCCCACCGCGTCGGCCAGCTCGGCGGTAGCGAGCATCCCGATCTTCGTGGCATCGGGGACGATGTCCTCCAGCAACGTGTCCATCTGGAGACGGACGAAGTCGACCGGCACGGCGTGCACACCGGCCACACCGCGCGTCGACTGGGCAGTCAACGCCGTGATGACGCTCATCGCGTAGGCGCCGAGGGCACTCATGGCCTTCATGTCGGCCTGAATGCCGGCGCCACCGCTAGGATCTGAGCCGGCGATGGTCAAGGCGGTCACGGTTGCCGAACGCTGCTGGCTCATCGCCGACATCCTTCGTCCCAGGCACGGTGCAGGTCGGCGGCGACGCTCCTGGGGTCCTCGGCCGTGCAGATGGCTGATACGACGGCGGCACCGGCCAGACCACCCGCCCGGAGGGCCGGCAGGTCGCTGGCCGTGATGCCGCCGATGGCCACAGCAGGCAGATCGATCAGGGCAGCCATGCGCGCCACGCCGTTCACCCCCAGGCTCTTCGGAGCGTCGGCCTTGGTGGCGGTGGGGTGAACGACGCCGATGCCGACGTGGTCGCAGGCGCCCTGCTCCTGGGCGGTGCGCAGTTCGTCGGGAGTCGCGGCCGACAGCCCGAGGTAGGCTTCTTCCCCAACGAGACGGCGTGCGATGCGGGCGGGCAGGTCCGACTGGCCGAGGTGTACCCCGGCCACGGGCGATCCCTGATCGCGCGCCGCCAGGAAGATGTCGACGCGGTCGTTGACGATGACGGGGACCTGATCACCAATCACCTCGGCCACCTCCAGCACCTGAGTCAGGAAGAGTCCGCCGTCGGTACCCTTGGCGCGCAGCTGGACGCAGGTGACTCCGCCGTCGACAGCAGCCTCAACGGTGGCCAGGACGTCTCTGCCGCGCGAGCGGCACTGGCCCTCATCGGTGACGAGGTAAACCGACAGGTCCGGTGCGGCCCTCATGCCGGCCCTCCCTCGGCGGCGGTGGTCGCGCTGGTAGCACTGACGCTAACGTTCTGCAGGTCCTGCATCTCAAGGGCGTACAGGGCATCGAGGAAGGCTGGTGGGAAGGATCCAGGGCCGGTTGATCGGGCCTCCGCTCGCTCGGCAGCAGCGCTGTAGACGGCATGCGCAGCGACGACGGCGCTCACGTCATCCAGGCCCTCCTTCCGCCCCGCCCCGAGAAAGGCCGCGACCACCGCACCCAGAGCGCAGCCCCCGCCGGTCATCCGGGTCAGTAGCGCGGAGCCGCCCTGAACGTGGATGACGCTCTCGCCGTCGGTGACCAGATCGACGGGCCCGGAGACGGCGACAACGCAGCCGTGACTGCGGGCCAGGTCGCAGGCCGGATCGAGTGCCGCGGCGACGTCGTCGGCGGTCTCGACGCCCCGCCCACCGCTGCCGTCACCGGCCAGAGCCAGGATCTCCGAGGCATTGCCCCGTACGACGCTCGGTCCCCGGCCGAAGAGCTCACGGGCCAGCGCAGTGCGGTGCGTCAGCGTGCCGATGGCCACCGGGTCGAGGACCCACGGCGTGCCCGCGTCGGCTGCCGCAGCCACGGCCTCACGGGCGGCGTCCCGCTGCTCGGGCTGAGGCGTGCCGAGGTTGATGAGCAGCGTGGAGGCGACGCGGGCAAAGGGACCCGCCTCCCCCGTGATATCCACCATGGCGGGCGCCGCGCCTAGAGCCAGGAGAACGTTAGCGGTGATGTTGGTGACCACCGCGTTGGTGATGCAGGAGACCAGCGGGGCGTGGCGGCGTACCGCCTCAAGCGCCGCTGGGGTAGACATGCCCCAGTGCATGTGACATCCCTTCGTCAGTACTAGCTGGACAGGTTCGACGGGTGTGTTCTCAGCCATATGGCACCCCGTGTCACGATCGAGACACTAGCATCAACGGCGTCGGCCCCGGAACCCTTTCGGTTCTGAGGCCGACGCCGTTGAGATGAGCGAGCCGGTAGCGCTCCCCGCCTGTCCGGTGAGTCCGGTCAGTCCAGGTAGTCGCGCAGGACCTGGCTGCGCGAGGGGTGGCGCAGCTTGGACATGGTCTTGGACTCGATCTGGCGAATGCGCTCGCGGGTGACCCCGTAGACCTTGCCGATCTCGTCGAGGGTCTTGGGCTGACCGTCGGTCAGACCGAAGCGCATGGAGACCACGCCGGCCTCGCGCTCGGAGAGGGTGTCCAGCACGGCGTGGAGCTGCTCCTGGAGGAGGGTGAAGCTCACCGCGTCGGCCGGAACCACGGCCTCGGAGTCCTCGATGAGGTCACCGAACTCGGAGTCCCCGTCCTCGCCCAGGGGCGTGTGCAGAGAAATCGGCTCGCGCCCGTACTTCTGGACCTCGACCACCTTCTCCGGGGTCATGTCCAGCTCGACGGCCAGCTCCTCCGGAGTGGGCTCGCGCCCCAGGTCCTGGAGCATCTGGCGCTGCACGCGGGCGAGCTTGTTGATGACCTCGACCATGTGCACCGGGATGCGGATGGTGCGGGCCTGGTCCGCCATGGCGCGGGTGATGGCCTGGCGGATCCACCAGGTGGCGTAGGTGGAGAACTTGAAGCCCTTGGTGTAGTCGAACTTCTCCACGGCGCGGATGAGGCCCAGGTTGCCCTCCTGGATGAGGTCCAGGAAGAGCATGCCGCGGCCCGTGTAGCGCTTGGCCAGGGAGACCACCAGTCGCAGGTTGGCCTCCAGCAGGTGGTTCTTGGCCCTCTGGCCGTCCTGAGCCACCCAGTGCAGCTCGCGGCGCAGCTTGGCCGGCAGGTCGTTGCCCTCCTCAGCCAGGCGGTGCTCGGCGTAGAGGCCGGCCTCGATGCGCTTGGCGAGCTCGACCTCCTGCTCGGCGTTCAGCAGCGCGACCTTACCGATCTGCTTGAGGTAGTCCTTGACCGGGTCCGCGGTGGCGCCGGCGGTGACGACCCGCTGTGCGGGCTCGTCGCCCTCGTCGGAGTCGGAGACGGTGAAGGAGCCGTCCTTGTCCTGGGACTTGCCGCGCTTGCCGGACTTCTTGGAGGCGGCCTTCTCCGCCTCCTCCCGGCGCATGCGCTCAAGCTCACCGGTCAGGGCCGCGATGGAGGGCTGCATCTTGATGCCCTTGATGACCCATCCGCGGAAGATGTAGCCATTCTGGGCCAGGTAGTCGCGCGCGACCATGGGGGCGGAGTCGCCGATGACGAAGCGGGGCACCGGGCCGTGGCCGTAGGGCGCCAGGGTGATGGGCTCCTCCAGGGTGCCGTGGCCGGCGATCTCCAGGTTCTCCACGATCGTACGCGAGCGCACGAAGAGCGTCGCTCCCGGGGCCAGCCGAACGCCCTTGAGCGAGGCCGGGGTGTTGAAGGGGCTGCGCTTGGAGCCGTCGCCGTTCTCCTCCAGACTCACGTCCAGGTAGTAGTCGCGCAGCTCAGGGGCGGGGCCGTCGTCCTCCTGGACGGCCTGTGCCTCGGAGTCGTCGTCCTCCTGGTCCTCATCCTCATCGGAGTCCTCGTTGTCATCCTCGTCGGAGTCGTCGAAGTCCTCATCGTCGTAGTCGGAGTCGTCGGTGTCGTCGTCTCCTTCGTCGTCGAGGTCGAAGTCCTCGTCGTCGAGCGCGGTCTCGTCGACGTCGTCAGTGAGCTCGGCGCTGGAGCGCGTCACTGTGGAAGAAGCCACGGAGTTCCTTTCGCGTGGGCGGGCGGACAGCCGGCGGCGGGGTATGGGGACCCGTCCCGGCACAACAGACAACCCCAGAATTGTAGCGTTTATTCCCCAGCAGCTCCGCACCAGCGACTTAGCATCACCTAATCTTCGCGGTGGCAGGCTTCCCGTGGCGGCGAAGTCGCCGTCGATGGCACGCCCGCCCTCCCCGGCCTCCTGCGTCTACCCTGGCCGTCATGAGCACTCTGCCTGCAGCCCTGAGCCGAGTCCGCCCCGCCGTCGAGCACCGGCTGGAGGAGGTTCTGACCGGCTGCCGCCGGCGCTGGGAGGACCTGGGCCAGGCCGCACCTGAGCTGCTCGACGCCGCCGGGAGCATCCTCGGCGGAGGCAAGCGCATGCGGGCCGTACTGGGCGCGGTCGGCTGCGCGCTCCTGACCACCCCGGAGCGCAGGGCCGAGCGTCTCACGAGTTCCGACGCCGTCGGCCTGGGAACTGCGCTCGAGCTCTACCAGGCCAGCGCCCTGATTCACGACGACCTCATGGACGGAGCCGATACCCGCCGGGGCCTGCCCGCGGCGCACCGCTTCTTCGCCCGGGATCACGACGCCCGTGGCTGGCTGGGGCCCTCGCAGGCCTTCGGGACCAACGGAGCCATCCTGCTCGGCGACCTCCTGCTGTCCCTGGCGGGCGAGGAGATGAGCACCCTGGCGCGGACTCACACCTCCTGCGAGCCCGCGGACAAGGCCCTGTGGCGCGCCCGGGCAGCCTTCGATGCCATGACCACCGAGGTGGCCCTGGGCCAGTTCCTGGACGTGCGCAGCGAGAACCTGCCACTGCCCTGGGGCCAGGACCCCACGGTCGCGGCCAGGCACATACACGACGACGCCCTGTCGGTCGTGCGCCACAAGTCCGCCCGCTACTCGGTGCGCCACCCGCTGCTCATCGGCGCTCTTCTGGCCGGGCTGGATCCGAGCAGCCCCACCGCCGAGCACCTGGCGGCCTTCGGCGAGGAGATCGGCATCGCCTTCCAGCTGCGCGACGACGAGCTCGGCGTC
>ERZ773072.1850-NODE-1850-length-10247-cov-6.367543_pt1 | contig 10247 bp, 7 predicted proteins | sample MGYA00580617_ERZ773072 | MGnify/ENA primary metagenome ERZ773072 (study PRJEB29015, sample SAMEA2737970) | human oral metagenome | biome: human oral; feature: human-associated habitat; material: dental | place: China | collected 2122 ... | reverse complement strand
AATCTACAGCTTCTTTCAGAACTGCCTCAGGCAACTCATTCTTTTCTACTGATGATGAATCTACTTGAAGAACTTGAGCAGGAGTTGAAGTGAGAACATCTGCATGCACAGTGTTTGGTTGTCCAACTAGCAAAAAGAAACCACTAGCAACCACGACGGAAGCCACACCCACGCTTAAACGACGGATTGACCAACGAGTATACTTTTGATTTGGATTGAATTTCATAGGATTCTCCTTTGGTTTGTTTTTTATTGACTCTAGTATAATCCCCTAAGATTAAAAGGAAATAAGAAAAAATTAAAATTTTTCTTAAATCCTTCTTATAAAATGCTTATATCGTCTTATCACTCATCAAAAGGCAGATTAAAGTACTTCATCAAATATTCCTAGGAATCATCATTGATCACCTACTACAATTGATAATGAATCAAAAAAATCCATCACTTTCGTGATGAATTTTAGTTCTTATGCTTCAAATTCAAATGCTTCACTTTTTTGCTTGTTTGGCAAAAGGAGCGAGAGCAAGATTCCAACCAGAGCCAGCAGCAACCAAGGCAGAGAAGCTTGAGCAAATGGCAGAGCATTTACTAGATTGAGAATTGCAGTTAGCTTGAATTGTCGTCCCAAAATGCTAGCAAAAGCAATTAGCGTCACCACTGCTATGGTCAACTGCATTCCTGGTTTAGAAAGTGGTAAAAAGCGATTAACCATAACAATCATGACAATTGTGATTGTAATTGGATAAAGAATTTCCAGAACTGGAACTGAATACTGGATAATAGCATTCAAACCAAGATTTGCAATAGCGAAACCAACTAGCGTAAAAATGATCGCATAAACCTTATAAGATACTTTCGGGAAGGTATTGTGGAAAAATTCGCCAGTTGAGACGATAAGTCCTGCTGTAGTTGTAAAACAGGTCACCGTTACCATAATCGCTAGGAAAATTTGAGCCATTGGACCAAAGATAGACTGAGTTGCAGAAGACAAAACAGAGGCCCCTACGTTTGCACCTTTCGGCAAATTCGCTAGATCAAGTGGGAAGTGATTTCCAAGGAAGGCCAAACCGATATAAAGAACGCTAAAGCCCAGCGCCACAAGGATACCCACGATCCAAATGGTAGAAACATATTCTTTTTTATTCTTGAAACCGAGCTGGTTGAGTGTTGTCACAGCAACCACACTAAAGGCAACTGAAGCCAAAGCATCCAGAGTATTGTAGCCCTGAAGAAAGCCTGCTCCGAAAGCTGAAGCAGCATATTCCGCTGTTGCTTGTTGGGAAGCTGCAGAGCCGTATTTAAGAGCACCTAACAGCACCAAGACTACAATCAAGAGGGCGAAAATTGGTGTTAGATAACGGCCAATACTGTCAAGGATTTTTGAGGGATTGAGGGCAATCAGATAGGCCAAAGCGAAATAAACCAGCGTGAAGCCAAAAAGCCAAATAGTATGAGAACCTGCAGGCAACATGGGCTCAATTCCGACAGAAAAGGCAGTGGTCGCCGTCCGAGGAATGGCAAAGAAGGGACCAATTGAAAGATAGAGGGCTACCAAGTAAGCAACCGCAAACCAAGGGGCAATCTTTTTCGAAATTTCATCAATATAACCCTTGGGATTCAAAGTACCTATAATCAAGGTTAGAATAGCAATACCGACACCTGATAGGACAAAGCCTCCAATAGCTGGCCAAAAATTTTGACCAGATTCCAAGCCCAGCTGAGGTGGGAAAATCAGGTTACCGGCTCCGAAAAACATTCCAAATAAAAGCAGGCCGGTTAGGGATCCTTTTTTTAACATCATCATCTCCAGTCTTTTTAAGATTTTTCCATTATACCGATAAATACCTTTCATTGCAAGATTTTTGAAATGAAAATTACATTTTCTTAATGTTGGAAGGATTAAGTAGGTTTGGAACGATTTATTTCGGAAAACTCAGATCATTCTTTTATGTGATTCGATTTATTTCATATTAAATAACTTTTTTATTGGATGTGTTTATGTTATACTGGTTAAAAGTCCATTTGCGAGGTTTTATTATGGTGCTTCATCTAGTCTGGCTTATCCCTGCTACTATATTTGCTCTATTATTTTATCGAGAACCCAGAAGTTTATTCAACGCCTATCTCCTGACCTTCACTCTTATGATGATGGGAATTGTTTTAGCAGGTTTTACCATTGTTAGTCTTGAGCGATTTATTGGCTATACACCAGCTATTATCTTGTTTTTGGCAATACCCTTTAGTGTTTTCGCTTCTACTGTTTATTTGCTTTTTAATGGTCGCAAAATGGTGCAGCTAGAGGGGCTTAGATTGGCCAATCTACTATCGCTTCTCTACGGCCTAGCTATCGTGGGGGTGGGTCTGTTGCATTTTTTCGCTCCACGGTCATTTCTTGCAAATTTGATTTCCTTCGCTGATCTGCTCCTATTTTACGGAACCTTTCTCTATCTTTCCTATATCATCTACGCATTCTTTTTAAATATCTTTCCAGTCAAGAAAGAACCCCAGACTATCATTATCCTCGGTGCAGGATTGTTTGGAGACAAGGTCCCTCCCCTGCTGGCTCAGCGCTTAGATAAAGGGCTAGCCATCTATGAGAAGTTTAATAGGAAGCCAGTCATCATTGTCTCTGGCGGTCAGGGAGATGACGAGCTAATTTCCGAAGCAGAGGCCATGACAAGATATTTGATGGAAAAAGGAGTCCCAGCTGACAGTATTCTCCTTGAAAATAAATCTCGCACGACGTTTGAAAATCTCACATTCAGTAAGCAGCTTATGCTAGCACATGGACTGGAGCAAGATCGGGTTGTCCTTGTCACAAATTCTTTCCATGCGCTACGTGCTGGCATCTATATGAAACAGGTTGGTCTCAAAGGCCGCAGTATTGGTTCTCGCACGGCCTTCTATTTTCTTCCCTCAGCTTGGATCCGAGAAACTGCTGGCTTGATCCGTATCTACTGGAAATGGCATGCTTTTATCATCGGAAGTCTGCTGCTTCGCTACCTTTTCTTCCTATTTTAGACATTATTTTCATTGTAAAATTCCTTAGAAAAAAGTATAATCAAGGTAAGAAAAAAATGGAGGTCCGTCTATGATGAAATTTACCATTAATCAAAGTTTAGCAGATCTTGGCATTAGGAGTGTGGTCCTTGGCATTGCTAGAAACGTTGATCCTCAAGCACCTTTATCAGAAGCTTTTCTTCAAAAACAGAAGGAAGCCGAAAACTGGGCTTTAAACTGCAATCTAGCAGAAATCACTGACCATCCGACTATCCAAGGCTACTGTGATTTACTGCAGAAAGTTGGGCGCAGTGTTAAAAAGAACCCACCAACTGTACCAGCTCTGATCCGCAATATCCAACACCGCGGCTCCATTCCAAGGATTAACAGTATCATTGATGTATATAATGTAGAAGCCCTGCATTCTCTTCTGGCTATCGGCGGGCATGACCTTGATAAAATCGGTGATGAGATTGAGTTTACTGTCAGTCAGAAGGACGATATCTTCCTCCCTATCTTATCTAAGGAGAAGCATGTAGCTCCGACAGACTATGTCTACCGAGATGAAAAAGGCATCCTTGCTTGGCTTGATGTCCGTGACAGCGACCTTTATAAATTTGATGATAGCACCAAAAACGCCATTTTCATTATCCAAGGAAATGCCCATACATCTGTCCAAATGCGACTAGACGCCCTCGAACGCATTCACAAGGATTTAGCAGCAGCCATGCCAAACCTCGAATTTGAAACCCATGTCATTCAAGTAAACGATCTTTAAGCAACTTTTCACCCGACAAGCTTTTGGTTTAAAACTACATCAAAATGATTATTCAAAAAGGAAACTCAGCTGAGTTTCCTTTTATATATATCTAAGTTTCTTTCTTATCCGAAAATTGGCTCATATACAAGTCATGATAGAATCCCTTGTCAGCCAACAGCGACTCATGATTGCCCTGCTCAATGATTTGTCCATCCTTGAGCACCAAAATCTTGTCTGCTTCTTGGATAGTCGACAAGCGGTGCGCAATGACAAAGCTCGTCCGCCCCTGCATAAGATTTTTCATAGCCTTCTGAATCAAGAGCTCCAAACGAGTATCAACTGACGAAGTCGCCTCATCCAAAATCAGAATCTTAGGATCGGCCAAGAGAGCCCGTGCGATCGTCAGGAGCTGCTTTTGACCTAGCGAAATATTGCTAGATTCCTGATTCATTTCCATATTGTAGCCACCAGGTAAGGTGCGGATAAAGTGGTCGACATTGGCTGATTTGGCTGCTTCCACAATCTCCTCGTCGGTAGCATCAAGGTTACCAAAGCGAAGATTTTCCTTGATAGTTCCTTCATAAAGCCAAGCGTCCTGCAGAACCATACCAAATTGCTTGCGATAGTCTTGGCGGGATAGCTGGCGAATATCGTGGCCATCCACGCTGATAGAGCCCTTGGTCACATCGTAGAAACGCATGAGAAGATTGATCAAGGTCGTCTTACCAGCTCCAGTCGGCCCAACAATAGCCACCATTTCACCCGGCTGGACTTCCAGATTAAAGTTGCGAATCAGCGGCTTATCTGCCACATATTGGAAGTCTACATCTTTGAAGCTGACTTGTCCAGTCAAGTCCTTATCTAGCCGGACGGTATTATCCATGACTTCATCTGGCTCATCCAAAATCTGAAAAATCCGATCCAGCGAAGACTTAGCGCTCTGGAGCTGACCTGCCAGCTGGGTGAGGTTTTGAATAGGCTGATTGACCTGCCAGACGTACTGGACAAAGGCCTGCATATTCCCGATGGTCAGCTGACCAGAAATAACCTGTAAACCACCCAAGAGAGCAACGATAAGATAGGTCAAATCTGAAATCCCATTAAGAACAGGCATCATGAGCCCTGAGATAAAGCTAGCTTTAAAGCCGACTTCCTGCAAATTTTGAGTAATAGCTCGAAAATCCTCAGCTGAGGTCTCTTCCCGACCATAAAGTTTGAGGACATTAAAACCAGACAGATTTTCCTGTACGAAGCCATTCATAGCCCCCAAAACATCCGCCTGTTGCTTAAAGTAGGGCTGGGATTTTTTAAGAATAAATCTAGCTCCAAAATAAGTCAGAGGAATGCTGACGATAACGATCAAGGCCAGCTGGAGATTCAGATACAAAACCATCCCGATGACCAAAATCAGTGTCATGACGGCATTAACCACCTGCAAAAAGCTTTGTTGGAGAGCATTTGAGACGGTCTCCACATCGCTGGTAAAGCGCCCAATCAAATCACCAAACTGGTGCTTGTCAAAGTAAGAGACAGGAATTTGATTGATCTTATGACTCAGCTCATTGCGCATGTCGCGAACGGTGCTCTGCACAGCATTGGTCATGAAATAGTTAGAAAAGTAAGAACCAATCTCATAAAAAAGGGCACGAATAAAGTAGAGCAGCATGATCCAAGCAACATAGCTGCTATTGATGGCTGCACCGGGGACTCCCTTGGCCATATCCAGCAGATTTTGCGTCAGTTCTGTAATGGCAAGCCCTAGGACAAAAGGCTCTAGGACACTCATGACCACGCTGACAATCTTGAGGAAGACTGCAAGAAGCACGGCGGCTTTATAGACTTTTAGATAGCCCCATAAGCGGACAAAACTATTTTCTTTCATCTCTTCCTCCTATTCTTCTGTTAATGATTGGCTGTTGAGCTGGGAATTGGCAATTTCGCGATAGATGGCATTATTTTCCATCAGTTCCTCATGCCGGCCGCGACCAACGATTTCACCCTTGTCTAGGACGATAATCTGATCCGCATCCATAATGGTTCCGACCCGCTGAGCCACGATAAGAACCGTTGCATCCTGAGTCACTTCCTTGAGTCGGCGGCGCAAAGTCGCATCTGTCTTGTAATCCAGAGCCGAGAAGGAATCGTCAAAGATATAAATGTCCGGCTCCTTGACAACCGCACGCGCAATGGACAGACGTTGCTTTTGTCCACCAGATAGATTGCTGCCGCCTTCAGCCAAATGGGTCTCGTAGCGCTCTTTTCTGCTCTCGATAAAGTCGCGAGCCTGAGCCACATCTGCTGCTTGATTAAGCTCCTCAGAGCTAGCATCTTCCTTACCATAGCGGATATTTTCAGCGATCGTCCCGGTAAATAGCAGAGCTTTCTGCGGGATAAAGCCAATCTTCTGACGGAGAGCCTTGAGGTTATAAGCGCGGACATCCACACCATCCACCAAAATCTTGCCCAAGGTCACATCATAGAAACGCGGAATCAGCTGCACCAAGGAAGACTTACCAGAACCTGTTGAGCCGATAAAGGCGATCGTTTCCCCCGGTTTGGCCTTGAAAGAAATATTATGTAGGACAGGATTTTCCGTCTCACCTGGATAGGCAAAGGTTACATTGTCAAATTCCAGATAGCCACGAGTCGCAGTTTCCGTGATCCCATTCTCATTTGGATCGATGGAAATCGGCATATCCATGACTTCCTTCAGCCGCTCGCTAGAAACCGCCGTCCGTGGATACATGGTAAAGAGACTAGACAGGAGTAGGAAGGACAGAAGGGCATGAAAGCTGTACTCAATAAAGGCAACCAAATCTCCGATTTTCAGCTCGCCACTGCCCAGTGGCTTAAGAGCAAACCAGACAATGGCCACAATCATAGCAATGATAATCTGCACAAAGAGAGGCTCCGTCAAACCTGTCAGCTTAAAGAGACGGTTGGAATTGTCCGCATAGATTTCATTCTCATTAGCAAAGCGCTCTTCCTGAAATTCCTCACGGGCAAAGGCTCGAATGACCCGCAGACCGGTCAGATTTTCCCGAGCATACTGGTTGATCTTGTCCAGCGTCTTCTGCTGCTTTTCAGACAGAGGACGCGTCTTGATCGCTACGTACCAGACTACGATTGCCAAAAAAGGCACTGAAATCGCTACAATCCAAGCCATGGACGGACTGGTTAGAAAAATCATGAGGATGGAAGATAGCATCATGATGGGCGTGATAGCTCCCATCTTGAGCGTTTGCTCAGCAAACTGCATGAGGACAAAGGCATCACTGGTAATCCGCGTCACCAGCGAAGAAACGCCAATCTGCTCGTACTCATGATGGGAATACTCCTGCAGCTTGTCATAGAGATCATTCCGCATATCCCGCACCATGCTGGTCGTTAATTTACCGGCAGCATAGGAAAGGACGATCCGCCCCAAAATCCCAAGGATAATAACCAGCAGCATGATAAAGCCCCAGAAATACAGGCGTTCCTGATCGCCTTGGTTAATCCCCTCGTCAATCATGCGCGCCAAAACCGTTGGCAGCCCTAGATTGACCACTACAAAAAAGATGGCCGACACAAAATCCAGCACCAACCACTTGGGGTAGCGTTTCAAATAAGACCAAATGTAAAGCATAATCCCTCCATTTTTATAACAATAAAAAAGCACTGAAGAGTACTTTTAGACAGAAAAGAGCGCGCAAATGCACGCCTTATTAAAAATATTATAGCAGAAATATGAAAAATCGTAAAGACTGACACTGATATCTTTTCTTTCAATCTATATGATACTTTAAGAATATAGCACTTACAATGATTTCTTACACTCTAATAAAAAAACAATTACAAAAAAGAACCCGAGAACTATTTTGTCTCAGTTTTTTTGTAGCCAAGAGACTATTGTCCCAGACTCTTGGTGGGAAATGAAATCATTTTCCACCCTATTTCGCTTTTTGACATTGTTCAAAACCTTGCTACACTGGGATTTCGCAATGTAATTGCGTACCCTTATTATTTAAGAATTACTTCAAATTGTTTCACCATTGTATTCATCATGAGTACCTCCTATATAATAGATATTTTTTGTCAGATTGTAACCCTGACAAGTTCAGTATAGCAGAACAAAAGAGATTTTTACTGCAAAGTCTTTAAATGTACGATTTTCATCACGAAACGTATTTTTTCATGATTTGTAACCATTCATTTTATTTTAATTATAAACCATGACATAAGAAAACGAGTATCTTCAACTATGGAATACTCGTTTTTTTGATAGTTAGAAGTGGAGTTTTGCCTAGCCTCTATGTAACATGCTCAAAACTTTTTAAAATACATTAATATTAAAAGAGCTAATAACCTAATGAAGTGTCAAATGTTGCTAACTCCACTTATCTTCAAATTTAAATAGACACATTATCGGAGTTATCAGTAAGAAAAAATCTAACCAATTTAGATAATTCATAATATAGGATATAATACCAGCCATAACGAAAAGGTACAAAGCTGTACGATATCCTCTCTTTGGATTTTTATCAGCCTTAGTGTTAAAAATAATGTACACACAACAAATTGCAATGAGTATAAGTTGAATCATAGTTCCGTTTAACATATTAACATCCATTCTTTTTAAAATATTTTGGGGGTTCAATCCATAAGCTACAAAGCCACCTACGATAGCTCCCCCTGTTGCGCAATTCAAGTAAGCTTGAGGGGCCCCAGCAATACAGGATTATACTGCCTGAAATGCACCCGACAAGGCTCCTACAAGCACATCTCCTCCCTATCCACCTCCAGAAATATTACTTAATTCTTGATTATTTACTATTTTGTAATTAAACATAATTTCTACTCCTTTCTATGGCCAAATATTATCAGCAATTGCTGTAAAAGCGCCCCCAAGTTTAGCTCCAGCCCAAGCACAGCCAGCAGTCATCGCTCATGCGGCACCACCAGTAATGACTCCTCCTACCGTACACATAGCAACTCAGATACCCGCTCCATAGACAGCTCCTTTTCCTACTGCTCCTCAATCAGTTCCTCCCTCAATGCTAGCCAGCATTTCGGTATCCAAAACATCAAATTGAGTCGTTGTTTTTATTTCCATTAGGAATACCTCCATATTAATATTTATTATTTTTGTCGGATTGCAATCTTGACATATTTAGTATATCATAATAAATACTAGTTTTACCGTAAAATCTTTAAATGTACGATTTTCATCACGAAACGTATTTTTTCATGATTTGTAACCATTCATGATTAAAAATATGCCGTTAAAAAAAGGTGTCAACTAATTTTCAAATCCAAAAATACCATTCAAGATATTATATGCTCCATTTAAGATTTGAACAATTTTTCTACCCATTTTTTGTCATAATAATCTTGCAAATAACAAGAAAGGTTTTGACAAATGACATCTTACAAACGAACCTTTGTTCCTCAAATCGACGCTAGGAACTGTGGAGTCGCCGCTTTAGCCTCAATTGCCAAGTTTTATGGTTCTGACTATTCCTTAGCTCATTTGCGAAAACTAGCTAAAGAGGACAAAGTTAGGGACATCAAGAATGGGATACAAGCAATTCTTAAGGATCATAAGGGCAATTATGGTTACCGCAGGGTTCATCTAGAACTGCGCAATCGTGGTTATAGCATCAATCATAAGAAAGTGCAGCGTTTGATGCAGGTGTTAGGTCTATCTGCACGCATCTGTAAGCGCAAGAAATACAAGTCCTACAAAGGGGAAGTGGGCAAGAAGGCTCCAAATTTGATTAACAAGCAATTTGAGTGGGCTAAACCTTTTGAGAAGTGTTATACTGATGCGACCGAGTTTGCTCTGATAAACTCTATCTGTCTACTGTTCTGGATGGTTATAACAGCGAAATTATCGGCTTTACCTTGTCCCATTCTCCCAACCTGATGCAGGTTAAATCCATGCTTGAAAAGGCTTTTCCTAAGGAAGCTTATCCCAATACTATTCTCTGAACCGCACCCCAAAAGTTAGACAAAAAATATTAGCTTCTAAAAATTATATAGTGGGCAAAATCACTGTAGGAATTATGAAGCCTATTTAATTGTTTACCTTTGACAAATCATGAGATTGTACCAAAGGTTCTCTTCTACTCTCAAGACCTCAGTGAGCATAATGATTCTATCGACTCTTACTCTTTCATTTTCAATGAAAAAAACCATCTATAGACTCATCAAAGCAAGGATAGATTTCCCTAACTCACTACAATTCACAAAAAATCAAAGAGCCCACCAAACTTTCGTTTAGTGGGCTCTTGGTGGGGAATGAAATCATTTACCACCCTATTTCGCTTTTTGACATTGCTCAAAACCTTGCTACGCTGGGATTTCGCAATGTAATTGCGTACCCTTATTATTTAAGAGTAACAATTTGCAAATCCTATCTTCTCCTAGTATTAGTGGATTAATTCCTCAATTTTCAACTTTGGCAGGAATTTGGTAGGTAAATTGATAATCCAAGATTATCTAA
>ERZ773072.1843-NODE-1843-length-10266-cov-4.216923_pt1 | contig 10266 bp, 11 predicted proteins | sample MGYA00580617_ERZ773072 | MGnify/ENA primary metagenome ERZ773072 (study PRJEB29015, sample SAMEA2737970) | human oral metagenome | biome: human oral; feature: human-associated habitat; material: dental | place: China | collected 2122 ... | reverse complement strand
CGGCAAACATCGGGCTGATTTCGTCGCCTTCGGCATACGGCTGCGCCGGGCGGTGGCGTATGCCCCAAGCCAGTGCCATAAGGATGGCCAACCACAGGGCGAAATTCAGGATAAGGCTGATGAGCCGGTGGAGCAGGGGCATCATGGTGGAACTCCTTCTTTTCAGGCAGCCCAATTAAATGTGCAGGCTGCTTAAGGATGGCTGCCGCGCAGCACATCCCTTTGTTTTTCATAAACATGGATATAGTCGATTTTACCTGTGGCACCGTCGTAATGGATTTCGACAAACGGCAGGTCGGGGTCGTTGCGGCTGTTGTGGCGGTAGTAGCGGTTGTCGGCAGCAACGCGTTCACCGTATTGGCGGAAAAATTCCGGCAAATCATCAATATAATTAAAGCCTTTTCCAAATCCGCTGTATTGCGCTTTATGCTCGCTGTTCGGGTTGATGGAAAAATAACGGCCTGCGCGCGGCTCTTTGTTTGTACCGTCCGTGCGCCATGTGCCGCTGCCGATGCTGACGGCGCTTTGCGGGCGCATGTTCCGCATTTCGTTTTCAACACGCTTGGCCGTGGCGGCATCCAACGTGCGTTTGCCCGTCATAACCTTTTCCATTTCCCGATTCACATTGTCCGTATAATCCGGGTCGTTCGGATTCAGTTCGGGAAACATGATGGCGTGGATATCCGGCACGGGATTGATTTGCCACGCTTGTTCCAATTCTTTCGGGCTGTATGCAAACAGGCAGGGGCTGTCCAGATTTTCCGTGATTTGGCGCATCAGGTCTTCCATATCGGCAGCGGGGCGGAGATTGGTGCATTTCCCATTTGGCGCAACGGTTTGCACTTTGCGGTCAGGAAGCGGGGTGGGTGCAGGCTGCTTGGTTGCGGTATCGCTTTTCGCCGAAGCTGGTGGCAGCGATGCGGCAGCGCCGTTGCGTTCTTCGTGCGAGCAGCCAAGCAGAAGCAGCAACGTGGCAGACGATATACCGAGCATGCCCCATTTCATTATTTTCATACAATCCTTTGTTTTTCAATACATTCAAAGCAGCCTGCACTTTGAACACCCGGGTGCAGGCTGCTTTTTTCAGATTCGGTGCATCGCGTTAAAGATTTCTTCGTTCTGAATGCGGATTTCTAAAGCCAGTTTTTTGCTTTCTTTGGCGAACAGCTCGGCCAGTTCGGTAGGCGTTTTGGTGCATTTGGCGGTATCGACCAAAATAATCATGGTGAAAAATTCGCCCATCAGCTGCTGGCTGATGTTCAGGATATTGATTTGGTGTTCGGCCAAAATTTTGGATACGTCGAAAACGATGCCGACGCGGTCTTTGCCGATAACGGAGATAACGGATTGGGTCATTCGGTGTCCTTTCGGGCGGATAAAAACGGGGAATTATAGTTCAGCGGGCGCGAATCTGCCACCCGTTCAGCGGTTGTTGCTTGGAATAATGCGGATTTCCCTGCCGCGCCAACCGACAGGCACGTCCAAAAACAGTTCCAGCAAATCGTTCAGGAAACGCCTGCCCAATTCGGTGGGGCGCAGCACGTTTGGGGCGTGGTCCAACAGGCCTTTTTGCCGCGCTTGAGTCAGCACGGGCTCGATTTGGGCCAGGGAAATGCCGGTGCGTTCGGCAAACAGCGCGGCCGGCACGCCGCCGGTCAGGCGCAGGGCGTTCATCATAAATTCAAACGGCAAATCGTTGGGGGCGACGGTTTTGCGGTCGATGGCAGCCTGCACGTTGCCCTGCATGGCGGCCAGATATTCTTCGGGATGGCGCTTGCGCACGGTGCGTTCGATGCGGTCGTGGTGCGAGAGTTTGCCGTGCGCGCCCGCGCCGATGCCGATGTAGTCGCCGAACTGCCAGTAATTCAAATTGTGCCGTGCGCGGCTTTCGGGCGTGCGGGCGAAGGCGCTGGTTTCATAGCGCTCGAATCCGGCATGCTGCAAGGCGGAATGTACGGCGTCTTCAATATCTTGTGCGGTATCGTCTTCGGGCAGGCCTTTGGGCGGCGTGTGGCCGAAGGGTGTGTTCGGCTCCAAGGTAAGCTGGTAGGCGCTGATGTGCTGCACGCCGAACGACAAAGCAGCCTGCACATCGGCCAGCGCGTCTGCAGCGTTCTGCTGCGGCAGGGCATACATCAAATCAATATTGACGCGCTCGAAAATGCGGCAGGCTTTTTCGATGGCGGTGCGGGCTTCGTCTGCCGAGTGAATGCGCCCCAGCGCGGCGAGTTTGCGGTCGTCGAAACTCTGCACGCCGATGGACAGGCGGTTGATGCCTGCGCTGCGGAAGCCTTGGAATTTGTCGTGGTCGAACGTGCCGGGATTGGCTTCCAGCGTGATTTCGGCTTCGGGATTCAGTTTGACCAAAGCACGGATGCCGCTGAGCAGGCGGTCGATGGCCGATACGGAAAACACGCTGGGCGTGCCGCCGCCGATAAACACGGTTTCAATGCCGCGTCCCCAAAAATGGGGCAGTTCGTGCTGCAAATCCGTGAGCAGGGCTTGGACGTATGCGTCTTCGTCCAGCGTGGTTTTGATGGTGTGCGAGTTGAAGTCGCAATACGGACATTTTTGCAGGCACCAGGGAATGTGGATGTATAAAGACAGCGGGGGCAGGGCGGTGAGCTGGGTCGGGTTCATGATGGGGAATGGCGGTGGGTGGCGTGCGGGCAGTCGGGGTCGTGGGCATTGGGCAGGTAGCCCGTGCTGAGCAGGAATTCGCCCACGATTTCATTGCCCATAAATTTGAAATGCCGCTTGAACAGGGCAACCCATTCGCTGCGGCTGCGCGGATAGTGCTGCTCCAGCCATTGGTAGAAGCTGCCGTATTGTTGTTGCAGTTGCCGGATTTGCCGTGCGTTGAAAATAGCAGCCTGCACTTTCAGGCGGTTGCGGATAATGCCGCTGTCGGCCAGCAGCCGTGCCACGTCGTTTTCGCCGAATGCGGCCACGGCGGCAATGTCGAATCCTGCGTAGGCTTTGCGGAAGGCTTCGCGTTTGTGCAGCATCATGGTCCAGTTCAGCCCAGCCTGGTTGATTTCCAGCACCAGCCGCTCGAAGAGTGCGTTGTCGTCGGTTAAGGGGTGGCCGTATTCGCGTTCGTGATAGGCTTTGTTGGGGTTGTCCGTATCGTCGGGCAGGCTGTTGCACAGTTGGCAGTAGGTTTGGCTCATTGGGGCGGATTTGTTTTTTGGGTTTTTTGCTGCACCATATTGAAGAAGCCGCGCAGGATGTCGATGTCTTCGGTGGTGGTGTCGGCGCGTGAAAACAGGGAATGCAGGCGGCGCACCATGCGCTCTTGGTTGCGCTTGCGGAAAAAGTCGAGCTGTTCCATGGCCTGTTCCATGTGCCGCACCATGCCGGCCACTTGGTCGGCGGTGGCGAGATTGCGCTCGGGTATCAGGTGGCTCATGTCTTGGTGGGTTTGGCTGAACAGTTCGTAACACACCACTTGCACGGCCTGCGCCAGATTGAGCGAGAAATAATCGGGGTTGCCGGAAATGGTCATCAGGCGGTTGCAGTGCTGCACTTCGTCAATGCTCAAGCCGAAGGTTTCGTTGCCGAACACCAGTGCCACGGTTTGTCCGGCTTGTGCGGCGGCCAGCAGGCTGGGGGTGAGTTCGCGCGGGGTTTGCAGCGGCGAGGTGAGTTCGCGGCGGCGGCTGGTGAGGGCGCAGCTCAACACGGTGCCGGCCAATGCTTCGGGCAGGCTGCCCGCAATCACGGCGTTTTCCAATACGTCGGCCGCACCGGAGGCAAGCGTGAAGCTTTCTTCGGGCAGGCAAAAATGTGCAGGCTGCTTTGGGTCGAACACGGGCGGGTTCGGCGTCATCGGCGTTTGCATGAGGTTGGGCGCAACCAAATACAGGCGACTCAACCCCATGGTTTTCATGGCGCGCGCGGCGGCACCTATATTGGCCGGATGACTGGTGCGGCTCAATACGATGCGGATGTTTTCAAGATAGGCTGGAACGGTCGGGGTCATGATGTGTGCGTTGGAAAGGGAAGCAGGTATTATAGTGAAATTCGCGGCGAAAAGCAGCCTGCACCGTGTTGTTCAAAGTGCAGGCTGCTTTTCGGATTTAGGAACGCGTTAAGGCAGATATTCCGGCCGCAGGATGCCTTTCAATTCGTCCGGCGCTACCGTCAGCTTCACCACGCCTGCGGCAAACGGGGCAATTTCGTACGGGCTGTAATGGAACGCCAGGCCGTCCGCCGTCAGCTCGAAGCTATCCGTCAGCTCGGCTTTTTTGCTGAACGTTTCTTTGTGTTGGCGAATCAGCGCAGCGCCGTTGTTGCCGTCGTATTCCTGATTGTCGGCCAGAATAAATTCGTCATAACGTTTTTGCAGCAGCGCGTCCAAAGCGGCCAATTTGCCTTCTGCCACGATATCGGCGATGTTCAACACGCGGCGTTTTTCCAAATCCACTGTGATGTATGATTCGGCATAATTATTGTGCGCGCCGCCGCTGTAACTGTTGTGGAACAGGCGGAACGTGGCCAGCTGGCCGCGCTGGTATTGGAAGCTGAAGTCGGTGTTGTCATAAAGCTCGTTAATCGCCGATTTTTCTGCGGCATAGTCTTTCAGTCCGTCTGCCGATTCGGCCACAAGGTGGTCGATGAGTTTTCGCAACGCGGCATCGGATTTTACTGCAGGCTGCCCTTCGGCGGAGAAATCTTCATATAGCCGCTGTTTCAGCAGCGCATCCAGCCATGCGATGCCGGTTTGGGGCAGGCGGATGTTGGATTTGGCGCAGTAGGTCGGGTGGCCTTGCACGCATTGGGTTTTGTCGTACAGCACCGCGCTGGCCGTGCTGACCACGGGAATGCCCGATGCTTGCGGCGCAGAAGCAGCCTGCACAACCGATGCGGCAACAGGTGCGGAAGCAGCTGCCGATGTGTCGGCGGAAGAAGCCATAGCGGGGGCAGAGACTACCTTGCCAGCGGGCGTATCGGCAGATTGGCTGTTGCCCGACGGCTGGCAGGCGGAAAGCAAAACAGCGATGGCGGTGAGGACGGGTAATTTGTTCATGGCGGCGGTCTTTCTGTTCAACGGGAAGGATGGGTGGATTATAACAGCGGCGCTTGGAACGTGCAGGCTGCTTTTTGTGTGGGGCAGCCCGAATATCATTGCGCCGTTTTATAATATAAAACAGCCATCAAGGGCAAGTGATGCCTCAAGATGAATTTTTTAAGGAGTCTGGCCGTTATGAAAAATAATTGTTTACAGTTTGACACTGATATTCCCGCGTTATTTAAATATCAAAAAAGCATCTCTATCTTTGTTAAGGATAAAAAACTGTACTTTATTTTGGATTTTCGAGAACATTCAATCTTAAATATGAAGCTGGATTTAGATTCTGATTTAAAACAAGGGAATCTTACGTTAAAAGAATATCAAAACGAATTAAATGCCCGGTATTATCGAGGCGGCATTTGGCAGCTGACCGAAGATAATTTCGAGCAATATCTTGAATTGGATAGCATCGTCATTTTGGAACAAGACGAATTGAAAGAGCTTCTGTTTCACGGATTTTCGGATGATGAAGCTGCCCGACTATATACCGTCGTCGAAAATAGGCTGTTTTATAACACACCTATCTCTAAATCCGGGCAGCAAAATGATACTTTAAAAATTTATCAAATTGCATCAAGAATGCCCTTGTTTTATGTGAATTTTGATACGGAAGTCTATATGCACATGGATTGGGGCTTGAACCATGCGTATTATGTGTATGACGGCTGGTTTGCCAAGGAGATGGATTTTGGTTATTTGATTCCGGACGAGTTTTGTTATTGGAAAATCGACGGGCGGGATTATTGGAAATTCAGGCAGTTGTGAGTGCCAAAAAGCAGCCTGCACTGTGAAAAACGAGATGCAGGCTGCTTTTTGTGTATTACGCCGCTTGGTTGGCCAAATATTGCAGCAGCAGCGGAATCGGACGGCCGGTGGCACCTTTGTCTTTGCCGGATTTCCATGCGGTGCCGGCAATGTCCAAATGCGCCCATTTGTAGTTTTGCGCGAAGTGGGCAAGGAAGGTGCCGGCGGTAATCGTGCCGGCGGGGCGGCCGCCGATGTTTTGCAGGTCGGCGAAATTGGATTTGAGCTGTTCTTTGTATTCGGGGAACAGCGGCAGCTGCCATGCTTTGTCGTTGCTTTCGCGCGAGGCGGCGAGCAGTGCGTCCACCAAATCTTGGTCGTTGCCCATCAGGCCGCTGGTCAGGTGTCCCAGCGCGATAATGCATGCGCCGGTGAGTGTGGCCACGTCAATCACGGCTTTGGGCTTGAAGTTTTGTTCCACATAAGTCAGTGCGTCGCACAGCACCAGGCGGCCTTCGGCATCGGTGTTCAGGTTTTCGATGGTGGTGCCGTTCATGGCGCGCACCACGTCGCCCGGCTTGGCCGCGCCCGCATCGGGCATGTTTTCGCAAGTGGCCACCACCACGGCCAGGTTAATCGGCAGCTTGGCTTTCACGGCGGCGATAAACGTGCCGATCACGGTGGCCGCGCCGCACATGTCGTATTTCATCTCGTCCATAGCTTCGCCGGGTTTCAGCGAAATGCCGCCGCTGTCGAACGTGAGCCCTTTGCCCACCAGCACGATGGGGTCGGCCGATTTGTCCGCCGCGCCGAAATATTGGAGTTGCAACAGTTTGGGCTCTTCTTTGCTGCCTTTGGCCACGCCCCAGAAGGAGGGCATGTTGTCGCGGATGTAGTCGCCGCCCAGAATTTTGGCGGCCGCGCCCAGTTGCTGCGCTTCTTTGGCGGCGGTTTCGGCCAGATAGGTCGGCGTGCAGACGTTGGAGCCGGTGTTGGCCAAATCTTTGCACAGGTTCACGCCGTATAACAAGGCTTCGGCGCGGTTTAAGGCAGCCTGCACGCTGCCGGCGTGTTCTGCATGGACAAAGGCAGCCTGCACCAACTTGGCGGGTTTCGCTTCGGATTTGAAGCGGTCGAAACGGTACACTGCTTCACCCAAAGCGGCGGCCAGGGCAGCGGCCACGCGCGGTGCGTTTTCGGCGCAAAACGGATTCAAATCAACGGACAATGCAGGCTGCTTTTGCGCCCACGCCGCTGCTTCTTTCGCCGCTTTTTGCAGCGTTTCCACAGACAAATCGTCCAAACGCAGCAGTGCGGCATGGTGCAGGCTGCCTGCAACGGGCAATGCGGCGGCGGCAAACGATTGGCCGTCTTCCAAAGATTGGAACAGCAGCTTGGCGGTTTCGTCTTTCAGTTGTGCGGCTTCGGTGCAGACAAATAATTGCGCGGCTTCGGCGTGCGCGGCGGTGGCGGTGGAAAACTGCATGGTGCGTCCTTTCAGAATAGGGTTCGGGAAACGTGCGTATCATAACGCAAAACAGCGGGCACGTCAGGCAGCAGGCGGTGTGCAGGCTGCTTTCTTGCGGCTAAAAATGATGCACAATCAGCTTTTTCCCTTTGTAATCCAGCACGTCCACATCCATATCGAACAGCGTCTTGATGTTTTCCGCCGTGAAGACTTCGTCTGGACTGCCGGCCAACTTCACTTCGCCACGCTGCATGGCGACGACGTGGTCGGCATAGGCGGCGGCCATGTTGATGTCGTGCAGCACGACCACGGTGGTGCGGTTGTGGCGGTGCGTCAGTTCGCGCAAGAGCTGCATGAGCTGGCGCGCGTAATACATGTCCAAATTGTTGAGCGGCTCGTCCAGCAGCACGTATTCGGTGGACTGGCAGAACACCATGGCAATCAGGGCGCGCTGGCGTTGCCCGCCGGAAAGTTCGGTGAGATAGCGGTGGGCGATGGGTTCGAGCTGGAATTGGACGACGGCCTGTTCCACAATGGCTTTGTCTTCGTCTGTGGGGCGGCCTTGGTGGTAGGGGTAGCGGCCGAACATGAGCAGGTCGCGCACGGAGATGCGGCTGTGGATGCTGTTTTCCTGCGTGAGGATGGAGAGGATTTTGGCGGCTTCGGCGGTGGGGGTGGCGGCCAGGTCGCGGCCGTTGTAGGCGATGCTGCCGGACTGGACGGGTTGCAGCCGCGCCATCAGCGAGAGCAGGGTGGATTTGCCTGCGCCGTTCGCGCCGATAAGGGCGGTGATGCCGTTTTGTGGGATGTCGAGCGTGATGTTGTTGAGTATGGGGTGGCCGTTGATTTGGTGAGAAATGTTTTGGATTTGTATCATGTTGTGCTTTCTTGGTTTTTTAGGGTGCAGGCTGCTTATGCGGCAAATTCGAAACGTACGTTTTCAAACAGGGTGAAGGCGTGCGGATTCAGCGCGTGCAGGGCGACTTCTACGGCGGGTTCGCGCAGTTGCGGCCAGTTGCCGCTCCATACGCAGGCAACCTGCACTTTGGCGCCGTTTCGGACGAGGCGGCGGATAACGTCCAGCAGGTATAGGGTTTCGCGCTGTTCTTGTGCGGCTTCTTCCCCACTTTTTTCAGGCTGCCCGTCCGTTGCCGTCAAACTGCCCGCTTTTTCAGCACCAGCCACAAAAACACCAGCCCGCCGGCAAATTCCACCACCACGCTCAGCACGGCCTTCATGCCCAGCAGGTGCTCGAAAACCGCCTGTCCGCCAATCAGCATGACGGCGGAAACGAGGAACACCATCGGCAGACGCACGGCATGGTGCAGGCTGCCTGAAAAGTGGTTGGCCAGCGCGCAGACGAGCAGCCCGAAAAAGCTGACGATGCCGACCGTGGCAGTGGCGGTGGCGACCAAAAGCGCAATCCACGCCAAAATCCACAGTGTGTGGCGCGGATAATGGATGCCGAGGTTGGTGACCTGGTCGCGCCCGAGCAGGTGCACGTCCAGCCGATACCGCTCGCGCCACAGCACGGGCACGCTGGCGATGGCAATCGCGCCGCCGAAGCCGAGCAGCTTGGTATTGACGGTGTTGAAGCTGGCGAACATAGCGGTTTGGGCGACGGCGTATTCTTCGGGGTCGATCATGCGCTGCAACAGGGAGGACAGGCTGCGGAAGAGCACGCCGAATATCACGCCGATGAGAATCATGCGCGCCAAATCGCGCCCGCCCTGCCGCAGCAGCAGGCTGAACAGCAGCAGCGAGCCGCCGAGCATGGCGGCCAGTTCCAGCGTGAATTTGCCGTATAGCGGAAGCTGGGTGTAGCCCGTGCTGCCGAGCGCGAACACGAGCAGGGTTTGCAGGAAGACGTAGAGCGCGTCGAAGCCGAGCACGGACGGGGTGAGGATGGGGTTGTTGGTGAGCGTTTGGAACAGCAGGGTGGACACGCCCACGGAATAGGCGACCAACAGCAGGGCGGCCAGTTTCGCGCCGCGCAGGGGGAGGATGTAGCCCCATTCGCCCTGCGGCGCGTTCCAGGTGAGGAACAGGGCGCAGGAGAGCAGGAGCAGGGCGGTGAGGGCGAGGAGAGTTTTGCGGTCTTGGGTCATGGGGTTGGTCGGGTTTGTTGGGTTTTAACTTTGTTGCAGCCTGCGTTTTCAGGCAACCTGAAAGGGTGCAGGCTGCTTTTTTTGGGGCGTCTGTCCCCTCTCCCTGTGGGAGAGGGGCGGATTGCCGGTGGAATTAAGGGTTGCGGCAGGAAGCTGCGGAAGTGCAGGCTGCCTGAAACGGCAATTTCGTCAGTTGCCGCCATCCAGCCCGAAAATCCGCAGGCGCGGCTCGATGGGGGCGTATTCACGTTCGGCGGCGGGTGCTGCGATGCCGCCGAACACCATTTGGCTGCGCAGCCGCCAGTGGGCGGGAACCTGCCACGTTTGGGCGACGGCTTCGTCAATCAGCGGGTTGTAATGCTGGATGTTCGCGCCGATTCCGGCGGCGGCGAAGGTGGTCCAAATCGCGTACTGCATCATGGCGAATTCTTTGTCGGCGGACACGGGGAAGGTGTCGGCGTAAAGCGGCATGCGCTGCTGCAAGCCTGAAACCACGTCCGTGTCTTGGTAAAACAGAATGCTGCCTGCGGCGGCGCGGAAGGCGGCGACGGGTTCGTAAACCTGTAGGGACTGCGTTTTGCCCTTCAGCAGCAGCCTGCCGATGGGGCGGATGTCGCAGATCGGCGCTGCATGGCTGGAATCCTTGCCGCTATCGGGCAGCGCGGCGGCTGAGAGGCAGAGGTTGGTGCCGAGGTATTTATTGGCGCCCTCCAGGCGCGATGCCGTTGATACCGGGTCGCCGAGCGCCCGGTAGTCGAACATGGTTTTGCCGCCGAAGTTGCCGACGACGACTTCGCCGGTGTGGATGCCGATGCGCGTTTTGCCCCAGGCGATGCCTTTTGCGCGCAGGTGTTTTTCGTAGCGGCAGG